>OLXP01000250.1_pt1 | contig 33994 bp, 36 predicted proteins | sample 1644201 | NCBI WGS metagenome assembly OLXP01 (sample SAMEA103958163, study PRJEB25191) | human gut metagenome
TATTAACATTTTTTAATTAAGCACTCTTAGAAGTATTAATACTTAGATATTTAGTCCAACTATAATGTTTACGATTATTTATATAATCAATATTATCATCATTATTATATGCTTCTTCTTCAAAACTTATATCTTTATAAGCATCATGCTGTTTAACATGAAAGCATCTTATAATAAGATATTCTATTCCATACCACAAATAGAAGAATATGTATAACATCTCTTTCATTTGTTCTGTATGAATAGCTTCATGATTAAGTTCTTTTTTACTTAATTCTTCTTTAGTAAATACAATACCAAAAATATTAATGGCTTTATATCCACCAAAAGGAAAATGTTTAGTCTTAATAACTCTCATAGCTTTATTATTTATAGATTTCACATTGTAAATATTTATGTACAGTCATAGAGGCTATTTCTAGCCCCATAGACAGACTTTTATCAAATCGTGTATAGTTAATCATCTAGGCTCACAAACAGCTAAATTTGGCAAGCCATACTCCCCGTAGAGGATGTGATAGGCTAGAATCAGCTTTGTAATCTAGCTAATAACTACTCACATTATATTAACCAATAGTATTATCTATATCTTTATATCCAACACCGAACTTCTTTAGAATAGGACTAACAACCCAACTCCAAAACACAGGAGCAAGTATAGCACTATTAACAAGCATAATAGTATTATCATATCCAGATGCAATATAAATCATAGCCATAGTAAAAATACTTATAATTAATACACATCTTTTCTGCCAAGTAGGAACTTTATTATCACCGTTAAAATAATCAATAACTTTAATAACAATATAAGTTAGAACATTAACAATGAACATAAATCCAAAGTCAAAATTATTAAGAATACCACTTACAATTACATCAATAAATTTGTCCATATTAAAATTAGATAAATAAAAAAGGGAACTATCCGAAGATAATTCCCTTTTACAGTTACACAATAATGATTAGTTATTCATGTGAAAATATTCCCACACTTTATCACCATCAAAATCAACATCTTTAAACCAAAATGTAATAGCACTTTCAAACACTTTATTATCTATATTACCACCAAACCAACTATCGAATAATTTACAATAATCGTGATATTGAGCATTAATTGCAACATAAACATCACAAGGTTCAACATCATCAGGTAATACTTCTTTATAGCGTTCACAAATTTCATGAGCTTTATTCATATCATATTTTTCACCAACATATTTCTTGTTGTCTTTAACATGATACATTTGTTCTACAATTTCTCTAGCTTCATGTTCATCAAAATGATAATCACCGCTATTGTAGCCACCACTCATAAGCATAGTTAAAATCTTCTCTTCTTGGTCATTTTTATGACTAGAGCGACCATAAGTATCGTAAGTATCATAACCTATACGATTTCTCATACCACCTCTACCACCACGACCACGACCGCCACGTGCATCAAGAAATTCACGAAATTCATCGAGAATACCACGACCACTTCCACGACGTCCGTCAATTCTGTAAGGTTCATTAAAAGGTATTTCTCTCATAATATTACTTTGTTTTTAAACTGATTAATGATTCTTTTAAAACTTCTAAATCAGTTTGATTAAGAGCAATAATTTTATTCACATAAGGAACTTCAAGAGATATGATACCTTTAGAAATATTACCGCCACCAATAAAAGGTATATCAAAATCAAAATTATCAATATTATTAATAATTTCCATTTCTTCATTAAATATACCTTCAATATCAATCATGCCATCTTTATCTGCAATAGGTTTTAAAAACTTATCAAAACTATCAATATTATTCATAATAGCTCTCTTAGCTAAAGGAGTTAAAAGTCTTATAGCAGGAGAACTCTCACCCATAGATATTAATTGTTTAACAATATAATCTTTAATAACCTCTTTTACATTACCAATTTCAACCATAATATTATTGCTTTAAAAATTCTTCATAAGTTAAAGTAGGATTAGTTTTACTAGCTTCTTTAAAAGCCTTAAACAATTCCATTTCTTTATTAGTAACTTCAACAATTTTACTTTTAAGCAACTTAACAAGTTTAAGTTGTTCTTCAAGTAAATGTTTACCTTCTTCACTAGCTTCGATTTTTCCTCTAACTAAATTAAGAACTTCTGCTTGTACCATACTTTGTAACGCATTATAATTAGTTACATAATCTTGGTTAGTAAGCAACATATTTTGTTGTTCTTGTGTAAGCGGTGCAATTTCAGCATCAATAGCATCCCAAATTCCTTGGTTAACAGGCTGTTGTGGAACTACCTGTTGATTTTGAACTACACCATTATTTGCAGCTGCAATAGCATTTCGACGATAAGCTTCATTAATTGCTTGTTTTTGACTTTGAAGAAAAGCAATTTGTTCATCAATGCTATTAGTCATTTTTTCACTAGGTAATAGTAAAGGGTCGCCACCACCTAGTATGAATTGATTAACAGGTATCATATCTATTCTAATTTTATGTTCTTAATCAAACTTAGTAATATTACTGAGCAGGAGTTGTACTAGCAGTTTGAGTAAAACCGCATGGTAAACAACCGTTAGCATTACGTCCAACTAAACCAGTAACAGTAGGTTCATTCGGAAGAGTAACTACACCATAAATAACATTGCAAGTCTTTTGATTAGTATAGTTGATACCAGCCGTAAACATTCTTTCCATTTCGCATTGGATAAGTTTATCCTGATAAGGACGAATAGCTTTAGTAACAGCTAATTCGGCTTTCAATTCAGATATTTCTTTACGGATATCATCATCAGCGTCACGAGTGTACTTGTAAAGATTAAAATGGTCAGTGTTATTTTTCTCAATAAGAGCATCAGTACGATTACGTCCATCAATATAAACACCAAACAGTTCGCTATTAAGACGTTCTCTATCTTCAAAGCGTTGATTCTGCTGTGTCAAAGCCCACTGATAAAGACCGCCTTGTAAAGCAAGAGTATCTTCACAAGTTTTCTCCCATGCTTGGAAAGCAGTAGGAGCACCGTTATTTCCGCCTAAGCTAGCACCAAGAACATTAATGTTAGTAGAACCATCTCCTAACATTCCACTACCAGCACCACCTAAGACACTAGCAGTAGTAGCACGTCTACCACCGAACAAAGCCCAAGCACCAAGTGCAGTACCGATAATACCAAGCGTTAAACCTGCATTAGCCTTACCGTTTACATCACGACGATTACCACCGTCATAATTCATTCCAGCACCATTATAGCCCTCTGGAACAACTTTCACTTTTTAAATTACTTGCATAATAAATTAAGGTTTAAGTTAAAAAAATAGATTAATATTTGTAGTTTGAACTACATAATCTAAAACGCTTAAACCATCATCTTTGTTCAGCTATTAACAATATTCTAACTTTCAATAGGATTATATATTGTCAACTCACCAATTTTGTTAAGTTTAGTATATTTTATTTCACCAATTGAAGTCTTACCATCATCAGCAGGACCAGTTTGACTAGCAACATTACATTGAATAACTTGTTGTCCTCTAAATTCAGAATTACCTGCAACAAAACCATAATTAAATTTATAATTATTGTTATATTCTGAATTATAAATAGTATTATCTGAATTAAGTAAAGCTGTCATATAAGTATATTCGTAAGTATCATCTTTATCAATATTTAACTTAGGAGAACCAAGAGTATTAATATATCCACTTAGATTTATTTGATTATTCCATACTTTATACTTAGTATTAGGAGTATTTTGATACCAGCAATAACCATCTTTATGTACCATTCCATTACCAGTACGAATTACTTTAATATTAGGAAGTTCAAAAATACTATCATCAACAGGATTAACTCTAAAATATATAGATTGACCACCACCAATAGGTCTAGCTTCAACAACTTCACCATACCAACATTCTTTATAACCTCCATTACTATAATCAGGCATATCTATTTTACCATCAGAAGTTGGAAATAAAAATTCTCCACGTTTATCAATATCATCTTCAACATTTGTTAATTGCCAAGCACAAACTATAACTCCTCCTTTATAAGCAGTACATTCAATAGTAACATTTCCAATACCTTTTGAACCATACCAATTAGCACATAAATTCATCTTCATTATATCAGGCATTTTATCTTCTAATTCAATCATAGATTCAATGTTGAACATAATACATTCAGCACCAGAATTTATATTATCACCACCCCAATATAAATAAGGTATAACACCAGGTCTTTGACTCCAAGAAAAACCAACAGATGAATAGTTTAAACTATCAATAGGAGAATTAACATAATATGATTTAGTATCCAAATCAGAACCATCATTTTTACCCCAAATATATCTAAGTTGAACACTAGTAAAATCACTAAAATGAATAACAGAAGTAGGCCAAATATGATTAGTACCATCATAAACATGAGCAATATTAGTTTGACCTACTGTTCTCTTTCTAAGAGGTTGAGCAACTCCTCCTTGACGTCCAAGATTTAAACTCATTATTCATCAACAATATTATAAGTCATTCCAGCAACCGGGGTTATAGTTGCATATTCAGTAGAAGTACCTGTCCAAATAGGAAGACTTAATTTATTATTATTTGCACTAGGCATAGTCATATTAACTCCACATCCATCGTTAATAGCTTTTTGAATCTTATCAAGATTAACACTTTGAGTAATAGTTTGATTTATTTCTTCTTTAAAACTATTAAATGTATCATTAGTAACATAACCACCAAGTAAACTATTAACTTCTTGTTTACTATAAGTTTCACTTTTAGTATAGTAATTATCAAACATGTTATTAATTTCTTCTTTGGTATATCCTTCCATAGCAGAAGTATCACCCATTACTCTCCATTCAGTACCATTCCAATAACAAATCTTTCCACCACGATATTCAATTTGACCAACAGCCCAATTACTACAAGTAACATTAGGAAGATATTCAGATTCTTCACCAACCATACCTGTAAGTTTACATTTGTTCAAATCAATAGTACCGTTTTCTATAATACCACCTTCAAATACAAGTTCACATCCGCTAGGCATTGTAATAGTTTTACTATTTAAATCAAAAGCATAACGAATAATATAACGAGTATTTTCTTCATTAAGCATATCTTGAGTAAGAACAGATTTATAATGAAGATAAATATTATTTTTAACTTGAACTAAATCTTCGTTATTAAAATAATATTTAATATCATCTATATTATTAACATATATAACATTTAGTCTAGGACGTTCATCAGAAAGACAAGTATTATAAACATTATAATCATCAGATGAACCATAATTAATAACAGCTCTTGGTTTAACTCTATCAGTAGCTTCTACAATAGTCCATCTAGTATAATAATTATAAAATCCTACACCATCTTCACTAGTCTTAACTCTAAGAACAAATAATTTATGATAAGTATCATAATAAACTCCAGCAGTATTACCTAAATCAATATTGATAACTTCATAATTATCTGTATTAAGAATTATCTGACCATATTGTTCACAATAAGTATCATTAAGAAAACCATCAAATGGTAAATGTTCTACATTATCTATTTCATCCTCCACGGGGAGTAAAACCCTGCGAATTATTTTATATCCTTTACCGCTTTTATATTCAGGCTCATAATGTCTATCTTTAAGACTAAGACGATTTACATTACAACAACCAGGAGTTAATCGAAGAGTAATATCCTCTTCATCAGGATAATTAATAATAGTAACTTTACCATCAGCAGCAATCATTTGCTTAAGAGCTTCGTTAAGCATATTCCAATCAATAGTTCCATCAGCAATTGGAATTTTAGCACCAGATTCTTCAAGATATTTTTCACTAAGAATTTTAGTCCAATTATCATCAGAAACCCAACTAGCTTCAACACCAGCTTGCATATTACTACCTATATAACTTTCAGTTACAGATATATTATGTTCTGCGTCATAATAACTTATAGTAAGACTATTACGTCTAAATATAGCAGGTACAGCTTTACGAGTGTTAACTCTAGTTCCTTGATATGGAATCCATAGATGATTAAATCTAGAAAGAACAACAGTTAAATTATTGTTTGTATCTTTATCAAGAATATTTTGAAGATAAGTAATAGGAAATACTTTATCATAATTATTCTGACTTAGTTTTTCATATAATTGTTTATCATTCATAGCTATATAATTAATTTGAATAATTTTAATAAGTAAATAAACAATATAGTTATCACTAACATTGTTATATTGAATAATATTTTCATCATGCTTCAACTAGAACTCTTATATTAAATACTATATTATTAGAAGTCATAGTAAATTGACATAGTATAGTAAAACCGGAAACAGTAGTATTAGAATTAACACCAATAATAGTGCCGTTATTACTTATACTAATACCACTAACTGTACTATAATTACTTAAACCACAGTTATATTTATCACCGCTACCATCTTCATGTTCAAACCAAAATTGTAATTTACCAGAATAAAATGTACTAACATTAGTAGGAATATATACGTAAACACTAACAGGACTACTAATAATATTATTATAAGTTGTTTCTCCATTATATATAGTATCTACATTCATACTATTTATATAAACAGGTAATGCAACATTAGTAGTAGTAAACTTATTATTTTGTATGCAAAAAACGACCAACTACAGGACTACCTTGTTGAGTACCTCTAGTAGTATTATTTTGTGAACCTAGCCATCTCCATTCAACATACCATGTTCTACTACTAGTAGAAGAATTAGATAAAACTTGTATTCCAAAAGCTATCATATTATCACCTACTGTACTGTCATTACCAACTAGTACATCACAATTAACTTTACTAATAGTTACAATATCACTGGCAGTATAATATTTATAAGTAGTACCGCCACTTCCTTCTACTCCATTCCAAGTATATTTTTGAGTAGTATATATCTTATAATATACATATATTAATTCTCCTTTTGAAGATATATCCTTATCAATTTCACATACATTAGGATAAGTGGTACTATCAATACCGGTATCTGGACCAGTTCCATAATATGTAGTATGATATATTACATTTTGATAAACTAAACTACCAGCAGATTGAGTAATAGTAATATCTTTAGTAGCACTATCTATAGTAGCTCTAAATACCGAACTACGAGAATTAGTAGAAGTATTATTACCATAATTAACAGTTTTACTATTTAATGTTGCAGCTCCACTAACTTTACTTAATGTAGGAGTACCACTATCTTGTTCTGTATAAGTAGTTCCAGTACCATTCCATTGCCAAGTTCTACTTCTAGTAGCAGATGTAGATAATGTAGAATTACCGCCAGCAGCAGCTATAGTTATAGGATTAGCAGTTAAAGTAATATTCCATGCTCCCCAACTACTATAAGTTTTACTACCAGCAGATTGAGTAATATCACAATAATTAGAAGAACCACCATAAGAAGCAGTAACTCTAGTAGTCCTAGAACTAGTAGAAGTATTATTACCATAACTTAATGTAGTTCCACTTAAAGAACCACTACCACTAGCACTTAATGTAGGAGTACCACTTTCACTTTCTGTTCCACCTGAACCGCTAACTCCATTCCATGTCCAACTTCTACTTCTAGAAGCACCGCTATAAATAGTAACAGAGCCACCAGATGCAGAAACTGTAAAACTACTAGCATTACAATATACGCTCCATATTGACCAACTTCCATATACTTTACTACCAGCAGATTGAGTAAAAGTAGTATCAACATATTCAGTATCCATAGTAGCACGAACAACTGTAGATTTACTACTAATTGTTGTATTATTACCATAACTAACAGTAGCTGTTGTACCACTTACACTAAAACTACCATCACCGCTTTGTTTAGTCAAAGTTGGAGTACCAGTTCCTTGTTCAGTATAACTTGTTCCTGTTCCATTCCAAGTATATGACCTAGTACGTATAGCAATAGGTGCACTAACAGTACCACTACCACCAGATGCAGCAATAGTAGTTCCACTTGAACTCTTATTAATAGTCCATTTAGACCAACTACCATAAACTTTACTTCCAGCACTCTGACTAATTGTAATAGACTTAGTAACACCTGAATGAGTAGCAGTAATATTTATACTTCTACTGTTTGTTGATTCATTATTACTAGCAGTAACAGTAGTACCGCTTAAAGTAAAACCTGTAGCTGTTCCACTAAGCGTTGGTGTACCTGTTTCAGTATCAGTATGAGTAGTTCCAACTCCATTCCAAGTCCAAGTTCTAGAACGACTAGCACTAGTAGTTATTGTTGATGTTCCCCCACTTGCGCCTATCGTTTGCGTACTTGCTGAGATAGAAACAGTCCATGCAGACCACGCTGAATACACTTTTGAGCCTGCTGCTTGAGTTATCGTAACCGTTTTGGATAATCCTACATAACTAGCGGTAAGTACCGCAGAACGGGCTGAAACGCTCTCATTTGATGTAAATATTATTGAATTTCCATTAAGACTAGCACTACCACTAATACTAAGTGTAGGAGTAGCAGTTTCGCTATAAACAGTACCGGTATTATTCCATTTATATGTTCTACGAGCAACATTAGCTGTAATAGTTCTAGTACCACCTTTAGCTTCAACACTAGTTCCATCAGTTTGTAAATCTAATACCCAATCTGTATAAACTTTAGAACCAGCAGCTTGATTTAAAGCACCACTAGCTTGCTTAGTCTGACTATTCTCTAAAGTAAATGTAACAGTTAAAGTACCACTTTTAGTATTAGTAGATTCATTATTAGCAATAGTTAGTACATTATTACTTATAGAACCTAAAGTAGTAGAACTAGTAAAACTAGCAGTAAGATTAACAACAGTTTCAATCCAAGAACCAGTATAAGTAGAACCCTTGGTTATACTCCCCGTGGAGGATGCATAGTCAGTTCGTGTATAAGCAGTCTTAACAGAACTAGTAGAAAGTTTCAAATCATAACTACCACCAGTTGCAGCTATACTACTATCTACTACTTTTAATCCACTAGTATTATATGTACTTGCTTTACTACCACTAAATGTAACAGTATAACTATCTTTAGCTTCTGTATCATCAATTAATACAACTAACTTACCATTAGTTATAACTCCTTTTTCTATTCCATCAAATAAAACTTTAACTCCATCAGTAGGAAAAATAACAGTATAAGAAATAAATCTTTGTTCCCACTCTAATTCTACATTATGAGTTATAGGTAAATAACCACTATTACCTGTAATAGTTTGTGACTTATAATGGTCAGCTTCAATAATAGCAGTATAATTAATTTTAACAGGAATAGTAAATACAAATTTAGTATTGTTTTCACTTATAACAGGAGTATAACCATTAATAGTAACAGTTCCGGAAACATTTAATTTAAACGTAATAGTAGTTTCAGTATTCTCTGGATAAACAAGTTTAGAACCTTGATATATTTCAAATACATCTATACTACCAAGTTTAATATCATGTATTCCAATATCTCCTTGATATATAGCCATAATTTAAGCATCTGATTTAACTATATAAGTAGTATTGACATCTTTTTCTGCAATAGCAGCATATTGAGTAGCAGTTCCTATCCATATTTTAGGATTAACAATAGGTTCAACAGTAAGAGCAGACAATCTATAAAGAGTTTGGTCAATTACTTGAATAGTATTATAAGTATAAGCTCCTGTATTATCAATAGTAACATGCCCTATATACGTATCTGCATCCCATACTATTACAACTACACTACCACTAATTCTAACACTATATTTTCCGTTATCATCATAAAATATAGAATTAGGTTTATTAATAGCAGAAGTAAATCCATCAAAATTAATAAATATAGAATTTATAGCAGTTAATACTTCTCCATTAGTAGCGCTATTAAGTATTTTAGTAATTATAGTTCCAATATTATAACTTTTAATAAACGAAAGTTTACTTATAAATGTATTAGTATTAATAGTTTTAGTTCCTGCATTTTTATCCCATGATAAAATAATTTTTTCAATATTATTATTATAATAATAAGTAACATCACACCTGATATATTCTCTATTTACAATAATCTCATAAAAATTAATTCTACTATTATAACTATCAATAGCAATAATACCTCCACCTTTTAATAATATTTCTCTTACTTCATCAAAAGTTTTATCACAAGTAAATTCTTTTTCTCCATAAGTATATATATCATCAGAAACAGTAACAACTACACCATAAACAGGAATAAATCCTTCAGGAGTATCTTTTCTTTCATATAATTGTTGATTAATATCTTGCATAACTTTATAAACTTTAAATGGTGGCACTTATTCAGTACCACCATGATTAATATTAAGTTGTTTTCTTTTTAATAACAAGTTCATAACCATCAGGAATTAAAGCTTTAATAGCATCAGCAATAGCTTTATCAACTTCCGCTTTAGTATAAGTATTTTCTACTGTTGGTACATTGTCAAACTTATTATTAATTTCTTCTTTAGTATAAACATTATTAGAAAGTTCAGTAATTTGATTAGGTAAAGTTTCATCAAGTTTAACTTTATCAGCAGCAGACATAACTCCAGATTCAGTTTTACTAACAATAGGAAATGTTATACTATCATTAAAAGGTTTACTTTCATAAACATTTGTTGTATTATTAAATTCATAATGATGTGAACCAATTATGATATTTCCACCAGATGACCTAGATAATTTAATTTGTGTACTAGGAATATATTTAGGTAAACTATTAACGATATCAGTAGTTTTCTTACCTTTACCGCCATCATAAGCAGTACCTGTAACTTCACCTAAAGCTAAAGTTTCAGATATAACTGAATATTTAGTTCCAGACCAACGATAAGTCTTACCGCTATGTTCAGTATCTTCACTTATATCAACATAAATCTTACCTTTTTCTGGAGTATAATATACAGGAGCATCTTCAACATATTTTTCAGCAAAATGAGTATCATCAATAAAATATCCTTCAAGAACATCATCAACATAACTTGGTAATTGACTTGCTGGAACTTTACCATCTCCATCAAGACTAGCTATACCATTAGCAACACCTCTTTTTGCTTCAATAGCTTCATTACAAAACTGTATTATCTTTTCCTTAATGATAGGATAATCATCTATATTTGTTAGAATCTTTTCAACTGTAGATTCAACTTTATTTTCAATTACAAGTTTAAGATTAGTATGGTCATCAATATTATCAAATATATCTTCTATATTACCTTTAATAACATTAAGTATTTCAGTAAAACTATTAATATTTTCAAATATATAAGTAACTCTAGATTCTACTTTAGTTTCAATAAGATTCTTAAGAATAGGAAATCTATCAATATTATTAAATATATATTCAGTTCTACTGTTTACAGCATTATTAATACATGTAACAAGAGAAGGATAATTATTAATATTAGCAAATATATTCTGAACACAATTACAAACTAAATCAGAAAGGATACCAATAAGTTCAGGATAATTATTAATATTATTAAATATATAATCTACTCGTTCATTAACATTATTCTGAATAGTTTCTTGTAATTCTGGATATTGACCTATATTCTTAAATATATCAACTACTTTGTTAATAGTATTATTAATAATAAGATTCTTAATGTTAGGATAACTATCAATATTATCAAATATATTATTAATAGTAGTTTCTACATGAGAATTAATAGCATTAGTAATAAATTGACTAAGAGCAGGATAAGAAGAAATATTATTAAAGATGGTTTCAGTCCATTGTTTAACATATTCATTAAATATATTCTTAAGTTCAGGATAATCATTAATATTATTGAATATGTCTTTAACAATAATAGGTAAACTTTCAACTGTACTATTCTTAATAATATTAACTAGTTCAGGATAATTATTAAGATTGTTAAATACATTTATAACAAACTCGTTAATAAAACTAGTAATAACATCAAGAAAATCTTTATAATCACTTATATTAGTAAATATTTCTTCAAGAGCTTCAGACAAATCTTTAATAACAGTATCAAAAGACCATCCTTCCCAATTGTCAGGATTAGTCCAAGCTTCATCACTAATATCATCACTATTATATCGTTGAGTCCAATTAACATTAGTTTCATCACGATATGTTATAATATATCCTTTACGACGATAAATTTTATCAAGTTTATTAACAGTATCGGCAAAAGTACCTTCCCAAGTTAAATAAATACTATTACAAGCGGCAAGTATTCTATCTAATCTTGTTCCAGTTACACCATCAAAAATAGCTTGAATAACAGTCAAAGGATAAATATTATATCTAGTATCAGTTTCTTCACAATACTTATCTAGTATATGAATCGGCATATTGCCTTCTTTATCACATTGAACTTTACTAGGGTCAAAAGATTGACAATTAGTACCAACAAAAACATTCTCTTCTAACATAATTACCAAGGATTAGAAACACGTTTAATATAATGTAAAGCAACAGTAGGTAATAGTTTATTAATAGCAAGATAATTTCCTGTCCAATTATCTGTACTAATTTGTGTCCATATCATTTCACCATTTCTACTAATATTAGGTCCAGTCATATACCAATTGGTATTTTCATTAATATTTAAATCATAATAATTAGTTTTAGTAGTACCATAAGGATAAGTATTTCTACAATCTTGATCCAAAGATCTACCATGATCATTTGCTCGCCAGTTGCTAGGAACTACAACATGATGATTACCATCACCACATTTGCCAGAACTAGCAGCAATTGCATGTTGATGTAATGGTAAATCAGTACCGCCAATATAAAATCCGTAAGCTCCAATATTTAAACCAGGAGTAGCAGGGTCATAAGTATCACCTACATTTTTAAGAACAGTACTCCAATCAAGAGTATTTTGTTTAGGATTATTATAAATATTAATACCACCACTTATATGACCCATAACAAATCGTCCTTGAGCAGCAGTATATATTTCCCAACCTGTTGGAGGTGTAGTAGTATCCCAAAGCATAATAGAACCAATAGGCATAACAGCAGCAATCCAAGTTTGTACTTGAGTAGCAGTTACTCCACCTGTTGTTCCTCCTCCACCACCTGAGCCAAATCCATCATTTACTAATTTATTTTTAATATCTGTATAAAGAGTATTAAAATCAACATCAAGTCTACTAGGTTTAGTTTCACTATCAGCAAATTTACTCATAGTAAGATATTTACCTGTTCTAGCTTCACCGAGTTGAGTAGTAGACATAACATTATGAGTGCCATCTCCACCACTTCCTCCACCGCCTTCAATACCAGCAATGATATCATTAATTTCAGACTTAGTATAATAATTATTAAGCATAGAATTAACAATATCTCTTACTTCTTGTTCGGTTAATCCACCGCCGCCAGAACCACCACCTATAGCATTAATAGTAATAGTACCATCAGAGTTTTCAACAAAAGTAATATTAGTACCAGCTTTAATCATGTTCTTAAACATAGAAACATAATTATCTTCAAAATATTGTTTATACTCATTACTTATGTTACCACCACTTTGGTCTATCTTATTAAGAATCTCTTCAATCTTATTATTAATATATTGTTCTAGATTATTAATACTACCTTCTACACTACTATTTAAATCTCCAATCTTATTATAAATATCAGTAAATTTAGCGTTATATTCAGTAATAAGATTATCTATTCTAGTATTAATATTAGAAACTTCTTGTTGGAGATTACTTATCTGTTGGTCATGAAGTTCAAGATGTTCATTAATTTTTCTAAGTTCTTCAAGAAGCCAAGCATAGAACTTTTCCATTTCTTCTCTTAACTTCTCTAAGAAAGCTTCAAATTCAGCACGAGTAAGATAAACAGATAAATCAAAACCCATACTTACCCATTTTTCTCCATCCCAAAACCAATAAAAATCATTGGTATAAGAACCACCCCAACCTGTAATTTCAACTTGTTTATTATCTTCGCCTAAATCAAGAGGATGATAAAGTATTTGACCTTTAGCCCAATCACCATCTAAAGATATAGTTTCTTTATCAAACATATCTTCCTGACGATAATTACTAAGAAGTCTACATTTATTTAGTTTAACAGCTCCATCATATAATCTACCACCTCTCCAAAGAATTATACTATCATCTGGAAGTTCAATAGTTTGTCCAGCTAGACAATAATCATATTGAAGTATATAAATAGTATTAGGCTCGTTAATCATATCTTGAGTAAGAGTGTTAACACCACTAATCATATTCTTACGAAGATATTTACGAGCCTTTCCGCTATAATCATTTACATTATAGTCTTTATCTGCAAATTTAAGTAGATTATCAACAACGGTTAAATCTTCTTCATCAGCAGCATTAGTAATTTGAGAAGCAGTAAACATTTGTTTAACAGATTCACTAAGCATATCAGGAGTAATCTGACCTTCAAGTATTTGAACAGCATTATCTTCAAAATACTGTTTAAGTACTTGTGCCATATAATTAACTACTACGTTACGACGAAGATAATTATCTTGTATATTAATACCAAATTCATCAGCAACAGCACGTTCTGCAATTGCTCTTGGAAACATACCACTAAAAGATTCTACAAATTTAGAACCAATTTCAGAATCAGCCTCAAGATGCCATTTCTTAGCATTATTAACAGGAGTTATTTCATCAAGTATATAACTCTTTTTAGTTTCAATAACATAAACTTCACAACCTACTCCAATTTGTTCCCAAGTAAGAGCATCTCTATCTTCCATTGTAGATACTACAATTCTAGCAGCTTTAAGCCCTCTTTGAACAACAGCAATAAGTTCAAGTATTTCTTTCTTAAAGGTTTCATAATCAATAACTAAATCTTCTCGAAGTTTAGCAATAGGTTGCCAATATTCTTCATTAGGTAATGGAATACCAGCAGGAGTAGCTTTACGAGAAATATAGCTAGCATAGAAACCATCATGAACTATACATAGTCTATCGTAAGGTCTATCAGGACTCCATTGACCATTACAAGTAAGACTAACTTTACCAAGTTCTTTTTCTATTGTTTCCATATATTCTTTAAGTTTACTAAATTCTTAGTGTAGACTCCCCGTAGAGGATGGAATACATTCATGTTATTCATTATTATAATCAACATTACTAAGACTATAAGTTTCATTATATTCTTTACCTTCTTCTCTTTGTTCCCAAAGTTTACCAGTTTCAGGGTCAACATAAAACTTAGGAGCATCTCCACAACTAACTATAGCATGAATTTTTCCTTCTTCATCAACAGGAAGAGTAATAGAACCACTATACTGAACTTGTTCACTACCTTCATAAATAATATTAAGTTGTCCTTTAATATATTTAAGAAGTGTTTCAGCAAGTTTATTTTGACCAAGTTGATATGCAGCCATTGCAGATTGGAACATATTCCAACAAGTAATAATATTTTTATTATTACCTTTACAAGTAGCAGAACAATCATTAAGCATATCAACTCCATATTGTGCCATAAGAACTAATAGTTTGTGATAAGTACAAACAAATTTACTTGGAACTGTCATATAAACATATTGAGGAGTAATCTCAACTTGTTCAGTTCCACTAGCTTTTACATAGACACCATTAACATAATTATCATCTATTTGTTCACTCATTCTACCATCAAGTTATTATATGAATTAATAATTGATTTTTGTTCTTCGTCAGAAAGCAATTCTAAGGCTTCTAGAGCTTGAATTAAAATTTGTCCTTGTGTTAACTTGCACCAATTTTTTTCGTCCAATGGAAAGCCTAATTCTGCTATTCTCGCTTGTTTTTCAGCCATAGCTGCAATACGCAATTGCATCTCTTTAGATAGCTGTTTTGGATTATTAATATAACCACCTATCATAATATCATCTTATTTAAAAGCCTTATTAATAATATATGTAGTATAATCATTAACTCTAATATCAATACGTTTATTAAATGCTAATATACGTTGGTTAGAATCAAGATGCTTATTATATATTATATTAATAATATCACCATAAACATCTTCTTTCCATTCATCTTTCATATAATGACTAAGATAATCTTCATCTCCACGATACATATTTAATTTAGAATAAGCATCATAATAAACACTGTTAACTAAGTGTCTAGCATTATATTCAATTTGGTCACGATTAGCATCAATGTTATTTGTAATGATAGTAGAAGCAACAAACTTTGCACATTCAGAAGCAGCATTAACTATAGCAATAGATATGACAGCTTTAGATTTCTCTCTATCTTTATCTATAATATCTTTGGTAACTATATTAAGAAGTTTAGCAATATCAGCTAAAGGATCTTTCTTTTTACTATCTATTATCTTATTAACTATAAGATAAATTACAATAACAATGCCTGGAACAAGACCTTGTTCAAAAGCATTTTGTATTAACTCCATCTTTATAAAATAAAAAATAGGGACTATCAGTATTAACAGTAATGCCAATACCAATAGCCCCTATTTGATTAATATTACCTAAATATTTACCTAATCAAGTCGGGTAACAGGTTATGCTTTTTCTTCAGTGGCAATAGCTTTAAGGATAGTTTCAACAGTTGCAATAGCAGCAGCTCCAGTTGGGAATGCTATTTGTACAATCTGATGAACAACTTCATCTCTAGTTTTCATTTCACGTGGAACAGCAAAACGAAGAGTAAAGATAGTATATCCAGCATCTGCACTATCAGGTTGTTTCAAAGGATTAAGCGGATATGTAGGATACAGTTCAGTATAAGTATCTCGATAAGTATATTCGATACCAGCATCGGCAGCAGCTTTATTAGCCAAATCAGTAATATAAGCCGCATCTCCATATGCAGGAAAACCAGTAGCTGTAACTGTAACACTAATACCAACTAATTCATCAGCTCCAAGAATTTCATAATCAATACCTTTAGACTCAGCAGTTAAAGTAATTTTAGCATCAGCAACTGTTGCTTTAATACCATGACCAATAGTATTGTTATTAATCTGATTAGCTAATTTCTGCGCTACATCATTTGCAGTCGGATTAAGACCTGTATGAATAGTAGCTGTCCAGCGATTACGTTCATTGAACTTTAATCCTTTCTTCACAATCATTATAGAATAATCAGAATAAGCATTAACATCGCCAATAGTAAGATTAGCAGAGAAAGTAGTAGCAGCCTGATAAACACCTTTAACAAAAGTAAGATGTTTCTTATAAGCAGGAAGAACTACAGGACCATTTGCTTCACGACCAAGATTAATGTAAAATTTGTCAGTAATCTTAGTACCGTTAGCGTCAATTGTTTCCTCGCCATTAGCAAGATAAGTAAAAGCAACCGCTCCAGCAGCAAGAGGTAAACTTGCTCCATAAGCGACATTGCCCGCTAACAAAAACTGTCGCATAACTAATTTAATTTAAAGTTTAACTTTGTTTATCAGCTCCACTAGAAGTAGCACCAATACTGGCAAGATAAATCTGTACTGCACGCATAACTATTTCACTATGTAAATATGGAGGTAAATCACAATTAACCCAATTACTTTCATTATCTTCATCAAATAGAACTTTAGCAGGTTCCTTAATATAAAGATATTTAACTAATTCAGGTTTAACTGTATTATTACGTCCAGTGTATATATTAGCTTCAATAGCAGATTCATCTCCAAATACAGTAACTATCGGAGCATCTTTCGCAGCACGATTACAAAAATCTCTTAGCGTCTGACCTAAATCTTCAGCCTCAATAATTCTGCAATCATAAATTGTCTTATTATTATAACTAACTTGAAAGCCTGTATATAGCATAATACCGTCGCTAGGAATAGTAATTTTATAAGGGTCAACTTCTGTTCCATTACCTGTAATTTGTCCGCCGTTAACAGTACCCGCTGTATATAAAGTTCTAAGAGCATTTACAGGACTAATAGAAGCATTTTGTCGAGCAACCTTATCATTATAAGGAACTGGTCCAACGTTTTCTACTATCACATTTCTAGCTTTCTCAATTATAGCAGTATTAAGACAAATATCTATATCTTCCATGAGAATAGCACGGACGGTCTGCATACCCATCTGCTGTGCTAGTTCTCTGAACGTCACGTGCATCTCCCCAATGTTCATAATCAAATGTTTTTAAGTTTGTTTTTATAAGCACTAACAAGAGCACTATTAGCAGGATTCTTAAACCATACAACAGCTTCCTTAACATTAGCACCGATAAATTCACCATCAGGAGTAGTAATATTCTGATTATGAATTGCTCTGATAAATTCTCCACGAGAAACAAGAACCTCAATTAAAGACTTAATAGTAATATCTTTATCATTACAAAGTTTATTAAACTTAACAGGTTCGTTTGTACTAAATTTATCAAGATGCGATTGCTTATCAACCATATCCATAGACATGCCATTAGGAATATTAATATTGTTAGCAACACAGTATTGAATAAATACAGCATCAAACAAATCACTATTCGTGAGAAGTTTAACGTAGTTACTCTTAGCAGCATTAATTTCCTGACGATGTTTAGCAAGACGCTCAGCTTCTCTTTGGTCATCTTTAAAATAGAATCTAATAGATGGGTCAGAATTAATAAGAGCAATATCTTTAGCTACATCTTTATACAATAAACAATGGCGATAAATTAGATAATCATCAAGAACAACAGGATAACCATATTTATATTTTTCACTTTCAAGAAGATTAAGTTTAGTAATCTTAGACTCAAGAGCTTCTCGAAGTTCTTTAACTCCTTTACGGTCACTATTTAAATAGGCAGTTTCAATAGCTTCTTCTTCAGCTCTAAAACGAAGATAATCTCGTTTACGATTCCAAAAGAAAGAAATATCAAAAGTCTTACCTAATTCATCAACAGCAACACTAATGTTATTAAGATAAGCCTTAACCCTTGAAATAAAGTTTTCGTTATTAGGAGCAAGACCAATCAAAGCAGGAAAATAAGATTCAATCTCGCCTTTATTAGAAGAAAGAGTACGAGAACTACGAACACAACTACCAATTTTATCCATTCGTTTAGGTAATGTTTTATCATTAGCTCTACGATATAATGAATAATTAGTAACTAAATTAATAGTAATAGTTCGTTTTTCAGTATAAGGTTCATCAAGACTTTCATCTCTAAATCCTACTGTATTGTTAGGTCTATTATCATCTCCATCCTCTACGGGGGGTATAACCTGTTTAACTGTATTTTCATTAGAAGCAGCAGGAGCATTTTCTCCTGCTTTATTAGCTTCGCCTACTTTATTAAAATCCATATCTTAAATAGTTTCTTTTAAATGATTATAATACACATTTTAACAAGAACATCTTAGTAGTATTATCTACTTGCAAACCAATAGAACCTTTAACTTCATAACGAGCCATATCAATTTCGGTAGCTGCATGATTAGTATTAGGCAATCCCCAGCAAGCAGGAATATCGGTCATACCTTCAATAACTTTAGCTTTATAAGCCTGTCCTTTTTGACGTACAATACGAACATTCTGATTACCTTTATAATTACTCATATCAATTAAAGCAGCTTGATGAGAAGTAATAGGCAAACCAGTAGTAGGATGAATCATACCATTTTGCTTAGCAGCTTCAGCATCAGTACCCTTATCGAAATAAGCATTATGTACAACTGTAATGATATAACCATCTGGAGTTTTATACTTATTAAAGTAACGTCCATAAGAAAGACCTTCTCCATTATCTTGAATCATCTTTTCACCAAGAGGAGTGATAAATCCGTTTTCTTTAGCATCAGTTCTAATAGCCATTTCAAAGTCACGAATAAATCCTTTACCACCCATAAGAACAACTTTCTTATCACCATCTTGAGTATCACGGTCAAGAACATCACCAATTGTACGTTCAAGTTTATTAAGTGTTAGAACTTCACCATAAGTATCATAGTTAGATTCACGACAAATTTCTAACATACCAGCAGTACGATAAATAGGTTTACCATTATCATGGTCTTTCAAAGGAATTGTACCATCAGGTAAACGATTATATTCAGCTTTCCATAACCGCTCTTCGTTCATTACTCTCATGTGCAAGTTGAACTGGCGCATTTCTTCATTAATCCAAAGATTGGAAGTACCACCATTATCGTTTTGGAATTGATATTGAGTAATAACATTAGCAAGATTACCAGCTATTTCTTTAGAATAACGATAAAACTCAAGTTGAGAAGTCATACCAGCAGGACCCATAGTATTACTTCTGTTACCTTTAGAATAAGATTCAGAAACAGTAGGAGCACTCATAGCCCAATACATACCTTTAGTCAACCATTGAGGGTCAACATAAGCATCAGGATTAGGAGAAGTAAGTTTCAAAAGATAACCATAACCATAAGCAGATTCTCCTAAATCTTTCTGAATACGAACTTGAGTAATACCATCAGGAGCAGTAAGACCATGTTGTTCAATAAACCAGTGAGTAGAGAAATGAACTTCAAATTCAGAACCATTAAGACCAGGTTTAGTAACAGCAGTATTAAAATAAGTTACAAAGTCAGTAAACTTCATACGACCCATAGTCTTCCAAGTCCACTGTACAGTAGCAATATCTTTAATACCTCGGCTACCTTGCCCTTCAGTAATAAAACTTAAAGGAAAACGGTCGCTATCCATACCATAATTATAAGTCAGAAAACTATTAATTTCTTCCGGCTTCTGTAATTGAAGATAAGCAATTGATTCTTCATTAGAATAACCTCTATCTTCATAACGAGTTTGTCCAATAACACGTAATGTTTTCATCTACAAATTTACTATTAAATTAATAACCAAAACGTTCATCTTTTAGAACGTCATTTTTACTATCAGGTTTAGTTATTTTAATAGCTCCTCTTGTAGATTTACGTTGACTTGCAGTAAGTTTCAACTTTTTAGCTTCTTTATCAGAAACAGCCATTTCTATCAAACTATCATAACCTTTACCTGTATATTTAAGCCAAGCTTTAAGCAGTTCTTCATCGCGTCTTTCAGCAGGAGATAACTTCATTAAATCATTTTCATAACGAGAAAGTCCTTTATCATCAACTTGATAAACATAATTAAAGAAATCTTCTGGAGTTGTAGAAATTTGTTTTCCATTACGTTCAATAATAACAGTTTCAGGAATACGATAACCGGCAATTTGTCGTTTATCAATACATTCTTTAACACCATTCCAAAATTCTACAAGTTGTTTTTCTTCTTCTGCTTTAACTCGTAAAGCCTCTTTAGCATTAGCTTCACGTACATCGTTATCAGCTTTCTGAAGAGCTTCAAGTTCTTCTTTAGCAACATTGAAAAGTTCATTACTATCTTTCAAATATTGAATATACTTATCAACATTACCACGACGATTAAATTCCTTAAACGCTTCACGAACAATAGCTTCTTGTTGGCTCACATTATTTTCATCGACTTCAATACCGCTTCTATCTCTAAGTTCACCAAAGCCTTCAAATGAATTACCATTTGCAACATAATAATTAAGAAAATCACTAACAACAGGATAATCTTCAAATAATTTATTAACTCCAGCTTTAGCAAATTCATCACGTTTTAAATCAAGAACGGATTGAACATAACTTGCAACTCCTTGAGGAGTATTATCAAAAGTAACTGGTTTGCCATCTTCTGAAGTAACAGAAACACCTACAAGTTCTTGAATTAATTTAACATCAATTTTATCTTCATTACTAGTATCTTCTACTTCAAATTCTTTAAGATAAGCAGCAACTTCATTTTTAGCTTTAAAGATATTACCTTTATCGTCAATAAGATTACCGTCTTTATCAACAGTATATTTATTATCTCCATCTTCAATAATAGTACCTTCTTCTAAATCATGCTCATTAGCAGTAGCATCATCAGGATTTTTAGTATCCTTGGTTTGACCCCCCGTAGAGGATAAAGTTTGTTTATCTTTATTAGCATCACCATTATTGCCATCTCCATTACCATTTCCGGTAATATCATCAACAGCATTACCATTAGCATCTAACTGTCCTGTTTTACCTGTATCAAGGTCAGTAACGTCGTCAGTAGGTTTTACATCAACATTAGATGTTTCACCGTTAAAACCAAAACTATCAAAACTAGGCATAATTCTTTGTTTTTAATTAATTACTATATCACAAATATAAATCTTATTAATAATATTAGTTTTACTTATATTGTTAAAATGTGTTCACCATTAAGATGATTTCTAATGTATTTTACTATTGCTAATCGTACCTATTTAGGTCTAATAAATACTGCTGTCGCTTTCAGACAAGCCCTACAATAATCAAATTTTATTGAGATGATTAATCTATCACGGAATAGATAAAATGCTTAGAATGAGCCGGAAATCGTTTATATGATGTAAATAAAAAAGAAAATGGGCTGAACCTACTTTCACAAGCAAGTCCAGCCCTATTATGAACAAAATTTAGAATTACAGTCAACTATTTACTTTTAACATCATAACGATTTTTATTCGTCTTTGCAATCTTTACTTTATCATTACTTTCTTTGACTTTTACAGCTAATTCTTTTTCTTTAAGACTAGCTTCAACAGCAGTCTTTTGAGCATCTAATCCAAGTTTAGTACGTTCAATATTAAGTCTAGCATTTTCCATACGTTCTTCGGCTTGATTCTTTTCAGATTCACTAAGACCATTATCAAAACTCATGATATTAGCGTTAGCTTTCATAGCTTCTATTTGTCCATCAAGATACTTTTCAATTCTAATAGTTTCTCTATCTTGTTCAGCTTTTCTATCAATTTTAGCAAGTTCAAATTGTTGACGAAGTTGTTCTGTTTGTTGAGAAACACGTTCAATATCGAGCTCATGCTCTCTTTGAATATTTTGATATTTATCAATAAGTTTACTAATTTGAGCAACATTATCTCCACGTATAGCAGCATTAGCCATATCCATATTACCGTTTTGAGCAGCACTAAATGCAAATTGTTTATATTGTTCAAGTTTCTCACGTTCTTTAACAGAAGTTTTACAAGTAACAATATAATTAGCAAAAATATGATTATTAACATCAAGATTTAAATATCTAATATCACCATCTTTAGTTTTATAAGAAGTATTAAGACCATCAATCCAAGCAAGTTTAGTATAATCCATTTCAGCTTGATAATCTCGTTCTCTCATTTTATCAAATATAAATTCGATAATAACAGAACCCATACTTCCACGAATAACAGCTTCATCTGTTACTCCTTTACCAGCACTATTAGCAATCTCTCCATAACGTTGAGGAGTCATATCGCATTCCATCTTAGCAGTCTGTTCAATTTCTTGAATAAGTTGTCCAAGTTCAGTAATATAATTATTCATACGACTTTCAAGATATCGAACATTTTGAGCTTTAACAATACTAGAATCATCTTCATCATCAATGTAAAGAACTCCATCAGCTGCCATACGATATATAGTATCAGCAGGTTTCTTACCAAGAAGAGATTTAGCAATCATAAGTACATTCATCTTGTTTTTAGCAATTGCCATTTCTCTATGATAAGCAACTATATTACGAAATACTTGATAAGGAAGAACTGTATCTACAATACTAAATCTTCCAAAACCTGGAAGAAGTTCTGCAATACCATTATAAGGAAGTTTGCCATTTCTATTATAAGCAATAGGACGAGCCTTATAAGGATATATGCTTGTAGCACGAGAACCAATCCTAACGCTTTCATAAACTTGAGGTCGCCACACCCATTCAATACTAATATCACCACCAGCAGGATTAAGCTGATAAGTTTCATCAACAATTCTTGTTGTAACAAATGCTCCATCATTATAAGTAAGTATTCCTTCTTTTATTTCACCTCTCCAAACAGCATGCCATACTTCAAATAGACCGTTATTTGCATCACGAGCCATTATATTAGTATTCTTAATATGTTGTAAATCGTCTTTATTAAATTTAGCACATACATCACCAAAGTAGTGCATATATTTATCCCAATTTAGAAGAGCTTTATCGCTAGAACTAGTAGTGCTATATTGATAATAAGTATCAAGTGCTTCTCGTTCCTTTTCAGAAAGATATTCATAAAACTCATCTATAATTTGTTGTCTAGTAAGCATACGACGCTCAGCAAACATATCATAATCCTCAGCAAACATACTATCATTATGAACTGGAAAAGCATCTCTAACACTAACAACTCGTTTAATTAATTGACTTCCTACAACATCTCTATAAGTATAACAAGCTCCAAAAGTAATAAATTCAAAATAAGCTCTAGCATATATAGTAAATGCATCAGTAAGGTCATCAATAACATTAATTAAATCTTGACCTTGTGCACTTATATCATCAATAAAGTTTTCATTAAATTCTTTAATAAAAGCCTCAATATCTATAGCTTGTTCAGCATTAAATTCCTCAGGATTATTACCTTCATTAACAAACTGTATATAACTTTCTTGTATTCTTTTAGCTACAGCTTGTTCAGCAAGTAACATAATTTGTCTACCAAGTTCTGCATCTCTAGCAAATACAACTTCAGGATTATTAGCACCAACAATAAAATCATGTGGATTCTTAATATATTCACCAATATATCTACGAATAATGCCTTTCATCATATCGTAATTACGCATAGTAGCAGGAAAACGAGTTAGATTTTTATCTTGCTCATTATAAGGATTAAGAGTTTTCTTATAATATATTCTTGGAATATTACCAAGAAGAATATTAAATTTTTCTTCTACATCAAAATCTGCTTTACAAGCAATACCAGCTTCTATAACATAATCACAGCATTTAGCATACCATTCAACTTTTTGTTTTTCAGTATAGCTAACATGTTGATTAGGAAAATCAACTCTACCAAAATTATACATATATTTACTTATTTAATTTCAAAACCAATTTCTATTAAAAATATCTGTTTTATCATTATCTTCAGTAACTTTTTTACGATTAGCAAGTTCTCTCTTACCTTTAATATCTATTGACTTCCAATATATACCTAAAAGTATAAGACTAGATATACGGTCAAAGTTACCATCTGCATTAAACTTTTTAAGTTCAAGAATAGTTTGATAATCAAGAAATCTTTCAAAAACATATATATCTTCTCCAAATTCATTCTTACCAATAACTTCATATAAGAACTCTTTAAGAAGTCTAAGACCATCAAGTTTTTTAGGACCATTACCAATACTATAACCATAACTAGTACTAACTTTTTCTTTAATAGTAGCATCCCAAACAAATAAAGGTTCATGACCTAGATATTTAGTAGCTTTCCATTTACGAAAATTAGAAACAGTTTCACCACGATTTATTTCTACTAAACCAGTACCAATACAATTATACCATTTACATAATCTATAAAACTTTTCATCAGCTTCTTCAAGTCTTTCAGTACGTCCATAATATGCAGCACATAATTTAGGTTTAAATCCATTACGTTCTCTAGGCATTTCAACAACAAACATACTATTATGAGAATGTCTATCAGTAATTTCTTTCTTATCTTTATCAATACCAACAGGGTCATAAACTGCAACATAAGTTCCAGGAAGAATAGCTCTTACAAGTCTATCATCAATATAAGTTTCTTCATATTCAGGAGCAAACCAAACTCTTATACAACCATGAGGATCTTCATTACCGCGTCTAGGAACACCTTGAATATAATCATAAATTTTAGCATCAGGATTTTCAATTTTTATACGAGCATTAGATTTAAAATAAATTTTCTTAAGACCATCTTCAAATAATTCTCCGTCAGTATAAAATTTATAACTATTATCTACTCTAAGTTTATCTTCAAACTTATTTAGAGCTTCACTACTAAATATATTTTCACTAGCACTACTAAATGATTCAGCAGGAAATAAAGCACGTTGACCAAGATAATTAAGATATTCTGAAAAAGTTTTAGCAGTTTCTTTCTTTTTAATTCTTTCTCGTGCAGCAAGTTTAAGACCTATTCTTAAATTACTATTTCCATCTTCATCAAATCCTTTAACTCCGTCTATTTCACCTTCAAGTCCCCAAGCATAAGATTTAAAGAATCCACAAACTTCATTACGAGCATCATTATCCCAAACATTTTCAAATGCCATAAAATTAAATGCTCTAGGATTATAAAAGTTTTGTTCAAATATTTGCATATTAGCAGCAGTAGCAGTTCCCCAAGCCATAAGAGTACCAGTAGTACGAGTACCAACAGTCATTGTAGGTTCAGTTACATTCATAAAGTCATCAAAGTTCTGCATTGTAGATAACTCTTCAACTTTAATAGTAACAGCATCTTTACCAATAGCACAGTCTGGATTATTATTAGCACTAACACTTAAAAGAGAACTAGACCAACTATCATCAGCTTCAACTCCGTTTTTCATACGATAACCAAGTTTAAAACTATCAGCGGTTAGACTAAATATACCTCTTTTAAATGGAGTTTTTTCTTCATAGAACTTTAAGTTATTAACAGCAAAATCACTTAAACCTCCTTGTTTAGTTAAATATTTATTATCGGCTGCAACATGAATAACAACTTTATGTTTAGATAGATTAACTTCGTTAGAACTATCAGAAGCCATAATATAAGAAAAACCTCCACGTCTAGTTTTATCAATAATAAGATGTAAACCATTACGTCTACAAAATTCTATAATTTGAAAAGTCCAAAACTGAGCATCAATAAAACTAGGAAAACTATAAATCTTTTTAGCAGTAGCTCCATGATTAGTAATAATAACAGATGATTCATCTGTACGCTCCATTCGAGTATAATTAAGAAAATTATAATGAGCACCTGTTATCCAAATATCTTCAATACTTCCATCTGGATTTTGCCAACAAGGAGCACTAAATCCATTACGTCTTCTATCACATTCTCTACGTCTAAATTGTCTATGAGGAATACTATCAACTTTAAATTGAGTATATTTACCTGTGGCTTGATATGTTCTAGCAGGTTCATTAAATAATTCAGTATTAATAAACTTACCAGGTCTAATATTTAAAAGAAAGCCACCACTATCTCCAATTAGAAAATTATTATGAGGGTCATACCATCCGCAATCACTAGCTTTTTTATAATTTTTCTCTTTATCAGGTTCTTCAATATATTCTAAAAATGGATATTTACCATCAGCCATAATATTTTATTTAACAAGTAAACAAACAACAAAAGCGATAGCGCATACAGCACCACCGCCTACCAAATATCTATTATTACGTTTAATACGTTCAATAGATTTATTTAAATTATCATTAACTTTATTAGTATTATCAAGATTACATTGAAGAATTTTAATCTCATTATTGATAGTATTATATTTAAGTTTTTGAAGACTAATAATACTATCTTGTTCTTCAATTATATCTTTATAAAGTTTACTTTTAATAATTTTAGCATTAGCAACTTTAATCATACTAATAGGAACAGAAACAACTGTGTCAGTAGTATTGACTCCCCGTGGAGGATGCACTACATTATTAATCTCACTCTGACACCAACTTCTTGAATAACTCCCAAGAAGCACTATCACTAAGACTAATAACTTTATCATCAATATCTTTTTCATGTTCTTTAAGTTTATAAACTACACTTTCTCTTTCAATTATAACTAACTGTATAGAATCAATCCGAGTACGATTAATAGCAGTGTCACTTCTGTTATATGAATTGGCTTCTACACTAAAACGACTTATTGATAAATATAAAGTTGCACATAAATTAATAATCACTATTACTAATATTGCTATTAATATCTTCTTCATGATTCTATACAGTATTAAGTTAATCTTTTATTTCAATAAGTTTGTTAAGTAAATCAAGCGTCCATCTACCTGTTTCTTTAAGACCTAAAACTCTTTGAGCCATCTTAATAGTAGCAGTTTGACCACAATTTACATTTGTATCGAATAATTGTTCTGCAACTCTTTGACTATTAAAATCATCAAGTTCAAATACATCCCAATAACCAATTTTATATTTAGACCAAACAAGTTTTTGAAGTTGAATATCATTATCAAGTTTAGACTTAAATTCTTTACTACCAACAGTATAACGTTTCTTATATTGGTCAATCATATTCCAACCTTGCCAAGTAGGATTATATTTACGACTTATACCTCTATAAGTTTCTCCACCAGCATCATCTTTATCATTTACATATCCACCTTCTTTAATAGAAAGTTTTTTAAAAGCATCTCCAAAGTTAGCCATAATTTAATATTTATAAGGATTAGTACAATAACGAAAACAATCACAAGCATCGGCATAATCGTCTTCATTAAAACTTTTAATAGTAGCCCAAAATAATAGAACTTTAATTTGTACTTTATAATTTATAAAACTAATTTCTCTATTATTTTTACGACAGTTAGCAACTAATCTAATATTACCTTCATGTTTAATTATATACATAGCTTATTATTCATTAAGAACTCTATTAATCCAACCTCTAAGAAATTTAATATTATTTCCTTTACTAGCAATATCATTATAATATCTGATACGTTCAAGCTTATATTTAGCAATAAAATAATCAGCACTAATAGTAGTATCAGACTTATAAGAATTAAGAGAATCTTGAGTTCTACGAAGTAACTCTTTAGTAAGAACTAATTCATTAACAGCAGTAGAATCAGTAACAGGCACATATCTAATTTCAGGAACAGGAGTAATACGTTTAGCACATCCACTAGATAAACAAATAGCAAATATAACTAAAACTATAAATCCAATAATTACTCCAACTAAATTATCTCTATTTAGTTTCATATAGCAAGTTTAAATTGAGTTTGAACACCAGTAGCTTTAATCTGTAATTCTCTATCTTTAAGAACTTTACTAATATCATCACGTAAATAATTCATTGTAAAGAACTTAGTAGTTTCAACAGGATTTTCTTTAATATGATAAAGACCGTCAGAAAATCTTTTTGGCATACCATATTCATTAAGTTCAAAATCACTATCAATATGACATAACCAAATACCTTTAATAGTTAAACCAAGTATATATTCAACAGCAAAAGCATACATACTAAGTTGTAAATTATATATAGCACCATTACAATTAGGAAGATGATTAAGAGGAGCTAAAAGTCGTTCATCTTTCTCAACCCAATTATTAGTTTGTTGTGCAGGTTTAACTGTCTTATCTTTTTTATAATAACCACTACTAAATTTTAATCCACCACGATTAGTTTTCCAATCTCCTACAACAGCACAATTAGTATCCTCATTAACAAGAAGAATATCAATAGTACCACTGATTAACCAATCTATAAGAAACATACCAATTTCACTATAAATCTTATAGCCTTTTTCAGTGTACATTTTAAAAGCATCATATATAAGAGGATATCTATTACCTGTAATTTCAATAAAATCATTAAGATTAAGAAGTTTATAACTAGCACCAAAATTAGGAATATCAGCAATAGTAACCATTACACCATTTTCTCTTTTATCAAGATAATTAATAGCTTGTTGAAACATAGATGCGCCTTTAACTCCATCTTCAAGACCGTTATGAGTATTAGTTCCACGTTCACATGCTTCTTTAGTAATAGTAGACCATTGTTCTTCTAGTTTCTTTTCACTTATTCCTAACTCTTTAGACTTCTTTCTTAACCAATAGTTCTTATCGAATTTAGGTTGATATTGGTGGAGTATTTGAGTTGTACTAATATAACTATTATTTAAAGTATCTGCATAACTATGTTCGGCTTCATTAAAAATAAGTCTTATATCATTATATCTTTTATCTCTAAGTTCCATATTAATATTATTAAGTTCAACACTAGCTTGGGTACGCTTCGGCACTGCGTGCCTACGCTATACTCCCCGTAGAGGATGGAGTGAGTCAGCATTAGCTTATTCTTCAATCATACTAGAAATAACTTCTGTACCTCCTCTACCAACAGCATTCTCTTGTTCATATAGAAGATTTTCCTCAGCAATATTAAGAGCTTTAATCGTGTTTGGAAATTGATTAGCCAAGTCATTAATCTGTTTCATATATCCAATAACAGTAGGAACATCTTCAAGACTTGCACCATCAGATAACTTATCATTTAATAGCTCATTTAGTTTGTTAGCAGCTAAAGCAACATTATGAATACCACGTTTAATGTTAAGAACAGCTTCCATACCAGCTCCAGCTTTTTGATTATAATATCTTTTAATTAATTTCCAAACAAGAATATCAGGTTGATAATTCTTAGGTAAATCAAAGTTTTCAATAGCCTTTTTAAGAGCTTCTTTTTCACTAAGACCTTCTTGTAAACAAGGACCTTTAGGGTCGCCAAGATAATAAATAACACCAACTTCTTTAATATACATATCTTTATTAGGAGATTTATCTCTAGTATAAAGAAGACTAACATCTCTATCAAGAAGTTGTTTAAGTGTAGGAGCTTTTGGCATACCAGTTTCATCTATGGTCAGCATCCAATCCAATTCCAAACCGTTCATATATTTCTTCTACTTCTTCATCAAATTCAATAATTTCAAGTTTACTCATAGCATATACCCAAAGATTAGCATAAGCAATACCGTGTTTTTTACTTAGTTTAATCCATTTAGGAAGAAGTTTCTTTTTAAACTTACGTTCATTAGTAATCTTTTCTTCTTCTTCATAATGTTTTTGCTTTTCTTCTTCCATAACTTTCGCAGTATATTCTTTATACTCTTCTCTAGTCATAGTTTTTCTAGCTTCTTTAAAATCTTTATAATAACTAATAAGTTTGGAACGATACCAATTCTTTTGAATAGTACCAATATGAGGAATAGCAACACATTTATCTTTTCGTATATTAATACTAGCTTCTTTTTCAAGATTCTCAATAATAGATTTACAAAGTATTCTTTCATCTCCTTGTAAACCAATATCATCTAGAATATTATTCATATCTTTATAGATAAGAATATAATTATCATCAAATTCTTCGTGTGAACTAGTATTAGCTATATTAAAATTAGAATTAGTTTTAAAATCCATAGTTGAAAGTTTAAGAACTCCTTTTAGTTTACTACTATAAACAAGAACACAAGTACCTATAATTTAAGTTATACAATGAGTAGTTCTAAAAGGAGTTCGATATTTAGAATTTAATATGGCAGCTAATTAATCTTTAGTAGAATAAATAAAAGGATTAGAATTACCAGATTCAGAATTAATAGCAGCTTTTAAATCATTAATAGCAATAACTTTAAATTCTAAGAACCAAACTTTCTGTCCTTTATTATATCCTTGTTTTTGTCCAAAAGTACCAACAGTAATAGAACGAGTTAATTCAGTATCATTAGTAATAAACTTATTAATAAATTGAGGACTAAGAACATTATGTTTAAGATAAAGATGATAACCACGTTCAAGAGTAGAACGGTCAATTATAATCTTATCCATTTTGTTCATACCAATAAGTTTAGAATCTTCATCACTAATCTTAGCAATAATTGGTATAACCTCAACAGTAGATACTTTATTATTAATAACACCAAATAAACTTTCATTTTGGCAAAGAGCTACAATACAATAATGTTTAGCAACTACTACATTACTAAGAACAGCTTCAAGTGCTTCACTTGTTATTTCACTTAATTCAGTAGGTATATTAATACCAAAATCTTTAAATTTACTTTCAACTTTAATCATAATACTAATTTATCTAGTTTTAATAATACAATCAAGACCTGTACTTCCAAGTTTAAGTTTACTTTGAATCTTAATTTCTTTTTTATTCCTATCTCCACTATGAAATTCTCTAGTGTATTTAGGCTTAGTTTCACTTTTATCTTTTCCCATAACTTAATTGTTTTCAGCAAATGTAATAGTTTAAATGAATCTACCAAGAGAAAAACTAATTTTAACATTTAATACCGTAGAGGACTATATAAATATAAAAGTAAACTTGAAGATGATAATGATAATGATAGAAATAGAGTTTATCAATATGTTGATGTAGTTAGTGAATATAAATAGGTGGGTGATTAAACTAGTCTTGGATATCCCGTCAAGTTCTAGGAGAAGATAGGACTGTTAGAAATAGTAATAACGATTGTAATAATGATAATAATGAAACTGTTAATGACGTTAATGAAAATAGTGTATATTAATATTTTTAGTGAAGATAATAGTGATGAAAATTCTAATACGATTAATGAAAATGGTAATAATGAAGTAATGGTTACAACGATGGTGATAGTATATATTAATGTTTTGGTAAAAGTGATAATGATGATAAAAGTAATTGTAATAGTGAAAATAGTATATACTAATATGTTAGTGAGGCTAGTGAGTATAACCCCCGGTCATGTTAAACTTGATTGACTACCCCCGTCTAAAAGTGATAGAAGAAATGATAATGCTGCTCATTATCAACATTAAATATTTTGAGATTATTCATCTCATTACATTACTAACTATTAATACAAACAATTATGAAAACAAACAAAATGTTATTACTATTAGCTATCATATTGATGATTCCATCTATAATATTAGTATTGAAAGTAGAGCCAACAGATAGTGAAATGTTTACTGCCATTGTATTTGGTGTACTATCGGCTATTGTTAGTTATCTTAGTAGAGATTAATCTCTACTAGTTAATGCTGCTCATTATCAACATTAAATACTTTGCAGTTGAAGAACAATTGCCAGTAATGCTACTGATTAGCATAATTAAAAACTTAATAGTCATGCCAGACGTAAAAGATTTAGCTCAAGCTGCACAAGGTGCTGCTGTTGCTCCTGAGAATGTTAACGTAGTTGAACAAGCTACAAGTGTTGAACAAACTAACGCCGCAAAGACTGAACAAGTTCAGACTATTGAAGCTATTGTCAAGTCTATTTGTACTGACGGTCATAGTCATGTAGTTAATACTACTATTACTAATATTGACTGTCAAGAGCGAACTGCTGCAAATGGCAAGTCTTACCTTAATGCATTTGTTACTATTAGCAATCCTGTTAAAGGTGCTCAAAGTATGCCTGATGGTACTCATAGAATGGGTATGCTTGGTGCTGTACAAACACCTTTTAATCAAGTATTGCTAGTGATGCGCAAAGACAAGTTCTACGGTCGATTCGTGAACTATATTGCCGAAGCTGCTGAAGCTGGCTTTGCTAGTATGTACTTAACTGGCGTTAATATTAGCATACTTTGTCAGTTTGTTGCTGCTGGTGTACAAGAACGTAATCCGTTTACACGTAAAGATAATCTTTATAATGTTGTAGATTACGACCGTTATGTATATCATATTATAGGTATCGAGCAACCTAATGATGCTGTCACTGTTGGTGCTTATAATGCGCTTATCAAACAGCTTATGGAAGATGCTCGTGCAGCTATTGCGGCTAAACGTGACGCCAAAGCTAAAGCAGCTAGTTTTGTTGCTGCTAGTATTAGCGATGATGACAATATGCCGTATTAATCAACATTACGCTACTGACCTTCGGGTTGGTAGCGTTAATGCTATCAACAATAGTTTTGTTGGTGCTACTGCTAGTAAACAACATGGCAATGCTCATAGTCAACATTAAATAGATTGCAGCAAACGAACTTAACAGTCTGATAAGTCTTATTCATACAAATCTTGCTGTATTGTCTGATAAGACTAATTCTAATAATCTTGCTTATGAAAGTTAAACGTATTATTACTACTATTGAAGTAGAAGATAATAATTCTACTACTTCTGTTGAACTTACTAAACTTTTTCTTGATGAACATTATGTTCCTCTTGTTGCTACTAATATTAGTTCAAATGGGAACTCAACTGATATTAATAAACTATATAGAGCTGTAGATAATAATCGTAATCTTATTGTATTAAAACTTGCAGGTATCGCTAAGGATATTAATGATGCTCTAGATGAAGGTAACGTTCGTGGAGAATCTCCTACTGAATAAGATGATATTGCTGCTAGTAAAAATAAACAACATAGCTTATATTATATTATCATCCTAACCGTAAGAAGTTATATATATTATATATATAATATATATA
>OLXP01000259.1_pt1 | contig 33235 bp, 42 predicted proteins | sample 1644201 | NCBI WGS metagenome assembly OLXP01 (sample SAMEA103958163, study PRJEB25191) | human gut metagenome
CCCTACCTGTAAGTTCTGGAAAGGTGTAGTCCTTAGCATAAACATTAAAACTAAGGACTAAGCTAGCCAGAAGAAGTAAAAATATCCTCTTCATTTATAGGTCCATTTAGAAATTAACTGTAGGTGCAACTTGTGCTTTCTCTTCCGCTTCGAAAGTGGCTTTCTTTTCGATTCCTACTAAGGAAGCCCATAGAACTCCAGGGAAAGTACGAACCTTTTTATTAAATTTATTTACTGTATCAATGTAGTCTTTTCTAGCTACAGAAATACGATTTTCCGTCCCTTCCAGCTGGTCCTGTAGAGCTAAGAAATTCTGATTTGCTTTCAAATCTGGATATTTTTCAACAACCACCATAAGTCTGGATAGTGCGGAGGAAATCCCTTGCTGAGCTTGCATATATTGCTGCATCTGCTTAGCATCCTCGATATTGATATTAGTTTTAGTTGCATTAGCTCTTGCTTGTACTACCTCTTTGAGGGTTTCATTTTCGTGGGTAGCATACCCTTTTACGGTATTAACTAAATTGGGGATTAAATCCGAACGACGCTGATACTGATTCTGAACCTGAGACCAAGAGGCATTAACGTTTTCATCTGCAATGATTACCCCATTAATACCACCTACTACAAAAAGTCCAATAAGAAAAATTGTTCCAAGGAAAATTCCAAGTGTCTTCATTATAAGTTCCTTTCTTAAGAATTGCTTTCAATTAGTTCTAATAAGTAAGACTCAGCGTCCATAGCACCAATAACTGGAATGCCATATTTTTCTGCAGTCTTTACTTTGGTCGAAGAGCCTGCCGCAAATAGAGCGGTAGTCTTCTTTGTTACCCCTTTTACTTCTCCTCCATTTTCTTTAATGAGTTTTTCTAGCCCATCATTTCTAAATTGAGTAAAAGCAAAGGACATTCCTTTTAATGGTCCATTAACAATCTGGGGCATTTTTATACTTAAATATGGCTTTAACTGTAGATATAGCTTCTTAAAGGAAAGCCAATTTTCCATAAACATTTTAATATATACGTCGCCAAGCCCTTGAATTTCATAGATTACAGTAGGGTCAAGCTTCTTTAATTTTCCATTTTCGTATTCATTATTTAAGGAAGCTAGCATATTTTTCACTGTATAGGCATTTACTATCCACCCAAGTCTAGTCAACCCCATAGAGGTTTTTTCGTTTTGGAATATCTGACTTATATATAACAGCTTTTCTAAAGTAATTCCTTTTAAGCAATTATTTAATGCAGATTTTACCTTTAGCGCCTTAGTAGCTTGATACCCTTCTAATTTAATTAAATCATCGTAGGAAATTTCAATTAGTTTTTCATAGCTATTAAATCCTGCATCGTATAAGGCTACCAAGGTTTCATAACCTACATCTTCCAAGGATAATGCAGCAAAGAAGTTAACCACGGTTTCTCTATTTCTTCCACTACAATTATCATTACCGCAGTAAAGAAATACATCGTTAAAGCATAAATCTGAACCGCAGTAAGGGCACTTTTTAGGCAATTCTGCTTTACCTTCTTCATATTCTAGGGTACCAATTATTCTGGGAATAACATCATTGGAGCGGATACAGCTTACTTTAGCACCTTCGTGCCAATTATTTTCCAGAACGTACCCTGCATTTACCCCGCTAATTTTATTTACTTCTACTCCGTCGAAAAACAGAGGATTTTTCAGTTTAACCACTGGGGTAAAAATTCCACGCTTAGAAATATTCCATTCTATCTCTTTAATAATGCCAACCTGACTAAATTGGTCTAACAAGTCCAATTTTACCGCCCTAGCACCCTTTGGATTTAATCCGTTACTTTCCTTTCCTAGCTTTTGGAATTCTTCATTACTATTAACCCTTAGAACAATTCCATCAGTTAAATAATGGTAATTTGTCTTATAACTTCTAATAGACTGGGTTAAATAATCCTTGGTAATTTCATCGCAATTAATTAAAGAAAAATCTACGATATTAAATCCCTCTTTAATCTTGAGCCATTCCAAAGCTACATTAAATTCAGGAATAGAATTCAATTGTTCTGCTTTATATCCAAATACCACGATATCTATTAGAGTACAGTTATATTTAATATCCTCAGATACCTCTCTATACTGTTCATTTGTGAGAATAGGTCTAAGCGTTCCTACAGCAAAATTCCTAGAATGCTTGTAATTTCCCTTAGCTTTCTTAAAATTTTCCCTCGTAGTAATTGCTTCCCCAAAGATATAAACCGTGCCGTCTTTAAGGTGCTTTAGCTCTTTAGGAAAGTTCATATATTTACCGCGTTCCGTAATATCCTGACCAGTAGAGCCGTCCCCTCGAGTCATAAGACGGTGAAATTTACCGTCTTTATATTCAATTTGCATAGATAAGCCGTCCAGCTTTGCCATACGAATTAGCTCTTTTCCAGTATACAATTTCTGTAATTGTTCGAGGTCTTCAGGTCTATACTTATCTAAGGAACCCATTACATTGGGAAGCTTTACCTTGTTATCTAAGGACTCTGCTTCCTCCCCAACTTTCTTTAATAAGTCATTATTTGGGTCTAATTCCCTCAATTTTTCTTTCAACTGGTCATATTCAGCATCGGATAACTTACTATCCCCATTTAAGTAATATGCCTCGTTACAAGCCTTAATGACCTCGACAATTTCACTTAACTGCATAATTTCCTCTTATTTATACATATCCAGAACGTACAGAGCCAATTTGTAGTACTTAACCTTATTAGTCTCTTTTACATTATATTTACGTATAAGAGCGGAAAATACTGCTGGATTATCTTTTTCCAGCTGCATAAGCTCATCCTTCTTAACCCTTGCATAAGGTAGATATTTCTTTCGTTCTGCAGGTGTCCAAACCTTCTTATTTAATTTGGCCGCTATTGCAAAGTCGCTCAAAAGTTGAGGATGAACCTCTTCGGTTACCACTGGCATTTTGAAAATCGGGTGGCCTTCAAGCAATTTTTCATCAGCCTCTTCCCCACCTTCTTCAAAGATTGCCATATCCTCTTTTACTACTTCAGGCAATTCCTTAGTACTGAAATTATCAAATTCATCACCTAATGCAAATCCAGCATCAGCAATTCCTTTACGAGGTTTCTGCAAATCGTAGATTGAAAGATTTTCAGGCAACTTAGTCTGGTGATAAAGAAAATCCACAATATTCGTTATGGCTTGTTGCATTTCAGGGGTTAAATTTTCAATCATATCTAAAAGCTTCTGTGAAGACATTTTAATTCCTTTCGTTAATAAATTTCCGTTTCTAATTTTTACCTGTAAAGGTAGTATTATCTATTATGTCTATTATTCATATACATAAGATTAATTAAATTTGCCTTAAAGGCTTTTTCAAGCTCTTTATCTTTGGCTCCCATATTAAGCTGTGCAACATCTCCAATGGTCTTGCAATTCTTTAATACAGTTACAATAGCTTTTTCCCCTATTCCTAGGTTATTAGCTATTTTCTTTGCTTGCATTCGGGCTACTCGCATTAGAAATCTCCTTTTCTTCAATTGATTTAATAAGACCAAATAATTTTTCCAGACCGTCGTCGAAAGCGATTGGAAGTAAATCAGGATTTGGACATACCTCATTTACCACCCCAAAATTTAAGGTGTCGTCAGAACGATTTATATTAAATAATGGGGTAAAAGTTGGAACAAAACTGGTATACCATAAAAGGAAGTTTATATTTGACTTACTTAATAGCGTAACAATTTCGTTCTTATTATAAAAAGAGTTTATATCTAATATAAGATAAAAGCTTTTGCCTTGCATTACTTTATCCCGTATTTTCATAAACTCGTAAATAAATTTAGTGGCATTCGTTTCGTGACTAGCGGAAGAATCAAAATTCTCAATAATCTTCTTCAAGTCAATAATTTCTACATACTTATTATATTTATCCCGAATGTACTTAGCCAATTCCTTAGCTTCCTCAAGAGTATAACCATTTAAGTAAATGAAATTATCCACATCTGCAATTCCTTGAATTTTAAGGTCAAGAGCCATTTTTAATTTATTATTCTGCACTTAATATCTCCTGATATAAGGGTTTGAAATCTAATAGAAGCTGTTGAAACTGAGGTAAATCCATTCGGAAATAGTCGGACATCACCTTTACGAAATTTTCGCCTTCACATTCCTGTATAGAGGCCACTGAAGAATGATTCCTATCGGGTCTCTTAGTAAGGTTGTACCAGTTAACAAAGGGTAAGCTACTATTACCTAAAATAGCCGCCAACCTTTCTTGCACGGAATTCTTTCCAAAGTCTTCTTGAATTCTTTTATGAATAAAAAACAAAGACGCTTTCTGTTCAATTTCTCCAGAACTATCTTCTCCATATCTGAACTCTAATAAATCCCCTTCTTCCCCGTCATCCCCGATTGAAGTAGTGGAAATAATTTTATTCTGGAATTCCCTATTAAAGAATTGGGTACTACCCCTTCCCAAACCATAACTAATTTGAGAGGCGCCAGATGTAGTTTTTTCTAAAGCAGATAAACGTTTTCTCTTATCGGAGGTATAGAACATTATCATATTTATTGCTTCATTATGTATGGATTGCTTCATACTATTTATAAGGTATAAATCCCTTTTCATCGCTATCGTATTATAACAGGAATGGCAAGCAATATATTCTAACGGTCCGCACATATCTTCAAGGGTCATATTATTACTATCGCAAATGAACCTAAGTTTTCTATATGCATATTGCTGTATATAGGATTTCAATTTATAGAAATTCTCTACTAGTATTTTTTCTGCAATTCTTGGAGTAACTGCTGGCGGATAATTTTTAATTTTTTCAATAAATTCTTCATTAAGAATTCCATATTCATTCATAAATGGAAGAACCCATAAGTTATGGTAATGAAACTGAAATCTTTTAGCTAATTTATAAATTTTTAAGTTATCTTCTCTTTCTATTTTGGTTAAATTATTCTGTACCATATAATAAATAAAACCACGGAAAGAAAGGATTATATCCACTGAGGTTTGAACTACATATCTCATTCTAACCCTCTCGGCTCCTGTGAGGATGTCCTTATTCTTTAGCACCCGTTGCTTTCCACCGCCTTTTACCTTTATCTCTACCCAAGTAGGTATAGTAGTTAAGCTGTTGAATTCACTTGCTCCTATAAGTCCAAGACCATATAATGCAAGGGCTCTATATAATTGGCAGACTTGCAATTTATCCAGCTTAACGTATCTATTCGGGGACATTGAGCTTGATATGACCTTGTCAAAAACTGGTATATGATACATATTTTTAACCTCTCCGTTTCTTGTATAATAGTAGTTTCGGGTACTATAATTCTTAAAAATTGGCTTTCAGATTTTAATCCATTTTATCCCTCCATTGAATTTATAACATCTATAATATTATGCGGTTTATAAGATGTCAATGATAATTCTTCCACTGTTGGATAATTATAATTTGGAATAAATTGATACATTGAATCGTCGATAATATTACCTTTTTTCAACAGCTCTTGGTGCTTAGCAGGCCATTCACTATCCCGTATCAAAGAATGCAATTCTACCAATCCGTTCCAAATTTTTCTTTTATCCTTCGTACCTTCAATTAAGGCAAGACCCATATTTCCAGCCATTCCTTTGAAAACGACTTGAACGTAGGAAGAAATATAATCGGTGCCTGATAGGCTATAATAAGCAATATCACCAATAGACCAACCATACTCCCTGTTATATCCTTCTTGCACCAATAATGCAGCTAACTCCGATAACTTAGCTGAAGGTACCTTGCGGATATATGCCATAATTTCAGGATTCTGATTATTTATTAAAGTCATTGCCTTGGCATTAACGCAGAAGTTAGCACAAGGCGTATTATATTTAAGGACGCCACCTGCTTTGCACGTACTGTGCTCTGTCTGGTGTATCAAATCGTCAAAGAATAGACAATCTTGACAAGAAATTCTTATTTCTGTTTTTGCTGACATCGTATTACTGTCCCTCTCATTAAAAAGTATATTAAAAGTCAATTATTAAAAATTTATTAAGATTCCGCACTTATTAAAAATAAATTTTTAAGGTGCGGATAACTCTAAAATTTTGTTAAGCTCCTAAGCATATCTTCAATCATTTTTTCTAAACTCTTATACCCCTTATCCCGTTGATATTTATGAAGTCGGTTCAGTTCCCACCTGGACAACTGAACCTGAAACATTCTTCTGACTGGCTTGTGCATTAGAGAAGGGTCAACCCCTTCTTGCATATCCCTTTTCGCATCAATAATTGCTTTCACGTAAGGCGCTGCACGTTTTAATATTTCTTCTGATTCGAACCAATTTTTAGACTTTACGGTCTTGGCCATTAAGGATTCTGCTGTTTTGTGGCAGGCAAAGTGGCAATCGGGGCAAATGAAAATTAAGGTTCCATCTACAGGTCCACCATAGCTTATTGGAATTACGTGGTGACCTTCCAAATTTCCTATTCTACCGCATATAATGCACTGGCCTTGTCTTTCATTAGTCATTTAATGGTTCTTCCTCTTTTAATATAAAATTAATAGATGGCTTCTGGGAATCCATTTCTATATAATAAGGTCCATCAATACCTTCTTGCAATCTAAAGACAAGAAATAAGGGAAAAATCATTGATATGAAGCATCTCTCAAAGTAGTTAATATCTAGTTCATAAGCGGAAACGCTACCGAAGAAATATTCATTAATGAATTCATTGAATTCCCCCAAGCTATGAATTCCCTCTATCTGCTCCTGTGGACTTAGATTACGGATTTTCTGTATCTTGCTAACCTTTGGATTTCCAGGGAATTTAATTATCTTGCACTTCGAAGTCATCTTTCTTTTTCCTTTTCTTCTCGGATTCCCTTGCCAATCTCATTTCCCTTAATTCCTTTACCCTCTCTTGAGTTAATTCAGGGCTCTTATTCCTTAATTCAAAAGGTAAAGAATATCCAAAGACTTTCAGGTATACCAACTCCGACATTATTCTCTTTGGAATACCCCAATGAAATAAGTAATCCGGAAAAGCTCGATGTCTTAGAGGGGAAAACAGAAAGTCAAATTCTTCCCCATATTCTTTATATATAAGTGAATTTATTTCTTCCAAGGGGAGGTCTAGTTCCTTCTTGACAGCTACAACGTATTGGTTGGACCAAATAGTACCATATTTAGAATTTTGAATTAGTACCCCTAATCTTGGGAGTTTATCCATATTTTCAGAGTAGGCATTTATAAGTAATGGAATATTAAGGAAAACGATATCATCCCCATTTAACTTCTCTTCGCATTGGGAAGTCATATGGGATAAGAAATTAATGGCATTTCTTTCCTCTTTGCTTTCTTCCACCTCAAATACAATATCTTTTAACTTATCCAGGTCTGCCAAGTCTGTAATTTTCATCTTTTTGGCTTTCACCTTCACATTATTATGAATTCCAGTACTTAGCTTGAACATCTCGAAGATATTATTTACGTTTGAAATAATTTCATCTAAGTCTTTCTGAAGAGTTTCTTTATCCACTCGGTCAAAAGCATTATAAATAGACTGCAGGGAGTTTAGATTCTTTTTTAGCTCTTTCCTTAAATTATCCTTAGGGTGAAAGAGCTTTACCGCACTGCCCATTTTAGCGAGTTCTTTTTTAATTATACCCTTATCCAGTTGAATTTGAATAGTTTTCAAAATTCCGAATAATTCGTAATCCTTGCTCTCGTCTCTACTTTCCATTATTCGCTAAACTCCTTCTTCAAATACAGCAAGTCTTCTACCACTGTATCAATTATATTTATATATTTGTTTTTGAGAACTTTCAAGTCCTTTTTAATATTTTGTATCAATTCTTTCGTTTTTTCACTATTTAACTTCGATAGTCTCTTTACTGGTAAGTCCAGCACTATATTGCACTGTTCTTCCGTCCATTTTAATTCCTTAATAAGAATTTTAGAAGGCTCTTTATTTCTTAGTGCCTTAAATATTATATCTAAGTTATCCGCAGCGGATAATAACAGTTCTTGATAAGCTAAATCCTTATTCTTTTCTTCCATTAAGTAACTGAGATAATCTTTTTCTAGCTTAATCCGAAACTTACACCAGTTCTTAAGAACCTTTACTACATTCGTTTCATTGTAGTAGGTTTCTACTTCGTCTTGCTCCTTATTATATATACGATGCAATATATTAATCTGATAATTATCTCGAGTTCTAAGAACCTTAAAAATTTTATCCATTGCTGCTTTATCAGTGGGCTTGCAATTCAATTTAATTACTAGTCGAATTTGGCTTTCTGCAGATTCATCTCTAAAGGATTTTACTTCCGTCATTTCCTTCAAGGAAGCAGCAACTTTCTCCACGTTAAAATCGTCTTGTAACCCGGTAATTATTATTTCGTTCTTACAAATTTGGTAATTGGGCTCGAAATCTATGCCTCCCCTACCTTTCTCCAAAACCTCTTTTATTTTCTCTTCAGGAGAGATACATTTACCACCGTAAACACCAGCGAATTCCCACTTTAATTCGGTTAAATCAATAGAATTGTCTTTTAGGTAACTAATACATACATCTATTAAAGAACCCAGCTTAAAACACGGTAAAAACGCGGATACAGCAGTGGCAATACCAACACTTCTATTTAATAATATGAATGGGAGTCTTGCGGGAAGATATACTGGCTCTTTTTCAGTTCCATCATAATTGAGCATATAAGGAACTACTTTTAAGTAATCTTTGTCTAATAAGCAAACGTCGGATAGCTTGGAAGGCTTGCACTCACTATACCTGGAAGCTGCCGCTGGGTCCCCACTGTAAGAGCCCCAGTTACCTTGTCCATCTAATAGGAAGTATTTCTTATTTGGTTGGGCTAGAGCAACCATTGAGGAATAACAGGAGCCGTGGGGGTGAAAAAGACCCATAACAGAGCCTTCAACTCTAGCGGACTTCTTATAAGCTAAGTCATAACGTAATCCTAGCTTGTGCATTGTCCATAATATTTTTCTTTGAACGGGTTTTAACCCATCTTTGAACTCTGGTATGGCTCGGTCTTCCACAGTTTCTAAAATATACCTCTTCATAGCATATTTAGTAAATTCGTGTAAAGCAATCTCTTCCAAATCGAGCCTCCATATAAAAATAAAAAATTTAGCCTAGTTTACACTTTCGTATATTAAAAATTTAGAAATTTTCTATCTATCTTTTACTCTTTATGTAAAGAGCTTACGTATTTAATAAATATCCCTAATTGGAGGAAATATGCGTAAGAAAAAAGTTATTGATGACCTTTTTGCTGGGTCCGGAAAAAAGGCAATTTCAGGAAAGCCTTTATTTTCTAGTTCTATTCAAAATGCTACTGTCAATGTTAGAACCAGAAAGCACAATATGGACGAAAGCCTTTCGAACTACTTCATTGAGGAGTCCCCTTTATTTTTAGATACTTATGAAGGCATCTGTATTGGGGGAAGTCTTGAATCTGCTATTCAGAACTTTGAAAGCGATAAGAATTGTGAAATTTCCGGATATAATAAAGGGAAAAATTACGCAATTGAATCCGAACCTAGCTATCTACTATTTTATGAGAAGGAAGACGGTAAGGTGCATTATATGGACCGTAGAACTGGAAATCCAAAAGGAAAAGGGGAGTGCAAAGAAATTAAAATTTCTGATGCGGAACTAAGTCCCGGTAAGTGCAAGACCTATAAAACAGCTCTAAAATTATTGAAGAGTATTGCATATTCTAAAGCTGCTATGAAGGAATTTAATAATGAGACTTTATTAGGGATAAAGCGTTGTTACCGCTATAAAGACGTAAAGAGTATTATTAAACGTCCAAAAGCCGATTTTAATTCCTTGGAATTATTTTCTAATCTTAATACGAAACCTATTTATGAACTACTTGAATTCGTGGAAAGCTGTTACGAATATAAAGAAGAGTGCAAGAAACGTGGACTTAAAATGGAATTAAGCTACGAAGATAGGGACCTTATGTGCAAAGGTTTGCATTATCTGGTACAGTGGACAGTTCCTACTAGTAAAGACTTCAATTTGGGATTAAATATTGAATTTAATAAAGATATGGAAATTGTCCCTACGGGGCAGAAAGAGAAGGGAAAAGTTCAGGAGCCCGAAAAGGTTAAAGTCTTCGCGGAAGAAAGGGAAGTTCATAGAGAAGGTGGCTATAAACGTAGAAGATTTGACCCAGCGTTAGACATAAGGGGTTGGGAATTATCAATTGTTCGATATGATTTGCCAAATAAGCCAAGTCAATTTCCAATGTCAGAAGCAGATATAAGGGAAATTCTTTCCAAAGTAAAAATAGATGAAGGAAATAAACCGGTAATTCTTTATCAAAATAAACTTGGGGGTTCAACTCGAATTGAAAAATTTGGTAATGTAGGCAAGATTCATAATATTCTTAACTTTAAGAAGGGTAGCGATGCCTTAATAAAACGTTCTTTGCCAAAAGGAAATTCCTTACCAAATTTATTGAGTAATTTTAACAGCTTTATGTCTTCCGGAAAATATAAAAAGCTTCCTAATTGGAAAGAAGGGGAGTGCTATTTCTATATTGCGGAATTCGAAAGAGTCCACTGGTAATACAAATTAAAAATAAAAAGGAGGGATTTATTTCCCTCCTTTTTTATTTGTTATCCAGTATATCGCAGACCTTATAAAATCTATTAAAGAAGTCCAAAGTTGCAGGACAAGTCTGGTCATTGCAAAATGGTTTCAATTCTCTTGCTACATCTGGTGTTGGGTGAGGACAAGGTGGTACCGTGCTCGTTTCTATAGGCTTCGGACAGCTAGAGCAAGCGGCCAAAAATAAGCAAGAAATTATTAGGGATATTCGTATTAGCAATTCTTTTCTTCCGCGCAAATTCTTTTATAAATGGTATTCCAGTTATCATTGGGTCTAAGAAGAATTTTTTGCTCTTCTTTAGTAACCTCTTTAACAACTTCCACGACTTTTTCTACGACTTTAACCTTCTCTTCCGTGCAATTCTTATTTCCTGTTTGCTCTCCATAGGCATAAGCAAGGTAGAATGCTATGAGCAAAATGCCTATAAATAAGGAATAAAGAAAAATTTTCAAGGTAGTAGACATTTGGCTATCTCCTTTATGAGGAAAATATCAGAATAAGAATAATAATTTCTACAATGAAAGTTATGGCATATACGTAGAATAATTTTAAGAAGTCTTTCATACAACCTCCTACCCTAAATAATTAGAGCCCCAAAAGTAAAACCTGTAATTATTTCTGCAATCTTATGTCCAGCATTGAGCCAGTGAAACTGATTAAAGAATTTGGAATTATTTTCGTAAATTCTTATGCAGAATTCGTATACTAAAGGAACAAGCATACCTATAAGAAGGAACTTGAAACCAAGAAAAATAGCTACAGGGACCATTGGAAACGTATATCTACAACCAGTCCAGCACATATCATAGCTGTATCCGTACTTTTCTCCAGACCAATTTTTCAATAAACGTCCAAAGAACTTATTACTGTTCTTTAGCTCTAATAATTTATCCCAAACGAAATCTAAGGGAACTTTGAACCATCTGTCATATCTACTTATATCTGGGTTCTTATTTCTTCCTTCATCAAGTATAGCACCGTGTCCTCTAGACCAGAACATAAATTGAACCCAGCAAGTAGTAATAAGTGCTAGAACAGCGTTCCATTCCATAATTAAATTATACTGGGACTTAATTTGAAAGTAAAAGACCGGAAGCATTGACAGAATCATCACTGCTGTTTGTAATCCCCTATTTCCTAGAACCTTATATTTTTCGTCAGGGAAGAGACCTCCATACCAGCGTCTAAGGAATCCCCACCAAATTCCATTAAGAAAAATTCCCATTATTTAATCTCCATTATTTTGAAGTTAGATATTCGTAAATTGGTTTCATTCCACTACAACCAGTAGAATCAAACTTCAATTGAAAACAATCCCCATTACAGTACTTATAATAAGAGCAAATTAAACACTCTAAAGGCTTCTTTCGCTCCTGTTCAATTAACTGGCATTTTCTACAGTCATTAACAGAAGTTAAATCCCCATAGGTATTATCTGCAGTATTAGGACAACCAGCAAGGGAGCCATCAGGATTAATCGTAATTACTGTATTCATACATTTCCGTGCCCTACAACCAAGGTAGGTTCTTTTTAAGGACTCTATGACCCCGTGAAATAAAGGACACATAAGATTTCCCCTTCTTTCATATTCCTTAAAAATAGAAAGAAGCCACCTATTCTGCGCTTCATTAGTTGGCTTCACCTTATTTTGAACCGCTCTACCAGTTTCCGTAATTCTCTCGAGGTTGAATTGCTTTATGTTATTAGTATCAAGGAAATCAAAGAAATCAGATACAGAAATATTATCTACAACGTATTTAGTAACGCAAATAATAGGTTGAACTTTAATACCATTATCCTGTAATAATTTTACGTTACTTTTCCATAAATTCTCTTGTTTTCCAGTAAAACGTAGGTCCCCAAAGTCATAACTGGTCATAACTAAAGGTTCTTTGTAAGGGACCATTTTCTTAAAAACTTGAAGGTGCTTATCGGTAATTTCATAAATGAGATTTGTGGTAATGCACCACTTTAAGTCTAAATCTTCAGTAGATTTAATAAGGTGGAGAATCTTATCTAAATTATATAGCATAGGTTCTCCACCGTGCAAGGACATATTTATAATTGATTCAGGATTGGTAGCCCTAAATTCTTTAAGCCACACTATAACTTTATTTAAGGTCTCATCTGACATTGAATTATGATTCATCATAATTTCATTGAAACAGTGTTTACACCTTAAATTACATCCATTAGTTAACTTTATATAAATATTAAATTCCTGCATCTTCCATCAATTTCGCTATTCCAATATTGGGACCTAGGATTTCATTCAACCCCTCTTTATTAAAATCTGGTTCAACCTTCCTAGTAATATGATAAGGAGACCTATCAATAAACCCATTATTAGATTGGGATACTACGTACTGTCTTACTAAATCATCAGCAACAATAAGCACAACTGGAACTGAAGGGAGACCTAAATAATGTGCAATTAGAAAATCTTCTTCATCCCCATCAATTAAGGTAATTGCCACATTACTATTTAACAGCAATCTTAATGGTCTATCAAAACCATTTTCTGCAATATAATTAATTCTATTAAATAGCTGTTGCTGATTCTTTGTCTTTGTAATGTAAGACATAGTATCCACATCGAAAGAAATGGCTTGTTCAGGAATTACTATGCTGGAATATAGATTACTGGGTAAATCTACATATAAGAAAACCCTGCCATTTCCTACGTAATACTGCTTTTCTACATTTGTTACTTTTACCGAAGCTGGCTTTGGCATAATATCAGGTAGTTCTGTTACCGTATTTAATCCCCATTTATTCCCAGGCTGTAAGTTATAATAAGAAATTACTGCGTTTCTTGTAACACCTAAATTGTCTTCTAAATACTTGTCAATCTTAGCTGGAATTAAGAGAAGGTCTTTATCCGCAAAATACCTTAATCCGTCAACCTTATCCAGAAATAGTTCATCTACAGTTTTATCGGATTTCGTAAATAAAGCGTCCTCGTAATCATCAAAAATTGTAATTCCACTGTCAAAAGACTCGTGGTTGATTACGTTATTGACAAACTTAACTGGTGAAATTAAATGCGAAATAGAAGAGGTTTCAACATTAATTGTACTTTTACTGAGTTGAAAAGGGTATTCACTCAAATCTAGCATACTCTTTCTCCATATACTGTTTAATTAATTTGACAAATTCTTGCCATTGCTCTCTATCATTCATTCCATATAATAGGACTGAAAATGGAGTAAACTTCATAACGGTTTCAAATAAGTAATTATTATCTTCCGTGAACATTTTCTTATAAAATTTAGGTCCGTAGAAAGGCTCTTTTTCATAAACTAAGTTCCAGCAAGGATGGGAAATAAGTTCGCATACGTTTAAGTTAAATACAAAATCAGAATTCTCAATATTACTAAAATCGAATTCGAAATCTAAGGTGTCCAATCTGGAAATCGGATAAAGAAGCAGAGAATAAGCAAAGATGTCTAATTCCTTCATCAGTTCCCCGTTTTCCTTAAAGAAGGCCATCTCTTCTACACTATCTAAGATGGAATCAATTTCTAATGGAATTTGCTTAAAATGCATAAATAAAGAAAACCAAGATTCCGTTAATTGCTTAATAGGGTGTTCGATATCCCCAGTAAGATATTCAATTAAATATTTTTCTTTCGTCTTATAGTCAACTTTACTAAAGTCGAGTACAATATTATCATAATTAGTATTACGAAGATAAATTAAGGTTGTTCTCTCTATATCTTCGCTATTTGGATAAGAAACCTGAGAAACATCAACTACGGCACCTTCTTTTTCAATGGTCTCCATTAAATCAAAATCGTAAGGCAATCCAGTTCGAATCATTATCTTCTTCCTCTCGCATCTCCCCAATTCGAATGGCAATTCGAATGGCAAGTATAGTAAGTATAAGTTAACTTATTTGCATTATAGCAACTATCTACCCAAGCCTTATAGCAGTTATTAATTGCTGTATTCATATTAGCTGCGGCTGCGTCATCACCAGAACTAATGGTCTGTGTTGGACTTAAAGTAATACTAGTATTACCATGCCTAGTCCAGTTTTTCGTATGGGAATCTACCGTTACGGTTCCAGTAGGGACAGCCGGAAAAGCAGTATTGAAAACTGCCCAACCTGTAACGGTATTAACAGTTACAGGAGATGCTGGCTGTGCGTGAATCCAGGTAGAAGTAAATTTTCTTATTTTTACCAGATACCTAGTAATAGTAAGCATACTAGACCATAAAGAAGATGCTGTAATAATATCATCTCCAATTGCAGTCATAGTAGATTGGCTATTAGCAGCAAGTTGGTTAGCTGGCAATGCAGCCGGGTTCGTAAAGTTACCACCAGTGGAGGTACCACTTCCTGAAAAATGAGGAACATTACCACTATGATACTGTACTTTAGAATGGGCTTGGTTTACTACAATTGCATTAAAATCACTAATGACTCCTACAATACTGTTAGCTGTTACTTTCTGAATATCTGCACCCTGAGCTAATGCCATCTTAAATTACCTCGTTATTATTTCTTTTACCCCATAGCGAAGCTACATTCATACCCTTTTCCCATCCCTTGAAATCCTCTAGAATTTCTTGGTGGTCACTTATATATTCATATAACTTCTTAAATGGGCATTCGGTTACTTTATAATCCTTATATAGAATTGAAGTATAGCAGCACTTTGGACATATATTAGAATACTTACAGAACATACAACCTCTTTTCATAAGTCCAAGTTGTTGTTTTACTTTAGCTACATTCTTTTCTGTTATCTCCTTATTTCCGTAGAAGTCCTTATTAGGAAATACGGTAGAACTGGTTACACAGTTATAAGTTAAGCACCCCTTACAAGCAGAAATATGATGGTCGCAATTACATACCTTCTCTATATTAGCAGTAGGGTATAAAATACTTCTTAATACTCTAGAAACGTCTATAATACAGAAAAGTCTCCAGTCTACCACCCATTTGAAGAAATTAAATAAATCTTCATCGGAAGGTAATAATTCCTGCCAGTTTTTATTAGGAATATAATAATTGATATCAAATTTCTTGCAAAATACCAAATTTCTTAGGCAGGATTTTCCTGAAATATAAGCTTCTATATTAGGTTTCGTTAAAGTAATACTAATTTCTGCTAATAAGCCTTCAGAATGAAATTTTGCTATATTTCTTAGAGCAAAACTTTCTTGCCAGCTTTTCTGATATCTTCCAACTGGGTCATAACTAATGGACAAATTGCTACCAGTATCTTTCAGTAGTTCTATAACCCTGTCTATATTTTTATATACACCATTAGAAACCCAAGAATGACTCAATTCTATATTTGGAAATTCCTTATTAAAGAGCTCATTAACTTTATTAATAAGTTCCCTATATTCTAAAAATAGTGAATCTGGAAGTTCATCAAAAAATAATTCCCCACCCCAGTAGCGAAAGGTAATTTTATGGATATCAGGGATGTTCTCTTCCTTGAACCTCTCTAATAGTTTCTGAGGCATATTTCTAATCCATTCTAAATCAATCTCGCTATTAGAATGGTCTTCTAAGCAGAAACTACAATTCATATTGCATCTTTCAAATAAGAGGCAATCAAATCCAAACCTATTTTGGGCCAGAACGTTCATATTCACTCCTAAATTCTTCAATAATTTCTTTATGCTGGTCTAAGTATTCATAAATTCTTTTATAGTGGCATTCACCAACTTTAGTACCCTCAAATATAAATGAAATCCAGCAGGGCATCTGGCATCTATTGAAATATTTACAGGTTAAACACCCTCTCTTCATAAGACCCATAGAAGCCTTTATTTCATTGGAATTCTCTTCTGTTATTCTGTCAATGTTGTGCTGATAGAACATTTTAGCTGGTAACGCTGAACTGCACTTAGCGCAGTCAGTACTCCACTCCCCATAAGTAATCTGTGAGCAAAATTTGCAGTTACAGTACCTTCCTAAATAATGTCCTACGTAGTAATGAAAAATTCTTTCCAGTACTTTCATACGAAATAGTCTATTATCGACGGACCATTTCAAAAATTCGTATATTTCATCATCTGTTGGAATTAGGTCTTTCCAATTTATATTTGCAATGTAGTAATTTACGTCAATTATGTATCCCATATTATGGAAATTGACCAACTGATTATCGTTATTAATGAATTCCTTGATATTATCTTTAGTCAGTACAATTGAAATTTTACTTCCCATATTATGGGCAAAGTACTTAGCAGTTTCAATCATAGTCTGCTTTTGCTTTTCAGTACTGAACCTATTTATGGGGTCATAGCTGAAATTTATAATGCCTTTTGAAAACCTAACTAAATCTTCAACTCTTTTTCTTTTCGTGAATACCCCATTGGTCAACCACGAAAATAAAATTTCTACTCTAGGGAACTTTAGTTCAAATAAGTTTCTCGTTGTAGTGACGAAATCATAATATGCAGCAAATACATCATCTGATAAAGCATCGTAGAATAATTCTCCACCCCACATCATTATATAAACTCGTTTTAAGCTAGGATATCTATCATACTCTTTCTTAAAATTCTCTTCTATAATGAAAGGAATTTCCTTAAAATAATTCAAGTCGATTTTCTTATTCCTATGGGTTTCGAAACAAAACTTACAGTTAAGATTGCAATTCTCGAACATCATACAAGCAATTTCGTACTCCTCATTGCCTTCTATATCATAAAATGGAATTATAGAGTCAGCCATTGCTCATACCTTTTCATAATTTCTGGGTGCTCTTCCACGTATTTATGAATTTCTTTATGGGGACAATTTCCCATTTCATAACCCTTATAGCATAGCATCATCCAGCAATAGTAGGTGCAATTTCCAAAATAAGGACATAAGAGGCAACCTCTTTTCTTTAATCCCTTATCTGTAATAATTTTTACACCATTTTCCTCTGTTACTTCGCAATCCCCATAGAAATCCTTTAAGTTTAAGTCAGGAACGTATATATTACAGGTTCTATATGCTTTCCCGTGATATAGCACAGTTGTATTTGCGCAGTTACAACTTATATGTATTTTATTCCCATTTCTATGATTTTCCAAAAGGTTTCTTACATATATGCAGTTATAATATTCCTTATCTATTAGGTACTTATAGAAATTAAATAGTTCATTGTCTGAAGGGAGGGAAGCTCCTTTTGTGGTTGGAACGTAGTAATTGAAATCTATCTCGTCTCCAAACCTTCTCAATAGTTCCGGCGATTTAATATATTGCCTGATTGCTTCTTTGGTGAGAGTTATTGCAATATTCTTAACAAGGTCTTCTTTATAAAACCTAACGTAATTCCTAAAGAAAGTTTCAATATGTTCTGCTCTATAAAAGCGACCAAAGGCGTCAAAAGAAAGGGTAATTTTTCCTTCAACTGCTTTAAGAAAATTTACTACCCTGTCTACCTTATTATAAACTCCATTTGACATAATATGAATTGAAAGTTGCTTATCTGGATATAGCCCCTTGAATTCCTTTTTTACCTCTAATATCATTGAGATATAATCTTCAATTTGGGAATCTTCAAAATTATCTAAAAATAATTCCCCACCCCGCATTGAAAACATAACTAAATCGGGATTTTTCCTCCCTATTTCCTCTTTCATTGTAGAAAGTATTAGCGGAGCCAAATTTCTTATATATTCCCGGTCTACCTCTTTATCCGTATGATTTTGGAAACAGTGTGCGCAATTCATATTACACTTATCAAATAATACACAGTCAATTGCAATATTTTTCAAAGTTTCCACCCCGCTTCCTTAATCCAACTTTCTCTCTTTTTCATTTCAGCACAGTGATTAGGTGTCATTTTATTTATTTTTCTCATTGACTTACAGGCATTGCAAAGTCTGAATAAATCACAGGATAAACATTTTGAAGAAATTATTTCCTTTACAGGAACATCTACTGGCTTCTGTAAAGGACGTTCCTTTTCTAAAGGAATTGTTTTCCCCTGGATAGCGCAATCCTCACAATTGCTGTAAACAATTTCCTCTTTATCATTAAGCCAGAAAGTTCTAAGGGTAGACTCACAAAATAGATTTGTATTAAAATTGCAGGTACCCAAGAAAAATTGTCTGCTATTATCCCACCATTCAGACAATTCAGATTCGTACATTGCCTTCCATATATCAATCATCTTATATAGAGGATAGAAATCCTTAGAAAGCCCATAAGGAAGCAATCCGTTCATTTTACACTGCGTCCCTAATTTCTTAGCCAATCTTAAATGGTCTAGCGCTCTATCTTCGTTATCCTTACTAATAACAGCGATGAATGGTGGCATATGACCAATTTCTTCCTTAAACTTGGTCATTACTTTTATGAACATTTCCTCAGTGTAAACGGTATCTTTATCCCACTTTCTACCGCTTCCATACTGAAAAGAAGTGCAAATATCTAATCTGGGGTTCTTAAATAGCTCACGCCATTTTTCTGGGTGGAAATAGAAGTCTTTTAAGTTTGTAGTAAAGGATACAGTAAAGTCGCCCAAAGACAGAAATTCCTCATAGTAAGAAGGGGGTACCATTAAAGGGTCTCCACCAGTAAAAACCACGTCATCTGGCTTGAGTATTTTTATAACCTCTTTTAATTTATCTGGTACCTTCTGGCTGTGTTTTATATTTGCTAAATTAGCACTACAGAAGGAACAAGCAAAATTACATCTACCAGTAGGTTTAATAATTAATTCCATTTCTTTTCCTCATACCACTTCTGCAATTCATATAAACCCGAGCATTCCTTTTTGTCTATAACCTCTAAATGCTCAGCTTTGCATTTACCAAAGTATTCGCATAAATTACACTTCAGAAAATATTCTTTATATTCTTTTTTACAACATTCTTCCCATTCTTCAAGGTTATTGAAGTATTCGTACCTTTCAATTCTATTATGATATAGAACTGTTGAAAACTGCCCTTGAGGGGTAATGAATAAAAAGCCAGACATAAGGGGGTTATAATCCTTATTGTTCAGTATGTCTTCATTTATAATTTTTATTTCATAATCTTTCCTATGGCTTTCGGAAATAATACCTTTTAAGAAATCTGAATACTGATTAATATCTATATCGTATATTACACCACTTTTACAGGAATGTACAGAAGGGTGGTATTGAATAAAAAATATGTCTAACCCTAGCTTTTCATAAAAGGCCATTAAATCCGAATAGCCTTTACCCAGCATAGAAGGCAATACGACAACACTAAGGTTCTTATTTCCTTTATTTCTTAACTTCTTAATTTTCTCTAAAGTTTCTTTATAATAAGGCCTTTCCTCATTCAATGAAATTGACAATGGGAGAGACCTCTTCTCACAGAAATCGACTATCCAGTCATTGGACAAGTTGGTTATAACAGTTGGCTTAATTCCAATTCTGGAACAGATAGCTATCAGTTTCTCTAAGTAAGAGGGCTTTAACAGCGATATTTCCCCACCATATAAGTTTATATTTCTAATCTGATACTTATTTAATATTTCTTCAATACGCTGCTCTAGCACCCTTAAATCGAGAATATCCGCGTAATTTCTCAAATTTCCTAAATAGCAGTAATTGCAATTAAAATTGCAAAGAAAAGTCGGTTGAATAGAAAGGTTATCTATAAAAGGTTTTTTCATTTAGATGTCTTTGGAAAATATTGAAAATAACTGAAAGCATTGGCAGGATTGACACTAACTACCTATGTCCTTGCACTTATTGAACTGGAAGCAAGATTGGCATTTTCTAATACCTTTTTATATAGATTCTTTGGAAAACTACATATGTGCTGTAGATGGCAAGGACGGCAGATACCCGCTAAATTGCAGCCCAGGCATTCGTTCAATACAAATTTCTTTTCAAATTGAGGACAACCTCTACTTAATTGCCCATTAGGATTTAAGGTCCATACATCAGAACAATTACAGTCCCATTTCGTTACCTTATCAGCAATCAAGTTCCTAATTCTAAAGTTCCATTTATTATATAAATTACAGAGCCATAAATCTGCTCGTTCGTGCAAATCCTTAGACATTTGATAATCTAATAATGGCTCAAATAATATACCTTCTATTGACTCTATATTATCCCACTCTTTCAGCAATAAATTAAAATTTTCATAGGATAACAAATCTTCTGTTAAAGTAATTAAAATGATACACTTGAGGCCATTTTCTTCTAGCTTCCTTAAATTTTCTACCCATAATTTATACTGCTCTTCCGTAAATCTTTTCGGGTTCCAGGAAGTTGCAATAGAAATTCCATAGTATTTATAAAGAGAGATGAGTTCTGCATCTAATATAAGTAAATTAGTAGAAATACTGGAGATTTTTTCGGTTTCCAAGCACCTTTTCAATCTTTCCCTATAAAGAGTCGGCTCGCCACCAAATAAGGTTATATCGGGACTTTTTATATCGTCTAAAATCTTAAAAAATTCCTCGCTAAAGTTATCCTCTTTTAAGTGTAATTCACAGTGGGGACATTTAAGGTTGCAGTGATAAGTAGGTATAACGTAAACTTTTCTCATATTAAGAATTCTTTCTTAAAATAATTTACGGTTTTACAAATTGAGGGGTATTGCCATATATTGCCGATTCTATTTATTATATTATCATAGGTAGACTTATCTTGAGAATATACCTTAAAATAAGTATCATCTGGCAATAATTCAGGGTCATTTAGATATTCAAAGAAACTACCTCCAAAGTATTTTTCAAGGCATTTTGCATAAACTATCGCTACGAAATAAGATTTAGCCGGGTATATTAGTTCTGACTCTGTAAGGAAGAAATCTACCACCTGGTCTTCCACATTATCATTATTAAAAATATAGGGGAGATTTACATCGTCCCATATATTTAATAGATAAGATAATTTTCTCTTTGCTTTTAATTCTTCTTTCATAAACTAAATCTAACTACGCATAAAACCAAGCCTTCTTCCTCGGTATTTTTATCCTCGAGTACTCTTGCAATTATTTCTTTACTTCCTTTTACATTTTCTTTGCAGGCTCGAGCAACTCCTGGAATTTCAGATAGCTCTAGGTAATCAAATTTATGGCATTTACCTATGACTCGAACAGGAACCCGTCCAACCAAGGCAATAGGTAAACCATCGCATTCACTATTGAGGGATAAAGCAGGTGCGGTAGAAATAACAGCATTTACTACATCATCTGCTATTGTAATTTCTTTATCCCCACCAAATTTAACTAAAGTGCCTTTGGGATAATCTGCATCGGTTTCATAATACTCAGCCAAGTCAGCCCATTTAGCTTTCAAGGCGGTACCTTGAATTACTTGGTTAAAGGTACAAACACCTGTAAAAGTATTATTTCCAGAAAAAGTATTATTTCCAGATAAAGCAGCTCTAGTAGTATCTGTTGGGTGTCTATGGTCTCCAGCTGCATAGGCAGTAGCACTACCCGCAGAAGCAGTACCGTCCATTAATGGAGAAGAGGTTGACTTAGGAACAGTTTGGTATGGTACTTTAACTTTTGAATCCACCCAAGAGGTACCATTGAAAATCCACTTCGTACCTGTTTGAGCATTGAAGGCATAATCCCCATTATGATTAGTAGTAAGCGCTTGAATCTCTGCTGTTGTTGCATAATACCCACGGAAGCGCTCTGTTTCAGCAATAGTCTGTTGGATACTGTCAATATCGGTAGAGTTCTGTTGTACTTGGTTATTCAGCTGTGGAAGATTAGTTACATTATCAAACTGTAATTGAGTCCAAGTACCGTCGCCTTTAAGGAATTTCCCTTGGTCCCCAGCTGCAGGTTTAGGAACAATTCCTTGTTTTCCTGCTACAGATGCAGTAGCCCCTTGGAATATATTAGGAACTCTCTGCCACTTTGTTGTATCAAAAGAAGCACCAGTTGTATGATTAGAAATACATAGGTAAATTTCCCCATCATAATAGCACCAAGTTTTGAAAGCTGTGGCATTCCAGCCTTCTTCATAAGCATATATGCCTACGTTTTCTATCCTATCAGAAACTTGGAAGATTCCATTTTCCGAATTATAAGAAATTGTTCCATAAATTGGAGAAAATAGCTCTACTAAATTGAATTTATAGGCCTCTGATGTGCTATTTAAGTTAAGTTTTGTAGAGGTGTCGGAACTAACAGTAGCTATTAGGGGCAAATCATCTTTTTCAAAATTGCAATTAAGTGCTTCCGCGAAATCCTCCCAACTATCAAACCTGACATTATAAGAAAGACTAATTCCAGTGGTGTCAATATCGATAGAACTTACGGTAGAAGGATTAATAGAGGTAACATCAATACTAACGGAAGAGGTGGCTTGAAAATTTCCTACAGCTACAGTATCAGAAGAATCTGAAAACATAATCTGAGGACCTACAATAAAATTATCTACATACAGCTGAATGAAATTACCTGCTGTTGAAATTGTTTTGAGCCTTAACTTCTCTCCATAAATTCCATCAGCTCCAATACCACCAAGGTTAAGACCATAACCTTTACTTGGAATATTAAGCTCATCTTTAATAATGGAAACAATATGCTTTGAAGAGCTAGTAATAGTACCACCTCTTCCAATTCTTAAATGAGCAGCTGTTGAATTAATATTAGTTTTCATTTTGCTTCCTTAACTTATTAAAATTATACCTATTCACTTGCCGTAAAATAGCTAACAAAGAGATTTCCCTGTCCTTGTACGTATCCATTAGGGGTAACAACGATTTTATACTGAGGGTCATAAACCGGCTGATTTAAGAAGACCCTTAAATTTCCTTCATCTAGTATAGGGCAATCCTCACTGCTGTATAAAATTTGGGAGTTCGTATCCGTAATCTGTATTGTAACTTCGTCGTTGTAAGGGGACATAATTTGCAGGTTAACCTCAGTAATTACTGCTCCTGCAGGGAAGGAGAAAGTAATGGGCTGCCCTAATAATAATTCAGAGGAGCTCTTTACTAGAGAAACCTGCACCTCCCTCTGATTAATATCAAACCAGTGTTTAGTAATGAAGTCATTATCGGAAATTCTAGTAGCGTAGTCATCTTTATTGACCGTAGTACCAATACCAACTGTTCCTTCATTTGGATTTATTGTCAACCCACCTTTGGCATTCACTTTGACATTCTGAGGAATTTGAACTTCATATCCATTAAGGGTTAAGATATTAGTACCTTTTCCTAGAATCATTTCCTGGTTATCTACCGGCTGCAATCTAATTTGTGTTCTGGTGGCTATTAAATTCAACTGGGAGGTATCTTCCGTCCCATTGTCAGAAACTTTTAAGATTGTTCTACCATCTTGAGTTAATTCAGATATATAAGCCCAAGAAGGTGCACCACTAGCAGTAGTAAGATATTGTTTCAAGGCGCCGTTATCAAACTGTTTTGGATACGAAGTACCATCACCAATTAAGAATTTATTTTCCTCGAAAGGGTCAAATTCAAAAGGTTTGCCTTCCTGTATTGCGGTAATAATACCTTTTTCGTTCACTACTATTTGCGGATATTTATAAGAACCAGGATTTACATCTGATTGGGAAGGAATGAGAACGTCAGGTTCAGAAAAAGCAAGACCATCTTCCTCTTTCTTTACTGTAACGATATAATTACCCTTACCTGTATAATTTTGAGGTACATCGCCTAACTGAGTAAAATATTCGATATCTAAATCGCCTACTACGTAATTAATAAATCTTAGGCCATTTCCATTCTGATTTACTGCAACTAATTGATTTGCTGCACCGTCATATTTATTAGGGGTATCAGTTAGAGAAATAAAAGAATTATAAGTTTTGGAAAACTCTAGTCCTGATTCATCTTCTTTTACTGTAACAGTTTTTCCGCCTTGCCCTTTATAATCCGAGGGAGTATCGGATAACTGAGTAAATAAGAGCTTTTCAATTTCTAATCCAGATTCAACAATTTGGACTACAGTTAAGGAGCCACCTTGTACTACCTCAATAATTGTGCCTTCATCTATGACTTTTACTGTATCTGCCATATTTAATCCCTACTTCTATGTACATCTTGTCCATTCATTTTTAAGTTTCTAATTTCAGAAACAGCATTAGGACTTAACTGTGTTTCTATTACTTCGTCTATATCGTCTTCTTCAATCTCGGGAAGGTCATCTGGCTCTAGCAATTTATACTGTTTCAAAATCATTGCCAATTCTTTATTCATTCTAATACCCCTCCCTTAATAATACCTATATTCGTTGCAATCTTATGCAAGCCCAACGGTTATCGACCCATTGAATTGCAGCTACTTCGATATCAAATCTTCCACTCTGCATATAAAGATTTCTTATAGTCTGATAATCTATAAGCATTGCCTTCACTGAAATAATGGCTACCCAAGTTCCAGACTCATCTCTGATTTCTTTATATCTAGGATTTGAAATAGGACCATTAACTTCAAGAATTCCTTTATTTTGTGCTGCTCTCAAGAAATCAATAACATCCCTTTCAAATCTTTCTTTAGGATTTTCGTCTGCTACAACTTCTGAGCTTTTTATTCTACTTAAAATCTTCATACAATTATCCTCTTAGAAAAGGCGTTGTAATTTGGACATTACAACATTATTTGAAATTCTTGCCCTTAATAATCCTAAAATCTGAGTTGTAGCAGAAGAAAGCTCATCTAGCTTATTCATTACGGCTTGACTATATTTATCCTCTTCATTTAATAGAGGAAGTAATTCTTCAATTTTAGAAGCAAGTTCTTGCACCATCTGCAAATTAACATTTTCCTGATGCAGCTCTTCTTCGGAAAACTTATACCCCTCTTCTTCGGAAACAAGAACCGCAAGCTCATTTAAGTCTTCTAATTCCTCCCTATGTTCACCCATATAGTAGATTTCTACCAACCCATCTACTACATCATTACTGAAAGTACCCGCAGCTCGGTCAAATAGCTGATGGTCTCCATTGAAATCTTTTCCATTACACTGCCAATGATAACGTTTTGAATCATTATATAGTGCTTTTATTTTTGCTAAAATCGTAATCATATTATTTTATTCCTCATCAACCTTAGAAACGGAACGGTCAATAAAGAATCGTCCCTGAATTAAACGGGTACTAATACCCTCTTTAGAAGTTAGAACTAAGTCCCAAGCCCACTGTCCTGTTTTATACATAGCAGACAACTTATCTGGACCTGCTACAATTTTAATATTTCCACCCCAGTCGGTAGTAATCAAGCCATCAGCATCACCAGAAGTATTGCATTCAATAGCTTTAACGTGACCGTCTTTTCTTTCTCTTACAGTAAATATTGCCTTATAATCAGTCAAATCAATTCCTAATCCATTACCCTTTTTCCATACGAAATGAAGGTTCAAAGATTCATTAGACTTCGCATATATGTTAGCAATAGCTCTAGCACCAGAACTATAATCGTCTTGGTACTCTAGCTGGGTCTGATTCTTTACTACTAATGAGGTTGACATAATATTTCCTACTAAGAATTAATCCATTTCTTTTGAACGAAAGAGTTCAATAACTGTTTAAGATAGTCTACAGATTCCTTATCCCCTAATTTTTGTAACTTTTGCATTTCCATCTTCATTTTCTGAGATAAAGGATTGCCAATACGTTGTATTTGGTGATAAGTTAAGAAATCTGACTGTTTTTCAATACTGTCAGCTTGCTTAATAAAGGTATCAATACCCAACTCTTTATTAAGTTCCTCTTTCTTGTCACCAGCCATCAAACGAACCAATTTAGAAGTTACCTTTAAGGCATCTCTTTCCTTTAATTTCTTTTCAAGTTGTTGCTTATGAAATTTAGCTTTCTTTTCATAAGTTTTACGTTCATCAGATGTATTTGCGGAAGCAGAACGTTCCTCATAATAGTTCAAGGATGAACGGTGGCTTTCAATTTCCTTATTAAGCTCATCTAATTTCTGACTATGTGAGGGCTTATTTATTTCCTTCATAAGACGTTGGTGGTCCTTTCTACTCACTCCAAGGATTTCTGTATTCATAATCGGCTTTAACTATTCTACTTAGAACTTTAAGCATTTAGGTACTTTCTCCAATTATTATTTGAACCGAGCTGAAAATGAGGCTTATCTACCAAGGATTTCCAGGACCCTCCCCATTCTACCTCAATCCCATTTTCTTTTGCAATTAATAGGAATAACTGAGCTTGTATATCCCACTCTTTACTATTATCATCTACTACCTTATTTCCATTTTTAAGTATCGTTGGAATAGGATATGGATAGATATCAACCGCAAGGGAAGGTAAATAATTATGAGGGGACTGACCAAAAGAAGCCTTAGAGGTACCGGACTTCTTATACTGCTCTTGTTTTTCTTTGCTACGATGCCCTTCAGTAATACTCAGGTCTTTATAATAAAGGTATTCCCCTACAACTTTTTGGAGAAGGGGATGCAATTGGGAAAATCTTTCCTGACCGGATTTAGATAGAGGATATGGATTTTCCCTACGATTAAATCCTAATAGAGCTTTGCTCTGCGCCATTTTATCTTCCTTTTCTTTATTCTTTAATATAGAAAATAAACCTTTTATGAAGTTTATAAAGAACATCAACCATTTCTTTCAAATCAATTATATAATAAAAATATTGAAAGAAATGAAATTAATTCGAAAAGAACATATAGGCTACGGGCTTATAAATTGAAGAAATGAAATTTGTATTCTTAGGATTTCTCACGGTACCATCATATTCGATAAAAAAGTTATAATTATTTAAGAAGCTAAGCTCTAGAAATTCCATATCGGCAAGAGAACATTGCCTTTCAAGCTCTTCGCTGAAATTAAAGTCGGAGGATATTTTACTAAATCCTAACTTCTTGGCAACCCTTATTAATGCGCTATATTTATCATCGGTTAATTTATCCGAACCATTAAGAAAAATTACGCATTTTTCTTTATCTGGTAAGGAAGAAAGATTTGAAATCAGAATTTCCATATCGTTTCCAGAATATTTATTATGAAACGGTATTATTATAGAAGAAAAACGTTTAAGGGAGGAAATTGACCTACTGTCCAATTTATAGGTAAGATTTGTTTTAATTAAAACCTTTACTTTACTTCCCTTGCTATATAAAATATGTTCAATTTCATCTAAAAATAATTCCGGACAATTACCAGTAAATAAAATTGATATGTCCCTATCTGGAATTATTTGGGAATAATCCTTAAAGAACTTCGATAATTGAAACCCTGAAATTGGCTTAACCCTTTCAGGATTTAAGATTTTACTAGTTTCTACGATAAAGATTATTGGAGGTTGGTCCATTTCATTTAAGGCCTCCCTAAAGGTTGTTAAAAATCAAGAAGTAGAGTTCTATCTTCATTTATATTTCCAAGAACGAAGTAGTTAATTTTAAGCTCTACCAGGCATCTTCCATCGTTCATTTCAGATTTATCTACAATCTTGTGAATAGCGCCAGTTGCTTCCCTTATAATGTAGCAACAATCCTTTATTGAATATTCTATTACGCCCGTAAAGGAATAATTGAGGTCATCAACGGCTCTAACGATATCTCCTTGAAATATATAATTTCCTTCAGAATCCTTCTTACCTGTATTGAATTCCGCCTTATATAAGGACTCTTTGCAATTATTTAAGTCACTACCAGAAATTTCTATTATATTACCGCAAGAAGATAGTAACATCGTGCTGGATTCATACCGGCCCTTTTCATTATTCCATACCCTGAATTGATTCATTATCCAACCTTTCTAACTTATTATTCTTTAGATAGAATTCTATCTCATACAACTGTTCAGTAGTAGGAACTCCAATACGGGAGAATGCTTTATTATTAACGTTGAATCTTCTTACCTTGAAAGGAAAATTATAATGTCCAAGAATAACAACGAAATTATTATTTGAAGATAACACTTTAATTCCATAGGAGTTCAATAGATTCACTAATGGCTGGGCAAAGTCCTCATACTTTTTGGATATATATTCTTCCTTCAATAAATAGAGTAACTTACACGCAGAAGGATTTATATATTCTTCCCGTTGTATCTGCATTAAATCGTTCCATTTTGGGTCGAATATAGCAAAACCTAGTCTAAAACCTACACCAAACTCTTTGTCAAAAGACCCTACAATTATATGGTTACCCCTTGGTGGCTCTACAGGGAAAAATTCTTTATCAAAAATACTCCTATAAGATAAATCTGTTATCAAATTCTGAGGTACATAATTATCCTTATAACGGTAATGGCAGAAATTTGAAATACCCGCATAATCGTATGTCCATTCAGAATCGTTCTGTAATTTTACCTGTTCAAGTTCTAGGCTCTTTTTGCCCGCATTCCAATACATTCTATTTGGTATATTTCTGAAACCTACTGATTCAGAATATACCTCTATCATACCCCATCCAGGGACTGTGGAAAATAATATCTTAGGCTTTACTGCCAGTAGAACGTTTTTAATAACGTTCTCTGCTCCATTTCCTAGGATAAAGGTACCCTGAGGATATCCTGTAAGCGCTGAAAAGTTATCGTAGGCTTCCTTCATATCCGGATAACATCTATAATCAACAGTCCCTATTTTTACCTCTTGGTTTGGCTCGTTGTAAAGACTTAGACCCCTTTCTAGGGTACTGTAAGTATTTCTCTTTATTCTCATCTTTCTTTTCTTTCAACTTCTTACCCAATATATGGCTTGCGCCAACCGCTAGAAGACAGATACTACCCTCTATAATCCCTCCACATAATAAGCACATTATAGCTCCTCTTCGTCTTTGCATTCAAAAGTAATGGTGCCTGTTAAAATTGAAGACTTCATATTCTTATATTTAATCTTCTTCGAATCTAGGTACATACAAATTAAACCGGAAATCTCTTCCATAACCTCTTCTGTAATCGGCTTCTCCTTGAATTCCTGAAATATATAGGACTGTAGGTCGATTAAATTTTTGCAATCTTCCAGCTTCTCAATCTTCTCCGAATTTTCATTTGTCAGGTAAATTGTCTTTACTGCCATTTTTCTTTTCTCCATTCTTTATAAAATTAAGTACTTCTCTTAATCCCAGCTTCTCCATACAATAAGAATGAAGCTGAGGAAAATTCTCTTCCATTAGTTCAAAACGCTTGTCATTTTTTAAGTGGGCACCAAATAGACAAAACATACAACCTGTTCTTTCAAAGCCTTTATCATATATATGCTACAATAAGGAACGTTATATTTTCTTATGTATTCCCATATATCCTCTTCGTTCCAGAAAGCTATTGGCATCGATTGAGGACGTTTTGCGGAAAAGGCGTTACAGTTACCTTTATAGTATTTCTGCAATCTCAAGGTTGATTCGGTAGCCATAATTCCCAGTAAAGGCTTTCTTCCTGTTTCTTTTTCGTATTTCTTGGAAGGACCTTTCTTCATTATATCGCAACACTGCTCAGAGATTTTGAAAGGAGCATTAACCAAAAATTTCCATTTTTCAGAAATTTTTCCCGCCCCTCCTTCTCCTGTCCAGCGTTGAAGTTTTGTCTTTTCAGACTTAGCAGTCCTATACTGACGTATATATTCAGCCTGCTCTTTGGAAATTACAGGGTACCCATACTTCTCAATTACTTGCTTAAAGGTTAATTTTGGCTTAAGAACTGTTACATTTTCTTGGGACATTGCAAATTTTCTTATATCTGGATATTCTAATCCCGTATCACAGAAAACCGCTGGCACATCTTTACAGGCTTTCAAAGAGCGTACTAAGTGCAATAGAACGGTGCTATCCTTACCACCAGAAAAAGAGACATAAACATTCCCTCCATACTGGTAATACCACTCCAGTATAAGTTCCTTACTTCTCTGTACCTTTTCATCTAGGGGCATCGATAAAAATTTTAATTTATCCTCCCTAGAAATTTTAACTTCTTCCATTAATATTAACCTTATATGAAAGGAAATTCAACTTCCTTTTCTAATAATTCTACCATCTGAGATAAAGATTTTAAGCGCTTTAGAACGTCTTCAGGAGTATGCCCGTCCCATTCTAATCCACGCTCTAATTCCTTACAACGAAATAAATCGTAATATTTCAAGTCAAAGTGGTAAGACATTTGACCTATTTTAGGGATGTCCAGCCCTACTATGAACATATCATCAAACATTGTGCCATCACTATGAAGCTTAGATTTCCACGCATATTTTGGAAAAATCTGCACCAGTACCATAAATAGGTATGCCCTATGACAATAAAGTTCAGAAAAGGTATGATATCCATCACTAATTTCTTCCATTTTACGAACGTTTTTATTATTTCTCTTAATTAATGCTTCTCTAGCTTTCTTTTTATTTATATAAACATCTTTATCGTACTGCGAAAAACTTTTGCCGTTTTCATCTACAAATCTGCAGAAAGAACCTTCTTGAATGAAATGCTCACTCATTTTCCAAGTTTTCTCTTTATAATCATAATCCACCCGCCAAAAGGGCTTTCCAACCTTCCATAAAGTTGCCATTAGTCAATACACCTCTTTATGTCTTCTACAAATTCCTTAGTATATAAACTCTTGAAGGAATCCCAAAATTTTGAAAAACACTTCCATCCAAAGGCATCGTAATAAAATGCTAGGAGGATGGGAAGAACAAGAATACTACATATAGTAAATATGGCAATCATTAAGATAGCTATAAAGGTTCTATATATGTTCTTAAATTTAATCACAGTATAATCTTCCTTCATATTCAATACATTCAGGAGTCTCCGCATAGGAAGCCTCCTCGTAATCCATATATACAACTCTATGTTCTGGAACCTGTTCGACTCTGTTATTATCTGTAGCAGCGCCTCCAACTACCGCTCCTGTCCCCAGAACTACCATTGAAATTGCTGCAATCATTAAAATTCCACCATCATATAATTTCATTTCCTTCTCCTCTACTGAAATAATAAAAGAATTTACATTTTAAGTAGTTCAGAAGGGGTAATATACCCCCCTTTCGTACAAATAGCTGTTATTAGGAGGAAGTAATCATTAAATCCGATAATTCTCGTCCGCTATTTCTGGTAATAGTAGATAGGGGCTAAAATATTTCTCTGCTAAATTGCGATAATTTCCAGATTGGCTATTAACGTACTCTTCCTCAGGGTAGCTGACAATTACTGCAGGTATTGTTGGCAGCTGCAAGTATCTTGCAACCATAATTCTACACTTATTTGCGATACCTCTCAATTGGCCATTTCTATTGACCTTAAAAATTAAAGGTTTCAGAAATCCATTCTCCGCTATATCATTAATAAGATATTGAAGGCAATTTTGAATCTTTCCATTGGATTCGAATTCTTCAGTGTCGGTATTGTAAAGCAAATGTTCGAATTCTTTATAATGAGTAAGATAGTATTCTGAAGGCAAATTGAGGCATAAGTAAAATATTTCATTACCACCTAAGTCAATATTTCCATATTTAATAGAATCAAATACCTTATAGCGCACTTTATTAGGAAATTGAAATGGAATGCTTAAATTTTCACTAGAATGCTCTTCTATTACCTTCAAGTTTATAGGAAATTTCTTATCTGGGTTATCCGAAAGCAATTTCTTATAAAAATGGGGCAAATAGAGTAACTTATTATTTTTATTAAGGACAGCCTGCAGTTCACTAGGGTCATTCATAAATAATAAATTTGATACGTTATGGGCATCGTCCATACTCATTTCAACGGTTTCGTTATGAAATTTATAAACTAATGGAAGTATATCACCTGGTTCATTAGTAGAACTTAATTCAAGGTGGCTCGTTGGAAGTATAGAACCTTTACCCTCAATTTCATTTATAATTAAGTCTTCCAAAGATATTGAATTATCATCGCTCGTGCAAGTAGAACTTGACACTTCTGAAAAAATTTGCTTAGCTACTGCTTCTGAAATTATGTTATTATTTAGTAAAGAGAATAATGGTTCTCCATTGATTAGTTTATCCCGGATATCATCAAAACATTTTATGCTCAAATTAAAAGAACCCTCATTATCATCGTAGGCTCTCATAAGCCATTTATCAGCTGCTACCGTATCTATTTCTGAATTTTCTTTTTGAAAGTCAATTGCTTTTACCCCAATATCGAAAAGCCTCTTCAGTAAATTAAATGGCTCTATTTCCTTAATAACCCTACTGTTCAAATTAATAACTAAAAGAAATGGAACCTTATTAGAAACGAGTTCCCTAACACTTTCTTCTTTTTCTGAATCCCAGTAGTATATTTGGTTAAACCCAGTCATATTAAATCCCCGATAAATATTGAATCAAATCAGGTAATAAGCAGCCTTTATTTTCTATAGTATCTAAATCTAGGTGCTCTGCAAGACAGTTATTAAAATAAGGACATTTATTGCATAATTTATAGTAACGTTTATATTCTGAAATTGAGTCCTTTTTCCAAATACTTAAATCAGAGGAAGCCTTGAAATATTCTAGCCCTCCTCTGTAAGCCACCCAAGAATAATCTCCATTAGGCAGTATAAATATATTTGAAGAAATCAATGGGCTCCCAAGAGATTCCTTAGTAGGGTAAACTATTGGAAAGGTATATAGATTTTCGGCATAGGGGCTCTGGTTATGCTGAATATACCACGAATATAGCTCTTTTATAAATTTTATATATTTGTTCGAACTTATATTATAAGGATTATTCGAAACCGAAGAAATATAACGAAAGA
>OLXP01000265.1_pt1 | contig 32862 bp, 31 predicted proteins | sample 1644201 | NCBI WGS metagenome assembly OLXP01 (sample SAMEA103958163, study PRJEB25191) | human gut metagenome
CATAATAAAATAAGGGTCTTTTTTTATAATGGAATCCCCGTATCTTATTGCCATATCGGAAAAATGTTTCCATGTCCCGCCATGTTATGCCAATGTTGTCAGCGGATCATAATTCATAAAGGAAATGCTCTGTGTATAAATACTTTATGGACAAATCAAAGTCGTTCATCCGGTGGAAAGAAAACGAAGGGACGGCCGGTATGACAACCGCCCGCCCCTTCATTCACGATCCCGTACGGAACTTTCCTAAAGTCCCTCCGGTCTGGTTCTCACCTCCCTGTAGCAGCCGTCAAGCAGCTTCTCGATGTCGGAGGAACGGTACAGTATCTTGCCGCCCAGCCGGGTGAAGGCAAGCAGGCCGCTGTCACGGTACTGTTGCAGGCTGCGGCGGCTCACTTTCAGCTTTTCAGCCAGTTCGCGGTCCGTATAGAAGTTCTCGCCCGCCATCACTGGTGGCCTGCCGGCAAAGAGACGCTCCATGGATACGGAGAGACGCTCGACGGTGGAGAAGAACTCTCTTATATGCTCGCTGCTCTCACGGGTGAGCAGACGGTTATCGGTGTTCATCATGACTTGATCTTTTTTTGTTCGACATTCGTTTTTCATGGCCTTTCAGATCGACCTTCCCATGCTTTCAGCCCGTTTGCGGCGCTCCTCCACTATCTGGATGATGCTTTCCACATCCCCGGGCTTGTAATATGTCTTGTGGCAGATCTGTGTGTATGCCAGCGTGCCGTTTTCACGCAGGGTCTGCAGGGTTCTCGGGCTGACCTTCAGCAGCAGGCACACCTCCTGGTTGTCCAGCCATTTCTTTTCCTCCATGTCACCGTACAGCCGGCAGAGGGTGTCCAGCCGGTCCGCGAACGTCCGGAAGGCCGAGAGTATCGCCTCGAAGGTCCTTGCCTCAATGTTCACTATTCCATAATCAATGTAATTTCAGGTTTGACATCTGTTTCATTCTCTTTTCGGATCCGGATTCCGTGCCGCAATTTAGTGAATCCCGGCGGAACATCCTGAATTTCAAGACAGGATGACTACCTTTGACACCATATGCGTATTTGTTTCATCCGCAAAGTAAATGATTGTTCCCGGATATGGTTCCGCCCCTTCATCAGATGTCATTATATGTCATCAGATGTCATGGAAATCGGATTTTAACATTCATCTGCTTTTAGTAAACAGACGTTCAGATCCGTTCCCGAAGAGTGGGAAATTTCCAGTGCGTATATTTGTGAAGTCATCACCGTCAGACTGATCCAACAATATGAATAACACGGCAAACCCCGCCAATCGGACCTGTCCGTTTCACAGCACTTGTTATTATCGTTTTATTTGCTTCCGACAACCGGGCAAACGGGTAGACCGTGCCCACAGTATCAACCATCTAAAATCCATGTACAATGAAAAGTGAACCGACTGAAAAACCAAGAGGAAAGAAAACGGCGGCATCCGAAACCGCAGACAGAAAGAACGGCCGTAGTCCCGGACCCGGCCACGACGAGTGGTGGGAAAGACTCATGATGGAACCCGGTCCGGGGGAATCCACCGGTACGGATGCGGAACCGGTGATTCCATCCGGGACTGATGCGGAGGAGGTGTCCGGGGAGACGGTAAGAAAGGACACCCCGGCGGAACCGGAAGACCCCGTGAGAAGAAGGACGAGCGGCAGGCAGCGCAGGGCCTCGCTGGAGGAGTACCGGGAAACGTACCTCACCGTCCCGAAGATCAGGAACCGCAAGACGGTGTTCGTCAGTGAGGATGTGAGGGACGAACTGGACGCCGTCGTCCGCAGGCTCGGCAGGCGTGGCATGAGCGTTTCCGGACTGCTGGAGAACCTTGCCAGGGAGCATCTTGCCGCCTACCGTGGGGACATCGAGCAGTGGAGAAAAATCTGACAGCCTGTTACCGGGCGTGGAGTATACCCGATGTATGCACCGTCCCCTGTGTACCCGCTTCAATGTGGAAAATGCGGGGGGATTTTTCTGTGTGGGGAGCAAGGGTATGTTTCCGGATTCCCGAAAACCTTTGCTCCCCGCGCCCGGCGGTTGCAAGGAGGGCAAATCCGCTCCCGCCGGGCGCAGATTTTGGAATGAAAGAAGTACGGACGAAAAAGAAAAAACATATGACAAAGGATGTGAATGGGATGAAGAAAAGACGCGGGCGTCCGGCACTGGGCAGGACGCGGAAGCTGACCAAGGGAGTGACAGTGAAGTTCTCCCCCGTCAGCTACGAAACTCTCAGGTTCAGAGCAGGGAAGTCCGGCCGGAGCCTGGCGGTCTATATCAGGGAGGCGGCACTGGCGGCCACCGTTACGGCAAGGCATACGCCTGAAGAAAACGCGCTGCTGCGCAGCCTGGCGGGAATGGCGAACAACCTGAACCAGTTGACAAAGCTCCCATACCAGACAGGCTTTTACAGGACAAGGCTGCTGATAGAGGGGCTGCTGGGAAAGCTGAAGCGGATCATGGATGATTACAGGCCGAAAGGAGGATAGCCTCATGATAGGGAAGATCAGGAAAGGCCGCTCGTTCAGCGGCTGCATACGCTACGTGATGCAGAAAGACGACGCAAAAATCATCGCCTCGGAAGGCGTGCTGCAGGGAACGGTGGAGGAGACGGCACGCAGTTTCCGGTGGCAATGCCTGCTGAATCCGGACGTGGCGAAACCGGTGGGGCACATTGCGCTCAGTTTCAAGCCGGAGGACGCACCGAGGCTGACCGACGCGTTCATGGCAAGGCTGGCGGAGGAATACCTGGAGCTGATGGGGATACGGAACACGCAGTTCATCGTGGTGAGGCATCACGGGAGGAACAACCCGCACTGCCACATCGTCTTCAACCGGGTGGACTTCGACGGGAAGGTGATTTCCGACAGCAACGATCTCAGGCGCAACGAGAGGGTAACGAAAATGCTCAAAGACAAGTATTCGCTCACCTATTCCGAAGGCAAACAGGCCGTTAAAACGGAAAAACTGCACGCTTCCGAAAGGGTGAAATACGAGATATATCGTGTGGTTAAGGAAGCTTTGAGGAGTGCAAGTACATGGAAGGAATTTCAAAATAAGCTCTTAAAAATGGGCGTGAAAATGGAATTCAAGTATAAGGGAAATACCAGTGAGGTGCAGGGCATCCGCTTTATCAAGGACGGTCTGTCATTCAAGGGGAGTGAGATTGACCGCAATTTCAGCTGGTCAAGGCTGGATACGGCATTGGACCGTAACCATGCCACGTTTTCGGAAAATATCATTTTCCGAAAACGACTGTACCATGAACAAAGTCATGGTTCTGTTATTGATAACCTAGTCGAAGTCATCGGTACGGGCGGCGTGTTCATGCCGTCGGTGGCACCGACGGAGGACGAGAAGGATGCGAAGCGTCTACGGAAAAAGAAAAAGCGCAGGAAAGGAAGGAGTTTGTGAACCATATGTATAACGAAAAAACTTTGAAAGATGAAACAGGAAAATTATCTGGAAGGCATCTATGGATGCCTTGAAAGGATCGAGAAGAAAGTGGGGGCGCTGCCTGTGGAAGGCACAAGCCCCACAGTTGAAAACCGGACCATTTCCCCGGAAGGGATTGCGGAACTGAAAATCCGTCTGGAACGCCTGCAATCCGCAGTGGAGAAAAACAGTTCGGAAATAGCAGCGGTACGTAGCCATACCGCCTGGTTGTCGGAAGGCAGGCCGTTGTCTGCCGAAACGTTTGCCGGGGAAATGGAAAAGACAAGGGACTGCCTGCGGCAGGACAGCCAGGCGGTAAAGGAAACGGTAAGACGGCTGGATGAGAGAATGGTCCTGTTGAAAAAGGAACCGGAGCACAAACTGGTGACCTACCGTCTGGAAAGTGCATCCAAGGCGGTGGTAACGACAGCTTCAGCACTGATCCTGGCACTGGTCGTTTCCGTCTGGGCCAACTGCAACCAGTACCGCACGAACCGGCTTTTGAAAGATGCCGATTTGAAATACCGAGCCATCAGGATCTGCCTGCCGGGAGATGATCCCGACATCGCCTTCTTGGAGAAGCATTTCACCATCGAGCGAGACGAGGAAAAGATCCGGCGTGTGGAAAGGCTGGTGACCGCTTTTGAGGACTCGGTCAGGAATCGCATCCGTAATCATGAAATGGCGGCCTACAAGGACAGTCTGGCGCACCGGCTGTTTAGGGAGGCACAGGAAATCAGGAAGCAACTGGACAATCCTAATTCAAAATGACTACACTATGGCAACAATCAAAACCAAATTCAGGTCCTCGTCCGTGGAAGGCAGGGAGGGGACGCTCTATTTCCAGGTCATCCACGGAAGGGTGGCGCGCCAGATAAACACCGGTTACAGGCTGTTCCCTTCGGAATGGGACGGACGCACGTCGGAAATCATACTGCCGGTATCCGGTGATGCCAGAAGAAGCCTCCTGCTTGCGTTAAAGGAGCGGATGGAAAAAGACATCCGCCGTCTGGAAAGTATCATTGCCGGACTGGAACGTTCCGGCGGTACCTATCCCGCCGGCAGGGTTGTCGAACTTTTTCACAACCCGCCCCCTGAGGACAGCCATAATTTCATGGCCTTCGGAAAGAGGCTCGTGGAGGAACTGGAGCGTGTCGGCAAGAAGCGCACCGCCGAGAGGTACACCACCGTACTGAACAGCTTCACGCACTTCCGGGGCAGGGACGGCGACATCCCGCTGGAGGATATCGGCTCCACCCTCATGCTGGAATACGAGGCATGGCTGAAGGACAAGGGGATATGTCCGAACAGCACCTCCTATTACATGCGGAACCTGCGTGCCGTCTACAACCGTGCGGTGGACAGGGAACTGACGGTACAGCGCAGCCCTTTCAAGCATGTCTACACCGGAATAGACAAGACCGTAAAACGTGCTGTTCCATTGAAAGCGGTCCGCATGATACGTGACCTGGACCTGCGCCTTTCCCCGGGCATGGAATACGCCAGGGATATGTTCATGCTGAGCTTTTATACCCGGGGCATGTCGTTCGTCGACATCGCCTACCTGAAAAAGGCTGATCTGAAGAGCGGCGTGCTGACCTACCGCAGGCGGAAGACCGGCCGGCGTCTGTCCATTAAATGGGAGAAGCCCATGCAGGAAATTCTGGACAGGTATGGCCACAATGACAGCCCCTACCTTTTTCCGATCATCAGGGATACGGCCAAGGATGCCGTGCGGCAGTACAGGAGCGCAGCGCATTTCATCAACGGAAAACTCAAGGAACTCGGGAAACGGCTCGGACTCGGTATGCCGCTCACCATGTATGTAGCGCGCCATGCATGGGCGAATATTGCCAGAAGCAAGAATGTGCCGCTGGCAACCATCAGCGAGGCGATGGGACATGATTCGGAAAACACGACCAGAATCTACCTCGCCTCGCTGGATACCTCACAAGTGGACAAGGCAAACGACATCATACTCAAATCCTTATAACGGGGACGGATGCGGCACGCAGAATACCGGACAAAGGCTGTGCCGTTCCTGCTTCTCTTGGCAAGAGAAATATTACAATGTGCAAAGTTACGTAAAATATTGAAAAAACAATAGAAAACGGGTGATAAAATTAACCAAAACATTCATACAGAGTGTATTTGCTTAACATATGTCGGATAAGTACCATAATGCTGTTCCGTATTTCTATCTGTCCGTCAGCCAGTTACGTAAAATATGATCCCCGGATATTTCTCTTGCCAAGAGAAGTAGCGGCAGAAGCCCCGGAAATGAGGTCTGTACACTTTGTCAAAAGTATGGGACTGATAGTGGATATTATGAATAAAGGAAATGTAATCTGTTGTAATACATACCAATATACGAATTGGCATGAACTAGGGGTATATCCTCACCTATAAAATAATCCCGGCAATATGGGTATGAGTTTTTCTACGGTGGAAGAAAAAAAGCAGGTCCGCTGGTTCGTCATGCGCGCCTACAAGAATGAGAAAATGGCGGAGGACAGGCTGAAGGACAAGGAATACGGTCTGGAATATTTCATTCCGAAACATTACGCCGTAAGGATCTACCACGGTGTGAAGTCGACAAGGTTGGTGCCGGTCATACCGAGTCTGGTTTTCGTCCACGCCAGCCACTCGCAGATCACCGAATTCAAGAAACGGTACAACTTCCTGCAATTCGCCATGTGGGAAAAAAGCACGGGTATGGAATATATCACCGTGCCGGACGACCAGATGGACAGTTTCATCCAAATAGCTTCCCTGCATGAGAAGGATACGGTCTATTATAAGCCGGATGAAATCGACATACGGAAAGGTACCCGTGTATGTATCCACGGCGGCAAGCTTGATGGAGTTAAGGGTGTGTTTATGTGGGTAAAAGGGAAACGCAACCGCCGGGTGGTCGTGATGCTTGAGGGGATTATGGGGATATCGGCTGAGGTTCATCCCGATTTGATTGAAGTCATTTCCTGATATGGAAAAGTATGGAATCCCCACTCACGGTTTTACGCAAATAAAAAAACAATATCTATATATGTATTTTTGGATTGTAAATTGTTCCCTGGCGTTCCTGCTTTGTGTCCTCTGTGCGGGTATCGTCATTCCCCAGATTCTGCTGATCGCTTTTCGCAAACAGCTGTTCGACCTTCCCGATGAACGGAAGATACATCATTGTGCGGTGCCCCGATTGGGTGGTATCGCGTTCAAACCGGTCGTGTTTTTCACCATAGCTTTGTTACTGGGAATCAATATGGCACTGGGACATTCGGAAATGTTGTCTGAAATCGGAAACGATGTACGGCCTTTGGCTTTTGCTTTCTGCTCCATCATGGTACTGTATCTGGTTGGCATGGCCGATGACCTGATCGGCATCCGTTATCGAGCCAAGTTTGTCATCCAGATTCTGTGCGGCGTGATGCTTATCGCCGGTGGGGTATATATCAACAACCTATACGGTATCCTGGGCATCCATGCGGTGCCGTTATGGTTAGGGTATCCCTTGACCATTTTAATCGTGGTCTTCATCATCAATGCCATCAACCTGATTGACGGCATTGACGGATTGGCTTCCGGGCTATGCAGTGTCGCCTGCCTGTGTTATGGTCTGACTTTTTTCATGCTCCACCAGCATGTCTATGCCATACTGGCGTTCGCCACATTGGGAGTGTTGGTACCGTTCTTCTATTACAATGTTTTCGGGAACGCCGAGCACGGAAGGAAGATCTTCATGGGTGACACAGGCAGTTTGACCGTTGGCATGATGCTCTGTTTTCTCAGTCTCAAACTGACCATGTGCGGTCTAGACGATAATACAGGAAATGTACATCCGATGGTGCTGGCCTTCTCACCCTTGCTGGTTCCATGCTGCGACGTAGTCCGGGTTTACCTGCATCGGGTACGTAACGGGAAGAACCCGTTCCTGCCGGACAAGAATCATATCCATCATAAGCTGCTTGCTTTCGGAATAAAGCAGCGCAATGCCATGATTATCATTGTCTCCGTATCAATAATATTCATACTGCTCAATATTCTTCTGTCCCTTTATCTCAATGTGAACTGGATCGTGCTGGGCGATATCCTGATATGGACTCTTGCCAACATCAGGCTGACGAAATCTATCGGACAACTTCAATCGGAACAGAAAACCAACAAATAAAAATCAATGAAATATGAAAATCAGATACATTTTATTCTTATTGACCGTGGCTTTCCTGCTGGGATCATGTGCCACGCCGAAAGTCGCTTATTTCGCGGACCTGAAACCGGGTACCGCAGAGCAAGTCTTGAACCCGCTGGAAATCCGGGTGCGTCCCGAAGACAAGATCTCAATACTGGTCAACAGCAAGGACCCCTTGTTGATGAACCTTTTCAACCTTCCGATCATATCCAGACAGATCGGTACGACATCGGGAACATCCAATAGCCAGGGGATATCAGGATATACGATCAACAAGGATGGAGATATCGATTTTCCAGTGTTGGGACATATCCATGTGGCGGGAATGACACGCGAGGAAATCGCCTCGTATATAAAAGAGGAACTGGTTTCGAAGAATCTCGTGAAAGACCCTGTCGTTACAGTTGAGTTCATGAACCTGACCGTTTCCGTGTTGGGTGAGGTTGCCAACCCCGGACGCTTCAATATCGATAAGGACAAGCTGACGCTTTTGGATGCTTTAAGCATGGCCGGAGACCTTACCGTCTACGGGAAACGGGAGAATGTGCTGGTACAACGGGAGGAAAACGGTAAAAAGACCTTGTATCAGGTCAACCTGAATTCGGGATACGACCTTTATGCCTCTCCCGTGTATTATTTACAGCAGAACGATATAGTTTATGTGGAACCTAACTCAATGAAAGCACGGCAGGCGACTGTCAACGGCAATAACGTCCGCTCAGCTTCTTTCTGGATGTCATTGGCCTCGCTGCTGACCACCATTACCGTGTTGATTGTAAAATAAATATAAAATCAGATATGGTCATAAATCAAAAGAATACAAAACCGGGGCAGCCGGATGATTTCCTGCGGATACAGGATCTGTTGTATCTGTGTCTCGTGAGGTGGCAGTGGTTCGTCTTGTCTTTAGTGGTAACGATCGGTGTCGCTACCGTCTGTCTGTTACGTACCCCTGCCGTATATACACGCACCGCTTCGGTATTGATCAAGGAGGATTCCAAAGGCAAGTCGGTCTCCTCGGATCTGGAATCCTTCTCGGAGTTCGGGTTGTTCCAATCCGGTACCAACGTGAATAATGAGCTCATCACCTTTCAGTCCCCGTCTTTAATGACCGAGGTGGTTAAACGGTTGCGTTTGGATATGAATTACTTCGTTCCGGGAAAATTCCACCGTCAGGTGGCCTATGGGCTGACATTACCAGTGGATGTAACGATAAATGACTTGCCTGAAAATGAAGCAGCCGGTTTTACGTTGGAAGTGCAGCCGGACGGCACCTTATTCCTATCTGACTTTATACGTAACGGGACGGATCTTGACGAAAAGGATATAAAGGGAAGCTTGCTCGACTCCATTCCTACGCCATTGGGGAAAATCATTATCAATACAACACCCAATTACGTAAAAGGCGAGTCATATACATTATATGTAAGCAAATCCAATTTGTATAACGCTGTAAACTCCTGCTCATCCAATCTGTCCGTTTCATTGAATAACGAGAAAGCGTCGGTTATAGACCTGGCATTCAAGGATAACTCCACACAGCGGGCAGAAGATGTATTGAGCATGTTGATTTCCGTTTATAACGAGAACTGGGTGAAGGACAAAAACCAGATCGCTGTCAGTACCTCAATGTTCATCAATGAGCGTCTGGGAGTAATCGAACAGGAACTGGGGAACGTGGACGAGGATATTTCCTCTTACAAGTCAGAGCATCTGTTACCCGACGTGCAGGCGGCATCGAGCATGTACATGGCCCAAAGCAGTGCGACCAACGCACAGATCCTAGCCTTGAACAACCAGCTTTACATGACCCGTTACATCCGGAACTATTTAGCCAACGATGCCAACCGTACCCAACTGCTTCCGGCCAATTCCGGTATAGAGAGTGCCAACATCGAATCGCAGATTGCCGAATACAACAAACAGCTGTTACAGCGTAACAGCCTGGTTGCGAACAGCAGCGCAGAAAATCCGCTGGTCGTGGATATGGATCAGGCTCTGGCATCCATGCGTGGGGCGATAATCAGGTCTATCGACAATCAGATAGTAACCTTGAATTCGCAGATAAAAAGTTTACGGCAGACGGAGCAACAGACGACATCACGTATAGCGGCCAACCCTACACAGGCCAAATACCTGCTTTCGGTGGAACGCCAGCAGAAGGTAAAGGAGGCTCTTTACCTGTTCCTACTGCAAAAACGCGAGGAGAACGAACTCTCGCAAGCATTTACGGCCTATAATACCCGCATTGTCACTCCACCGCACGGCAGTATGTTGCCGACATTCCCTGTACACAAAAATATCTTTATGGTCGCATTTGCTCTGGGGCTGCTCATTCCGATAGTCATTATCTTCATGCGCGAGAATATGAATACCCGTGTACGGGGAAGGAAAGACCTGGAGAGTGTGACCGTACCGTTCATCGGCGAGATTCCGCTGTTTACAAGAAAGAAGAAAAGAATATTCGGGAAAAAGCCGCAGGAAGTCAAGGCCATTGTCGTCAAGGAGGGCAACCGTGACATCATCAACGAGGCGTTCCGTGTATTGCGTACCAATCTGGAGTTTATGACCGGCAAGGACAAGACATCGAATGTCATCATCGTGACCTCATTCAATCCGGGCAGTGGCAAATCGTTCCTGACCATGAACATCGCCGTGAGCTTTGCCATCAAAGGGAAGAAAGTGTTGGTAATCGACGGTGACCTGCGTCACGGATCTGCGTCATCCTATATCGACTCTCCTGCCAAGGGATTGAGCGACTATTTGGGAGGCCGTATCGATAACCTGAACGAAATCATCGTATCCGATCCGAAGCAAAAATCTATGGATATACTACCCGTGGGGACGATTCCTCCCAACCCAACGGAACTATTGTTCGACGAACGCCTGAAGCAGGTGATAGATACCGTAAGGGGACAATACGACTATGTGCTGATCGACTGTCCGCCCATCGAATTAGTGGCAGACACGCAGATTATCGAGAAGCTGGCAGACCGTGCCATTTTCGTAGTTCGTGCAGGATTACTTGAACGGAGTATGCTTGCTGAATTGGAGAAAATCTACGAGGAGAAAAAATACAAGAACATGTCCCTGATCCTGAACGGAACCGAGGGAAGCGGTGGTCGCTACGGATACCGTTACGGCTATCGGTATGGTTACCACTACGGTTACGGTTCGGGATACCACTACAGCTCCGATGAGAAACGTGTTGGTGTTGGGTGATAAATAGCTGGTTGTCAAATAATTATCAAATAAGTATTTCAAATAAAATCTTCATATCATTGTGTGGCCTTTCAGAAAACGCATCCCGCTGAAAGATAGCGGCATATTCGAGGGTTTTACCGACTGGCACTCGCACATCCTGCCGGGGGTGGACGACGGGGTGCAGACGATGGAAGAAGCGTTGGAAATATTGCGTTTGTATGAGTCATTGGGTGTGAAATCCATATGGCTTACACCGCATATCATGGAAGATATGCCCAACATCACAACGCATCTCCGGGAGCGTTACGCTGAACTTCAAGCCGCCTATAGCGGACGGATAAAACTACATCTTGCCTCCGAGAATATGCTCGACAACCTCTTCGAGGAACAGTTGGAAAAGAACGACCTGCTGCCTTTGGGTGAGAGCGGCGACCATCTGCTGGTGGAAACCTCTTACTTCAGCCCTCCAATGGGATTAAACAACATTCTGCTCCGCATCAAGGCCAAAGGCTACTATCCCATTCTCGCTCATCCGGAGCGGTATGTTTATATGGGTGAATCGGATTATCGACGGCTAAAAGACATGGGGGTAAAGTTCCAGCTCAACCTTCCGTCAATAGCAGGTATGTACGGTAACCGGATTAAGAAAAAGGCCGTGCTGCTGTTAAGTGAAAAGGCTGTTGCTTATACCGGGACAGACATTCACAGTTACAATATATTTCAAAAGTTCATTTGTACAAGCATCACAAGAAATGTACAAAAACTACTCGATTTTTAATCTGATTATTGCCACTCATCTTATTGAATACGGTTAATGAAAAGAGTTGAATAACCTTTTGGAATGCGCCATGAGTTTGAATATATTACCCAATGTCTTTTCTCTGGGAGGTAACACAAAAGAACTCATATCTAGCAGAAAGAAGGTTATTTTAGAATCAGAATTGTTTTTTTAGTACATAAAGGGTAGTATGTAATTGCAAATTACATTGTATGCATCAATAACCCTTTGTTATTTCTGCCACTTCTATGATGGTTATACGGCTTTTCAAAGATTTTCTTCTTACACGAAATCTTTGTCAAACGTTTGACATAAGAGTTGTTTTACAATTGGAAGTGTAATATAGAAAGTTAGATGAAGTATAAGAGGATTGTTGAACGATTGTCATTATGCTAACAGAACTAAATATTCTTAAATTTTACGGTATTCTATTGGTTGTATTGGGGCATGTTGTGTTTACGTATTCCCCAATGTCGATTATTACACCCAGTACGCCATCGCCAATTTTGAATTCCGTAAAAGAGGTGATTTACGCTTTTCACATGCCTCTGTTTATCTTTGCCAGCGGATGTATCTTCGCTTGGCAATTGGAGGTAAAAAAGAAATCTATGACTTTTGTACAATTGTTTAAGAACAAGTTTAAAAGGTTATTGATACCGTTTTATGTGTTTGGACTATTGATGGTTTACCCTACAATGGTACTTCTAGGTGTCCGAGACCCGATACATTATTTAATTGATGGTTTCATTATTGTTTTAGATCCAAGGCATCTATGGTTTGTGTATGCACTATTTCTGATATTCCTTGTGTTTTTCTGTTTACGCAAAATTTGTATTAAACTAGATATCCCAATATGGGCGATAGTCATAGTCGCTTTGCTTCTCTACTGTTTTCCCATAAATATGATTTATTTCCAGATCAAAAATGTGGAGCAATATCTCATTTGGTTCACATTAGGCTATCTGTTTACCATTTACAGACCGGTATTTAAATATGTAGCCATCGCAGTTGTATGTGGGATTGGTTTTAATATAGTAATGCCAGGAATTACCCCCCCCCCTCCTATTTATTAAAATTATTTAATGCTTTTATTGGAATAACAGTATTTTATATTCTTTCTGTCAATACCATGTGGATAGAGAACACTAAATTATATCAATTGATAGTTCCAAATTCCTTTGGAATATATTTGTTCCACTCAATGATTATTTATTGGCTGGAATTTATAGCAATTCCCTATGAGATTCCCCCAATACTACTCTCATTAGGTGTATTTGCTATCAGCCTAACATTATCTATCTCCTTAACAATAGCAGTCAGAAACATTGGCTGGGGAATTATCATAGGGGAAAAATCTAAATAATCTAATCGAAGATTCATGCCAGATTCTGTTTCCTCGAACAAACGAATAGCCAAGAATACTTTCATTCTATATTTGAGAATGATATTTATCCTCTGCGTGGGACTATACACCAGCAGGATTGTATTGAATACACTTGGAGTAGAGGATTATGGCATATATAATGTAGTAGGAGGATTCGTTACCTTTTTTTCATTCTTAAACGGGGCAATGTCTAATGCCACACAAAGGTTTATCACTTTCGAACTTGCACGAGGTGATATCAAAAAACAAATAATGACATTTTCTACCGCAGCGATTATCCATTTTGTTATCGCATTGTTAATTGTGATTGTTGCTGAAACTCTCGGTTTATGGTTTGTATATCATAAGTTGGTTATTCCTGAAGAGAGGTTTGTTGCTGCCATTTGGGTATACCAATTTTCAATACTTACAATGTTTGTATCAATTGTTTCTATCCCTTATAATGCGGTAATTATTGCACATGAAAAGATGTCGGCTTTTGCCTACATATCAATTCTCGATGTAGTCTTGAAATTAGTGATAGTGTATCTGTTGACAATAGTTACATTTGATCGATTAATATTTTATGCAGCTCTGCTTTTGAGTATCTCCATTCTTGACCGGTTAATATATGGCATATACTGTAAGCGGCATTTCAAAGAGGCACGAGTGAAACTAATGTTCAATAAGAGAATTTTCAAAGAAATGGCTAATATCGCTGGCTGGAGCTTGTTCGGTAATATTGCCGGGGTATTCTACACACAAGGATTGAATGTTCTTTTGAATATGTTCTTTGGCCCTATTGTGAATGCAGCACGAGCAATAGCGGTCACTATACAAGGGGTTGTAACGGGTTTTGTTAGCAATTTTCAAATGGCATTAAACCCACAAATCACCAAAAGTTACGCAATCGGGGATTTGAGTCGTATGCACTCTCTCATATTTGCAAGCAGTAAGTATTCCTTTTTCCTGTTGTTGCTTATAGTGCTACCAATTATGATTGAAACACAGACGATTCTGGCTGTGTGGTTGAAGAATGTTCCGGCTCATACGGTCTGGTTTGTTCGTATAATATTATGCATCTTGCTTATAGATGCTTTATCCAATCCTTTGATGATCTCCTCGCAGGCAGTTGGTCAAGTAAAAGTTTACCAAAGTGTCGTGGGAGGGCTTTTGTTGCTTATACTTCCGATAGCTTATATAGCTCTTAAATTGGGCGGCAATCCAGAAATGGTCTTCATTGTCCACTTAATGATTTCTATAGTAGCCCTTATTTGTAGAATAATGATTGTCGGTCGGATGGTTTCATTTTCACTCGTACAATATGCGCATAAAGTACTATTACCAACTATTTCTGTTTTTACACTCGCTTCTTGTATGTCAATAGGTATTTATTATACAATGACTAATCAGAGTTTATTAAAAATAGTAATTGTAATTATTTTATCAATAGTTATGACTGCAATTTCTATTTTATTTGTAGGATTAAACACCTCCGAAAGAAACCTAATATATACTAAAATAAATACTTTAAGGTATAGGTCTCATGATTAAACTCGCAATAATCATAATAGAGCATATTAAACTATTCTTACATCCTGTTATAATTAATGCATTTGTATTTTACCAAAATAACAAACGCATCAAGCATGAAAACTGGGGTGATGATATCAATTATTATTTCCTCCGTGAGATAATAAAGTCTCCGGTTGTACTCTTTAACCGTACCTCCTTAGCGTTCAGACTGAAACTACGGAACTATTTGGTAATCGGCTCAACCATTGATATGTTATGTACGCAAAACACCGAAGTATGGGGAGCTGGTATTATTGATGGAAGTAAACCTTTAAAAATAAAGCCCAAGAAAGTTTATGCAGTCCGTGGACCACTTTCCCGAGCAAAACTGCTTGCCGAAGGAGTAGATTGCCCTGAAATATATGGAGACCCAGCCATGCTTGTACCTCTCTATTATCAGCCATCTAAACAGAAACTTTATAAGTATGGTATTATATCCCATGTGGTTAATCAGACGGTTGTGGAAACCTTACTTTTTAATGGGAAACCATTAAGTGAATGTGAGGATGTGCAAATTATTTATCTTGGGCAATATAAGCATTGGCATGATATCATTGACCAAATCTGTGAATGTGGAATCATCTTGTCTTCCTCGCTACATGGTCTTATCATAGCTGAAGCTTACCATGTACCCAATGTTTGGATTGAATTTGGGAAACCACTGATAGGGGGACATTTCAAGTTTCACGATTTTTTCTTGTCTGTTCAACGCTACGGAGAAACACCATTGGTTATTGCGAATGACGAGTTACCTATAGAACTTATAAATCTCAAAGTATCAAACTGGAAGCCTGCCACGATTGATTTATATCCTTTAATTAATGCCTGCCCTTTCAGACTTAGAGAAGCAAAATACTGTTTACTGAAGGAATTGGAAAAGAATATCTAAAGTGCAATGTTTTTGCATAAAGTAAAAAAACATCAACACTTTACATAGTGTAAAGAAAGAAGATAAAAAATATAGTACTATGCCGACATTTACAAGTATAAAAAGAAATACGGGAGAGAATCCTGAAAACGATAAGCCAAAGTCTTCTTTGTTTAGTAGCAACGAGGAAGAACAAAAATTGGAATTGAAAAAGTTCATAGAGGATGACCCTAAATGGAAACTTGAGCAAATAATCCTTAACGAAAAGGTACGTGAGACGGTTCTTGATGTTATTACTTTCTGCAAAAACAAGGATAGGCTTATTGAGGAATGGGGATTAAATAATTTCTTGAAGGGCAATTCTTCTATAGGAATAAATCTTTATGGTGAACCAGGAACGGGCAAAAGTATCACAGCTGAAGCAATAGCCATGGCTCTTGGGAAAATGCACAACCAACAGTTCGAACTCAAATGCTGCAAATGAAATCAAGTCGCATTTATTGACACTAGTTGATCGTTCGAATGTTACAATAATTTACGCAACTAACTTGTTCAAGAACTTCGACAAAGCATTTTTTAGGAGAATACTATACCACATTAAATATCCTTTACCAACCAATAAAGAATTAGTAGAACTTTGGAAATTCCACCTCGGAGACCCCAATATTCTAGAAAGAATGAAATTGGCTTTAACCAAAGAAATTCCCAAAGATATACATAATTTCTCGTATGCTGAAATAGCAGAATATTCCGCCGGACTGGCTGGTGGTGATATAAAGAATATCACTTTGAAACTTTGTGTCAAGATTTGTGCAGGAAAGATTACGGCCTTAGATACGGTTGATGTCAAAAATGAAATAGATACTTATAAGCAGTCATTGGAAGACAGTAAGGGAATACGCATTGTACTCGATAACGAACTGACAGAGGAGCAGAAAAAGGCGTTAGAAGACAAAAGTAAAAATCAATAGATGAAAACTGTTTCTTCTAAAATATCGATTCTTATCAAATATGGAGAAACCTTTATTCAACAGGAGATGGGCAGGTATTTCAGACTAAAAACTTCTATAATGTAGAAATGCCTGGTAAAGAAGGTATGATTCCAAATTACATTCTCAAAACTCTTGAAGAAGAGACCCTAGAAATCAAGTTTAACTTAGATGATTTGTTCGCATTATATGACGAGCGCAATATAAAAATTGATGAAGAATCAACATTTGACGAAATTGTTAAACTTTATAAAAAAGAAAATGCAGCAGTGATACAAATAATCGATCGTTTTTTTTATACACGCATAGAATGCTACAATTCTGACAAGAAAAAAGTTGGAGCTATCCATATTGGAGTACTGCGTCGTCTGCCAAAAGACTTAGCAAAGATATTGTATCCAAGGGGAATTGTTGAATATACTCTGTAAAAACAGATACTTCGTCTAAGTTTTACACATGAACATTTTATATCACACTTACGGAAAAGTGCATTCCACTAAGGGTGGGACAGAACGCACCACTATCACCGTAGCCACAGCTTTGACAAAGCTGTATGGTGCCAGATGCTTCTCCATCTATGAGGCACCTGCCGATACGCCCAAAGAGGAATGCTTTATCAAAGAGTTTCAATGGATTCCGCAGAAGGATTTGGAAAAGAATGCCCAAGTGCTTAGAAGTATCATTGTGGCGAACTGTATTGATTGCGTCATTGTGCAGGGGGCATTCATTCATGTACCCAGATTTCGGGCTGCCGTGGAAGGAATAACATGTAAAGTCATCTTTGCACATCATTTTGAGCCGCGATGGGAACTTGTGTTCGGGCACTTTGGTGAAATCATCAAGTATCATCCGAAATCTGTGACGGACTTTGCCCGGTGGATAAAAAGTATAATAATGTATCCCTTGACAGCGATGCGGAAGGAACGGCAACTTTCCTCTGTTTACCGTGCAGCTTACGAGTGTGCTGACCACGTGGTGTTGCTCTGTCGGGGTTTCATCAAGTCCTATGGAGAATTTGCAGGCGTACATGACACATCGAAGTATGTAGTCATTCCCAATGGACTATCATTCGACTTTACGCCTTGTTTTGACGAACTTACTAAATACAAAGTGGCATTGATTGTTTCACGTTTAGACGAACCATCCAAAAGGTTGTCGTTGGCTCTTCGAATTTGGGCATGTGTGAAACAAGATCCGGCAACCAAGGATTGGACGCTCCGCATTGTGGGCCATGGTAATGACCGCAAATTCTATGAGCATATCATCCACGATGAGCACATCCCCGATGTAACTCTCGAAGGCAGGCAAAATCCTGTCCCCTACTACAAAGAAGCATCTATCTTCCTGATGACTTCGAGAAGTGAATCGTGGGGGTTGACGTTGACCGAGGCGCAACAGATGGGTGTAGTACCCATAGCCTTTGACTCATACGCCTCATTGCGTGAGATTATTACCGATGGCGAAAACGGCGCAGTCATCACCGAGGGTAACGTGAACGACTATGTGAGCCGCCTGAAAGAGTTGATGCGAAATGCAGAGCTGCGGCAACGTATGGCAAGGCAAGCCATTATCTCCACGCAGCGGTTCTCACAGGAGCGAATAGCAGAAATGTGGTGGAGACTCCTTTCAAGAGATTAAAGATAAGTTTATGGAAGAGAAAATCGTTTATAATGGCATAGACCTTATGAAGTTTTTGATGGCGATTGTGATTGTAAGTATCCATGTGTAATTGTATACCTGTAATAGTCAAGACATGTTTTGATAGTTGGTTTACTATCGATATGCGAATGTTGACAGAGTTGATGGTCTAGAGTAAAACGTTTCTTCAACACCAAATACTGTGATGATAAAAAATATATATATCATTTGGATAGAACGGCTGAACGTGCAACGGGGTGGAGTGCATCGTATTATTCATATTTTGATGCAATATCTGCCAAAGTATGGGTATGGAGTACACTATCTGTATACCAAGGATACGTATCAGACGTTTCGCTTGTATGACGATGATGAGAGGAATGAAACGGTAACCTCGTTGTCGGAGATGAGGCAGTTCTTGTTAGATAACAAGTGCGATTTACTTATAGGACAGGATGGGGTTTTTTCTCCCAGACTATCAGAGCTTGTGAACGAGTGGAAAATCCCGGGAATGAGGTACATCACTGAGTTTCACAACTCGATATTGCTGATGCCGAAAACTTTCTCTCGTCACTATTGGAAATGGTTGTCACAGCAGCATGAAACCCCTCTTCGTACAAAGGCATTAGCCATGTTACGGTTGCTCTTTTATTCACTTTGGCTCAAAAAATGTCGTCAATCGGTTTTGAATAATTTCTTTGCCAACTATCGTGTAGCCGATGCTTTGGTACTGTTATCGAAACATGAAATACCCGAAATACAGAAATTGACCGACATGGATCTGTCGCGCTGTAGGGTGATTAATAATCCGCTGTCATGGGAAAAGATAGAGGGCGAACAGATATTGGATGGAAAAAAGAAACAGGTACTTATCGTGTCGCGTCTGTACAATCCCGAAAAACGCTTGGATCGCGCACTGAAGATTTGGAAAATTCTAACACAACGAGGATTGACCGACTGGCAACTGATCATCATTGGAGCGGGAGTGCATGAGGATTATTTGAAAACTCTGTCCCGTGAACTGGAACTTAAGAATGTCGTGTTTACAGGACGACAAGACCCTTATCCTTATTACCGAGATGCTGCATTGTTCATGATGACCAGTGCGGTGGAGGGTTGGGGGCTTACGTTGACCGAATCGATGCAGACAGGTGTGGTACCTATCGCCTTTGACAGCTATCCTGCCCTGCACGACATCATTACCGACCGTTATGACGGTTGTATAATCTCCGACAATGACTTGAACGCTTATGCTGAATGCGTGGAAGAACTGATGTGCAACCATAAAGAACGTGAACGTATAGCTCGAAACGGGTTGGAAAGCTGTAAGCGATTTGAGATAAACAAAATAGTGGAACAATGGGCAAAATTGATAGAAAGCTTATAAAAGTCTTGTGGACATCATTGGTTAAATTTCCGCCGTTGTGCGAACATTTGGGTGAGCAGGCTCCGGCACATTGTGGGTGGATGTATTCATCGGCAAAGGCAATGCTGATGGAGATGCCAGAGGTACAGTTGGGAGTCATCGTCTATTCATACGGAAAGAAATATGAACGGTATGAGATCGATGGTGTGACCTACTATCTTGTGCCTACTGCCCGGATAGACAAGACAACTAAAAAACAGATAGAGGCTTGTAAAGAGGCTATATGGGATTTTGATCCCGATCTGATACATATCCATGGTACGGAACATTCGCTTGCCAAAGCTGTGTGTATGGCCAATGAGAATAGTGTAAAAACTGTGGCAAACATCCAAGGGTTGGCAGGGCCATGTATGCGTTATGCCGATGGTGGACTTTCATTGTGGGATAAATGGATGAATATAACCCTACTTGATTTTTACCGGGGAACATTCCTGCTGAACGCAAAACGAAGTTTCAAGCATCGTGCTGAATGCGAGCATTATGTACTCACACATATTACTGATATTATAGGACGTACCGGGTGGGATCATGATCATGTAATGACTGTAAACCCACGGCTGCGCTATCATTTTATGAATGAAACTTTGCGTGATTCTTTTTATGAAGCTCCTGTATGGACTTTGGGACAATGTAAAAAACACACGATTTTTGTGAGCAATAGTGGTTTTCCGTTGAAAGGTGCGCATCAAGTATTGAAAGCGTTGCCCATTATCTTGCGACAATATCCCGACACTATAGTTAATTTTTGTGGTAGCAGTGTGATGAGCTGTGAAGTGAAAGATATTCTTCGTTTCCAAGGTTATCATTTATATCTACGCCGATTGGTAAAAAAACTGCGCTTGCAGGATAATGTTCGTTTCCTCGGTTCTTTGCCAGAAGAACAGATGAAACGGCAGTTTCTTGATGCCAATGTTTATGTGATGCCGAGTGCTATTGAGAACTCTCCCAACTCGCTGTGTGAGGCGCAAATACTGGGAACACCTGTAGTTGCAAGCTACTGCGGAGGTACACCGACATTGTTGACAGAAGGAGAAACCGGATATTTTTATCGGTATGAGGAGTATGAAATGTTGGCGCAAATTGTAATTAGGCTTTTTGACCAAACCAACTTTGAAAAGCTATCGGATAAAGAGCGGGAAATCGCCCTTGCTCGTCATAATCGCAAGAAAAATGCCGAAGAGTTGGCAAAAATATATTGCCATATATAAAGTTTAATTATGCTGAACAAGTTATATCCATATCTGAATTTTAGATATTGTCTATATTTCTTTGCTTTTATAGCAGGGTGGCCATGTGTATTATTCTTGATGGGATGGTTACCGCATTACACGATAAACTATCTGCTATTATTTGTATTCGCAGCATTTTTTGTCGTAATAAAGAATGAATTTAGATTACCATCTCCTATAATATTGTTATTAGTATTACAGGTAGCAGTTTGGGGTATCTATTCCGTCATTCACGGGCTTGACACATCCTATTTCACCCGGATATTGCTTCTTTGTATTACCTATCTGTTTCTCGAGATGCAATTGTCCGGCGAGTGTTTGGGGTTTGTGAAAACTTACAATTCATGGCTTGTTTTTCAAGCAATAGCCGGTAGTATCGGTTTTACTTTAGTTCTCACCGGCATTCTTCAGCCTATTTTTGAGTTCCGAGAGTTGGATATGAGGCCGGGATACTTCTTTGGTCTTTTTACGACTAATACTTATTTCGATGGACTTATTCGTAATGCAGGTTTTTATGACGAGCCAGGTGCTTTAGCATTTTGGGGAATGTATGCCTTGATAATCAACAAGCTTTTTGTTGACAATAAAAAGGTGGAGACACTGTTGATATTCGGACTTATTTCAACTCTCTCGCTAGCCTATTTCATCCAAATCACAGCATATGTATTTTTCTTTTACAAAGATAAGTTCAGAAAAATATTTTCCTATATCGCAACATTCTTATGTGTCTTGATATTGATTTCTTCTTTCAATGAAAGAATGAATCGGGCGATTTTTGGACGAATGGAGTATGATAAAGAGACAGGACAATTTTCAGGAGACAATCGCTCCAAGATGACGAAGGTGTGTTGGGATCTCTTTAAATCATCTCCAATGGTAGGACAAGGGGCAAGACATTTGATTGAAATATCTCAAGAACGCAGAGTCTTTGTTGGTGCCAACGCTAATTTTACATTGGCATGTGATGGCCTAATCGGACAGATAATTGTATGGAGTCCTTTCTTTTTATTACTCAGGTTAAGGCGATACGATAAAAAATATGGATGGGCATTCTGGATCCTGATACTTGGCTTCTTGCAACGGCCATACGATGGTACGCAATTGCTATATCCGTTGATGTCGTTTACAATCGTATTGCACGCATATCTGCAAGTAAAAATGCTTAAAAACAAAGAGCCACAACTGAAATGACTGGCTTGATATAGCCAAAGGCATAGCTATTACCTTGATGGTAGCGGGACATACACCGATTCCCAGTGTAATGTCACATTTCATATATGCTTTCCACATGCCCTTGTTCTTTATTGCTTCGGGATTGGTGAGTAACTATCTATGAAAAGTATAGCCTCATGGACTATATAAAGCATAAGTCGTATACGCTTTTACTTCCATTTGTGTGCTACTCTACTATTGTTGCGTTTTTAATGTATTTCATCGGAAAATTAGATGTCATCGACTATATAAAAAGTGGTTGGGGGGGATGCATTATGGTTTATCCCTATTTTATTTATGGCATCAGCACTGGTACGGATAACTTTTTTGGCAAAGAAAAGATATGGTCCGACGCTTTATTATGTTATACTTCCTTTATATCGGATATAGTTTGCGGCATTATGAAATATCCTTACCATGGAGTTTGTCGGTTCTTCTTTATGCTTCTTTCCTGGAATGTTAGGTGAAGAATTAGCAGACTATAAAAAAATGGATTGAAATACCTTACCGTTATTGGGATATTCTATTGCTTGCTATAATCACTGCGGTAATTAGTAATTTTTGGTAACTTGATTTAGCGTGGAATAAAATACTCCCGGTAATTCCTTTGACATTGGGAGCCTTTACCGGTTGCTTGATGGGATTTCGCTTGTCGGTTTGGATAAAAAATACGTCAACTATGTTTTGTTGAAATATGGTATTCTTGTCGTTGTACTTATCTTGCTGAAATATCTTAAATATAAAATCAATAAACTGGTTAAGATGAAGGTTTTATGAAGTCAATATTAATCGTATTACCCTACTTTGGTAGATTTCCGAACTATTTCAATTTATTCTTAAAGTCGTGCGCAGCCAATCCAACTATCAATTGGCTGTTGGTTACCGACCAACAGCTCGATACTGTAAATATTCCGAATAATTTTTTTAGCAAACAAATGGAATTTCCCGACATCCAGAAGCAAGCTGAACTAATGTATGGGAAAGCACCGGCTACTCCATATTCCCTTTGTAAATACCGGGTTGTATATCATGAGCTTTTTGAGGATGATGTGAAAGGCTTTGATTTTTGGGGATTCTGTGATTGTGACCTTGTTTTTGGCAATATCAGAGAATTTATCACTGAGAATATTCTTTTGTCATACGATAAAATATCATGGAGAGGTCACTTGACGTTGTTCAAAAATAATTATGAGGTAAATAACGCTTATAAGAAAGAGTTTCCGGGATTCAAGACATTTCAAGGGTGCATCAATGATAGTGATGGCATAAATTTGTTTGATGAAGTGGGAATAAACAAAATATTCAATCGATTGGGGCTGAAGATATACGAAGATTTGCCATTTGCCGACTTGTTGATCCGTAGTAATAATTTTGTTTGTCAGCATAATATATTTGATCCGAAAACAAATGTGAACCAGCTGTTCAGATGGACAGAAAAAGGCCTTTACAGGATATATGCGCTTGATAAAAATATAGTCACACAGCCGATAGTTTATGTGCACTTTCTAAAAAGACCAATGGAATGGGATGATTGTTCCATTGAAAAGGATCACGCATTTTTGATCGTGCCTAATAAGTTTGTCAAGGATGAAAAACTAACGATTGAAAAACTATTACAATATTCAAGAAAGGCGATATATTGGAGCTATATTTTCTCAAGATTAAAACCAAAGTTTATATATCATAAAATTTTAGAGAAGTTCAGATCCATAAATATCGAACCAGACGTATATGAAAGAAATAAATAACAGATATTTTGTTTGTCCATTACTTCCAAGAAACCATGTACAAACACTGAATGGTTCAATTGCTGCAAATAATTTTTGTTATAATCTGATCAGTGGAAATCTGTTCACTGAAATATTGCCATATTTACCGGTAGGGAGTATTGATCAAGCCAAATTACATTACGAGGATAATAGAGTAAAATTATTCTGTAATGCAGGGTGGAGAGGAAGTTTGTTGCTTTGCAAATTTGCTTTCATTAGCGAAAATCTCAGAATGTTTAAACAAATAAAGACGAATAGTTCGGTCTGGTTCTATAATCTTCCATACACAATCATATTTTTATATGTGTTGCTCAGGGTATTCAAACCCTCGGTTAAATGCAACCTGATAATGCTTGATTTTACACCAGGAAGAAAGGGAGTGCAGTTTTTTTCTGATGCTATAGAAATAAACTGTATAAACAAGATGCATGGCATGATCAAATTGGCGGATTCTCCTCTGTTTACGGTGGAAAACAGTGTATGCCTGCCTGGAGTTGTCCCAGCCAATGGATTGCTATATCCGCAAGTGGTAACTGTCAGAAAAGAGTTTCTCATCTCGGGAGCATTGGGTGACAATATAGCTATGCTTCCTATGTTGCTTGAAGTCTTTTCACGGTTACCTGATTTGACATTGCATATTACGGGAAATGCTCCCGACAAGGATTTGGTAGAGAAATATACTCGAAAGTTTGACAACATCCTATATCATGGAATGGTTTCCTATGAGGAATATCTGCATATTCTTCATGAGACTCCCTTTTTGTTGAGTACACGAAACCCTGCATGTCCTGAAAATCAATGCAATTTTCCATCAAAGATAATTGAAGCGTTGCTTCATAACCGCATTGTCATTTCTACACTGCATTACCGGCAGTTGGATGGAGTTCGCTATCTGGAAGTATCTTCCGATAAGGAAGGGTTGAAGGTGGATTTGCAGAAAATATCAGCCACACCGGAGGCCGAATTGTTGTTGTATGCCAACCAAGCCAAGACAGTAAAGGAACGTTTTAGTTGCGAAGTGTGGAATAAAGCTATTATTAAAATAGAAAACAATCATTAGAAACAATGCTAGAACTGAGGGTTGTTACATTAATTAATTATCGTGTTCTTTCCTGTTGTACTAAGTGTTAGAAAGCAAATATGGGGAGACTGTCTGAAGACCTCCAAAAGAGGTGTGAATAATTAATCTATGTCCCATATAATTTCTTTTTTTAGTCAAGAAATACACTTATTTGGACGGACGGTTATTGTGATATATACCATTGATTATTAACTATTTAATAATTGTATACAATTTTAATACATTCAATCTGAAAAAATCAAAATTACTCGGATAGAAAATTATGAAACTTGTTTTTTACTCGCTAATATTGAATAATCACCAAGCAAATGTGGCTGATGAATTGTGGAATTTGACTGGACATAACTATTACTTTGTGGAACTTGCCAATCTGCAAGCCGAGCATCGGAAAGGAGACTCGTATGATTATAGCGATCGGCCTTATTTGTTGCGGGCTTGGCAATCGAAAAAGAATTACAGTAAAGCAATGGAGTTGGCACAGACGGCAGAATGTTGTGTGTTCTCAGGAGTACAGGCTTTGCCTTTCCAAAAGATACGAATGAAGCGAGGGCTGCTGTCATTCGATATGAGCGAGCGATGGCTGAAACGGGGAGTTTTGAACTTATTTTCACCTGCTATCTTGAAAATGTTCCTCGCCTATCATTTCGGAGGTTGGAGTAGAAAGCCGTTGTATAAACTTTGTTGTAGTGCATTTGCGGCGGCAGACCAGTACAAAGTGGGTACTTATCAGGGACGTTGCTACAAATGGGGCTATTTCACCCGGGTGGAAAAAGTTGATGTTGAAGCATTCTCGGATGTTTCCACATTAAATATCACACCACTTATGTGGTGTTCAAGATATTTAATGTGGAAACATCCGGAACTACCCATCCTTATGGCTGAACGGTTGAAACAGAAAGGGTATCGATTCCGGCTCGATATGTACGGCAGCGGGGAGTATGAAAGTCGTACGAAACAGCTGGCGAAGAATCTAGGTGTGACTGACGTAGTTCGTTTTTACGGTAACATGCCCAACAACGAACTGATAGTCAAGATGCGCTGCCACAGCATATTCCTCTTCACCAGCGACCGCAACGAGGGTTGGGGGGCTGTGGCCAACGAAAGTATGTCCAATGGTTGTGTGTTGGTGGCTAGTGATGGAATAGGTAGTTCGCCATACTTGATTGATGATGGGCAGACGGGATTGGCATTTACCAGTCCCAGACCATCAAGTAGTTTTAATCACCCCGATATTGCAGCGTTGGATTCTTTGTGTGACAAAGTGGAGTACCTGCTTGCCAATCCTCGTAAATGGCAAGATATCCAAAGCCGTTCTACCGCCTTGATGCAGGAACTATGGAATCCCCATAGCGCAGCCGAAAGGCTGTTGATCCTAATAAACTGTCTGGAAAAAGGGAAAGATACTCCTTTTGTAGAAGGGCCTTGTTCAAAAGCTTAAAGCATACAATTTATATGAAAGTATTACAAACTATCGCTGGGTTTGGTGCATTGTATGGCGGAATAACCACTTGCACGTATGACCTAATTTGGGCGATGTATAATATCGGTTTTCCTATTGATTTGTTGACTTTGGAAGTGAAAAACAAATCGGATGTATTGATGGGTAAGGGTGAAAATTGGATTAAAGCATTACCAAATGATGCTATAACTCCGTACGAGTATTCAAAGAACATCTCTTTCTATCTACAAAACAATGAGTATGACCTTTATCACACCAATGGGTTATGGATGTATTGCAACCACATCACTTGTTCCGTTGCAAGGCATAAACGTAAACCTTATATTATCACGCCGCATGGAATGCTTTATCCGGAAGCGTTAAAACGTTCTTACTGGAAAAAATGGCCGTTGATACAGTTTTGTTTTCGTAAGGACATCAATCGTGCTGATTGTTTGCATGTTACTTGCAAACCTGAAATGGAATATGTACGCCAATTTGGATACCGTGGTGCCATAGCTGTTATCCCCAACCCGGCCAATTTGCCTGGTTATCTAAACGAGATTGCGGCTAAAAAGCCGTCCTTTCTGGGGTGTAGTCGATTGAGGAAGTTTGGCTTCCTCGGACGACTACACCCCAGAAAGAAAGTTGAAAACCTTCTTTATGGGGTAGCCTTGCTACCTTGTTTACAAGATTATGAATTAGTGATTATGGGCAAAGGAGATGAAATTTACGAACAATTTCTGCGTAGCGAAACGAAACGGCTTGGATTAGAAGATTGTGTTAAATTCTGCGGCTTTATTAACGGTAGGGATAAGTATGAACAATTGGCACAGTTATCATGTCTTTTCGTGCCGAGTGACTTCGAGAATTTCGGTATGATTGTAACCGAGGCCTTGTCGGTAGGTACTCCTGTGATGGCTAGTCTTGGTACTCCGTGGGAAGAATTGAACACTATCGGCTGTGGATGGTGGATTGACCGTACTCCCGAAAACATTGCCCAAGTAATGCGACAAGTGATGGAGATGTCTATCCCGGAACTATTCGCCATGGGGGAAAGGGGGCAACAGCTTGTGCAGAAGAAATATACTGCGCCTATGATAGCAATGCAAATGCAACAACTGTATGAATGGCTATTAGGTGAACGTTCTAAACCCGATTTTGTTTATGACTAGCGTAAATCTGTCGAAATATGATAATTTATGGTTCTACATAGGTGCTGGAAAGATGAAAGCGATTATCTGGTATTTCGTAAATGTTTTTTTTATAAATTGCAGTTGGAATCCTTCTTCAAGCCTTAGGATACGGCTGCTTCGTCTTTTTGGAGCCCGAATGGGAAAGGGAGTTGTAATAAAACCTTCAGTCAATATTAAATATCCGTGGAATCTGTCAATAGGAGACTATTCTTGGATTGGTGAAAATGTATGGATAGACAATCTTACCCATGTTGCGATTGGCTCGAATGTCTGTATCAGCCAGGGAGCTATGTTATTATGTGGTAACCATGATTATAAACGCCCGACATTTGACCTCATGGTAAAACCTATTGTTATTGAAAATGGTGCATGGGTTGGTGCTCAATCCACTGTTTGTCCCGGAGTTACAATGCATTCACATAGTGTTCTTGCTGTCGGTTCCATAGCCTCTAAAGACTTAATGGCATATTCGATATATCGTGGGAATCCTGCGGTTAAAGTCGCAGAACGGGTAATGTTTGAATCGTAATCAAACTCTTCACCCAAAATCAATTTAATCTGATGAAAATATCAATAATCACTGCTACATGGAATAGCAGTGCAACTTTGCGTTACACGATGCGGAGTGTGTTGTCACAATCCTATCCAAATATAGAGCATATTATCGTGGATGGTGGTTCAACAGATAGCACAATGGAAATCGTACATGAATTAGAACCTGAATATCAAGGTAAATTACGTTATATCAGCGGAAAAGACAAAGGAATATACGATGCCATGAATAAAGGTATCGCAATGGCGACAGGCGATATCATAGGAATACTTAATAGCGATGATTTTTATACCAGCGATATTGTGCTTTCAACAGTGGCATCTGCATTTGAAGACGGTAACATAGATGCTGTTTATGGCGATATACATTATGTACAAGACAATGACTTGCAAAAATGTACCCGTTATTACTCTTCGAAACTTTTTCATCGCCGTTGGATGCGTCTCGGTTTTATGCCCGCCCATCCGAGTTTTTATTGCCACAAAGAAATATATGAGAGATACGGCGGCTTCAATTTATCATACAAAATTGCTGCTGATTTTGAATGTCTGTTACGATTAATATTCGTCCATAAAATACGACTCCGATACATCCCAATGGATTTTGTAACAATGCGTACAGGAGGAGCATCGACCAGTGGATTGTCCAGCCATAAACAAATTTTGCGAGATCACCAACGGGCATTCAAGGATAATGGAATTTACAGTAATGTTTTGCTTGAATCGTTGAGATACATTTACAAAATATATGAGATCATCGAAACTAAAGTTTCACGAAATAATACATCACAAATTTGATATTTATATGAAGACAGCTTTAATTACCGGTATCACCGGACAGGATGGATCATATCTTGCTGAATTGCTTTTAGAAAAAGGATATGACGTGCATGGTACTATACGTCGTTCATCGGTAGACTACCGTGAGCGTATTGCACATTTGGAAGGGCATCCTAACTTCCACCTCCACTATGCTGACTTGGGCGACTCGATGAGCATCTTACAGGTGGTGAAAAAAGTAAAGCCAAACGAAATATACAACCTCGCCGCACAAAGTCATGTACAGGTGTCGTTTGACTCCCCGGAGTTTACCGCTGATGTCGATGCCACCGGCGTACTACGCATTTTGGAAGCTGTGCGCCAATGTGATCTGACTGATACCTGCCGTATCTATCAGGCTTCCACGTCAGAGCTATACGGCAAGGTGGAAGAAGTACCCCAGAATGAGAATACTCCTTTCCATCCCTATTCTCCCTATGCCGTAGCGAAACAGTATGGGTTCTGGATTACCAAAGAATACCGCGAAGCGTACAACATGTTCTGCTGTTCAGGTATTCTGTTCAACCACGAGTCGGAACGCCGCGGAGAAACGTTCGTTACCCGCAAGATAACCCTTGCCGCTGCACGTATTGCCCAAGGCAAGCAGGATAAATTGTATTTAGGTAACTTGTCATCGCTCCGTGACTGGGGCTATGCCAAGGATTACGTGGAGTGCATGTGGCTGATCCTCCAAAACGACAAGCCGGAAGATTTTGTCATTGCCACCGGCGAGCAGCATTCGGTACGTGAGTTCTGCCAATTGGCTTTCCGATATGCCGGAATCGAACTGCGTTTCGAGGGTGAAGGTGAAAACGAAAAAGGCATCGACTGCAAGAGCGGTAAAGTACTTGTCGAGGTTTCTCCCGACTTCTACCGCCCAACCGATGTGGTAAATCTTTTGGGAGACCCGTCGAAAGCGAAACGTGAACTGGGTTGGAATCCGCAGAAGACATCGTTTGAGCAACTTGTAAAAATCATGGTGGATGCCGATATGGCAAAAGTGGCCGTTGAACGTGCATCGCAACAGGTAAGAACCAACCTTGCCGAATATCTCGAAAAAGGAATCGTAAAATAATCGAGAAAACAATGGAGAAGAACGCAAAAATCTATGTGGCAGGACACCGTGGAATGGTAGGCTCTGCCATTGTACGGGAACTGCAACGTCAGGGATATACGAATATCATCACACGCACACATAAAGAGCTGGACTTGACTCGTCAGGAAACCGTGGAACGCTTCTTTGCCGAAGAAAAGCCCGAATATGTATTCCTCGCCGCAGCAAAGGTGGGCGGTATCATCGCCAACCAATCGGCATTGGCTGACTTCATGTACGAGAACATGATACTGGAAATGAATGTCATCCACTCGGCATGGCGCAATGGTTGCAGGAAGCTGGAGTTTCTCGGTTCATCGTGCATATACCCGCGTATGGCACCCCAGCCGATGCCTGAAAGCTGCCTGCTTACCTCCGAACTGGAAAAGACCAACGAGGCATACGCATTGGCGAAAATCTCTGGATTGAAATACTGCGAGTTTCTCAACCGCCAGTACGGCACGGACTATATCAGCGTGATGCCCACCAATCTCTATGGGCCGAATGACAACTACCACCCCGAGCACAGCCACGTGTTACCGGCGCTTATCCGCCGCTTTCATGAGGCGAAGGAAGCGGGCTTGAAAGAGGTGACCTGCTGGGGTGACGGTAGCCCGTTGCGAGAGTTTCTCTATGTGGATGATTTGGCCAATCTCTGCGTATTCTTGATGAACAACTATTCGGGGTACGAGACAGTAAACGCCGGAACAGGAAAGGAACTGACCATAAAGGCACTGACAGAATTAGTGGCAAAGATAATCGGCTACACCGGCGAGATACGCTGGGACACCTCACGGCCGAACGGTACCCCCCGCAAGCTGCTTGACGTTTCGAAAGCGGCTTTGCTCGGATGGACTTACAAGACGGAACTGGAGGAAGGCATCCGTCTTTCCTACGAGGATTTCTTAAACAACCCGATGAGGGCGGAAAGATAACTTTCACAACATAATCATGCAAATCATACTCTTATCCGGCGGTTCAGGTAAAAGGCTGTGGCCGCTTTCAAACGAATCCCGCTCCAAACAATTCCTCAGACTGCTTCCTTCCCCGGACGGAGGCAGGGAATCTATGGTACAGCGTGTCATACGACAGATCAAGGAATCGGGACTTTCCTGCCCGGTTACAATCGCTACAAGTGTATTTCAAAAGGATGCCATCACCAATCAGCTCGGTGAGGATGTGACTGTCGTCACCGAACCTAGCCGTAGGGATACCTTCCCTGCAATCTGTCTCGCTTCCGCCTATTTGGAGAAAACAGCGAAATGCGACAAGAATGAAACAGTCATTGTTATGCCATGCGACCCGTATACGGAAGAGCGTTATTTTCAAACTATAGCGGAAATGGCGGAAGCAGTGCAGAATAATGTGGCTGATCTTGTACTGATGGGCATAAAGCCCACCTATCCGTCCGCCAAATACGGTTATGTGATACTTCAAAAGCATCGCAAAACAGACGGAATATATGAAGTGGAGCGTTTTATGGAAAAGCCGGATGTCGCCACTGCTGAAAGATTTATCGCAGATGGCGCATTTTGGAATGGCGGCGTGTTCGCTTTCTGTCTCGGATATATGATTGACATCGTAAAGAGTTATCTCGCATACGATACTTTTGAGGAGGTACGCCTCCGATATGAGGAACTGCCAAAGATCAGCTTTGACTATGAGGTGGTGGAGAAAGCGAAGTCTGTGGCTGTCGTTCCATACGACGGGAAATGGAAAGATCTCGGCACATGGAACGTGCTTACCGATGAACTGAAAGAGCGTTGCATCGGTAACGTGGTGATGGACGAGAAATCTGAAAACACCCATGTGATCAACGAATTGGAAATACCTGTCATGTGCATCGGTGCCAAAGACATGGTAATAGCCGCTTCATGCGATGGCATCCTGGTTTCAGAGAAAGGCAGGAGCGAGCACATCAAAACATATGCGGACCGCTTGCAATGCCGCCCGATGTACGAGGAGCGTCTCTGGGGAGAATATAAGGTTATCGATACGGTGAGTTTTCCTGACGGATATGAGACCCTTACCAGGCAGTTAAAGATAAAAGCCGGTAAGAGCATAAGCTATCAGGCTCACCGCTATCGCGATGAAGTCTGGACATTCATTGATGGCGAGGGTATGCTGGCTCTTGATGGGAAAATGACTAGAATCGGCCGTGGAGACACCGTCTGTATCAGGAAGGGCATGAGACATGCCGTCAAGGCCATGACCGATCTGCTCTTTATTGAGGTACAGTCAGGAGATCTGCTCGTGGAGGAGGATGTCGAAAGGTTCGATTGGAACTGGAAATCATAAAAAGAGGAATCAATAGGTCATGATGAAAAAATGGTATGCCCTGAAGGTTTTCTATAACCGTTTTTCGGAAATCAAGGCCACATTGTCACGTGACGGGATTGAGAGTTATATCCCGATGAAAACAAGAAGCTATCCGCAACCGGACGGGGAAGTCGTGATCAGGCGGGTTCCGCTTGTCGCCATGTTGATGTTCCTGCGTTGCGATGATGACTATATCTCTTCCTTGAATTCGATTCTCGATGAGAAAGCCATGGTGTATCATCGTCCCAGTACCCAGATTCCAGCTTCCATTCCGGATGAAGAGATGGACATGTTCATCATGCTCACTTCTTCCATGGAGGACGGTTTCGAACAGATACCGTATAATGACAATCTCGTGAAGAACGCCGAAAAATACCGGGTGACAGGTGGGGAATATGCCGGAGTAGTGGGATATTACAGACGTATCAAAAAGAACAAGCGGCTGGTTATTCCTTTTGAAGGCTTGCTGATATTGGTCGCCACCAATTATATTCCCAAATGTTATTTACAGGAAATAGTATAGTGATAACCTGTGCAAGCAGATATAGAGTCTAATTTTATGAGTAAACACGCATAAAATCAGAATTCGGATATGTACATAACTGCCAGCAATTCCAGGCACCTTTAAATGTAATAGTCAAGACTTGTTCTGACATTTGTTTTACTATCGGACAAAAAAACTGT
>OLXP01000267.1_pt1 | contig 32498 bp, 29 predicted proteins | sample 1644201 | NCBI WGS metagenome assembly OLXP01 (sample SAMEA103958163, study PRJEB25191) | human gut metagenome
CCAACTGTTAGTTTGCAGGAAGGTAGGTAGGTGCCGGTATCAATCGACGTTGTGAAGATGATGTTGCCGAGCTGAAAGCGCGGCAGGCCGAGATCTGGGAGCTGCTGAAAGCGCGGCAGAGGGATGAGCTTTGACCGCAATGGGATTTTCTATGTGTGGGTTTTCCGTCACCGGTTTTTCGGACGGTGGACTAGTTGACGCTCCGGAGCGTACCACAACCGGATTTCAGGACGACGGTTTTCGTGCCCTCCATCGGGACCAAAATTCATCCTCTAACTAATAAGAAATAACTCAACTCTCAAAAGAATCAATCTATCAATCCAATCAATACACCTGATGGGATGGATGGGATAGGAGGTCAGATAAAAACTTTTTGCAAGCTCACGGCGCAGAGCCCAGCGGCGTCCTATGTACCGCTGCCGAGGTTGCTTCTCCAAGACGAAGCCCTGCGGGGCATCAGCAACGACGCCAAGGTGCTCTATGCGCTGCTGGACAGAGCAAGCATTTCCCGGCAGAACGGCTACGTCGAGCCGGACGGCACAATTCGGCTGTACTTCACCTTGGAGCAGGCGCAGACCAAACTCCACCGCAGCCGCCAGAGCGCCACGCGGATCTTCCAGGAGCTGGAGTACAGCGGCCTGATTGTTCGGCGCAAGCAGGGTTTGGGCAAGCCCGCGCTTATTACGCTGAACTACCCAGCGGACGCAAAGCTGATTCAGCCAAAAGAGGATGGCGCAATATTGCATGAATAAAGGTCGAAAACAAGGTGTTTTCCGCCCCACAAGCGCTGAGAAAACACAGGGGAATATCTTTTCTTATGATCGTCCCCGAATGCGCCTAAATGTTCTACAGAAGCGATAAAGGAGGTACCATGTGAACGCAGAAAAAGCGAATATTTAAAACAGCATGGATGCAGCCGAAATTCCGGAATACGTCTTCGAATCGCTGGCACGGAGTCTGCTTCCGGTAATTCAGAAGTACTATGAAAGTGAGGACGATAAAAAGGCATTTGCCGAATGGAAGGCAAAGGATAAATCTTCGGACAGTTCATCTACATAAAGAAAGCGGGAGGATTGCAATAATCGGCAGTCCTCCCGGCTTTTCCATTACCAGTCTTCAACTTCTTCTATAAAAACAATAAATCCGAACCCATGACCAATTGGTAAAAGGTTCGGATTATATTGTTTTGGTGGAGATAAGCGGGATCGAACCGCTGGCCTCATGACTGCCAGATGCTATCGGTTCGTGATATTGAGCGTTTTTGCGTCAAATACGTCCGTTTCGTCAACGAAAAGTGCGGAATTTCACAGCAATTTCCCCATTGCATCCACACGCTTTCGCACACACTTGGGTCACAATCTGGGTCAGGGGAGTTGGGTGGATTTGGAGAATACCTGAAGGAGTGATATGGGATTATGGCTTGCGTGTTGCCGATAGGCAAGCTGTATCGGGGCGTATCATTTTCCAAAGGCAAAAGGTCTTTCGGTTTTCCGGAAGGCCTTCGTATTTTATTATGCAGGGTCAGGTCAGAAGCAAGCGTTAGCCATTATTCTGATGGAACCGCTTGCGGAACTCGGTGGGTGGGATGCCGATGATCTGCGTGAAGACGCGGGAAAAGCAATTCGGGTCTCCGAAGCCGACGGAGGCGGCGATCTCCGCAATGCTCTCATCGGAGAGACAGAGCGGACTTTTGGCGAACTCCATGCGTACCTTGTTGACGTAGACGTTGATATTAACGCCGGTGCGCCGCTTGAAGATGCGGCTGAGGTAGGAATCGCTGCAATGGCAGAACTCGGCCAGCGCGGTGACGGTGATGCGGCTTTTATAGTTGATGCGGATGTATTCCAGTGCGTGGGCGAGGATAGTATCCTCGCTCGAATCATGATAGCGGCCCGCGGCGTCGGAATGCGGCTGCGCGCTGTGGAGCAGGTGATAGGTCTGACCGAGATATTCGGCCAGCAGCTCCAGACCGGCGAGCATCTGCTCCACATTTGCGGTGGGCGTGCGGATGGAGCTGCGGTAGAGACGCTGCGCCGTGTCCGGATCAAGCAGCGGCTCCTGCCGGCAGGCGCGGCAGATGCGGCGTGTGGTCTTGCCCTCATTGGTCTGGAAAAATCCGGCGTTGATGGAGCCGAGCAGCACGTCGCCGTCGAAGATTGGGACGACGTATTCACCAAGTCCTGCGTGGCACATGCCAAAGTAGGTGCGGCCAAGCCGCTCACATTTGTGGTACATCCTGCGGATTATGGTGAGGCAGGTGTGATAGTGCTCCTGATCGGACTTCATGTACATACAGAATGGATTTGTGTGCGCGAGAAAGGGGCGGAGCGTCTCGTCGAGCTGCTTGTTGATGGCGACGAAGCCGCAGAAATCCTTGATGCAGAACTGGACGCCGTGTACCTCGGACAGATAGTGCAGGTATTGCCCGATTTTTTCGAACGAGATCGGCATATAACCACCCCATTTTATCATCTTTAATTATATTATATCAGGTGTATGCACCCAGGCCAACACATACTGTATTTTGGAACACTGAACGATCGCCATTTTTCGATACCGTGCGCGAAGCCGAAGCGGCTTTGTAGCTCTCAAACGGGCAATCCGCGTTCCATGTGCGGACGGGGATCTAAAAGGGTGCTGCTTGCCATAGAACCACCGGATTTCGATTGAAATACGGTGGTTTTTCTAATGATGCTGATATTTTGAAATGATGGGCGGATGAGGAATTCAACCTTTGATCAAAAACATATATGGGTAGATCAAAAACAGCGCAAAACCATTTCCGGCTGTCCGTTTGGGCAGCTGTTTTTTACATGCCGCGGGCTTTGGAGGCGGCTTCTGCCTGCAATTTTTTTGTCCTGCTTTTGTGCGGTGGGCCGCTCCGGCCTGCGAAATTTGGTAAATCCCGAAAATGCGTCCCAATATCTGGACATGTTTTCGGCAAAACGGAGAAAAAGGAAAACCGAAACAAAATTTCTTTTCATCCACCCAGGCACGTGATATACTCGGAATATCAAGAGAAAAAAGGAGGAAGCCGGGATTGAGTGAATTGCTGCGCATGGAGCACATCAGCAAACGGTTCGGCAACTTTTACGCCAATCAGGACATCAATTTCTCCGTCGCCAAGGGCGAGGTACATACGCTCCTCGGAGAGAACGGCGCGGGGAAATCGACGCTCATGAATATCCTCATCGGCCTCTACCAGCCCACTGAGGGCAAGATTTTTCTGAACGGGCAGGAGGTCCGCATCGAATCGCCGAGCCAGGCGGTCAAGCTTGGCATCGGCATGGTGCATCAGCACTTCATGCTCGTCGAGGCGATGACCGTCTTTGACAACATCATCCTCGGCGACAAACACGCCAAGGGCCTATTTATCGACCGCGCGGCCCGCAGAAAGGAGATCGAGGCGCTTTCGGAAAAATACGGCCTCGACGTCCAGCTCGACAAGCTCATCACGGAGATCTCCGTCGGCGAACAGCAGCGCACCGAGATCCTCAAGGCCCTCTACCACGGGGCCGAGTTGCTGATCCTTGACGAGCCCTCCGCCGCCCTGACCGACATCGAGGTCGAGGGACTGTTCGCCATCATGCAGAAGCTTGTCGGCGAGGGCAAATCCATCATCTTCATCAGTCATAAAATGCGCGAGGTGCTCCGCATCTCCGACCGCATCACCATTCTCCGCCTCGGCAAGGTCGTCGGCACGGTCGACCGCGCCGAGACCGACGGCCAGAAGCTCGCCGGCATGATGATTGGCAAAGAGCTGACCGAGTCACACTATGAAAAGGTCGACGCCTCCGGCCGTGAGATCGTCGCGGAGCTCGACCATGTGGACTATAACAAGGAGAGCAAGCACAGCGGCCTCGCCGATCTGTCGCTCCGCATCCACGCCGGAGAGATCGTCGGCGTCGCGGGTGTCGACGGCAACGGCCAGACCCAGCTGGCCCAGCTCATCACCGGCGTCATCGCCCCGGAGGGCGGCACGGTCCAGCTCAAGGGTGACCGCGTCGCCGTCTTCGACCCGAACGGCTTCATCGAGCACGGCGTCAGCCACGTCCCCGAGGACCGCAACCTGCAGGGCCTGATCGGCGATATGTCGATCGCGGAAAATCTTGTCCTCAAGGACACCGACGATCCGCGCTTCAGCCACGGTCATGGTTTGCGCCTGAACAAGCGCGCCATCCACGCCTACGCGCAGTCCATGATGGAAAAATATGATGTCCGCGCCACCTCTGACAGCCAGAGCGTGCGCGAGCTGTCCGGCGGCAACCAGCAGAAGGTCATCATCGCCCGCGAGCTCGAGAGCGGCCCGTCCGTCCTCGTCATGGCGCATCCTACGCGCGGCCTCGACATCGGCGCGACCAGCTTTGTCCACGACCAGATGATCGCCGCCCGCGCCCGCGGCGTCGGCATTCTGCTCATCAGCGCCGACTTTGACGAGATCCTCGAGATGTCCGACCGGATCGTCGTCTGCTTCGAAGGCCGCATCATGGGCGAATTCTCCGGCAGCAAGCCGCCGATCAACGAGATCAGCCTGGCCATGACCGGTAAGTGAGGGGGAGAGGTATGGGAAAAGTGAAAAAAGCGTTCGGCGCGTTTCTTGTGCCGCTGCTGTCCGTTCTGCTCGCGTTCCTGATCGGTGGTATCATCATGGCTGCCCTCGGCGCGAACCCGTTCCTTGCCGTGAAGTTCCTGTTCCAGGGCGCGTTCGGCTCCAAGGCCGGCATCGGTACCACGCTCACCAAGGCCACGCCCCTGATCTTCACGGCCCTCTGCGCCTGCTTCGCGTATAAGTGCGGCGTGTTCAACCTCGGCGGCGAGGGGCAGTTCCTGATGGGCTCCATCGCCGCGTTCCTGACCTGCTATTTCACCGGCCTGACCGGCTTTGCCGGCGTGCTGCTCGCGCTGCTGGCCGGCGCGGTGGCCGGCGGCTTCTGGGGCATGATTCCCGGCGTGCTGAAAATCGGCCGCGGGCAGAACGAGATGATCATCTCCATCATGCTCAACTATGTCGCCACGCTCTTCATGGGCGTCATCTACACCAGCTGGATCCGCGATGCCTCCGTCCCGCAGACACCCGCCATCGCCGATGAGGTGCATCTTCCGCGCATCATCACCGGGATGCGCTTCACTTGGGGATTTGTGATCGCGGTCGCGGTCGGCCTGATCCTCTATTATGTCCTGTTCTGGACGAGCGCGGGCTTCCGCCTGCGCGCCGTCGGCTGCAACCTCACGGCCAGCCGCTTCAACGGCATTCCCGTCAAGCGCTTTATGCTCGCCAGCTTCATTGTCTCCGGCGCGATTGCCGGTCTCGGCGGCGGCGCGGAGCTGCTCGGTACGCAGTTCCGCCTCATCAACGGCTACGGCGCGGGCTACGGCTTCGACGGCGTGGCGATGGCCCTCATCGGCCAGCTGCACCCGATCGCGACGATGGTCGTCGCGCTGTTTTTCGCGGTGCTCCGCGTCGGCTCCACCACCATGCAGGCCGCTACCGGCGTGCCCACCAGCGTGTCCGACATCATTCAGGCGCTTGTCATCGTCTTCTCCGTCGCTGGCATGGCGCTGACCAAGCTCCCGGAATTCCAGGCGTGGCGCAGCCGCGTCTTCCACGGCAGAAAGGCGGGTGAAGCGTAATGGATTGGATCTCGAGCCTCCTTCTTGCAACGGTCCGTCTCGCCATCCCCGTGCTGCTCATCTCCCTGGCTGAGCTCTACGGCCAGCGCGCGGGCATGGTCAACATCGGCCTCGAGGGCCTCGCCTCCATCGGCGCGCTCGTCGGCTTCCTCGTCTGCTATGTCACGGGATCGAACTGGCTGGGCCTGCTCTGCGGCGCGCTTGCGGGCGTGATCGTCAACATGATCTACGCGTTCTCCACGGTCACGCTCTGCGCCGACCATACCGTCTACGGCATGGCCGTCAACATCTTCGCCCCGGCGCTCGCGTCCTTCATCTACCGCGTCTACTTCGGCACCGGGTCCGACCTCAAGCAGATCACCACCATGTCCTCCGTCGCCATCCCCGGCCTGAAGGACATCCCGGTGCTCGGGCCGCTGCTCTTCGACCAGAGCCCGATGGTCTATCTCACATTCCTGCTCGTCCTCTTCACGGCCATCTTCTTCGGCAAGACCCGCGCGGGCCTGAGCTATAAGGCCGTCGGCGAGAATCCGCAGGCCGCCGCCACGCTCGGCATCCCGGTCGTCGGCGTGAAGTACCTCGCCTGCGTGATCTGCGGCGCCCTGTCCGGCATCGGCGGCGCGTACCTCACCACCTGCTATTCCAGCACCTATACCGATGGTATCGTCGCCGGGCGCGGCTTCATCGCGCTGGCCGCCGTCATCTTCGGCCGCTGGAACGCGGGCGGCATCCTGCTGGCCTGCCTGTTCTTCGGCTTCTGCGACGCGCTCCAGATCCGCCTCCAGGTCTCCGGCATCGCCATCCCGTATCAGTTCTTCCAGATGATCCCCTACGTGGCGACGGTCGTCGTCCTCACGCTCATCGGCGCCCGCCAGGCCGGACCCAAGGCCAACGGCAAGCCCTACCGCCGTGAACAGCGGTAAACCGGTAATAACGCTTCGGCGTTGTTATAAACTTATGGCAGCACCGCATTGTGCGCTGCTGCCGAATCCTAATATTCTATGGAGGACAAAAAATGAAAAAGATCATTGCAATGCTTCTGGCGCTTGTCATGCTCCTGTCGCTGGCGGCGTGTGCCGGTACTGCGAAGACCGACACCGCGGCTCCTGCGGACGACACCAGCAAGACCGACACGACCGACACCGCCGCCGAACCGGCTGACACCACCGAGCCCGCCGACACGACCGATGAACCCGTTGTCACGGAAGAGCCCACCGCTGCCACCAAGGCTGACGGCTCTGCCTATAAGGTCGCCATGATCTGCGACTCCAGCATCAACGACGGCGGCTGGGGCGCGGCCTGCTACAACGCCATGATCGCCGCGGCCGAAAAGATGGGCTGGGAGACCGAGGTCACCGACTCCATCTCGCAGGACGCCTACTATGATTCCATCGTCGCCTACTGCACCCTCGGCTACGACATGATTTACGCCCCCGGCAACCAGTACACCGACGCCGTCCTGCAGGCGGCTGAGGAATATCCCGACGTGGCCTTCGCCCTGCTGAACGGTGCGGAAGATACCCCCGCCAAGGCCGTCAACGGCAACGTCTCCTCCCTGCTCCCGAACGCGCAGCAGATCGGCTGGATCGCGGGCGCCCTCGCCGGCCTCATGACCGAGAGCGGCAAGCTCGGCTTCATCGGCGGCATGGAGCTCGACACCACCAAGGGCAAGATCGCGGGCTTTGAAGAGGCGGCCAAGTACGTCGCCGAGCAGGAAGGCAAGACCGTCGAGCTGCTCAACGTCCCCTATGCCAACTCCTTCTCCGACGCCCCGAAGGGCAAGGAATTTGCCACTGAGCTGATCGCCCAGGGCGCTGACGTCTTCTTCGGCGACGCTTCCGCCGTCGACTCCGGCGCGCGCGAGGCCATCGACGCGGCCAACGCCGCCGCGGGCGAAGTCAAGATCTACGACATCGGCCAGCCTGCCGACATCCTCGGCCAGAACGAGTGCATCATCTGCTCTCAGGTCACCGACAACTCCGCCATGATCGTCGCCTCCATGCAGGCTGTCATCGACGGCACCTTCGGCGGCGCGACGCTCTACGGCACGCTGCAGAACAACACCCTCTCCGCCGGCGCGCTGAGCGATCTTGTTCCCGCCGACGTGCAGGAGAAGTACCTCGCCTACATCGACCAGATGATCGCGGGCACGTTTATGCAGTAATCTCTTGCGGAACGCCCAAAGCGCCCGGCGGACCCTGTGTCCGCCGGGCACTTTCCCGTTTTCGGGCATTCTCGCCGGGAAATGCGGCTGCCGACCGGGGAAAACTGTCGATTTCTCCGGTTGACTCTTTTCCGATGCGTGTTATAATGTGGACTGTCTGAAACAATATAAAATTGTAGCGCCAAGGTGTCCACCGCAAGGCGGATGAAAAGGGAATCCGGTGAGAATCCGGAGCGATGCAGTCACTGTGTACGGGAGCGGACCTGCAAAGGAAGCGCCGGACCGGCCAGATGGCCGGTGTGTGCGTCCTTACCACTGGGAAACCGGGAAGGGCAGAGCCGCGAAGAACGAAGTCAGGAGACCTGCCTTGGCGTGGAATCTCAGATCCGCTGTCCACGGGTCGGCCTTCCTGCAAGTTTGTATGGTCTTCCGCTTTGGAAGACGACATTCGATACGGCTAGGGAGAACGGCTGCGCCAGCGCAGCCGTTTTTATATTTTTCAGAACATTTTAGAAAAGAGGTAGACCTCACATGAAAAAGACCCTCGCGCTTGTGCTCGCAGCCGTGATGCTGCTGAGCCTCCTCTCCGCCTGCAAGAGCAGCGCGGACGAGACCCCCACCGTAGACCCCGCAGAAACCGAACAGACCAATACCCCCGAAGAGACCACGCCCGCCGAGGAGCAGACCCCGGAAGAGCCGCAGCCCTCTCAGGAAGAGCTGGATCAGGCAGCCGCCGACAATGTCGCCGCCCTGATCGACGCGATCTATGTCCAGTCCCGCACCGATGAGACTGACGCCCAGTGCGAAGCGGCCAAGGCCGCCTGGGACGCCCTGACCGATGCGCAGAAGGAGCTCGTCGAAGGCGACGAGGCCAGCCCCGATTACTTCGGCCTCGATACCGGCGACGCTTCGCTCGACGATGCGCGCAATCAGGATGAGATCGGCGAGAACGAGCTGCTCGTTGTCTCCTTCGGCACGTCCTACAATGACAGCCGTGTTGCCGACATCAAGGGCATCGAAGACGCCCTGCAGGCCGCATTCCCCGACTGGTCTGTCCGCCGCGCCTTCACCGCGCAGATCATCATCAACCACGTGCAGGCCCGCGATGGCGAGAAGATCGACAACATGGATCAGGCGCTCGATCGTGCCGTCGCCAACGGCGTCAAGAACCTCGTTGTCCAGCCGACGCACCTGATGCATGGCGCAGAGTATGACGAGATGTGCGAAGCCATCGAGCAGTATAAGGACAAGTTTGAATCCGTCTCCATTGCCGAGCCGCTGCTTGGCGAAGTCGGCTCCGACGCTACCGTCATCAATGCCGACAAGGAAGCTGTTGCCAAGGCCATCACCGCTGCGGCTGTTGCCGATTCCGGCTTCGAGAGCCTCGACACCGCGAAGGACGCGGGCACTGCCTTCGTCTTCATGGGTCACGGCACCGCACACGTTGCCAAGGTGACGTACAGCCAGATGCAGACCCAGATGCAGAACCTCGGCTATGAGAACGTCTTTATCGGCACCGTCGAGGGCGAGCCGGAAGAGACCGCCTGCGAGGCTGTCATCGAGGCCGTCAAGGCTGCGGGCTATACCAATGTCGTGCTGCGCCCGCTGATGGTCGTCGCCGGCGACCACGCCAACAACGATATGGCTGGTTCCGAGGAAGATTCCTGGAAGACCATGTTCGAAGCCGCTGGCTTCACCGTCGACTGCCAGATCCACGGCCTCGGCGAGATCGCCGATGTGCAGGCGCTCTATGTCGCCCACACCAAGGCTGCGATCGACTCGCTGAACGCCTAATTTGACTTAAACTGAGCTCCGGGGTGGGGAAGACCTGCCCCGGAGCCAAGCGCCATTCAGGAGGAACCATCATGAAAAAGACCATCGCCCTTGCGCTCGCTGCGCTGATGCTGCTCGCGCTGCTGACCGCCTGCGCGGCCAAGCCCGCAGAGACCGAACCTGCAGAGCTGGAACAGACCGTGCAGACCGAACAGCCCGCCGAACCCGAAACCGACGAGACTGCGGAGGATGCGGATGCGTCCGCCGAAGAAGAGACGCCCGCGGAACCGGCCCTGCCCGACGGCGTCTATACTGCCGACTTCAACACCGACAGCTCCATGTTCCATGCCAATGAGGCCTGCGACGGCAAGGGCACGCTCACCGTCGAAAACGGCGAGATGACTATCCACGTCAGCCTTGCGGGCACCAGCATCCTCAACCTCTTCCCCGGCGTCAAGGAAGACGCGGAAAAGGAAGGGGCCGAGCTGCTCCAGCCCACCACCGACACCGTTACCTATTCCGACGGCCTCTCTGACGAGGTCTTCGGCTTCGACATCCCCGTTCCTACGCTGGACGAGGAATTTGACCTCGCGCTCATCGGCAAGAAGGGCACGTGGTACGACCACAAGGTCTCCGTCTCCAACCCCGTTCCCGTCGAGGAATCCGGCAAGACCGTCGACGATCTCGCCCTGGCCGACGGCACCTACACCGCCGAGCTGACCTTCGCAGGCGGCTCCGGCAAGGCTTATATCCAGTCTCCCTGCACGCTGACCGTCGCGGACGGCAAGGCCGTGGCTACCGTCGTCTGGAGCAGCAGCAAATATGACTATATGCTCGTGGACGGCGAACGCTATGACGTCCTCACGACCGAGCCCGGCTCCACATTTGAGATCCCCGTCGCGGCCTTTGACACCGAGCTCACGGTCATCGGCGACACCACCGCGATGAGCACCCCGCATGAGATCGAGTACACGCTGAACTTCGATTCTGCGACGCTGACCGCTGCCGAATGAAGAAGCTCTTTATAGCGCTCCTCGCCGCGCTGCTGCTGGCCTTCGCGGCCTGCGCCGCGCCGCAGCAGGAGACCGCCGCGCCGGAACCGGCGCAGAGCGAGCCGGCAAGCGCGGTTTCGTGGGACGACCTGACGTTTGACCGGACGCTCCCGCTTCAATACGCCACGCAGTTTTCTGTTTCCTACGCGGGCGAGGACTATACGCGCCTCACGATCGGCGACGATCAAACATTTCTCGTCGTCGCCGGGGACGCGCCCGTGCCGGACGGCGTCCCCGCGGATGTGACCGTCCTGACCCGGCCCCTTTCGCACATCTATCTGGTCGCGACCGCTGCGATGGACTATTTCCGGCAGCTGGACGCCATTGACGCCATCGCCCTCAGCGGCCAGAAGGAGGCGGATTGGTATATCGACGAGGCCAAGGCCGCGATGCAGGCCGGGACGATGGTCTACGCGGGCAAATATTCCGCCCCGGACTATGAGACGATCCTCGCTGCGGGCTGCGACCTTGCCATCGAGAACACGATGATCTACCATATGCCCGAGGTCATCGAGCAGCTCGAGCGCATCGGCGTCCCCGTGCTCATCGAGCGCTCAAGCTACGAGCCGGAGCCGCTGGGCCGCATGGAGTGGCTGAAGCTCTATGCCGCCCTGCTCGGCAGAGAGGACGCAGCCTGCGCATATTATGATGACCTCATCGCCGCGCTCGCGCCCGTGCTCGACCAGGAACCGACGGGCCAGACCGTCGCGTTCTTCTACATCACGACGTCCGGCGCAGTCAATGTCCGCAAATCCGGCGACTATATCGCCAAGGCCATCCGTATGGCGGGCGGCGAGTATGTCTCGTTCGACGAGAGCGGCGAGGAAAACGCCCTGTCCACAATGACCATCCAGATGGAGTCCTTTTACGACACCGCCCTGGATTCCGACGTCCTCATCTACAACAGCACCATCGACGGCGGGATTACCTCCATCGATGAGCTGCTCGCCAAAAGTCCGCTGTTTGCGGATTTTAAAGCCGTCCAGACCGGCAATGTCTGGTGTATCACGAAAAACTTCTATCAGGAATCGCTCGCCCTCGGCGACATGATCCTCGACGTCCACGCCGTTTTGAACAACCCGGACGCCGCCGATCTCCGGTTCCTAAAAAAATTATCATAACAGGAGGAGCAGCATGGAACATACCCGCAAACTTCACACATGGGGCGGTTTCCTGCTGCTCCTCGTCCTGCTTGTTACCTTTTTGATCTGGAATCTTCTCGCGGGCAGCGTCCGGCTCCCCGCGTCTGAAATATGGGCGGTTCTCCACGGCGGCGGCGACCTCACGCAGCGCCGCATCCTGCTGAATATCCGCCTGCCCCGCTTGCTTGCGGCGATGATTCTCGGCGGCGCCCTCTCCGTCTCGGGCTTCCTGCTGCAGACGTTTTTCCACAATCCAATCGCCGGGCCCTTCGTCCTCGGCATCTCGTCCGGGGCCAAGTTCACGGTCGCGGTCACGATGATCCTGCTGCTCAGCCGGGGCGTCACGTCGTCCTCCGCCGCGCTGATCGCAGCGGCCTTTGTCGGCGCGATGCTCTCAATGGGCTTTGTCCTGCTCATCTCGCGGCGCGTCCGCCGGATGAGCCTGCTCGTCGTCTGCGGCGTGATGATCGGCTATATCTGCTCCGCGCTGACGGACTTTCTCGTCACGTTTGCCGACGACAGCAACATTGTCAACCTGCACAACTGGTCCCTCGGCTCCTTCTCCGGCATGAGCTGGGACAATGTCCGCACGATGGCCGTGGTCTGCGGCAGGGCCCTGATCCTGACGTTCCTGCTCTCCAAGCCCCTCCGGGCCTATCAGCTGGGCGAGGTCTACGCGCAGAATCTCGGCGTGCCGCTGCGCGCGTTCCGTGCGGCGCTGATCTTACTTTCCAGTGTGCTCTCCGCCTGCGTCACGGCCTTTGCCGGCCCGATCTCCTTCGTCGGCATCGCCGTGCCGCACCTGATGAAGTCCCTTTTTAAGTCCGCAGAGCCTCTTTTGATGATCCCAGCCTGTTTCCTCGGCGGCGGCGCGTTCTGCCTGTTCTGCGACCTCATCGCGCGCACGGCCTTCGCGCCCACCGAGGTCAGCATCAGCTCCGTCACAGCGGTCTTCGGCGCGCCGGTCGTCATCTATATGATGCTCCACAGAAAGGGGGCGCAGTGATGGATTATCTGCAAACCGATGCCCTGTCCGTCGGCTACAACGGCAAGACGCTCATCTCCAAGGTCGCCCTCTCGGTGCAGCGCGGCAGGATCGTCACGCTCATCGGCCCGAACGGCTCCGGCAAGTCGACCATCCTCAAGACCATCATCGGCCAGCTCCCGTCCATTTCCGGCTCAGTCTTCCTCGACGGCGCGGACATGCGCAGCCGCAGCCGGGGCGACGTCGCCCGCCGCATGGCCATCCTGATGACGGCCCGCATGGACCCCGAGCTCATGACCTGCCGCGACGTCGTCAGCACCGGCCGCTATCCCTACACCGGCCATCTCGGCGTCCTCCGCCCGGAGGACAAGGCCATCGTCGAGCAGAGCCTCCGCGAGACCGACGCGCTCGACTTTGCCGACCGGCCCTTCCAGTCCATCAGCGACGGCCAGCGGCAGCGCGTCCTGCTTGCCCGGGCCCTCTGCCAGCAGCCGGAGCTCATCGTCCTCGACGAGCCGACGAGTTTTCTCGACATCCGCTATAAGCTGGAGCTGCTGACCATCCTCAAGCGCATGGTGCGCGAGGAGCACCTCGCCGTCCTCATGTCCCTGCACGAGCTGGATCTTGCTGCCCGCGTCTCCGATACCGTCGTCTGCGTCGCGGGCGACCGGATCGACCGCGTCGGCCCGCCCTCGGAAATTTTCACGCCCGACTATATCGCGGCGCTCTATCGCATGGAGCCGGGAAAATACGATCCCTGCTTCGATTCCTTGGAATTTGTCCCCGGAGGTGCCAGATGAGCGAACAAACCGGAACCTTCTATGCCGTCTCCGTCGGGCCCGGCGACCCGGAGCTGCTGACGCTCCAGGCCGTCCGCGTTCTGGAGAACACGCCCGTCATCGCCGCGCCGCAGACGGCGTACGGCCAGATGCTCGCGCTCGACATCGCGCGCGGCGCGGTCGATTTGACCGGAAAATCCGTTCTGCCGCTCCGATTCACGATGTCGCATGACGCTGCCGTCCGGGCGGAAAGCTATCGCGCGGCGGCGTCCGCCGTCGAGGCCGAGCTGCGGCAGGGAAGAGACGTTGCGATGGTCAACCTCGGTGACGTCGCCCTCTTCGCTACGGCGTATTACATCTTCGCGGAGATCGAGCGGGACGGGTTTCCGGCCAGAATGCTCCCAGGCGTGACGAGCGTCGCCGCCGTGGCGGCCCGCCTCGGGCAGAGCCTGACCGAGATGGAGCAGCCGCTCCACATCCTTCCGGCGAGCTGCGATCTGGATGCGGCGCTGGCCCTCCCGGGCACGAAGGTGCTGATGAAATCCGGCTCCGCCATCCACGAGACCGTTGCAGCGCTGGGGCGCGCGGGTCTGTTGAAGCGGGCCTCGATGGTCGCCGACTGCGGCCTGCCCAGCGAGCGGGTCTTCCGCGATCTGCGGGAGATCCCGGAAAATGTCAGCTATTTTGCCACCATTCTTGTCCGATCGGAGTGAGCCTATGCAGCAAAATCTTCCGCGTCTGATCCTCGCCGGGACGAACAGCGGCTGCGGCAAGACGACCGTGACCTGTGCCGTTTTGCAGGCGCTCGTGAACCGTGGCCTTTCAGTCGCCGCCGCGAAATGCGGCCCCGATTATATTGACCCGATGTTCCATAGCCGCATCATCGGGGCCAAAAGTTCGAATCTCGATCCGTTTTTCTTCGACGAAAATACGCTTCGCTTCCTCCTCGCGCAGAATGCCTCCGGCTGTGATGTCACGGTCATTGAGGGCGTCATGGGCTATTACGACGGCCTCGGCCTGACCAGTACGCGCGCCAGCACCTACGAACTCGCGCAGAAGACGGTCTCGCCCGTGGTCCTCGTTGTGAACGCGCGCGGCGCGGCACTCTCGGTGCTGGCGTCGGTACGCGGCTTTCTGGACTTTCTGCCGGACGACCGCATCTGCGGCGTCATCCTCAACGGCTGCACCGCGATGACCTACACGCCGCTCGCGCGTGTGCTGGAAGACCGCCTTGGCGTCAAGGCGTGCGGCTTTCTGCCGAATCTGCCGGACTGCGCGCTGAAAAGCCGCCATCTCGGCCTTGTGACTGCGGCGGAGGTCGCAGATCTGCGCGAAAAAATGCAGCGCCTCGCCGCTGAGGCCGAGCAGACGATCGATCTGGACGCGCTGCTGACCATCGCGCGCGAAGCGCCAGCGCTGGACGTTGTGCCGCCGACGCTTCCGGCGCCCGGCGCACCGGTGCGCATCGGTGTTGCGCGGGACAATGCGTTCTGCTTTTACTATGAAGACAGCCTCGGCCTGCTCCGGACGGTCGGCGCGGAGCTCGTGCCGTTTTCTCCGCTCTCTGACAGCGCCTTGCCCGCCGGACTCGACGGCCTCTATCTCGGCGGCGGCTATCCGGAGCTCTATGCCGCGCAGCTGAGCGAAAATCGCTCTATGTGCAGCAGCGTCCGCGCCGCGCTGGAGGCGGGGCTGCCCTGCATTGCCGAATGCGGCGGCTTTATGTACCTGACAGAGGCTATCGGGGAGCATCCGATGGTGGGCTTTCTGCCGGGGCGCTGCTTCGACGCCGGGAAGCTCGCACGCTTTGGCTACGTCACGCTGACGGCCGAGCGGGACAACCTGCTCTGCCGCGCGGGCGGATCCATCCCTGCACACGAATTCCACCACTGGGATGCGGAGCAGACCGGAGACGCCTTCACGGCGGCGAAGCCCTTCGGCCGCAGCTGGCCGTGCGTCTTCGCCACGGACACCCTCTACGCGGGCTATCCGCATTTCCATTTTTACGCGAATCCATCCTTTGCCGTCCGCTTTCTGGACGCGTGCCGAAAGGGGAAACACCATGCTGGAACAGATCAGACCGATGGACATTGAGCGCCGCAGCTTCGAGATCATCACCGAGCTGCTGGGAGACCGTAAGCTCGACCCTGAAAACGAGCTCGTCATCAAGCGCGCCATCCACACGACTGCCGACTTTGACTATGCCGACAATCTCGTCTTCTCCGACCACGCGGTCACGAAGGGGATCGAGGCGCTGCGCGCCGGCTGCGACATCGTCACCGATACGCAGATGGCGAAGGCCGGCATCAACAAGACCATTCTGGCCTCCCTCGGCGGGGAAGTCCACTGCTTCATGTCCGATCCGGACGTTGCCGCGGAGGCAAAAGCGCGCGGCGTCACCCGCGCCATCGTCTCGATGGAGCGGGCCGCACAGCTGCCGAAGCCCTGCATCTTTGCCATCGGCAACGCGCCGACGGCCCTTGTCTCGCTCGAGGCCCTGATGGAAGCGGACAAGCTGCACCCGGCGCTCATCATCGGTGTGCCGGTCGGCTTCGTCAACGTCATTGAGAGCAAGGAGCTCGTCATCGCGAACTGCCGCGCGCCCTATATCGTCGCGCGCGGGCGCAAGGGCGGCAGCAATGTCGCCGCCGCGATCTGCAACGCGATGCTCTACCAGATCCGGCGCTGAGATGGAAGAATACGTCATCAAGGACGGAAAAAAGCTCCGTCTTGGCTATACGACCGGCTCCTGCGCGGCTGCTGCGGCAAAAGCTGCGGCGTGGATGTTGCTGACCGGCGGCAAAATGCCGGCTATCGATCTGCTCACGCCCAAGGGCGTCGCCCTGACGCTGGACGTGCATGAGATCACGAGAACCCCCGATACCGTCTCCTGCGCCATCCGCAAGGACAGCGGCGACGATCCGGACGTCACGCACGATACCCTCGTGTTTGCAGCCGTCCAACGCACGGAAACACCCGGCGTCACGATCGACGGCGGCGCGGGCGTGGGCCGCGTGACGAAGCGCGGGCTCGACCAGCCGGTCGGCGCTGCGGCCATCAACTCCGTCCCGCGCCGCATGATCCGCGAAAACGTCGAAGAGGTCATGCGCCTCTGCGATTATTGCGGCGGCCTGGCCGTCATGATCTCTGTGCCGGAGGGCGAGGCGCTCGCAAAAAAGACCTTCAACCCCCGCCTCGGCATTGTCGGCGGCATTTCCATCCTCGGTACGACCGGCATCGTCGAGCCGATGAGCGAGCAGGCCCTCGTCGACACCATCCATGTCGAGCTGCGGCAGCGTCGGGCGAACGGCGCGGACTATGTCCTGCTCACGCCGGGCAACTATGGCGCGGATTTCATCCGCGCGTCCATCGGCCTCGACCCGCGCACCGCTGTTTTGACCAGCAATTTCATCGGCGACGCGCTGGAGCATTGCCGTACGCTCGGCTTCTGCGGTGCGCTGCTCGTCGGGCACATCGGCAAGCTCGTGAAGCTCGCGGGCGGCATGTGGAACACACACTCGAAGTGCGGCGACTGCCGCATGGAGCTTATCGCGGCGCATGCCGCCGTCCTCGGCCTCCCGCCCGCGCGCGTGGAGGAGGTGCTGGACTGCGCGACGTGTGACGATGCGCTCCGCATCCTGAAAGAAGAACAGTTATATGACGCGGTGCTGGCCCGCCTCGCGGAGCGCATCGAGTTTCATCTTGCGCACAAGTGCGGCGAGATGGCCGCCGGCGCGATCGTATTTTCCAAAGAATATGGCCTCCTGTGCCGGACCAGCCGCGCGCAGGAGCTGCTGGGAACCATTATGGAGGGATAACTATGGTACATTTTGTCGGCGCCGGGAGCGGCGCACCGGACCTCATCACCGTGCGCGGTGCGCGGCTGCTCGGCGAGGCGGACGTCGTCATCTATGCCGGGTCGCTCGTCAATCCAGCGCTGCTGGACGCTACGAAGCCGGGCTGTGAGATCCACGACAGCGCGAAAATGACGCTGGAGGAGGTCATTGCCGTCATCCGTCAGGCCGAGGCCGAGGGCAAGACCACTGTCCGTCTCCATACCGGCGACTCGAGCATCTATGGCGCTGTGCGGGAGCAGTTTGACGCGCTGGAAAGGCTGGGCATCGACTATGATGTCTGCCCCGGCGTCAGCGCCTTCTGCGGGGCCGCCGCGGCGCTCCGCGCGGAATATACGCTCCCGAACGTCAGCCAGACGGTCATCATCACGCGCGCACCCGGCCGCACACCCGTTCCCACCCGCGAGTCCATCCGCGCCCTCGCGGCCCACCACGCCACCATGGTCCTCTTCCTCAGTACGTCGCTGACAAAGCAGCTTCAGGCCGACCTGCTCGCGGGCGGCTATGAGGCGGAAACGCCGGCCGCCGTCGTTTACAAGGCGACGTGGCCAGAGGAGAAGATCTTCCGCTGCACCGTCGGCACGCTGCACGATACTGTCACGGCCAACGGCCTGACGAAGACGTCGCTGATCGTGGTCGGCGGCTGCCTCGGGGGCGACTATCTCCGTTCGCTGCTCTACGACCCCTCGTTCACGACCGAATTCCGCGAGGCCACAAAATGAACATTGCGATTTTCGCTTACAGCCGTACTGGATGCAAAACGGCGCGGCGTATCTGTATGGCGCTGCCGGAGGCGGAAACGCTTTGTTATGCGGTGCCGCGGCTGGCGGAGCCGGGATTTCTGCCGCTTGAAAAAGCGGTCTATGGCGCGGCGTTTTCGGAAATGGACGCGCTGATCTTTGTCGGTGCGGCTGGGATCGCGGTGCGGGAGATCGCGCCGTATGTCTGCGACAAACGGACGGATCCGGCGGTGCTCGGCCTCGACGAGCGGGCGAATTTCGTCATTCCGCTGCTCTCCGGGCACATAGGCGGGGCCAATGCGCTCGCCCGCAGGCTTGCCGCAGCGCTCGGCGCGACCGCCGTCGTCACCACGGCGACGGACGTGAACGGCAAATTTTCTGTCGACACCTGGGCGGCGGAGCACGGCTGCGCAATCTCCGATATGGGGGGCGCCAAACAGATTTCAGCGGAAATTTTAGAGCATTCTGTTCCGGTTTGCAGCGATTTTCCGATTCAAGGTCCGCTGCCGGACGGGCTGGTTTTGGGCGAGTCCGGCGAGCTCGGCATCTATGTCGGTTATCGGTGTTCTGCACCGTTTATGCACACGCTGCGCCTTGTGCCGCGCGTGCTGCGCGTTGGAGTCGGCTGCCGGAAGGGCATCTCGAGGGAAGCCGTCGAGGCAGCTATTCAAACGGCGTTTGCGAGCCATGACTTAGATTTGAATGCGGTGAAGGGCGTCTATTCCATCGACTTAAAGCGGCAGGAGGCGGGGCTGCTCGCCGCCTGCGAAGAGCATGGCTGGTCCGCGACATTCTATACAGCGGAAGAATTGCGGGCTGTGACGGGGGAGTTCACCGAATCTCCCTTCGTGCAGGGGGTGACAGGCATCGGCAACGTCTGCGAACGGGCGGCGATGCTGGGCGCGGAGCGGCTTCTGGTTCGGAAGTGTGCGGGAAACGGCGTGACCATTGCGGTCTCGGCGGAAACATGGGAGGTAGACTTTGGGTAAGGTATTTATCGTGGGCATCGGCCCCGGAAATGAGGAAAACAGGACGATTCGTGCCGACCGGGCGCTGGAAGCGTGTGATGTGATCGCCGGTTACCCGGTCTATGTCGATCTGGTGAAGGACCGCTATCCCGGCAAGGAGCTGGTCTCCACGCCGATGACGCAGGAGGCCAGGCGCTGCCAGATGGCGCTCGACCTCGCGAAGAGCGGGAAAACCGTGGCGCTCGTCTGCTCCGGCGACAGCGGGATCTACGGCATGGCCGCGCTGGTCTATGAGCTGCGCGGCGAGAACAGCGAGCCGGAGGTCGAGGTCGTCCCCGGGCTGACCGCCGCGTGCAGCGGCGGCGCGGTGCTCGGCGCGCCGCTGACGCATGATTTCGCGGTCATCAGTCTGTCCGACCGGCTGACGCCCTGGGAGACCATTGAAAACCGGCTGCGCTGCGCGGCGGAGGGCAACTTTGCCATTGCGATCTACAACCCGGCGAGCCACGGCCGCCCTGACCACTTAAAGCGCGCGTGTGACATTTTACTGCGTGTCCTGCCGGAGGAGCGGCTCTGCGGCATTGTCCGCAACATCGGACGTGAGGGGCAGAGCAGCCGCATTCTGACGCTCGGCGAACTGCAAGCGGCGGATGTCGATATGTTCTGCACCGTGTTTGTTGGAAATTCGTCCACAAAGGTCGTAAACGGCGCGCTCATCACGCCGAGAGGATACCGGAATGTATAAAATTTGCGTGTTCGGCGGCACGACCGAGGGCCGCGAACTGGTGGAATTTCTGAATGCGCAGCCGTGCGAGGTCACGGCCTGTGTGGCCACGGAATATGGACAGGCGCTGCTGCCCGAGGCAGAGCGGCTGACCGTTTCGGCCCGCCGGCTGCCGGCCGATGAGATCAAGGCGCTCTTGACGGACAGACATTTTGACCTCGTGATCGACGCGACGCACCCCTACGCGGCGTCGATCACGAAGAGCATCGCCCGCGCGTGCGCCGAGACCGGTGTGGAGCGCTGGCGGCTGCTGCGCGGCGCGTCGGATGCGCCGGAGGATGCCGTTTTTGTCGAAAGCACCGAAAAAGCGATCGAATTTTTGGATCAAACAGAGGGAAACATCCTGCTCACCACCGGGAGCAAGGAATTGAAAGCATACAGTCAGATCAAGGACTTTGCGGAGCGCGTCTATGCGCGCGTGCTGCCGCTGGAAGACTCGCTCGTGCTTTGCCGTGAGGCGGGCGTCAAGGCGGCGCATATTCTGGCAATGCAGGGGCCATTCTCGGAGGAGATGAACACGGCGATGCTGCGCGCCATCGGCGCAAAATGGCTGGTGACGAAGGACGGCGGGGCCGCGGGCGGCTTCGCGGAAAAGGCGGCAGCCGCCGCGAAGACCGGCGTGCGCCTTCTGGTCATCGGACGGCCCGCAGAGGCGGACGGGATCGGACTTTCAGAGACGGTCGCGAGACTCTGTGCGCGGTTTTCGTTTGGGCGCGTGCCGCATGTTTGCGTTGTGGGCATTGGGCCCGGCAGCGAGGCGGCGCAGACGGGCGAGGTCCGTGCAGCGATCGAGCATACGGACTGCCTGATCGGCGCGGCACGGATGCTGGAGGTAGCGGTCCAGCCCGGTCAGCTGCGCGTCGCGGCCATCGCGCCGGACGCGATCGCGGCGGCCATTGCGGCGCACCCGGAATGTTCGAATTTTACGGTCCTGATGTCCGGGGATACGGGATTTTTCAGCGGCACGAAGAAACTGCTCCCGCTGCTGCCGAATTGTCATGTCCGCGTGTTGCCGGGGTTGAGCTCGATGAGCTATCTCTGCGCGCGGCTCGGGAAGCGCTATGAGGAGGCCGTGCCGGTCAGCCTGCATGGGCGGGAACACGACATCGCGGCCGATGTGCGCGCACAGGAAACGGTCTTCGCGCTCGTCGGCGGCGAGGGCGGCATGGCGAAGCTCTGCGCGCGGCTCGTGGATGCGGGCCTTGGCGCGGTGCGCGTCAGCGTCGGCGAGCGGCTGAGCTACCCGGACGAGAAGATCACCTGCGGGACGGCGACAGAGCTGGCATCGCGGGAATTTGACAAGCTCAGCGTGGCGCTGATCGAAAATCCGGCCCCGGATGCGGTCGTGACGCACGGGCTGCCCGACGAGGTATTTTTGCGGGAGATGGATCCGGCGCACGTTGTGCCGATGACAAAAAGCGAGGTGCGCGCCGTCTGCCTTTCCAAGTTGGCGCTGACGGAGCGCGCGGTCTGCTGGGATGTCGGCGCGGGCACCGGTTCGGTCTCCATTGAGATGGCTTTGCAGGCGAAGCGCGGACGCGTGTACGCCGTGGAACGACAGGAAGATGCGCTGGCGCTGCTGGCGCGCAACAAGGCGGCGTTTTCCGCCGGGAATCTGGAGATTGTCTCCGGGACGGCCCCGGCGGCGTGCGAGGCGCTCCCGGCGCCGACGCATGTGTTCCTCGGCGGGACCGCGGGAAATTTGAACGGGATATTGGACGTCGCGCTGCGGAAGAATCCGCACGTCCGCATCGTGGCGACGGCGGTGACGCTGGAGTCTGTGGGGGCGCTGGCGGCGCGCATGGCGGACTTTGAAAAGGTGGAATGCGTCAGCCTGCAGGCGGCCCGTGCGCGGACGGCCGGAAGCTATCACCTGATGCAGGGACAGAACCCTGTGTATATTTTCACGATGCAAAAAAGGAGAGAACAGGCATGAAATGGTCCCTATTCGCACTTTGCATCGGATTTTGCATCGATCTGCTGATCGGTGATCCGCACGGCCTGCCGCATCCGGTGGCCGCGATCGGACATCTCATCTCACTGCTGGAACGGCTGTTCCGCCGCCTTTTTCCGAAGACGCCCGGCGGCGAGCGGGCCGCCGGAGCCTGTATCTGGATCCTGACGGCACTGATCGCTGCGGCCCTTCCGGCGCTGCTCCTCTGGGGCTGCGCGCGCGTGAGCGTCTGGCTGCGGCTGGCGGTGGAGAGCGTGATGTGCGGACAGATCCTCGCGGCGAAGTCGCTGCGGGACGAGAGCATGAAGGTCTATGCGGCGCTGAAGCATGGGAGTCTGGACGAGGCCAGACAGGCCGTGTCCATGATCGTCGGACGCGACGTGGCGCGGCTGGATGCGCGCGGCGTGATGCGCGCGGCGGTGGAGACCGTGGCGGAGAACACGTCGGACGGCGTGATCGCGCCAATGCTGTTTCTGGCGATCGGCGGCGCGCCGCTCGGCTTTTTCTACAAGGCCGTGAACACGATGGATTCAATGCTTGGCTATGTGGAGCCGCCGTACAAGGACATCGGACTTGTGCCCGCGCGGATGGACGATGTGTTCAATTTTATCCCCGCGCGGCTGTCGGCGCTGCTGATGCTGGCGGCGGGGGCGCTGCTGCAGCTGGATGTGAAAAACGGCTGGAAGATCTTCCGCCGGGATCGCTGCAAGCATGCGAGCCCGAACTCGGCGCAGACGGAATCGGTCTGCGCGGGACTGCTGGGGCTGCGGCTGGCGGGCGATGCGTGGTACCACGGGGTGCTGCACAAGAAGGACTATATCGGCGACGCGAAGCGGGAGATCGAACTGGAGGACATCCCGCGCGCGGGGCGGCTGATGTATCTGACGGCGGTTCTGGCGCTCGTGGTGTTCGGCGCGGGGAAAGCGCTGTTGATCGTTCTGTGAATTTTGAGGAAATGCGATGCTTTATGGAGTCAAAAACCCGCATGGCGGGGACCGATACGGCGATGGGATCGCGCTCGACTTTTCGGCGAATGTGAGTCCGCTCGGCACGCCGAAGTGTGTGACCGAGGCGATCGAACGGGGCCTGCCTGAGCTCTACCGCTATCCCGATCCCTACTGCCGGGCACTTGTGCAGGTGATCGCGCGCTATGAAGGGGTGCCGGGAGAATTCATTCTCTGCGGGAACGGCGCGTCTGAGCTCATCTACGCCTATTGCGAGGCCGTGCGGCCCGTGCGCGCGATGGAGCTCGCGCCGACATTTTCGGAGTATTCGCTGGCTTTGCAGCGGATGGGCTGCGGGGTCGTGCGCTTTGCGCTCAGTCAGGAGGAAAAGTTTGACTTGCAGGAGCGCTTTCTGGCGCGTCTTGCGCGCGAAAAGATCGATGCGCTGTTCCTCTGCAATCCGAATAACCCGACGGGACGGCTGATCGCGGGCGGACTGCTGGAAAAGATCCTGCGTGTCTGCCGAGAGAACAACATTGCACTGTTTGTCGACGAGTGCTTTTTGAGCCTGTCGGACGGCGGCACCGATCTGACGCCGTTTTTGCGGGAGTTTCCGCAGCTTTTTGTTCTCAAGGCCTTTACGAAGAGCTTTGGTATGGCGGGGCTGCGGCTGGGGTACGGCTTGAGCGCGGATGGGGCCTTGCTGCGGAAGATGTCGGCGGCGGTGCCGCCGTGGAATGTCTCGGCGCTTGCACAGGCGGCGGGCGTCGCCGCGCTGGGCGATGCGGAATTTTTGGAGAGGAACCGCGCGGTCATCCGCGCGGAGCGCCCGCGGCTCGAAGAACGGCTGCGGGAGCTTGGCTTCTGGGTGTGTCCGTCGCAGGCGAATTACATTCTGTTTCGCGGTGAGGCGGGCTTGGCGGATCGGCTGCGCGAGCGCGGCGCTGCGATCCGCGACTGTGCGAATTTTGAGGGCCTGGGGCCGGGATGGTATCGCGCGGCTGTGCGGCTGCGGGAAGAAAATGATGCGCTGCTGGATGCGATGCGGCGGGCGAGGGAGGATGGAAGATGGCGCTGAATCTGATGCTGCAGGGAACGATGTCGAACGCGGGGAAGAGCCTGCTCGCCGCGGCGCTCTGCCGCATTTTCCGGCAGGACGGTTATCGCGTGGCCCCGTTCAAGAGCCAGAACATGGCGCTGAACTCCTTCATCACGGCCGAAGGCGGCGAGATGGGCCGGGCCCAGGTGGTGCAGGCAGAGGCGGCGGGGATCGCGCCGGATGTGCGGATGAACCCGATTTTGCTGAAGCCGACGACGGACTCTGGCAGCCAGGTGATCGTGAACGGACAGGTCGTAGGCAACATGCGCGCGACGGAATATTACCGGCGGAAACGGGAATTTCTGCCTGCGGTGACGGCGGCATATGAGAGTCTTGCGGCGGAATATGACGTGATCGTCATCGAGGGCGCGGGCAGCCCGGCAGAGATCAACCTGAAACAGGACGATTTTGTGAACATGGGGCTGGCCAAGCTGGTCGATGCGCCGGTGCTGCTGATCGGGGACATCGACCGGGGCGGCGTGTTCGCGCAGCTCTACGGGACGATCGCGCTGCTGGAGCCGGACGAGCGTACGCGCGTCAAGGGGACAATCGTGAACAAGTTCCGCGGTGACCGGGCCATTCTGGAGCCGGGACTGCGGCAGCTCGAGGCGCTCTGCGGCGTGCCGGTGGCGGGTGTGGTGCCGTACACGACGGCGGACATCGACGATGAGGACAGCCTGACGGAGCGGTTTTCGCGCGACACGGCGCGGAAGCTGGTCGACATCGCGGTCATCCGGCTACCGAAGATCTCGAATTTCACCGATTTTTCGCCGTTTGAGCGATATGAAAATGTGTCGCTGCGGTATGTCGACCATGTGGGCGCGCTCGGCACGCCGGATATGATCCTCCTGCCGGGGACGAAGAGCACGATCGCCGATCTCCGCTGGCTGCGTGAGCGGGGACTGGAAGCCGCGATCCTGAAGGAGGCGGCAGGCGGGACGCTGGTATTCGGCGTGTGCGGCGGATACCAGATGCTGGGCCGGTCCGTTTCGGACCCGGAGGGTGTCGAGGCCGCGGGGCTGACGGAACTGCGGGGCATGGGACTGCTCGAGATGGAGACCGTGTTCCACGGGGAGAAGGTGCAGCGGCAGACGGCGGGGATGTTTTCCGGTGTGGAAGGGATGCTCGCGGGGCTGAACGAACTGCGCTATGAAGGGTATGAGATCCACATGGGCCGCAGCGAGGCACAGATGCCCGCGCTGGCCGGGAACGGGAACGTCTACGGCAGCTATGTGCATGGGATATTTGACGCGCCGGGCATCGCGGATGAGATCCTGAAGGCGATCTGCGCGCGGCGCGGCGTGGCGTTTTCGGCGCTCGGGACCTTCGACCGGGCGGCATATCGGGAGCGGCAGTATAATCTGCTGGCGGACGCGGTGCGCGCGGGATTGGATATGGAATTCGTTTATCGGGTGTTGAGAAAAGAGATTTAGTTTTTTCAAAAGCGGGCGACCAATTGGCGAACACGCATAAGGACAACAACGAGATACCGCTCAGAGCAAGAGAAGTCCTTCCGGGAAACCGGAAGGACTTCTCCAACTATTGGAATCTGCTTTTCTATAGTCACGGCAGTCTAAGTTCAGGCATGCGTAGATGTCACCGATGCGATTTCACCACATTTCCCATTCGCCGCAAACCCATTTATCTGGGCATCGAAATATTATTAGATCAACACAACAGGGGAAACTGTGAGGCCCGCGAAGAAGCCCACAAGAGCTAATCTGATCATGAACGTCGAAGCTTTTTTTATGTATTTTATACTAGTGATGATTAAGACAATCGTCCCCACAAGCAAAGCACCTGACCCGTTGTCCAGTACAAAGGATATCAGTATAGCAACAACTCCACCAAGTGCGCATGCTCCATAATCGATCGACCGCATGGTTGCTTTTCGCAGTGCTGATTGAATCACCACCAGTTCGGTCTACAATCGCGGCAATAATCATTACTCCTTTACGTAATCTCCAGAAGCTTTTGAGTGACACGATTCATGGTGTCAAGGTAGTATTTAAGCTCTGCATCATTCAATGTGCCGTCGTTCCATTCTTCCATCTTTTTTGTCATTTCTGAATACTGCTCCATAAATTTCAGATAATCAGATAACATTTCCGTGGCATTATCAGATTCTTGATATTTTTTCATGAAGGCAACATATTCATCAAAGAACTTTTCGTAACTATCCATAGCTTCCTTGAATGATACACGCATCCCATCAACCATTTCTTCAGAGGAACTATCATTTTCTGCTGGTTCAACTTCTTCGGGCTGTTCCGATATAGCCGGAACCTCCTCTATTTTTTCTTCTGATTCTGCATCACTATGCTCAGAAGTTGGAGCTTCTGCGGGGGTAATCTCAACCGGCTCTGTACTTTTCACTGTATTTTCTGTTGTTGATTCTGAGATGCCTTCCGTTGGATTTTCAGCAGCTTCCTTATCCTTACCGCAGGCGGTCAATCCAAGAACAAGTACAAACGCGAGGAACACACAAATAAGTTTTTTCATTTTTGTTTTCATTCTCCTTTTGTAAAAAATAAAAAGTGCGCCTCCAATGACGGAAGCGCACCGAAAAAGCACGTTCCCTCATTGTTGCCACACAATCTCTCCGTACCGCAGGGTATGAGAACGAGGGAAAGCACCTTTTACCAAGATGCTTCCCTACGATACGGAAAAAATCAATTGTGTGGCACTTGAATCATACCACAAATAATGTCAGTCCGCAACAGAATCCGTAATTTCTTTTTCCCATTCTTCCAGATTAACACCATAATCCGTCAGTTTGGAAGTGTAATGCCTTTTTCTTTTCGCAACTTAAGAAAAATACAATCCGGAAAAGCTTCTATTTTTCAAAAGTACCATTGACAAACGTTTGTTCTGATGCTATCATGTGAATCGTGACAGGAAATCCTGCCGACAACAGAATAATCCGAAGCGCACCATGAAAAATAATGAAGGAGCGCTGCGACCGAAAATGGCCGCAGCGCTCCTTTTGGTGCTCTTTAGGAAAATTTGGGGGGGATCACAATCCCAGACAACTGAATAACCAGCAACGCGGACAACACCGCAGGTCGGGAAACGCGCACGGCGCGCGCGAAGGCCCGGAAGCAGTGAGCTTTCATGACATGAGACACACGTTCGCGATGTTATCACTGAAAAGCGGTGCGGACGTGCGAACAGTGTCTGAAACGCTGGGCCACTTCAGCGCAGGATTCACGCTCAGCACCTACGTCCACTCGACACCGGGGATGAAACAGAGCGCGGCAGACGCGATTGGAAACACCATCCGCAACGCGATATGACCCCAAAATCAAAGCGGCGGCTGCAACTTGCAGCCGCCGTTCAAACGTTCAAAATATTCTTGAAAACAGAGAAACTTGTGCTGTTTTGTCAAATAAATCTCAATAAATCCACCGCGTTTTCGCCCGTTTGGGTCAAATCTGGGTCAAGCCGCATGACTAAAGAAATGCGGCTGATTTTCGAGAAAGGAAAGTGGAACGATAAGCGGGATACTCCGGCGGCTGCGCCGCCTCCGTGCCGATTGCATTTTCTTATGTTTTCTGCATTGCATGCAGAAAAAGCGGCGCTTTTGCGCCGCAAAAATGCATTCGGTCGAACCACAGCGTTTCTCGCGCCACGTATGCCCAGCCAAAACAAAAAAGCCATTCCTTACGGAATGACTTTTTGTTTTGGTGGAGATAAGCGGGATCGAACCGCTGACCTCATGACTGCCAGCTGCGATCGGTTCGTGATATTGAGTGTTTTCGCATCAAATACGTTTGTTCCGTCAGCGGAAAATGCGGAATTTCACAGCAATTTCCCCATTGCATCCACACGCTTCCGCACACACTTGGGTCACATCTGGGTCAGGGGAGTTGGGTGGATTTGGAGAGGTTCTGCCGGGGTGGATGTGGATTGTAACTTGAATTTTGTCGATAGTCAAGTCATACTGTGAACCGAACAGATTATTGTCACGGACACAGACCTGAACGGTAGATTGCTACCAAACAGAATTTATGAATGCAAACCTCAAAGCAGTTTGCTCCCTGCACACCTTCTATCCTACGGCCTGCGTCAGCACACATGCCGTTGTGCTCTGCGACATGAACGGCAGGCAAATGCCGCTCTCACCCGCGCCGACCAGCAGCTCCGTGCCGCTCGGGCTGATCAGGAGGGGATACGTTTCACACAGATACATCGGACCGTCCGTGACGCCGTAGTTATTGCCGCCCACAAGCGACAAGCTGAGCGTCACATAACTCGGCCCGTCCTGAATGGTCTGAATCGTCCAGAAACCGCTCCACATCTCCTCAAATTCGTCGCTGTCTTCGTATACCCAGTTCAGATCGACCGTACCGCCCGTCTCATCCTCAGGATAGAAGCGCAGTGAGAAATAGGCATAGCGGCTGGTTTCCCCCACCATGGTTTCTGTGATCCAGCCCATGCCGTCACGCTGCGATCCGGCAAGACCGAGCGCGGTCATGCCGCTCCAGCCGTCGGCAAGCCACGCGGAAAACTCGGCCGGGGCGTTGTACCAGGCATATTCTGTAAAGTCAAACGAAAGATAGTCTCCAGCTTCCGATATACACGGCGCAAGATAGCTCATCGCATCAAGCGAGGGATACCATTCGCAGGAGTTCCCGTTGTTGTCGGTGATAAAGACCTGCGTGTCGGCCTCATATGCAACGCCATCGAGATTCGCAAAGAGCAGCACCGGCTCGCCACTCTCCGACCGGTAGAGCACCTCCGTGACCTCGTCGGTCTGTGTTTTTTCGTTCCACTGCACGCGGTTGATCGCAACCGTTGCGTTCTCGTCGACCGGCACGATGCAGTACAGATGCCCCGCACCGCCGATCATATGCTCCTCGTCGATCTCGGCGATGAAGGGGTATTCGAGGAGCATTGCCTCATTGGTTTCCCACAGCCATGCGGGGAAGCCCGCCTCGAAGCCCTCGTCAAACAGCCCGCCGACATAACCGAGATACGCCGCGCCAAACATGGTCATTGGAAAGTCGATCCTATCCCGCAGCCATCCAAGCGAGGTTTCTGCCTCCTGTGAAAACCCGTATTGTACCGGCTGTGTGTCTGACGCCTCATCGCGTGACGTGCGATCACGCATATCATTTTGCAATGGAGCTTCCTCCGGCTGCTTTTCAGGCGTTTTTTTGTCGGGTTTTGTAGGCATTTTTACCTTATCTGTACTTGTTCTCGATTCGTTAGGCTCTGTTTGCGTCTTCTGTACACAGGCGCAAAGCGACAGCAGCAGAACCAGTGCCAGCAACAGCGCGAGTATTTGTTTGGGTGTTGTTTTCATAGCCGCTCCTTTCAGAATTTTCCGCTTCGGCCGGAACCGCCGCCGGATTCGCTGTAACTGCTTCCGCTGCTGGAAGAGCTGCGCTCGATCTTCCGGCTGGAGGTCGTCTTATGGGTGAAATGATCTGTTTGCTCCGTAAGCCGGAGTCCTGCGGAGACATAGTCGTTCGCGGTTGCTTTTTTTGATACGGTCTCCATTTTCCGCCATATCACAGCGACGACCGCGGCTGTTGCCAGCAGGGAAAGACCGATCACGATAAGGAGCGGATAGAACAGGCTCGCCCGGACGGGCTTTCCTGCGGAAGCCTTTTCCAGATAGACGCTGCATTCTTTGACGTAATCCTCAAAGCCGCCGTACCAGTCGTTCTCGCCGAAATTGTCGAGGAAGACCTTTTCCAGCTTCTGCTGACCATAGCTGTTGAACGCATACTCGCAGCGTGAGCCGTAGCAGAACATTGCCCAGTCGCGATCATCTATGCTGAGCAGGAGCATGATCCCGTCGCGGTTCGGTCCTTCGCCCATGGTGCATTCATGGTAGATGGTGTAGGTCGCCTTATAGACGCCTTCAGAATGGAAGTCCCGATAGTCCTCCACGGTTACGATGTAGACGCCGACGCCGTATTTTTGGGAGACGCTTTCCGCCATCTTTTCCAGCAGCATATCTTCGTTTTCGCTGAGAAGTCCGGCCGCGTCCGTCACATAAGAAAGTTGTGCGCCTGTCTGCTCAGCCGCAGCTGCGCCCACGCAGAGCACAAGGCAGAACAGAAACACCAGCAGGAGACAACGTATTCTTTTTTTCATGTCTCAGCCCTCCCTATCGCGCCAAAAGCAGCAGCGCGGTCACACTGATGGCGATAAGAGGTGCCGCGATTGCCGCAAACAGGCCAATTACCCGTTTCGTGCTGACCGGAAGGTTGCCGACAAACTTGCCTGTCTGACCGTTCATGGCAAAGAGGAAGTCCTTGCCCTCCCACCTTGTGTTCAGGATCCAGACGGGAAGCAGTGCGTAATGCACCTTGCCGCGCTTCAAGTGGATATCCCGGCTCGTTTCATTGCAGGTGGTGTAGCCCGAAACCGTGCGTTCCAGTGCGCTCAGCAGCGAGCCCGCGCAGCGCGTGTCCGCCCGCTCCCGGCTGTCTTCGACGCTGACATCATATTTGTCCGCCAGAAATCCGGGCAGATACGCTGTGGAAAATGGCCTGAGCTCCGCGTAATCATACGGTTCGATGGAGTCCATATAATCGTCCGGCATTTTGCTCGACGCGTCCACCGGGATCTTTTCAAAGGCAATGGAGCCTGCGCGTCGCACATCATAGTGGCTTGTCTCCGTGATCTCATAGTCTCCTGAGGTGTAGGTATGTACCTGCGTAGCATGGAATTGCGCACTTCCGCTGGCTTCGCCGTCGTACATCCAGAAAGGAACATACACGCCTTTGATCTCCTCAAGATGGTTAGCTTTGGAGAACGTTGACGGCAGCAGGGGCTTTTTGAGATAGTGTTTCTTTAATGCCTTGATGGCATCCTCCTTGCTCAGCTTGAAGGGAAGCACAAAGTCGGGCTTCAAAATGCCGGCGAACTGCCCCGGAAGTACCGACGGATTTCCGCAATACGGGCAGGACGTGGCTGCGGTCGTCGCGTCGCAGAGCAGCTCCGCGCCGCACGACGGGCAGCAGTAGGCCTTCATGCCGGCCGCGTCCGCGCCCCAGTCCTCGCTCAGACCGGAAGCATCCCAGTCAGAGCCGTCTGCGGCAGTCTGCTGTTCTTCCGCTTCGGCAGATTTTTGAGCCGCTTCCGTTTCTTCCTGCTTCTGTGCCGCTTCCGCCGCTTTTGCTTCTTTTTCCGCGTAGAACGCTTCAATTTCTGCGATATCGAAGCTCGAGCCGCAGTAATCGCACTCCAGCCTGCCGGATTCTCCTACAAAATGGAGCGGTCCCGTACAGGCGGGACATTGATAATTCGTGATTTGTGTTGCCATCTAAGTTCCTCATTTCTCAGACCAGTGTTGCAGCCCACAAGGGCAGATTGCAGCGCCGAACACAGTTATGATCGTGTTATTCCGGATATGTCCCGCAGGCTCACTGCTTGTGATAGATCGTGTTCGTGTCTCTTATGACGTTTTCTTCCGAATCGTACAAGACGCACATATCCGCCGCCGCATGATCGCTGTTTCCCAGCACGATCTCCTGCAGGTGTTCCGCCACGTCCTCACTGTATTCTCCGCCGAAATACGGCGTCTGAAACGCGGACTCGACGCACAGCTCCCAGCCATTCCATTTCTGCTCCGTTTCGTCGAACCACAGCTCCTCTGCGTACCAGTGCGTCCCGTCCTCATTCTCGGAAAACACATATTTCTGCACGCCATCCTCGGAGATCCACGTGCCCTCGAGCAGCGCAAAAACATCGCGTGTCTGCTCATGCTCGGCGCTCTCCCGCTCTGCCTGCGCCTGCCGCTCCGCATCGCTGTAATACCGCGCCTCGTCTCCCATCGTCATCATACCGTAATCCAGCCAGAACGTATCTGCCAGCCACGCAAACTGCGGAGAATCCAGATAGCGCAGATGATAGACCGTATCGTGGTCTTTATCCTCAATCGTGAGTCCGCTGATTTGTTCTGCAAAATCCGCCTGAACTGTCAGAACGCCGTTTTGAAAGGAATATTCAAACTGATCTCCCAGATCCTCAAAATTCGCGTCGTAGCAGCGGATGGGCGTGTCCTTGAACTGCCCGCCGCGGTAATAGAGCTTCATGACCCCCGGGCTGTAAACGGTTTTTTTAATGTGGAAGTCGTCAAAAAGAACCGATGTCTCAGGGTACTGATAAGTGCGCACGTCAGCGCCGCCGCAGGCGGTCAGACAGAACAGCCCCATCCATAGACCTGCCATGATGAGGAACGCCTTGAGCTTCACAGCATCCCCTCCGTTTCTCCGCAAATAGCCGGATTCTCCCGCTCCAAATTGGAGCGGGAGCCGGTTTTCATACAAATTCTCAGTAGGACGATGACCTTACTGGAACGTCATGTTGTTGAGAATGATGTCGGGCATCGTTCCCGGGACGCAGTCCATATCCCGAAGCCCGATGGAAAGGGCGCGGTTGTCGTCAAGCTGCGCGATATACTGAATCCATTCGTAGCCGATGTACTTATAGGTGCGGCCGCGGAAGGTGATGCCGCCGATCACGCGGTCTTCGATATCCTGATAGTTTTCGAATTTGTCCTTGTAGGAATCAAATTTTTCAACGGTCTCCCTTACCTCAAACTGGATAGCGCCCGCACCAAACGCTGTGGGATCGTCGTTTTCCACCAGGCAGCGCCCCCCATCATCGA
>OLXP01000302.1_pt1 | contig 29280 bp, 24 predicted proteins | sample 1644201 | NCBI WGS metagenome assembly OLXP01 (sample SAMEA103958163, study PRJEB25191) | human gut metagenome
TTCATTATACATCAACAGTGATAAATTATCAACCTTTTTAAAAAGACATTAGTATTAGACAAAAAGCGGCAAACCGCGCAATTGGAGGCAGACGGCGCTTATTCGTAGATCGGATGCTTTCTGACAAGCTCCGCCACGGCGGCAAGCACGGCTTCGCGGTTGGCTTCATAGTCCGTCGCGATCTTGTCGATGCAGTCGGCCACGACCGGCATATCCTCCGGCGTAAAGCCGCGCGTGGTGCACGCGGGCGTACCGATGCGCACGCCGCTGGTGACGCCGGGCTTCTGCGGGTCGTTCGGGATGGCGTTTTTGTTGACGGTGATGTGCACCTCGTCAAGCTTTGTCTGCAGCTCCTTGCCGGTGATGTTCTTTTTCCGCAGATCGGCAAGCATCAGATGGTTGTCTGTGCCGCCGGTCACGAGATCGAAGCCATGTGCCAGCAGCGCTTCTGCCAGCGCCTTTGCGTTTTTTACAACGTTTTCCGCATAGGCTCTGAATTCCGGCTGCGCCGCCTCGCGCAGGCAGATGGCCTTGCCCGCAATCACGTGCATCAGCGGCCCGCCCTGCGTGCCGGGGAAGACGGCGCTGTTGAGCTTTTTGGCGAATTCCTCGTCGCGCGAGAGGATCATGCCGCCGCGCGGGCCGCGCAGCGTCTTATGCGTGGTGGTCGTGACGACGTCAGCATAGGGAACGGGGCTCATATGCTGCCCGCCTGCGACAAGACCCGCGATATGCGCCATGTCGACCATGAGCAGCGCGCCGTTTTTGTGCGCGATCTCGGCAAATGCCTTAAAATCAATGGCTCTGGGATAGGCGGACGCACCGGCCACAAGCAGCTTCGGCCGGTACCGGCGAACCATGTCCTCGACCTGATCATAGTCGATGCAGCCCGTCTCCGGGTCCACGCCGTAGCTGATGCTGTGATAGTATTTGCCGGAGAGATTGACGCGGGCGCCGTGCGTCAGATGGCCGCCGCTGGCAAGATCCATGCCCATGAGCGTATCGCCCGGCTGCAAGAGCGCGGCATAGACCTCCAGATTGGCCTGCGCGCCGGAGTGCGGCTGTACATTGGCATAGGCCGCGCCGAACAGCTTTTTCGCGCGCTCGATCGCGATCGTCTCCAGCACATCCACATAATCGCAGCCGCCGTAATAGCGCTTGCCGGGGTAACCCTCGGCGTATTTGTTCGTCAGAACGGAGCCCATGGCTGCAATGACGGCGGGAGAGGCGATGTTCTCCGACGCGATCAATTCAATGTTCTGCTTCTGGCGCTGAAATTCGTTTTCGATGCAGGCCGCGACCTCGGGGTCCTGCGTCTGCAGATAGTTCATGCCGGTTTCAAGTACGTTTGCCATGACGATGTATCTCCTTATACAACGATAAAAATGAGCAGGCCGTCTCCGGTCTGCTCATTGTGGTGCCGTATTACAAAAGCTGTAGCTGCGGCTCTGTCCTTTTGCCTGAGAGATTCGGCTTGCGCCTTGCACCTTCGGCACTCAATTCAATGAGTTCTCCAGAGATTCCTTCTGTTCTCAGTCCGCATACGCGTTCTGAGGACGATCAACGGATGTCCTGTATTTGATTGACGGCGTTATTATACACACCTCGCATACAAATGTCAACAGGATGTACGCAGAAATTTCATTCCGACACCTTCGGCAGCTTTGCGATGCTTGCGGCAAGCTGCTCGTCGGTCGGGATAATATCGGTCATTTCATGATCGTTGAACTTCTGATACGCAACGAGATCGAAGTAGCCAGTGCCGGTCAGTCCGAAGACAATGGTCTTCTCCTCCCCTGTTTCCTTGCACTTAAGCGCTTCGTCGATGGCGGCGCGGATGGCGTGGCTGGATTCCGGCGCGGGGAGAATGCCCTCGGTGCGGGCGAAATACTCCGCTGCTTCAAATACACTCGTCTGCTCGACGCTGCGGGCCTCCATCAGGCCGTCGTGGTACAGCTGCGAGAGGATCGGGCTCATGCCGTGGTAGCGCAGGCCGCCCGCGTGGTTGGCTGACGGGATGAAGCCGCTGCCAAGCGTGTACATTTTTGCCAGCGGGCAGACCATGCCAGTATCGCAGAAGTCATAGGCGAACACGCCGCGCGTAAAGCTGGGGCAGGAGGCGGGTTCGACGGCGATGATGCGGTAATCCTTTTCGCCGCGCAGCTTTTCGCCCATAAACGGAGCGATCAGACCGCCGAGGTTCGAGCCGCCGCCGGCGCAGCCGATGATGATATCGGGCGTAATGCCGTATTTATCGAGCGCGATCTTCGTTTCCAGACCGATGACCGACTGATGGAGCAAGACCTGATTCAGAACGCTGCCGAGCACATAGCGGTAGCCGGGCGTGGTCGTGGCGACCTCAACGGCCTCGCTGATAGCGCAGCCGAGAGAACCGGTCGTGTCGGGGTCCTTCGCGAGAATGGCGCGGCCGACATTCGTGGTGTTCGACGGGCTGGGCGTGACGCTTGCGCCATAGGTGCGCATGACCTCGCGGCGGAAGGGCTTCTGCTCATACGAGCACTTGACCATGAAAACCTTCAGGTCAAGCCCCAGATACGCGCAGGCCATGGAAAGGGCCGTGCCCCACTGACCGGCGCCCGTCTCGGTCGTAACGCCCTTGAGTCCCTGCTTTTTGGCGTAATACGCCTGCGCGATGGCAGAGTTCAGCTTGTGGCTGCCGGAGGTATTGTTGCCCTCGAATTTGTAATAGATCTTCGCCGGGGTTCCGAGCTTTTCCTCGAGGCAGTACGCGCGCACCAGCGGCGACGGGCGGTACATCTTGTAGAAATCACGGATCTCCTGCGGGATGGGGATATACGGCGTGTCGTTGTCCAGCTCCTGCTCGATCAGCTCGTCACAGAAAACGGGGCGCAGATCGTCAAAGCCCATGGGCTTGCCGGTGCCGGGGTTCACGAGAGGCGCGGGCTTGTTTTTCATGTCCGCGCGGACATTGTACCAATTCTGGGGCATCTCAGACTCAGACAGATAGATCTTGTAAGGAATGTTTTCGGTTTTCATAGTTGTTTCTCCTTTCGCGTTTTGGCTTTCTCCGGGAAAAGGGAAACAAAAAAGACCTTCATCCACAGAGAAAACCGGTTATCGGTTTGATCTCTTGGGACAAAAGTCTGAAAAACTTCTGCGGTGCCACCCAAATTGACAATTGCTTGTCCGCTCATGACGCGCCTGCACGCATCCTCCCCTGTAACGGTGGGATTCCGTCAGCGCCTACTTACCTTCGCGTTCAGCCTGCCCTCCGCAGTCCATTCGGCAAACGTCTTTCTGCTGCACTCGCACCACCCGGCAGCTCTCTGGGAGAAATCCTGTCTGCTTACTCGTCTGCATCAACGGTTTCATCTTGCCACGCAGTATACGCCTGAAATTCGCGTTTGTCAAGTGTTTTTTTCGGTAAAGCGAAAAAAATTTTTGGGCCGCAGGACGCTTGCAAAGACCGTGCGGATGTGATATAAAGGCGGTAATCTACAGATTTCGAGGTAATTCCCATGCAAAGCTCCTGCCGCCGGACGATCCTTGGCTGCTATGTCGGCTATATCGTGCAGGCCATCGTCAATAACTTTGTTCCGCTGCTGTTCGTCATGTTCGAGCGGACGTACCAGATCCCGCTTTCGAAAATCACGCTGCTCATCACGATCAATTTCTGCATTCAGCTCGGCATTGATCTGCTCTCGGCGTGGTTTCTGGACCGCATCGGCTACCGCGCGGCCATTTTGCTGTCGCATATTGCTTCGGCTGCAGGACTTGTCTTGCTGACCATTCTTCCGGATGCGCTGCCGGATGCGTTTACGGGGCTTCTGATCGCCGTCGTGATCTACGCCGTCGGCGGCGGGCTGCTTGAAGTCATTGTCAGCCCGGTGATGGAATCCTGCCCCACGCAGAATAAGGAACAGCACATGAGCCTGCTCCATTCGTTCTATTGCTGGGGACATATGGGCGTTGTACTGCTGTCGACGGCATTTTTCGCGCTGTTCGGAATTGGAAACTGGAAGCTCCTTGCGCTTTTATGGGCGCTCGTTCCGGTCGGAAACGCGGTCTTCTTCGGGGGCGCGCCGCTCTATCCGATGCAGGCCGAGGGCGAGCAGGCGTTTTCGCTGCGCACGCTCGTCAAAAGCCGTGTATTCTGGCTCTTTATGGTGATGATGCTCTGCGCAGGCGCGTCGGAGCAGGCCGTGAGCCAGTGGTCGTCAGCCTTTGCCGAGCAGGGACTGGGCGTATCGAAGACCGTGGGCGATCTGGCAGGGCCGATGGCGTTCGCGGCCATGATGGGCGTTTCCCGGCTGATTTTCGGGAAATACGGCGAAAAACTGAACTTAAACCGCTATATGGCTGTCTGCGCGGCGCTGTGCGTCGGGGCGTATCTGTGCATCGTGTTCGTGCCGTCTCCGGTTCTGAGCCTGCTTGGCTGCGCCGTGTGCGGCTTCTCGGTCGGCATTTTCTGGCCCGGAACGTTCAGCCGCGCGTCCGCCTCCATCCGGGGAGGCGGAACGCAGATGTTCGCGCTGCTGGCGCTGGCGGGTGATCTTGGCTGCGCGGGAGGCCCGACGCTTGCGGGCCTCGTCTCGGACGCCTGCGGCGGAGCGCTCCGCGCAGGCATCCTCGCCGCCATCATTTTCCCGCTTCTGATGCTGCTCTGTATGCTTCTGGTGCGGAAGCAGCGCGGCGCTTAAATCAGATCCAGAAAATCCTCCAGCATCCGGGTCAGCTCCTTCCGGGTCAGCTCGTCGGCAACATGGAGCTTCCCGTCCTTTTCGGTCAGAAGATCGGCGGCATAGGCCCAGCGGACGGCGTCCGCCGCGTCCTCACTGATCTCGTCTGCGTCTTCAAACTGCGTCAGATCGACCTCCTGCCCGGCCTCGGTGTCCAGACCGAGCTGGCGGGCCATCTGGTAAAGCGTCTTTGCCGCCTCCTGTTTTGTGATGGGCGCGTCGGGGTCATAGGTCAGCAGCGCGGCCTCCGCGCTCTGCGGCTCCGCCTGCGTCCAGCGGGCGGAAAGCGTCGTATCGCCGGTCAGATGCAGCGGCGCTTCCGCGTCGACGCAGTCCCCTTCTTCGGTGTACCAGCCGTCAAACGTCATGTTTTCACGCTCCGGAGCCTGCACATTCAGTTCGTGCAGGCTTTTTCCCTGCTCTGCTTCCAGCGTGACAGGTTCGCTTCCTTCGCCGGGATCGAGCGTCAGCGTATAAACGGCCTCCTGAAGCGTCAGCTCGGTGAAGCCGTTTTCACGTGCGGTGCTGATGGTCAGAGTAAGATCGTCGCTTGTAAAGTTCTCCGAGAAATCGTCTGCGTAGCCGGTCAGGATCGTCTGCTCCGCCGCTCCGCTGACGCCGATGTGCGCCTGCTTGTCAAGGCCCAGATCGCCGATCTTGAGTGCAGCAGTTTCATCCAGCCAGAGGTTATCCTGCGCGTCCTGCGCGCGGTTGCCGGTGATGCTGGTCGTGCCGCTCAGCTCGAGCGTACCGGCGCAGTACACGCCGCCGCCCAGGATCTGCTTTTCGGAGGCCTTCATTTCGCCCGTCAGGCGGTTGCCCGCGATGACGCAGCTGTCCAGCACGGCGGAGGCGTGCTCCGCAACGACAACGCCTGCGCCATAGCGGCCCGCGTTGTCGATGATGTTCACGTTTGTCAGATAAAGCTCGTTATAATCGCCCACGCTGATCGCGCCTGCTGTTGCGCCGGTGATCCGGCCACCGGCAAGCGCGTTCTTTTCGCTTGCCGCGATATAGGCCTCCTGCCAGGCATAGCTGCCGTCGTCAAAGACAAGCGCGCCGTCTTCGTCGACGTAATAATTGCTGGAGCTGTCCGCTCCGTTGCAGTCGGTGATGGTAAGGACGGACGGCTCCGCGTCCTTATCGCTCACGGCGACGAAGATGATGCAGCCCTCAGCGCCGTCCGCCAGACGGAGCGTGTGGCCGTTCAGGCAGAGCGTGACCTGCGCGCCGTTTTTGGGCACGCAGAGCGGCTCTTCAAGAGCCAGATCATCCGTCAGATAATAGCAGCCGGATTCCAGCTTTCCGCCGGTCATGGTCAGCGGCGCAAAGGACGGCTCTTCGCAGCTGTCCTCGCGGTTTGCGGCGTGGATGTGGTTCTGTTCGCCGTCCTCCGCGGGTGCTTCTTCCGCCTCGGAAGCGGTATCCGCTTCTTCGGCGGGAGCGGCGGGTTCCTCCGCCGGAGTATCCTCTTCGGCAGGTTCCTCTGCGGCAGGCTCGGCAGCCGCCTCTTCCCCGGCGGCCTCATCCGCCTTCTGCGCGTCCGCCGCGACAGCGCAGACGCTCCAAACAGCCAGCACCAGCGCAAGCACTAGCAGCAGACTGATCCATCTCTTTTGCATTTCGGTTCCTCCTCATATTGCGGAGCAGATTATGTATACCGAAAGAGTAGCATATTTTTCTTGCTTTTTCAACGTTTTTCTCATGTTTTAAGCAAATATTAACCTTTTTCCGCGTGAATCACAACATATAGTGCTGATTTTGTATCCTTGCACAGCATCTGGGTCAAGGAAATCTTCAGAATTCTTCATGCTTCGCCGTCTTGCAAAGCCGGAAGCCGTCTGATAGTATAGAGTCAGAAAAAAGGAGGGCCTGCCTATGCGTCGGGGAACGAAAAAGTGCATCCTGCTGCTGCTTGCGATCCTGCTGCTCTGTCTTCTCGCCTGGCGGCTGACGCCGCACACGTTCGAGGAGATAACGGCTTCTGATCAGAATGCGATCACCAGCCTCGCCGGAGCCGCGACATTCCTCGGGGTTCGGTATGGCAGAGCGTACACGGAAAGCTATGCGCTGCAGAACGTTTTGCCGGAGGACACGGCGTTTGAAGGTGTTCTTATGCTTCTGAACTCGACCCGCTACCGGGAGGATTTCCGCAATCTCCTGCCGTGGCCTATCGAGTCGGTCAGCGCGGGCAGAGCCTACGACGGCCGGGGCGTTTCGCTCATGCTGGTCTGGGGGCCATCCGAAGACGAGTGCTGCAGCCTCAGCCTTTCCGGCAGGCAGATCGTCGTCAGCCGGCCGCATCACGACGGCTTCCTGATCTACCACCCGGAGGATCCCAAGCTTCTGAATTGGCTTGCCATCTATCTGGCAAACAACGGTGAAAAGGGCTGAACATACATCCGGAGGCTCCCCTTGTCAGGACATGACAGTGGGAGCCTTTTCGAGGGTGCTATCGGAAAAACACGCGCACGCTCAGTGCGGCCATGCAGAAGCCGGTCAGGTCGGCGATCAGGGCTGCCGGGAGCGCATAGCGCGTTTTTTTGACGCCTGCCGCGCCAAAATAGACGCTGATGGTGTAGAACGTCGTTTCGGTCGAACCGAGCATGACCGCTGCCGTCCGGCCGATCTGGGAATCGACCCCGTATTCCCGCATCAGATCTGTCCCGACGGCCAGCGCCGCGCTGCCGCTGAGAGGCCGGATAAGTACCAGCGGCGCGACCTCCGGCGGGATGCCAAGCAGGCGAAAGACCGGCGCGAAAACGGGCGTGAGCAGCGCAAAAAAGCCGCTCTCCCGCAGCATCGTCACCGCCGTCAGCATCAGCACCAGCGTGGGGGTCAGCGAGAGCATCAGCCGCAGCCCGTCCTGTGCACCGGTCAGCATTCCGCCGTAAACATCCTGCTTTTTTGCGATCCCTGCCGCACCCGCCAGCAGCAAAAGCGCAGGCAGCAGCAGCTCCGTCAGGTTCTCCAGCATCGCTTCAGGCCCTTCGCCGCCAGAATCCCAGCTCCGACCGAGCAGGCCGACGCTAGCCACACGGCAGGCAGGATATCGAACGCGTGCGCCGCGCCGAGCTGCGCGCGGACGGCGGCGACCGTCGACGGGATCAGCTGCAAAGACGCCGTATTCATCACGACCAGCAGGCACAGCTCATCCGACGCTCCCCCGCCGCCGGACAGCGCCTGCATCCGCTGCGCCGTCCGGATGCCGAGCGGCGTCGCCGCGTTGCCCAACCCCAGCAGATTCGCGCTCAGATTGCCGCACAGGTTCCAGAAGCCCTCGGAGTCTTTTGCGCATACCGGAAACAGCCGCCGCAGCACAGGCCGCAGCGCCGTACACAGCCCTTCAGTCAGTCCCGCACGCTCCATCGCCTGCGACAGCCCCGACCAGAGGCAGACCGGCCCGGCCAGCGTCAGCGCCAGCTCCAGTCCCGCCCGTGCGCCGCTCAGTCCGTCCATGCCGGACGAAAACGGCATTCCTGTCAGCAGATCAGATACAAACGCAAGCAAAATCAGTCCAAACCAGAGAAAATTCAACAACATATTTCGCTCTCCGACAAGAAAAAGATTTTTTGTTCAAAATTTGTACATAATTGGATGGTAGAATAAAGCTGCTTGAGGGAGCTCTGTCCGGTGTCCATGCAGCATCTGACAGCTAGATCCATAGTGCATGGTAAAGATTGAAGGGGGTTATTCACAATGAAATCCACAGGTATCGTCAGAAAGGTCGACGAGCTCGGCAGAATCGTTCTGCCCATCGAACTGCGCCGCACGCTCGACATCGCAGAGAAGGACGCTATCGAAATCTATGTCGATGGCGAATCCATTATTCTCAAGAAGTATGAGCCGACCTGCATCTTCTGCGGCGACGGCAGAAATGTCGAAAACTACAGAGGCAAGAACATCTGCGCGAACTGCATGAAGGAGCTCAGATCCGGCAAATAAGTTCTGCACAAAAAAGAGGCTGTCTCAGGATGACAAAGTGTCATCCGGGACAGCCTCATTTTTTGTTTTTCAGCGCTCGAGCCAGGTGAGAACGTCCTGATAGACCTCGTCCTTGTTGCGCTCGTTGAGCATTTCATGGCGGCCCTCGGGATAGAGCTTGATGGTGATGTCCTTCATGCCGCTGCGCTTGAACGCGTCGATGCATTTGAGAACGCCCTTTGCCATGCCGCCGACGGGATCCTTGCAGCCGGAGATGAACATAATGGGCAGCTGCTTGTTCATCTTATCCAGATTTTCCTGCTGCTCGTTCATGCCGACACCTGTAAGAAGGTCGCGCGCGAGGCCAACCGTCGCGTCGAAGCCGCAGAGGGGGTCTGCGTCATAGGCGGCGACAACGGCGTCGTCTGAGCAGATCCACGCATTGGGCGAGGTCACGGGGCCGAAGGCCCTGTTATAGCTGCCGAACATGAGCTTTGTGACGAGCGCGCTGGTGTTTTTCTCGCCGATGCGGGCCTCTTCGAGCTTGCAGACGAGCTTGCCCATGCGCACCTTCATGGGGTCCTCCCAGCCGGTGCCGGAAATGACGGCCTTGTCCACGGCGTCGGGGTAGGTATAGAGATAGGTGCGCAGCAGGAACGAGCCCATGCTGTGGCCGAGAATATAATAGGGCAGATCCGGGTACTGCGCGGAAATTTCGTCGTGCAGGCGCTTTTCATCCTCGACCGCAGACAGCCAGCCGCCGGAGAAATAGCCTCTGAGGCCGTTTTCCGCGGAGCCGCCGTGGCCCATGTGATCATCAGCAGCGACGACATAGCCATGCTGCGTCAGAAATTTCGCAAACGCGTCATAGCGTCCGATATGCTCGGCGATGCCGTGAATGAGCTGGACGACGGCCTTCGGCTCCCCTTCCGGTTTCCAGAGCGCGCAGTGCAGACGGCCCGCGCCGCAGGAATCGAGATAGAATTCTTCCATTATAGATGGTGCTCCTTTCAAAAGTCCGGTTTATCGTACATAGAATCTGCTAGAATGGCGTCAGAAAAACATGGGAGGATATTTCTGATGCGTTCTGATTCTGTGATTGAACTGTCCCAATATTTGAAGCGTTCCCCGGAGACGCCCGCTTCATCCGTATCCAGCAGCCGCCTGCAGGTACGCAGACGGCGCATCCGGTACGCTGCTGCGGTGATCGAAGCGGCGGTAACGGTTTGCATCGGGGCGGGATTTCTGGTCTGCCTTGGGCTGGTATTCAGTATGCTGTGATCGGCACAATTTCACCGTCTGGCCGGATGAGGTGTTCCAGGCACGGTTCAGCGCCGCCGTAGCGGGAGGCGAGGCTGCGTCCGTCCGCGCCGAGCATACCAATGAGCACCAGATCGCCTGGGCGAAGCTCCGGCAGGAGGCGGCGCATGACCGGACCGTCCTGCGTACCGACGGTCAGCAGCTGCACCAGCGTCCGCCGTCCGGCGGCATACGGAACGTACACCGGATGGTATGCGCCGCTTTTGACCAGGCGCGGACACTGCGCCGGATCGACATCCAGCACGGCAAGCGGAGCAGGCCCCGGCTTGACAGCCCGTACCCGCGTGACCAGCGTTCCGCAGGCTGCGGCGAGGAACCGTCCGGGACTCATTTGCAGCGAGAGGCCGCGCAGCGCTTCCGGAAGGGCCTGTATCTGCGTCAGGATGGCTTTGGCGCACGCATCCGGCTCCGGACCGGAAAAGCCGGGCCGGTAGCTGACGCCAAAGCCGCCGCCAAGGTCAATTGCATCTGCCGCGGCGCCGGTTTTCTCATACAGCGTCTGTGCCAGCGCGGCAAGCTGGGCGAAGATAGCGGGATAGAAGTCCTCGTCCATGCACAGCTCGCCCAGCCGCATACCGAGGCCAAGCCAGCCTACGCCGCCTGCGCGCAGGCATTCCGCCGTGCGCAGGAGCGCTTCGCGTTCCATCCCGGCATAGGAGGCCGGGACGCCCGTCACAGGCTTCGCGCCGAAGCGGAGCTGGCCCTGCTGCCGCAGGAGCAGAATTACGGCCTCCGGCATTGCTTCGGGCAGCAGCTCGGCTCCGTCCAGCACGAAAACTGCGCCGAGCGTATGCGCAGCTTTCTCCGCTTCCGCGCTGCGGATCGACGGCTCATAGGCGATTTTCCTGCCATGGAAGCCGCACCGGGCGGCAAGCTCCAGCTCCGCAAGGCTTCTGCAAAGCACGCCGCAGCCACAGCTGCGCAGAATTTGCAGAACCGTGGGATTCGGATTCATGCGGATGGGAAAGCGCGGCAAGAATCCGTTGCAGTCGGAAAATGCACGGAAAAGAGCCTGCGCTGCCTGCACGAGACTCTTTTCATCGTATAAAAACAGGGGCGTCACGGCGGTTTTCAAAAACCGCGCGAGCGTTTTTGAAGGAAGAACACACTGCGCATTGAGATTCGTCTGCACATGAATTCACTTCTCTCTGCGGTTATTTTCATAGAGGATAGATAGACCCTTCAGAAGAAGGTCACGGTCGTATTCGATTCTGCGGCGGCACATTGGAAGGACAAAGCGCGCAATGCCGCCTGTTGCAACGACAGTCACGCCGCCGCCGAGTTCTTCCTCCATCCGGTCGATCATGCCGTCGACCATACAGGCGGAGCCGAGCATCACGCCGCTGCGCATGGCGTCAACGGTATTTTTACCGATGGCCTTTTTCGGGCTTTCCAGACTGATGGCAGGCAGCTGCGCCGTGCGTGTAGAGAGCGACTCGGCAGAGAGTTTCGGACCGGGGCTGATGCAGCCGCCGACGTAGGTGCCGTTTTTATCGATGGCCGTCATGGTCGTGGCTGTACCCATGTCAACGATGATGAGAGGCGGTTTAAAACGGCTAAGTGCGGCGACAGCGGCGACGATCAGATCACTGCCGATCTGAGCCGGGTTCTCCATCTGGATATTGAGTCCCGTTTTGATGCCGGGACCGACGATCATCGGCGTTTTGCCGGTCAGCTTACGCACGGCGGTTTTGCAGGAATTGAGAACCGGCGGTACGACAGACGAGATAATGACACCCTCGACGCTCTTCGGATCAATCTCATAAAGATTCAAAAGATTTTTGAGTTCCACGCAGTACTGGTCGGAGGTCTTGAGCAGGTCGGTCGCCATGCGGGCCTCGACGAGAATGCGGTCGTGCTCCATACAGCCGAGCACGATGTTGGTATTGCCGATATCGATCGCTAAAATCATAAATATCACTCCGTATCCGTTTCCAGACGGCAGGAAAATGCGCCGTCCTTGATCTCGACCACGGCGTATCCGCTGTGGCCGAAGCGCCCGGCCGTGCCGGGGTTCAGGAGCGTGATGCCGCCGCGCTCCTCCAGGTGCTGGATGTGGGTATGGCCGAAGAGCGCAAGCCGTGCGCCCGCGTCCTTCGCCGCGCCCGCAAGCGCGGTCAGATCGCGCTTGACGCCGTAGAGATGGCCGTGGGTCACAAAAATGCGCACGCCGTCAAGCTCCAGCGTCAGGCTCTGCGGGACTGTCGGGGCGTAATCACAGTTGCCGGGCACATAATAGAAATCCGGTTCCTGACAGGCGAAGGACAGATCCTCCGCATCGGTCAGATGGTCGCCCAGATGCACAACCGCGTCCGAGTGTTCTTTTTCTATGGCGTCGTACGCGAAGCCGAGGCTCCGGTGCGTATCCGACAAAATCAGAAGCTTCATATCGTTCACTTTCATGCGCGGGGCGCATATGATAAGGAAGAATCGGGTTGAGTAACCGATTGCATCAGCGGTTACTTAAGAACGGAGGGGGTAGCTGGATGGAACATTCGTTTTCCCCGGAGCAGCTCCGGCGCGTATTGGGGTCTGCGGAGGGACGGCAGCTGCTGGCGCTGCTGGCGTCTGGCGGCGGAGAGCGGCTGCGTCAGGCCGCTGACGCGGCAAAGCAGGGCGACCACGCACGGGCGATGGAGCTTCTGCGGCCTGTCCTGAACACAGAGCAGGCACAGGCGCTGTTGAGGAAGCTCAATGGATGAGCTGGAGCGCGCGCTGCGCGCCGTATTGGATGATCCCGCGCAGCTGCAGGAGCTGCGGGAGCTGGCCGGATCGATGGGCTTTTCCGTGCCGCAGGCGCAGCCGGAGCGCGCGCCCGTGCCGGACCCCCCGGAATCGGAGCCGAAGCCGATGCAGGCCGTTTTTCAGCAGCAGCCGCTGCCGGATCCTGCCGCCGCAATGCTGCGACAGGCGGGAAAAATGGACAAAAGGCAGGAAGCGCTGCTGCTGGCGCTGAAGCCCTTTCTGCGCAAGGAGCGGCAGGAAAAGATCGACCGGGCGCTGCATGCGGCGCGGCTGGCAAGTCTTGCGAGTCTGGCTCTGAAAAACCGGGGCAGAGGTCCCGGAGCAAAGGAGACGCCATGATGTATAACCGCTACATACCGGACGCCGCAGGCGTCTATCATCCGACACGCGTCGGCGCGGAGCCGCAGGCGGCTGCGCCCGCTCCGCCTCCGGAGCCTGTGTGCGTGCCGCCTGCTCCCCCGCCTCCTGCCCCGCCCTGTACGGCGGAGCATGGCGGATTTCTGTCGCGGCTGCTGCCGCGCAGCATTGATACGGGGGATCTTCTGATGCTGCTGATCCTGCTGCTGCTCGTCGTGGACGGCGAGGAGGAGGATCAGCTGTCGGTCATTTTAACGGCGGCAGCATTTTTGCTGTCGTAAGGTTTTTCTGAGAAAATGAATGCTGCTTCGATTTCTGTAGCAATTCTGTTGACCGGATTGTAGGGGCCGATGCCCACATCGGCCCCTACAGTTAAATGGGCAGGTGCCTACGGATTCGCATTGGATTTCCGCTTCTCGCTGCTGCCTGCCGCAACCTCTCAGGCACTGCGCGCCAGCTCCCCTTGAAAGGGGAGCCTCGGAGTGCCGCTTACTCTTGGAACGGGACAGTTCCGTCCGGGAGGGTGAAGACGTCTTCAAACGTCTCGTCTCCGGCGGCCAAAATCTCGAGTCCGGTCTGGATGGCGTCATAAATCGTTTCGCCGCCGGATTTGAGGATGCTTTCGGTCAGAAGGCCGTAGCTGAGGCTGATCCAGCATTCGCGGCGGACAGTCCCCTCCTCCGAGGCGGCGAAGATCTGCTGGCCGGAATCATAGCGGTCGTCGGTGATGAATTCGCCGTCGGTGATGGAGGCGGGCGGCATGGCTCCGACCTGTTCATAGGTCGGGATACCGATCAGCTCGTCCATCGTCGCGTCCTGGGAGGCCGCAAGCGTGCGTACCGTTTCATCCCCGGCGTACCAGACATAGAGCGTCTCGCCGTCGGTCAGGATATGCTTTTCCCCGCTGGCGGTCGTCAGGACAGCGCACACGCGCGTGTCCGCGACCCAAAGCTCGGCGGATGTCTCGGATACAGCGCCGTTCATCTGGCGGGTGATGGTATAGGTCTGATGGTAATACTGCGGGCGGCGCAGGCTGCGCACGATGCTCTGCACGTTTTCGCGCGTGACCTCAAGCAGCGCAGGCTCATTTTCGTCGGGCTGAAGCTCCGGCTGGGTGCTCTGCGCCGCGTCCGGCAGGACGATGGCATCGCGCTTGTTCTGCTGCATATTGCCGACAAACAGCGCGCCGATCACGACGATCACAGCCAGCGTCGCAAGAATGAACATCAGCAGCGTCCGCCTGTTTTTCTGGTTCTGCTCCGTCGTCCGTCACCGTCCTTTCGTTTCGCGTTCAATCAGGCGTTAAAATCGGCGGGCTTTTCCGCTGCGCGGCCAAAGTGCCATAAAATCGCCTGCACGATACGTTCGCTCGCATGACCGTCGCCGTAGGGGTTGACGGCCTTTGCCATACGCGCATACGCAGCGGGGTCGTCCAGCAGCTCGCCTGCGAGCCGGACGATCTTGTCCTTTTCCACACCCGCGAGTTTCGCCGTTCCGGCGGCGATGGCCTCCGGGCGTTCTGTTTCGCGGCGCATGACGAGGACAGGCTTGCCGAGGGCAGGCGCTTCCTCCTGCAAGCCGCCGGAGTCAGTCATGACCATATAGCAGCGGGCAATGAGATTGTGCATTTCCTCCACGTCGACCGGATCGATGAGGTGAATGCGGTCGTGGCCGCCCAGAATCGGGAAAACGCATTCGCGCACGACGGGACTCAGGTGGACGGGATAGACGACCTCCACATCGGGGTGCGTCTGCACGATCTCCAGAATGGCGTGCATGATATCCTCCATGGGCTTGCCGTAATTCTCCCGCCGGTGGCAGGTGACGGCGATGATCCGGTGGTTCCGGAAATCCAGCTCGTTCAGAAGCGCCGTCGGGAAGACGAAATCGGGCTTCACGGTGTACTGCATGGCGTCGATGGCCGTGTTGCCGGTGATGAAGATATCGCCCATGATGGCCTCACGGCGGAGATTATCCGCGTTGGCCTTTGTCGGGGAAAAATGCAGATCGGCGATATCGCCGACGAGGGTGCGGTTCATCTCCTCCGGGAAGGGGGAGTATTTGTCCCAGGTACGCAGGCCGGCCTCGACGTGGCCAACCTTGACCTGATGGTAAAACGCGGCAAGCGCGCCTGCGAATGTCGTGGACGTATCGCCGTGGACAAGGACAAGATCGGGTTTGACGGTATCCAGAACGCTGTCCATGCCGAGAAGCGTCTTTGTGGTGATGGTGGAGAGCGTCTGGCGCTTTTCCATGATATGCAGGTCATAATCGCCCGTCAGCTGAAAAATCTCCATGACGGAGTCGAGCATTTCCCGGTGCTGGCCGGTCAGGCAGACGATGCTTTCGATCTGCTCGCTGGCCTGCAGCGCCTTGACAAGCGGCGCCATTTTGATGGCCTCCGGCCTTGTGCCGAAGACGGACATGACTTTCAGCTTATTCATGCGGTTCCTCCTGTTTTTCTTCCGGCTCGTCCTCCGACCGATCGTTCTTCGCGAAGATCAGCTTGAAGCCGATGGCGCTGACGATGAAGATCGCGGCAATGAGAATCAGCGCCTTGAGTTCACCCGAGGACGTCAGCAGCACGGCGGCCAGCCCTAAAATGCCGGTCAGCATATAGGCGATGGCGACGGCCTGCTTCTGTGAGAAGCCCATGTCGATGAGGCGGTGGTGGAAATGGCCGCGGTCGGCCTTCATCGGGTTCTGGCCGTGGGCAATGCGGCGCAGGAAGGCAAAGCTGATATCAAAGATCGGGATGCCGAGGATGAGGAACGGCACGGCGAAGGAAATGATGGCGTACATCTTGAACAGGCCCGTGATGGAAAGCGTGGCAAGGATATAGCCGAGGAAGGTCGAGCCGGTGTCGCCCATGAAAATCTTTGCTGGGTTCATATTATACGGAATAAAGCCGAGGCACGCGCCGAAGAGCGCGCAGAGGATGACGGCGATGTTGACCTCCTTCACCATGAGCGCCACGACGATCAGGGATGCTGTCGAGATGGCGGACACGCCGACGGCGAGGCCGTCGAGGCCGTCGATGAAATTGACGGCGTTGGTGATGGCGACGATCCAGATGATCGTGACGGGGATGGACAGCCAGCCGAGATTGAGATAGGTCGCCTCGGAGAAGACGTTGGGGTTGGAGACGAACTGGATCGTGCAGCCGTGCCAGACGGCGACGCCCGCGGCGGCGATCTGGACAAACAGCTTCGGCAGCGCCTTGAGCGCCATGATATCGTCCAGAACGCCGAGAATAACGATCATGATGGAGCCGAGCAGAATGCCCTGCATCTGCCGGTCGATGTCCGCAAAGACGAGAACCGACAGTAAAAACGCCAGAAAGATCGCCAGACCGCCCATGCGGGGAATGGGGACCTTGTGCATGCGGCGGTTATCCTTGGGCACGTCGATCGCACCGACCTTGCAGGCCAGCGCCTTGACCATCGGCGTGGACGCGAACGACACAGCAGTAGCGACAAGCATCGCCAGCAGCATATAAACGACTTGTTTTGTTGTCATAATGATTGATTAACCTTGTTGGAGGCCGACGTTCTGCTCATGTAGGGGCCGATGCCCACATCGGCCCGGCAGAATATGGCCGTTTTTACGGAAATCTACGGCAAATTCGGCACTTCCCAACGGGCCGATGTGGGCATCGGCCCCTACTGGGAAGCAGCGTGCTTCATGCGTTACCGCGCGACGAAGCCGACTTTTTTGTAGACCTTGCGGAGGGTCTTGTTGGCGAGATAAGATGCGCGCTCAGCGCCCTCCTTGTAGATGCTTTCCAGATACGCCTTATCGCCAAGCATCTGCTCGGTTTTTTCGCGGATGGGACGGACAAGCTCGACAACGGCTTCGCCGACGGCGGGCTTGAATACGCCGTAGCCCTGATCCGCAAACTCGGCCTCGGCCTGCTCGATGGTCTTGCCGGTGGCAGCGCAGTATATCGTAAGAAGATTGGAGATGCCGGGCTTATTGTCCTTGTCAAAACGGACAGCCGTCTCGCAGTCGGTCACGGCGCGCTTGAATTTACGCATGATATCCTCGGGCTTATCCATGAGGAACACGCAGCCGTCGGGGTCGGACTTGGACATTTTGTTGTCCGGGTTGCCGAGGCTCATGATGCGCGCGCCCATCTTGGGGATGAACGCCTCGGGGAGCTTGAAGGTATCGGGGAAGGAATTGTTGAAGCGCGCGCCGATGTCACGGCAGAGCTCGACGTGCTGGCGCTGATCCTCGCCGACAGGGACAAGGTCGGTCTGGTAGAGCAGGATGTCGGCGGCCATGAGTACGGGATAGGTAAAGAGGCCTGCGGTGATATTATCTGCGTGCTGCTGCGATTTCATTTTGAACTGCGTCATGCGCGACAGCTCACCGAACTGCGTATAGCAGCCAAGCACCCAGGAAAGCTCCGCGTGCTGCGGCACGTGGGACTGAATGAACATGATGTTCTTCTGCGGGTCGAGTCCGCAGGCGATATACTGCGCGAGCTGCTCCAGACTTCTGCGGCGCAGATCAGCCGGGACCTGCCGGACGGTAATGGCGTGCATATCGACGATACAATAGACGCACTCATATTCGTCCTGCAAAGCGACCCAGTTTTTGATCGCCCCCATATACGAGCCGAGCGTCAGATCGCCGCTGGGCTGGATGCCGGAAAAGATACGTTTTTTTTCGTCCATGATACGTCCTTCTTTCTATTCGATAGATGCGCATATCATAGCACAAACCATCGGAATGCGCAATCAATGATTGACTGTTTCTGAAAAAAACTATATAATAACCATACTTTTATATTGGAGGAACACGCATCATGGATTTTTTTGAGCAGATGGAAGCGCGCATCCCGCACGGCGAGGTCCGCACCCGCTTTGCTCCGAGCCCTACGGGCTATATGCACGTCGGCAATCTGCGCACCGCGCTCTATACATGGCTGATTGCCCGCCGCCACCACGGCAAGTTCATTCTCCGCATTGAGGACACCGATCAGGGCCGTCTGGTCGAGGGCGCGGTCGACGTGATCTACAAGACAATGGCCGAATGCGGCCTGACGCACGACGAAGGGCCGGACGTCGGCGGGCCGTATGTGCAGTCCGAGCGGCGCGACCTGTTCGGCAAATACGCGAAGCTGCTGTGCGAAAAGGGCGGCGCATATTACTGCTTCTGCCAGAAAGGCGACGAGGAAGACGCTGGAAGCGAGACGGGCGAAATCAAAAAGCACGTCTGCGCCTGCCGCGATCTGCCGCTGGACGAAGCAAAGAAGCGCGTGGAGGCGGGCGAACCGTTCGTCATCCGCCAGCGCATCCCGCATGAGGGCACGACGACGTTCCACGACGCGTCCTTCGGTGATATTACGGTAGAAAACAAGGAGCTGGAGGATCAGGTGCTGCTGAAATCCGACGGCCTGCCGACGTACAACTTTGCAAACGTCGTCGACGACCATCTGATGGGCATTACGCACGTCGTACGCGGCAGCGAATATCTGTCCTCCGCACCGAAATACAATCTGCTGTACGAAGCCTTTGGCTGGGAGATCCCGACATATGTCCACTGCTCCCCTGTCATGCGCGACGCGCAGCACAAGATGTCCAAGCGCCACGGCGACCCAAGCTATGAGGATCTGATCCGCGAGGGCTATCTGACCGAGGCTGTGCTGAACTATGTGGCGCTGCTGGGCTGGAGCCCGAAGGGCGAAAACGCGGAGCGCGAATTCTACACGCTCTCGGAGCTGGCCGAGATTTTTGATATTTCCGGCATTTCGAAGTCCCCTGCCGTGTTCGATATCAACAAGCTGCGCTGGATGAACGCGGAATATATGAAAAAGCTCAGCCCCGAGGCATTTTTCGCCAAGGCCGAGCCGGTTCTGAAAACAGTCATTACGAATCCCGCGATTGATCTGAAGGCCGTCGCCGCGCTGGTGCAGCCGCGCTGCGAAATTCTGTCCGATCTGCCGGAGCGTGTGGACTTTATCGACAGACTGCCGGAATACTCCACGGAGCTGTATGTCCACAAGAAGTCCAAGACGACGCTGGAGAACAGCCTCTCCTCCCTGCGTGAGATTCTTCCGGTGCTGGAATCGCTGGAGGTCTGGACGAACGAAGGTCTGTATGAAGCGCTCGTCGCGCTGGCGGCGAAGCTCGAGCTCAAGAACTCCGTCGTGCTCTGGCCGCTGCGCGTAGCCGTATCCGGCAAGGCCTCGACCCCAGGCGGCGCTACGGAGCTGTGCGCGCTGCTTGGAAAAGAGGAATCCATTGCGCGTGTAAAGGCAGGCATTGCACTGCTGGAGAAATCATAAAAAAACGCCCGTATCGAAGCCACCTTCCCTTGCGTTCAAGGAAGGGCTTTGATGCGGGCATTTTGTAGGGGCTGATGCCGGTCACAGCCGTTCGCGACGAAGGAGCGTTACGGATGTGGGTCTGCCGCTTGCCGGTACACATCGGCCCGTTGGGAAGCTGCGAATTCGCCGGAGATTTCATAAAAATCAGTGCATCCTGCGGGCGGACAGAGTCGTCCGCCCCTACGGGATACGTGAGAAAATGAAGTTTCGCTGTAGGGGCCAACAACTCTGTCGGCCCAGTGGGAAGTTACGGATTTGCCGAAGACTTCCGTAAATACGGTGCACTCTGCCGGGTCGATGTGGGCATCGACCCCTACGCTGGCGCGGTGGAGCCTTTATTCTGCTTATTTCGTTTATGAGACCCGCAGTCGCAGTAGGGGCCGCCGGAGGCGAGGGTGTATTCGCGCACGAAGTCGGACGCGCCGCCGGCGTCGCTCATGGTGTAGTCCAGACGGCACATGGCGGGCGTGAGGTCCTTCCGGAACGAACCGGCGAACAGCGTCCACATCCCCATTGGCATTCCGGCATATTTCATAGTGTTGTCTCCCCTTCCGCAAATTCCAGCCGGACGATCTGCATCCGCATCATGCCGTCGCCGACTCTTGCCAGAAACCGATAGAAGCCGGGCACTGACGGGTCATTCAGGCTCTGGTAGCCCAGCATATAGCCCCGGCTCGACGCACGCAGACGCGGCGACCAGGCGGAAAGCTCCTTTTTTGCGTCGGAAACGGCGAAATACGCACCGACATCCTGAATTTCGGCGGTTTTGATCCACGTTTTGAGCATCAGGCGCACTGCTTTCTGATTCGCCGCGTCGAAGACGAGCCTGCCGCCAGGGAACGCGTCGGCCATGGCCTGCACAAGCGCCCGCACCTGCTCCGTCAGGAAATAATAGAACACACCGGCGGCGAAGAAGACCGCGCCGCCCGACGCGTCGATGCGGCGGAACCAAGTGGTGTCGTTCAGGTCGCAGGCGATGTTTTCCTCCCGCTCTCCGGCAGGCAGGAGCGCGTCGCGCACGGCGATCACGCCGGGAAAATCGAGGTTATAGATCCTGCAGGAGCCGTTGTCGCAGCTGCGGCCTGTGTCGTCCAGTCCGCAGCCGAGGTTGACGACCGCCGCGTTCGGATGCTCGCGCAGATAGTCCCGCACCTCCCATGCAAGGTCGTTCTGGCGCATGGCGGCCTCCAGAAAGCCGAACTGCTGCATGAGGCTCTTTGATTTTTGGGACAGAAGCGAAAAATCGTAATCGATCTGCTCCATCAGGCGCAGGGCCGTCTCGTCGCGGTAAAGGTTCGGATACAGCTCCGAGCACATTTTCCGCCCGTAGAGCGGAATGACGAGCGTTTCCTGCACGGTATTCTTCTCAATATGGTATTTCATCGCTTCCTCCGTATCAGTTAGCTGCATCTAACCGTTGTGCTGTCAAAACACCGCCGGGGCGGTTTTCTTTATTTTGACACAGCTTTCGGCTTTTTTCAAGAGGGTGGGACAAATGCGGTATATTTTTTTCAAACCGCTTGCAAATCACGCCCATATCGTGTATAGTAGCAGACGGAAAAGCACAAGATTTTGCTTTTTCTAACAATTTGATATTGCCATCCGATGTACAGTAACCGAAGCACGCCGCAGGGCTGGCTTCGGCGCAAGAGAAAGGGAAAACCACTCGACCGGAGCTGTGCGCACAAGACCGTTCCGAAGCAGCGAAAGCTGTCTGGACGAAAGTCAGTCATTGCGGAAGCGATTCCGTGAGAAGACAGGAAACGGGCGCGGAAACAAAGAGTTTGTTTCCAGAGTGCAAGTCAGAAGAACTGCTGTCTGCGCCGCATTCGCGGCGGAAAGGATGAATGCGTGGGACGAGCTCTGCCTGTAGCATTCGGAACAGGTGCGCCGTTTTTCCTCACAGGAAAAGCAGCGTATTTTGTTTCTTTGGAGATCCGCCCGCCATTTTGTCAAAATGGCGGGCTTTCGTTTCTCCCAAAGCCGTCTGCGCCCCCTGTTTCCGCTCCTATTTAATAAGGAGCTTGCGATAGATATTTTGATTCTGGAGGAAAAATGTATGAAGAAACGAATTCTGAGCCTGCTGCTCGTGCTCGTGATGCTGCTGAGCCTGCTGTCCGCAGGCGTTCTGGCAGCAGAGGGCGATGTCAGCGTCACACTGTCCGGTATGCACGACGCACAGGTCAAGTCCCTGAAGCTGTATACCTACATGGACGGCGTGAAGGGCGCGGACGATCTGCTGGCTGAAAAGACAGCCGCAGACGGCGCGTATACCATCGACCTTGCGCCCGGCGCTTACTGGGTCGACGGCTATGACGCGAACAATGACCGCAACGGCGGCGTGGTGATCGACGTCAGCAGCGACAGCAGCAGCTTCAAGCTGCAGCGGATGTATCAGATCTCCGTCAACCCCAGTTCATGGGTTAAGGACACAGACTATACTCTTTCGCTGCGCGTAACCGACGCCTCCGGTGCAGAGCGTAAGGCGGAGTTTGGCTCGGCTGTAAACTGGGGCAAGACCTACACAAGCTGCCTGTTTGTCGTTGGTGATACAGTCAGCGTGACAGCCACGCCGAACGCGGAAACGCATCCGAACTACAACCCGGCTACCGCTTCCAAGACCCCGACAATGAACGACAGCCTCAGCCTGACCTGCAAGGAATTCGTCACGGTCACGGTCACAGCGCCGAAGGGCTCGACCATCGACGCCGGTACGCTCGCAAAATACTATGTGTTCAGCTTCCTTGAGCCGTTCGCGCGTTCCGTCGAGGACGGCACGGCCACGTTCCATCTCGACAAGAACACGGATTACTTCTACCGTGTCCGCCATCCGCAGGGTGCAACATACTGGAACTACGTCAGACTGAGCGCCGACGCAGCGTACACGGTCACGGAAGAGGATCTCGGCCTGACCGGTGATTTCAACAAGAGCACGATCTATCATTTTGAAAACAACGTCTACGACCGTGCAGGCATTTACCTGAACATCAACACCAAGGGCTATAAAAACATGGCCGTTGGCGAGACGTTTGAACTCAACTCCTTCCGCAACTGGTTCGCGATCGAAAGCTTTATGAACGCCAAGGTCGCACTGCCGGAGATGCACTATCAGGTCATTGATGTGAACGGCAATGCCAGCGACGTCGTGACCATCACGCCGAACGCGCTGAACAGCAACGTCGCTGTGATGGAGGCCAAGCACGAGGGCACGGCCATCGTGCTCGTAACCTATGACGCAATGACCCATATGGCTGGCCAGACCAGCACGGCCTCGCATCGCTTCTCCGCCATCTGGCCGGAGTTGACGGGCGTGTTTGTCGTGAATGTCGGCGCGGACGGCAGCGCCATCCAGACCAATATGAATCTTGACCGCATGGACGCGGTCATCGAGAAGGATGAGGCGCGGCAACTCGATGCGGAGCATGACATTCTGTTCTACACTGGAACAGAGGGTGCAAGTTACAGCTTCAAGCCCGAAGCGGGCTGCACCGTGAGCGTCCTGCGCCCCACCGTGACCGCTGCGTCTATGACGTATTCCGGCGGCTTCACAAACACTGGCGTCACAACCGCTGAAGACGGCACTGTGACCGTCAGCGGTCTGATCACCGGCCGCAATATCATCAAGGTCACGAAGGGCGGCCTTTCGACCTATCAGGTCGTGACGGCACGCGGTGTGAGCTACAAGTTTGTCAACGCGGAGGGCACGGAGCTGACGCAGGAAGAGCTGGCTGCCATCAAGCCGGGCGATTCCGTCACGATCCAGTTCTCCAACCTGATCAGCCCCAAGGAAAAGCTTTCCGGCGCGTATAACTTCAACTTCTCCCTGTATATGCAGGGCCCGGACGGCACCTTCTTCAAGAGTGATCCCGGCGGAAACTTCGGCGTTTATGACTTCAGCGGCAACCCTGAGCGGCAGAAGCTGACTGTCACCATCCCGAAGTTCTGGGCTGAGGAGACCTACACGCTGAGCGGCGCGATCAAGCAGGCGGGCTGGCCCGGCGTTCCGACGCACCGCGGCATCACCTATGCTGTGGGCACGAATCCCGGCTTCGACGCGCCCAAGACGGCAGGCATTCTCAGCCGTCTGCCGGAGATCACGATCCCGGTCGTAAAGCTCGACTTCCTGACCGGCAAGCTGAGCTTCCAGGATCAGAACGGCACGGCCATTGACCGCAAGGATCTGACCGTCACGCTGGCGGACAGCGCAGGCAACGGCATTGCGGTCGCGGAAGACGGCACGTTCAAGGCTTATGCCGAGGAATACTTCTACACCGTTTCCGGCGCTGGCGTTGAATACGCCACTGGCAGCGTCACCATGAAGGAGGAAGGCTCCAACGAATTCACCATCACCCTGCAGGCAACCGCAGCGGGCGCATGGGACGGCAAGACGCAGACCGAACCGCAGACCGACGAAAACGGCGTTTACCAGATCGGCACCGGCGCGGAGCTGGCATGGTTCGTCGCGAAGAGCAAGGACGCGGACGTTTCCGGCGTTCTGACGGCCGATATCAACCTCGGCAAATACGCATGGCTGAACATCTCCTCCAGCAAGAAGGTCGTGCTTGACGGCGCAAGCTTTGAGATCACCGGCCTGAACGCCACGGCTGGCCTGTTTGCGCAGATCGGCTCGAATTCCTACATCCATGATCTGACCATCCGCGGCGCAGTTTCCGGCAAGGGCAGCGCAGGCGCGATCGCCGGCTATGCCAGCGGCACTGCTCCGAAAATCGCGAACTGCTTCAACTACGCAGTCATCACCTCTACCGGCAACAACGTCGGCGGTCTTGTGGGATACACCTATCAGAACGCCGTGATCGAGAACTGCGCGAACTTCGGCGCTGTCACCGGCGGCAGCAGCGCCGGCGGCATTATCGGCGGCACAGTCAGCAACGGCTCGACCATCACCGGCTGCTATAACACCGCAGAAATTTCCGCGACCGGCAGCAAGGCTGGCGGCATCATCGGCGGCACCAGCAGCGAAATGACTGTTACAAGCTGCTACAACACCGGCAAGATCTCCGGCACGGCCTCCGGCGGCATCGCAGGCGAGGTCAAGGGCAATGTGAACTGGAGCGGCACTGTGCAGGGGAAAATCACCATCTCCAGCTGCTACTCCACCGGCGAAGCGGGCAGCGCCGTATTCGGCACGGTTGACACTGCTTCCTCCGAGATTTCCAAGTGCTATTATCTGAACACGCTGAACGCGGACGCGAACGCCGAAGCGCTGAACGAAGCTGACCTCAAGGACGCCGACCTGTCCGACGCGTTCGGCCCGGTCTGCGGCGGCTATCCCGCGCTCAGATGGCAGACCGACGCGACCTTCCACGAGGCGAACGGCGAGGGCACGGTCGTTGACCCACTTTGCACCGTGAAGGGCTATACCCGCTTCACCTGCAGCGAGTGCGGCGAAAGCTACCGCACGGCTTATACCGCACCGCTCGGCCACGACTTCTGCGAGGATCTGGACGGCAGCGACAACAGCTGTGTCCTGACGGCTCCCACCTGCACGCAGCCGGGCAAGATCGTCCGTACCTGCCGCAGAGACGGCTGCTCAGAAACGAAGGAAGACATCGTTCCCGCCAAGGGCCATACGCCCAAGGACGGCACCGAGCAGGTCTTCACCGGCTATAAGACCTACGAATGCGCCGTCTGCGGCGAAACCTACACGGTCTGGGACGACGACCGCCTCGGCCACGTCTCCTACCCCGAGCAGACTGTCACCTCTATCAGCGTTTCCGACAACGGCAATTACCCCTGGGTCTACAATGCCGATCTGGACCGCTTTGAAAGCAGCAACCAGAATCAGGACAAGACCAGCTCCACGACCTCGTTTGCCTTTACGCTGAGCGCACCCACCGTTCTGCGCTTCGGCTACGGCGTTTCCTCGGAAAACGGCTATGACAAACTGACCATCACGCTCGCAGAAGACGGCGGCAGCACGGAAACGCTGGCCGACGCTGTCAGCGGTGAGAAGAGCGGCAGCATCAAAAAGCAGCTCGGAGCCGGCAGCTACACACTGACGCTGTCCTATGTGAAGGACGACGCCTCCAAGGGCGGCTCGGATATGGCGTATGTCAGCGTTCTGACGCTGGCCGGCATGGCCCGCGTGATCGTGGAGAACACCACTTTCCCGAAGGCGGAGGGCGCTGTCTGGGAAGGCACGCTGGCCGACACCTGGATCGAGCTGACTGGCGAATCGACCATGATGGGCTGCGTTGTGGAAGCACTGGATGGCCACACCGTCGTCGGCGCGGAAAGCAACTACATCTCCTCCATTGACAACTTGAAGGCGTTTGACGGCGGTACCATGTCCGGCTGGATGGGCACACTCAACGACTGGTTCACAAACTTTGGCTTTGGTGAATTTACCGTTGCAAAGGGCACGCTCTGCGCGGGCGACGAGATCCGCATCATGTACACCCGTACCGTTGAGGATCTTGGCGGCAGCTGGAACAATTCCGACACCCGCCTCAAAGCGCTCACATTCAGCACCGGTAAGCTGGCGCCCAAGTTCAGCGGCGACACCTTCACCTACACCCTGACTGTGCCGGAAGGCACGACCTCGCTGCTCGTCACACCGACGGCGGCAAACAAGAACTATCAGGTCCGCGCCTATCTCGGCACGCAGGCTACGGGCCGCGAATATTCCCGCACGTCCCTGATCCCCATCGCAAATGGCAGCGTCATCACCGTCGTCTGTGCAGACGACAGCTGGCCCACCATGAATGAAACGAGCGACGGCAAGCGCACTTACACCATCAACGTGGTGTTCGGCACAGCTCAGTCCTCTGACGCGGGTGTTGCGTCCGTCAAGGTCGCAGGCGTTGAGGCAGCAGCCGGTACGGCTGAAAACAGCTTCTCCGTAACGCTTCCGGCAGGCACGGAGGTCACGGCAGACAGCTTCGAGATCACACTTTCCGACAGCAAGGCCACGCTTACCGGCCCGGCCAAGGGTGAGGACGGCGTCTGGACGTTTACTGTGACCGCTGAGGACGGCACTGCCGTGACCTACTCCGTCACGGTCACGGTGAAAGAGGCCAAGACGATCCACGCAACCATTTCCATGCAGGCAGAAAATATGTTTATCATGGTTCCGACCCGCGTGGAAGTCTCCAGCGATCTCGCCGAACGCTATGGCTACGCTGATGATGTCACAGACGGCGTTTCCGCGCTGGACGTGCTCGTGAAGTACCACGAGCTCACCTTCGGTGAGGACTTCACGAAGGACAGCAAGAGCGATTATCTCGTCGTCAGCAACGGCACGATCACCACGGTCAACGGAGAAAAAACCTCCGCGTTCAGTTTCGCGGTCAACGGCGAGTTCCCTTGCGACAGAAATGGCGAATATAACCCGCAGTACGGCTACACCGGCTATACCATCAGCCAGACCCCCGTTGCGGAGAACGGCACCGTTGAGTTCTTCTTCTATCAGGACACCAGTATGTACATGGACTACTATACGTGGTTCACGGATACGGACGGAAACCGTCTGGATACCTTTACGGTTCAGGCCGGAACCGACTTCACGCTCGGTATGGACGGCTATATGTACGCCTACGGCGGCGGTCTGAAGCCCGAGGACCGTGTAACGCACGGAGCGGCGCTCGATCCTGAGGACATCCAGATCTGCACAGTCGGCGAAGACGGCACGCTCACGCCGGTCGAGGGCAAGGTCATCGGCGAAAATGGGCAGGTCACGCTCTCGTTTGCCGCCGCAGGCAGCTATGTTCTGTCCGCAATGGGCAACGAGTTCACCAACATTTTCTCCCCGTGGCTCCCCGTCACGGTCACAGCAGCTCCGAAGTCCAGCAATGCGGATGTCAGCAGCGTCACCGTTGCGGGCGTTGAGGCCACTGCTGGCGAGAACAACACCTACACCGTTACCCTCCCCTACGGCACGGACGTTACAGCGGGCAGCTTCGTGATCGTCACAAGCGACGCAGGCGCGACTGTCGGCGCTCTGACGAATGAAGGCAATGTCTGGACGTTCACCGTCACCGCTGAGGATGGCGTGACCTCCAAGACCTACACCGTCACCGTTTCGTTCACCGAAGCCCCGAAGTCCAATGACGCGGGTGTCAGCAGCATCACCGTTGCGGGTTTCAAGGCTGTGGCCGGTGCGAACAACAGCTACACCGTCACGGTTCCCTATGGCACGGTCGTCAAGACCGGCAGCTTCGTGATCGTCACGAGGCATCCGCGCGCGACTGTCAGCGCTCTGACAAACACCAGAAATATCTGGAGCTTCACCGTCACCGCTGAGGACGGCGTGACCACCGCAGTCTACACCGTCACGGTCAATACCGCCGCGCTTCCGGAACCGATCACTCCGGGTGTCGACAATAAGAAGCCCGCTTCGAAGCCCGAGGTCAAGCTTCCGTTCACCGACGTTTCCACGTCCGACTGGTTCTATGACGACGTTGCATTCGTATACAAAAACGGCCTGTTCTCCGGCACGGACAGCAGAAGCTTCAGCCCGAACGCGTCCATGACGCGCGCCATGCTCGTCACGGTTCTCTACCGGCTCGAGGGCGACCCCACCGTCACAGGCAGAAGCAGCTTTACCGATGTACGTTCCGGCGCGTATTACGAAAAGTCTGTCATCTGGGCAGCCGCCAACGGCATCGTCACCGGCACGGACAGCACCTCCTTCTCCCCCGACGCCAAGGTCACGCGCGAGCAGCTTGCCGCGATCCTGTACCGCTATGCGCAGTACAGGAAGCTGGACACCGATGCGAGCGCAAAGCTGAACAGCTTCACCGACGCGGACAGCGTTTCCGCCTATGCCAGCGAGGCGCTCGGCTGGGCTGTCTCGGAGGGCCTGATCAACGGTGCTTCCGGCAAGCTCATGCCGAAGGGCGACGCGACCAGAGCACAGGTTGCCGCGATCCTCCACCGGTTCGTGAAAAATGTACTGAACTGACCTCATAATCCCAATTTGCAGCACAGGACTGCCCCCCTTTTTGGGGGGCAGCCCTGCGTGCTGTATTTCAGAGCATATCTGAAAGCCGGTAAACCAGACCGGCAGCAGCTATTGCGCCACTGGACAGATTACCGGTTTTCAGATATACTTGAAATGATACAACACATATGGAGTTGAATTGCGTGAACGTCTGGAAAACAAATAAAAAGGCCGCCGTCTGGGCGGTGCTGGCGCTGGTGCTGACGGCTGCGCTGCTGACCGGGTGCGGAGCGCCGCAGGCCGGGCCGAGCTATCACTGCACCGTCTCCATTTCCTGTGCATCGATTCTGGAGCACATGGAGCTTTGCAGCGAAGAAAAGCGGGAGCTGGTGCCGGAGGACGGCTGGCTGCTGGAGTCTGTAGAGGTCAGCTTTCAGGAGGGCCAGAGCGCTTTTGACGTTTTGCAGCAGGTCTGCCGGGAGAATAAACTCCATCTGGAATTTTCCACGACGCCGGTTTACGGCTCGGCTTACATTGAGGGCATCGGGAACCTCTATGAATTTGACTGCGGGGCGGAATCCGGCTGGATGTACGCGGTGAACGGCTGGTTCCCGAATTACGGATGCAGCCAGTATGCGCTGCAGGACGGAGACACGGTCACGTGGGTTTATACTTGTGAGCTGGGCAGGGACGTCGGCAGCGGCGGCTGGACAGAGGGCGAATGAGAAACAAAGACGCTTTTTCGGGATATCATCCCGTGATCAATTTTCTATATTACGCACTGGTGCTGCTGTTTTCGATGTGCCTGATGCACCCGGTCTATCTGGCGGTTTCGCTGACGGGGGCGCTGGCCTACGATATTCATCTGAAAGGCCGGAAAGCGGTGCGGTTTGCCGTCATGGGGCTTCTCCCTATGGCGTAATGTCATCAACTTAAGCCCATCATTTCAAAGTGTCAAAAAGCGGGCGTAAATA
>OLXP01000303.1_pt1 | contig 29228 bp, 26 predicted proteins | sample 1644201 | NCBI WGS metagenome assembly OLXP01 (sample SAMEA103958163, study PRJEB25191) | human gut metagenome
TCACATATTTCTACGGGACTCTTTTTTATTAGTGAAGGCAGCACCACCATTAATATCGTTATGTTTTTATAATAATCCTTATATTTTAATATAAACTCCTCTGTTTCCTTATTATAAGGTCTTTCATCATTTAAGGAAATACCCAATTTAACTTTTTCATCTCTAGCTACAGAAAGGCAAAGTCCAGTTCTTGCTCCAGTAGAAATAGTAATTTCTTTTGAGAATTTTTTGCATAGCTTAACAAGCTCCAACAAGTAGGACATCGGGAGAAAATCTAGCTCCCCTCCAAATAAATCTATTTGGGATATCTTAGCAATTTCAGAAAGCTCAAATAACCTACCCTCAAGTATTTTCAAATCAAGTGTTTCATTATTTCTAATTTCATTGCCAAGATAACAGTAGGGACAATGGTTCTCACAATAGAAAGTAGGTTGAACTGAAACAACTAAGTCTTGCATACTTTACCATACCTAATTTTAGATTTATATTCTTGCAGGCATTTCTCAATGTGAATAAAATTAGTTCTTACCCGTTCTTCGCAAAATGGGGGATTAAAATAAAATAGAGAATTATCAGCGGTTAAATCTAATTTTCTTATATCAGGCTCTACATCTAATTCTATTCCTAGGTCTATAATATTACCACATATTATATTATTTACTCCACACTGAAATTTAATCCTTTCCAAGTTATCCCTAATATAGGTATTAACTTGTTCCTCGAAAGGGCTGATTCTACCATATAATAGTGCGTGTAAACAATCTTCAATGGCCCAAGAAATTTCTGGAAGTGGTGGAAATTTCAAATTCCATTCAATTTTAGCTGGGGATTGCTCACTTCCCCTACCTTTATTTCTTAAAATAGCGTAGCAGGAATAAGGGTTTATAAGGGTGTCCCTAGTATGCTCACAAAATCTATCTCCATAAATTAATATGCAACGTACATAGGATTCAAACCAATCATCGCCAATTAATTTATTCAACTTAACCTTGCTTTTCCAATTCTTAACAAAGTCCTTAAATTGACTGTAAGATAAGCAATAATTTCCAGGGTGAGCCTTAATATAGGTGGTAGTAAGATATCTTGTCGTAGTGCAGTTAGGAAATAGCTCTGATAAATTAATAGAATCTGTGAACTCTGAAGCAGTAATGGTATATTTTTCGGACATACCTACTTCACAATTAAATTTTATATTACTATTAAAGAAACTCAACATTTATCAATCCAATATCGTTAGATTCCTTATCTTCTAAAGCAATAGCAAAAGCTAATTCCTTAAATTCTGTCCCACAATTGAACCCTACCCCATATATGAAATAAGTAGATATGAAATCCCCCTTCTTTGCGGTTCCGAATAATAAAATGTCGGCTTTTCCAGAACTAATTAAATTCTCTCCATCAAACAGCACTGGATACTTTATATAAGGCTTATTGGTCTTTTTAGCATTCCCGTAATACAATAGCCCTTTTAGTAAGAATTGCTTATTCCAGGCTTCAGGGCTTTCTGGTAATACTTCAATAATTCCTGCTTGACTGCACGGATTATTCGCTTCTTCCATCTTCTAATGCCTTGTCGAGGTTCTGTAATTCAGACATTACGCTATTCCAGGTTTCTGGTTCTGTGGCCATAGTTCTTATATACTGATAAAAGTCTAAACCCGTCAAAGACTCGAATAATTCGTTATTTTCTTCTGTAAATTCATCAGTGAAATCTACTGGCTCAAAGATATGGTTGCCAACCATCAACAGATTACAAGCAGAGTTCTTAGCAAAGAAATAAATATTCTTCCCGAACTTCTTTTCGCCTTCAAATTTAGGAATATCATTTTCTACCTTTATATCGGTTTTTAATCGGATTATAAGGTATATCGGTAAGGACTGGATAAATTGTAAGGCATTATCCAAAATCTCCTTATATTCCGAAATAAAGGCGTCTATTTCTTCATTGCTTAATATAGAATAGAGAGAATTTGATTCTTCTTTTCTTACCCCATCAGCTCTATTAAAAATAAAGCCCTGATAATAATTGAGAATAAATAACCAGGTGGAAATAAGTTCGTGACAAGGAAAGTGCATATTCGTTTGTAAGTACTTAATTAGAAACTCTTTTCTTAATTCGTAGTTACAATTACTGAAATCAAAGATAAGATTGTCGTAATTAGTATTTCTTAAATAAATGAAAGCTGTTTTAATTGGGTCTTCCATTAAATAAGAAGGGAAATAGAATCTTGACATATCTACAATTGCGCCCTTCTCCGCTATTTCAGGCTCCCTATCTTCCTCGTATGGAAGGGTTGTCATTAAGGTGGGAAATTCTCTAGCTTGAGGCATTTCTTCGCTATTTAAGTCTTCCGTAATCATCCCTAAGGTAGAAGTATCAATTTCCATATAACTCTCTCCATTTTAAGTAATTCTGCTCTATATGCGGATTTTTCTTTATATAATCATATATTCTCTTGAAAGAGCAATTAGTTGGTTTATAGCCCTGAAAAACTACTGTAATCCAGCAAGGCATTTGACATAGATTATTATACTCGCAGTAGAGACACCCCATTTTTTCATAACCAATAGCTAACTTTGCCTCGGAAACGTTTTCCTCGTCTATTTCATCAGTATATTTACCATAGAACATAGAACGAGGAAGTATGGAGGCTCTTTTGGCGCAATCTACAGTGCAGTACCCATTTGAAAATTGCTTACAGGTCTTACAATCACAATAATGGCCCTTAAAATAAATTTCATTTCCAGTTCCAGCAGCTAATAGATTTTCTACTACGTTTATATTAAAATGTCCTTCCTCTAATGCCCACTTGAAGAAATTAAATAAATCATCATCTTCACAAATAAGGCTTTCCCATTTTGGATTTGCTGTATAGTAGTTAACATCAAATTTTATGTGCTTCGGAAACCTATTTATATCGGATTCATTATTAACGTATTTTTCAATAGTCTTCTTAGTAAGGGTAATTGAAAGGTTCGTAGTAAACCCCAGTTCATTGAAACGAAGTACATTATTAATCATTTGCTCTTTATGAGCTTCTATTAGAAACCTTCCATCTGGGTCGTAACTAAATCCAAGTACCCCATTAGAGTAATCTAATAATTCCTTAACTCTTTCCCATTTAGTCCATACCCCATTGGTCAACCAAGAAAATCTTAGATTGATATCAGGATATTCTTTATTTATTAATTTTCTACACTCATCTACAATAAATTTATAGGCATCAAATACTTCATCGGATAAAGCATCGTAGAATAATTCTCCGCCCCAGAATCTTAAGTTAATATCCTTAATACTGGAATACTTTTCTAAGTCTTCTTTAAGATTCTGGAATATATGCTGAGGAACCTCGTAAAGAGCTGGAATATCCACTTTATTATTACGATGCCCCTCAAAACAAAATGTGCAACGTAAATTACAGGCTTCAAATAAGGCATACGAAAACTCAAAAAACTTAGGCTCTAGGTAGAAAGGTATCTTCCTTAAACCTTTTGGCAACTTTATATCGCTTATGTCAATTAGCTGTTCCGGCATTCCAGTTCTTAAATCTCAATAGTTCATTTATATTTAATTTTAACATTTTTTCATATAGTTTTTTAGGAAAATTGCAACTTTCCTGTAACATACAACCACTACCACAGACATTGAAGTATTGGCAGAATTTACACTCAGGCTTACTTAATACGTACGCACCATAAGGGCACCCCATTCGTAGTTTTCCATCAGGGAAAAGAGAATAATTCTTATCAATACAGTAATCTTTCCACTTCCTTCCCTCTAGTATTATACGTGCAAATTCTGCAAATAATAGGTTTCCTGATTTAATTGTCCAGTTATCCATTAAATTGCAGAGCCAGTTATCTACCTTGTCTGGGTCCGGTCCTCCTTTACCGACAAAAAACTTAAGTTCTACGAAAGCCGGATTTATTGAATTCAATAATTTAATAAATTCCTTTGGCTCCCATTTTATAGTAGAATGGTCCATAACGGTCATTGTATTGAATTTAATTTTATCTTCTTTCAACCTATCAACGTTACGTAGCCATATATCTAATAATTCTGGATTATCGAATCTATTAAAATCAAAAGAGGTATCAACGCTGTCTGCCTTTTTTAATAATCCCCATTTATAAGTAGAAAGGTTTCTAAAAAGCAAATTGGAATTCAAAGTGAGCGGACGCTGAAAAATATAAGGCTCTAAATAATTGAGCTGTTCATCCGATAAGGTAAAAGGCTCTCCACCAAAGAGGTCAAAGGACAAAGTCTTATTTATTTCTAAAATTTTCTCTATAGATTTAACGACCTTTTCTAACTCTAATTTATAAGGAAGTGTTCGGAGGAAACAATGAGAACAACTATTATTGCACTGAAAGGTGGGACAGATATATAGAACCTTTATAGATTTAATTAGCTCCTGAGAACTTTCCGCATTTACATCAATGAATGGATTAATAACCTTCTTCATTCTTAATCCTTTCAAATAGCTTTTTTGGAAAAGAGCAACTTTCTGTAAGGGGACAAGAGCCATTACAAAAATCAAAATATTCACAGAATTTGCACTCTTTCCTAACTTTTAATTCATTGCAATATGCGCATCCGTGCTTAATATTTCCTGAAGGGAGAACTGTATAAAAATTAGAGCAATCTTTGAACTTCTTATGCTGTTTTAAGGACTTCTTTATTTTACTGGCCTTAGTAAAAGTGCAATTCGGGCAATTCTTTGAAAATGCGTCATATAATCTAATAAGGTAATCATCTACTTTGTCAGGCGAAGGGTAGTTGCTACCAATTAAATAATCAAAATCTGCGGAAGATGCCCCTAATTCATTAAGCATATTTGTAATGAAATCCACTGTATCTAATTTAGATACTAAATCTTCAGTTAAGGTAATCATTACCGCTAGGTTAACACCCTTATTTGTAAGATATCTGACCGTTGATTTCCATAGGTCAAATTGAGCTTTCTGGAATCTTAATGGATTCCAAGAGGTATCAACTAGATAAGAATTAAGCAGGTAAGGGAAATGAAATTCTTTATAATTCAAAAGATTGGTGCTAATTATATAACTTCTCTTTGAAATTAATCCCATTAACTGCTGAAACCTGCCCTTTTCTATAATCAGGGGTTCACCACCAAAGAGGTCAAATAGAACATTATTGCCAGCGTTATCAGTAATACACTCTAACGTATTAAAGATACCTTCCCAGTTAGAGGTAATCGGCAGATTTTTTAATGTGCAATGAGGGCAATCCAAATTGCAAATAAATGATGGACAAACATAAACTTCTTCCATTAACTCGAGTTGTTGAGAAGTTAGATTTTTTATAGGAAACCCTTTATTCTCAAGTAATGGATTCATTAGAAATTACTCTTAACGTCTAGAACGAGCTTGACAAGATACGTGGCAATTTGAATGACAAGTAAAGAAATTATAAGTAATTCTATTTTTTCTATTGGCATTCCAAGCATTATATAAGTAATTAAATAATGCAGCATTCAATGTATAAGGAGTAATTTCTGAAGCTTTGATTTCTCTATTCTGATTAAGAGGGTTTGTTACTGTTAAAGTAGAAGTGATAGTAGCGCTAGAGGTGGAAGCAGCTTTTGAACCAGCACCTGTAATTGTTCTTGTCCAGCCACTTCTTCTTTTTCCAGTTCCTGGATAAGCTGGAACCCTTGGGATTGTTGCAAGGAAGATGGCGGAACCAGAAACAGAATTAACTAAACCGTGGTTAGAGTTAGTTTGCCAGTACCAATTAGAAGTAAAATAACGAATACGAGTTAAGGAGTCAACTATCTTCTTGCATTGGGAGTATACGGTAGAAGCAGTGCATACTGTATCTGCAATGGTAATTCCTGGCTTAGTATTCTTAGATAATTGGGAGGAAGGGATTGCCCGGGGGTTAGTCCAACTACCAGCTGTACCAGAGAACCTAGGAAATTTCGTTAAGTGGTACTGACCCGAAAACATTGCATTAAGAAGATTATTACTGAAATTATCAATTAATTCCTGCTTCTTTATTTCATTATTTTGTGCTACAGCCATCTAATTTTCTCCAAATTTTAACTTATCCTCTTCCACTAACTTACTTAAGTTTTTAGGAAAAGAGCACTGATTCTTTAATACACAAGGGTTACACTTATCTGCTAATTCACAGCTAAGGCATTTTTCAAGGTGTTTAGCCTTAATAAACATTGGACAACCTCTTCTGACAATACCATCTGGTTCCAACGTATATATAGAATTGCAATTGTGAATGCACCTTCCAAGGCTTTCTGCAATTATATTCTCAATATTGCTCCAGCGCCAATCCTTATATACTCTACAAAGCCATAAATCTGCTCGTTCATTTAAGTCTTCTGCAGAATTGTCATCTACAAGAAATTCAAATAGAATTCCTTTGACAGACTTAATAGAATTCCAGCAATCAAACTTACTATATAGGCTTTCTAAGTCGTAACTGAGTAAATCCTCGGTTAGGGTTATGAGAACAATAGTATCTAAACCATTCCCCTCAAGCTTCCTTAGATTTTCTACCCATAATTTATACTGCTCTTCATTGAATCTCTGTGGATTCCAGGAAGTTGCTAATGCTATTTCGTACTCTTTATATAACTCTAATATTTCCGGTGAAAGATTTAATAAGTTAGTAGAAACTGCATCAATTAATCCCGTTTCCAGGCATTTCTTGAATCTATCAAAATGTAAGGTGCATTCTCCACCAAATAAGATTCTATAATAGGCGCTAGTATTCTGCAAAGAATTAAAGAAAGCAACCTCGTTAAAATCCTCTTTTCTTAATCTTAGAAAGCAGTGAGGACATTTAAGGTTACAATCAAAGCTAGGAATTACATATAACTGCTGAATCATATAACCCAACCTCTTCTTATAATAATGTCTTTTCTCTTTAACATTTCTTCGCAATAATTATTACAGTTTATAGCTTGCTTTCTATTTAATTCGCACGCATTACAAAAATTGCATAATTCGCAATACTGACACTTGCTATTAATATAGCTCGAAGGTCTTTCTTTCACAGGTAAGGGTCTTTCTTCTGGAAAATTTAGCTCTTCCCCTTGCCCTGTTAAATCCTCGCAATACCCGTAAATTAATCTACCACTCAAATCTACCCAACAGGTTCTAATAGTAGAACGACATAGTAAATTAGTATTAAATTCGCAATTACCTCTAAAGAAAGGAGATACTGGCATTAAGTACTGCTGCAAATTATTTTCAAATACCTGATTCCATATATCTACCATCTTATATCTAGGAAAATAATTATTAGAAATACCTGAACAATTCATACCATTTAATCTACAGGTAGTTCCTAAGTCTTTAGCTAAATATAAATGGTCTAATGCCATATTTGCATTCTTCTCATTTATTACAGAAATGAAAGGAGGTACATAGCCAAAGTACTCCTTAAATTTTCCTACTACTGCACGAAATAATTCCTCAGTATAGACTGTATTTTTATCCCATTTTCTTTCATTTCCATATTGGAAAGACGTAGCCACCTTGATTCTTTCGTTACTTAAAATTTCTTTCCATTTGTTAGGGCTAAGGTAAAAACTTTTAAGGTTCGAAACTATCCCTATGGGACAAGATGAAAAAGAAAGTAAATCCTCGAAAAATTTAGGGGAAGCCATTAAAGGGTCTCCCCCAGAAATTCCAATCGAATCCGGATTCAACTTACTTATTACTTCTTTAATTTTAGAAGGTAATTCAGAGGTAAATCCAGATTTAAGATAGCCTGCACTACAGAAGGAACAAGCAAAATTGCACTGTAAAGTTCCTTTAATGATTAAATGCATACCTTAAATTATCCCTTATTTAAAAAATAGTTTACAGTTTCATTAAAGGAAATTAACTCCTTTAGAACAGAGCTCTAATATTTGCAAGTACCTTACCGTCTTTAGAATCTGCAATAGCTGTACCGATTGCTTCCCCATTAGGAATGTTAGAAGCCTTACCTTCAGATTCTTTACTTAAATATAGCCGGTCGAATTTCTTTATCTCACCTTCTACATTTACTAAAACCCTTCCCATTAAGGCAATAGGTGTTGGATTTTCTAGGTTTTCCGCGTTGTTAAGAATAAAACCAGCAGTATCTACATTGGTGACTACAGCATTTACTTTATCCTTAGCAATAGTGAATTCGTTATTACCACCGAACTGTAACAGGGTACCTGCTTCATAATATTTATCCGCACTGTTAAATTCGCAAATATCGCCCCACAGTGCTCTATAGGCAGTACCTTGAATAACCTGATTGAAAGTAATTTTTCCTTTGAAAGTAGCATCCCCAACGTTAGACATATCTACTTTAGCAAACCAGCCATTCAAGGAGTTGACAATAGCCCATTCAGAAGGGTACTTATCTTTTGAAGGATTCTGTGTATTAATGCTATCAGTTTTATTCAAGGTGGTTTCATTAATACGACCTAGCATCAAAGTATTTTTAGCAGTTGCCATACCGACATACCAGCCATTAGCAACAGAAGTCAATTTTCCTTCATACGGGGCGCCATCTGCGTAGTAGTTAACACCTGGAGTAAGGTCCCAATCTCCATTTACGTAAATTCCAGAACTTACGACGTTATAATTTGAGGTCTTAATGCCAAGATAACCTTTACTATCATCTAAACCGTTTGCTTTTTCAAATAGGTTCGTACTAGGATTATAATACACCAGTTCCCCTACCTTTACGTCTGTTGCAAACATTTCTGGGTCAAAAGAGCCTGCTTGGTCAGCAGAACCAGCTGTAACAAACTGCCAGCCATCTGGACCTCTCAAAGCTAAGCATCTGGACTTCAATTCCGTGTGATAAATAATTTCATATACGGAAAATGGTGCAGTATTTGCAGGAGGTAATCCTGCTTCTGTTTGAAGGAAAGGAATAGAATTTTCATCTGGCACCATAATAGTTAGGTCAATTAGGCCTGAAATACCAGTTAGAACAATAGGCACTGCAAGGGTAATTCTATTACCAACTTGTGGTGGATTATTGGCAATTTTTCTCTCTTTTCCTACCATAGTAGTAATACTGAACATTGTGCCATCGTCTAGGAATAGACCAATATTTCCAATATCGAAATCCCCAATTTCCTCGTCTAAAGAAACGACAAAAGTAAAGGTTCTCTGGTCTTGAACCTGATATCTAATATAATCAACGTTACCTTCCCAAACCGGGTCAACAACATCTGTCATTGAAGAATTTGGCTGAATAATGGCTGAACCAATTTTTACTTTGTCCACCCTAATTTCCGGTCCGCCTAATCCGGCCTGTAATGCGGCAGCTATTCCTAAATCTGTAATTGTAGTTAGCATTTACTATTCCTTCATATTATTTCATAGGTGCGATTCACCCGTTCATATATAATAAAAATATTGAATTTTGTTATAAATTCATCCAGTCACCCATATCCCCAAATTTATCAAAATATACGGGGTAAAGGACAAATCTTCTTATATATCCATTAATTGAGTTAAACCCATTTAACTGACCAATAGTACAATTTCTTGGAACTGGGGCGTCATCCTTGTCAAAAGACATTGAAAAATCATTAAATTTTAACTTACTAGTTTTAATTGCTAGCGCAAATTTAGAAGTAAATGGGCATTCATAACTGTTAACCCTCAAACCTTCTTTATAAACTTGAAATACTGTATTATTTTCCATCTTCAATACTTCGCAGTAATTATTAGTAGAAGAATAAGCACGAAGTAATACACAGCTGTTTTCAATTTTATCTTCAGATACCTCCATAATTATAGTGCATTCCTTACGAGGCAGCATTATATTTTGGTAAGTGGCAATATCCGAAGCTCTAGTTACCGGCATTGAACCTGTTGGAATATACGAGGAGCGGCTTTCACCTTCTTCTAACTGAAACCAGTGCCAATCCCTAACACTATTTAATGGGGTTAAAGTAATTACATTATTATCCTCTAAAGTAAAAGTTAAGGATTCCCCAGGGGAAACCGTACCGATAGTCTTACTAAGGGTTTCATTTCTTATCTGTATCAGTGTTCCAAAAGTAGAAAGGGTATATGTTCCAGATAAAAGCTCTAATCTTCTAGTGCTTACTCTATTGGAATATGTGAGCATATTTGTTCTTTCAGGCTCGAGCAAAAGTCCTAAACCCTCCCCGTGGTGTTCTGAAAATTCTAACATATAGCACATTCTTGGGTAGTTCAAAGGAACCTCTGTTGGTAGCGTCGAATATGGCTCATAATTAGTGGCAATAGTCGCTCTCGAAAAAGTCATTGGTGCTAGTTCATTAGAACGATATTGCTTGTCAAAATTTATCAAAGGGGTAAAAGAGGGGATAGTTCCCTGCATATAACCATATCCTTTGAAAGTACTGCAGCATTTAAGGGTATTATAAGCATAAGCTACAGATAAATATAGAGGGTATTTATATTCATAAATGCAGGGAGCTACGTTTTTAACCCTATAGTAATCATTAACAGCAGTACCAATGAATAATTCAAACGGGTCTGCGGTAAATACCGCAGAAATACTTCTTAGAACTAATTCAATCGGAGCGCATTTATAGAATAAGTACCATATATCTGTTTCATCAATATCATATAAGCGTGCGTCGTATTCCAAATCTACGTGAGAAGTAGGGTACCATTCTTTAGTACCAGTTCCGTGTATTTTTGAATTATTCAGAATATAAGGGGATTCCCTCATAAAGGGGTCTTTGGTATTGGGGTTGTCAGAATAATTTTTCTTACCATTAGCCCATAATTGAAAAGCCTGAAATTTAGCATTCTTAATCCAACCAATGAAGGAAATAAAATCTTTAATACCTTTGGCGGATTTATTAAACATATTAAGGAAGGTTACCAGATTAGCATATTCTTCTTTGCTAAATATGTCTGACTTATAAGAAAAACCTAAAAATTCTGCTTGCTGAATATTTATATCTTTGGACTGTCTTAAGGGGTCCCTTATTAAACGTAAGTCCTCTACGAATGCATAAATATTTTCTGCAAATACCTTAGAAGTAGCGCGGAATAAATCAGCCCAGGCTTCATTTTCCCTAAGTCTAGGAATCAAAATTTCGGACCAGTTCTGGTAATAGGACTGTTGTTTTAATTCTTCTTCGGTCATTTAATCTTCTTTTCTATTTAGAATATGGGGATAGCGGATTTACCCAAGACTGAGAATCCCTATCTGAATACTTAACATTTACGGTTAAGTTAGAAATATTTATATACTGGTTCTTATTGATTACGAAATCAATTTGAGGACTTACACGTTCTATGTAGTCTATATCATTAGGCAATACGGAAAATATTACGTCTTCTATGTCGGAAGCATAGAGGCTTCTTCCTAAACTTCCTAATCTTAATTTAGTATGCTCTTCTAAAGCATTTACCGCCTTTTGCTGGCTTATGGTTAAATCTGATTTTGGAAGCATATACAAGGTTAAATTTATATCTACATTTACAGGTTCAGGATTAAATCTTACGAACTGCAACCCGAAAATTGATTTGGATTTAAGATATGAAATCAATTGCTTAAAAGTCTGGTCAGTAAAGGTATCGTCTACCAATAGCATTAACCCTACAGCATTCATCCAGTCCTTATCTAGTGGAGCAATTTCAGCTTGGCCGTAAACATTACAGTCTATAACACCAGGATATTTTGCAACTAAGGATTTGAAGTCGTCTCGAACAATGCCTCTACCATTAGAAGCGCCAGCTGCCGCCCCTAATTCTTTATAATAAAGGATTGTTGGTTCATCCCCGCCATTGAAGGCATTAGAAGTAGTTTCTCCAGTAATGGACGGGTAATCATTAGATTTAACAGATAACTCGCTTCTCGTATTATTGCCTTCACTTCCAACAGTAACAGCATATTTGAAAGTAATCACTTCGCCAGCTACAGGAAACATACCATAAATTCCATTTCCGAATTTTACTTCGACATTACCATCCGGCAAAGAATTTTCATAGAATTTTCTATCAGAGGTTCCAAATAAATAGATTGGGTCTTCTGAACGTTCGTATTCTTGACCTTCACTATAGCATATAATGTCTTGGTCAGAAATTACCCATTTTTCTTTTTCCTCTAATTTATATACCTGATAAGCGGAACCAGAAGAAGTAAACTGCGCGGATTTGACTTCTCCTTGATATAGAGTTACATTTTGAATATAATCAGAGGAATTGAATATAATAGGCTCCCTATTAAAGTATTTGGTGCCTTCGATATCAAATTGGGTGAACTTAGGAATCTCTATAAATCCTTGGTTCAAATCATTATTTTGCAATATTGCAGTACATTGAGCTGGAGTTTTTCTTGAAATTCTAACTCCTAAAAATCTACAGTTAGTATAAATGCTTTCCGGAAGGTGAGCAGTGTCTAAATTAGTTTCTCTAACTGCCGCCATCATAGTATATTGGTCATAAGCTCCAATGGCCGCCATTGCTTCTATTAAAAGGGTACCGGTACTGGATTTTGATAAGGATAGCCACGACGCTTTATCAGCTAAATATGCGGATAGCTGGTTACTAATTTGTTCAAAATCTGGTTGTACCGTTGAAAGTTGAAGATTATCTGCCATTGAATTACCTCAAGTTATATAATAAAAATAGTGATTTTATTGAAATTTCCTTACTGTGCAGAAATACGACGCTTTAAGGTGAACCGTAGTTCCCTAGGGTCCCCTTGGTAGGAATACATAAGGGTTACATCATAAGCATCATTATCGTAATCAGTAATTACGAAAATAGCACTTCTAGGCATATAAATTTCTGGTAAGAAATTAGAAACTGAATCATATATGGTATTCTTAATATCTTGAGCTGTGGTATCGTCCACGGGTTCAAATAAATAACGCTCTAAATCACAACCAAAGGTAGGTTCAAATATCCTATCTCCTAGAAAGCTACCTAACTGGGAAGAGGTAGTAAATAGATTTAGAAGCATATTATTCAAGGCATCAGTTCCTGTAACCAATTCAGAAGAATTTAATTGCTCTTTATAATCTGAATTTATATCCGTTAAAATCTTAACCATTTTGTTGTTCCTCTCCACCAGCTTGTCTTTGTCTAGGTGCTGGTATTAAATCTAAAACTTGCACTGGATTTTCATTCTTTGCGTTAGGGCTGTCTGCTTTTGGAGCTGGTACTGGTACTGCCCCTGCTCCTCCCCACCCTGCAGGGTTACCAGCTGACGGGGGATTATTAATAGAGGTAGAACCACCACATAAAGTTGTTGTAGCACCAGAAAAAGTTGAGCTACCATTCGATGAGCATAGCAGGGAAGAGCTACCTCCAACAGTAGTATTACTACCTAGTACTTGCATTGAACCAGTTGACTGTATGGCGGAAGATACCGTAGCTGTTGAAGAAAATCTAGCAGTTATAAAATTAATAGCAGTGTTGACGGTTGCAGTAAAGCTATTAATAATACTAAGAATAAAATTCATTGCTTTGACATTAAACTGCTTTTGACATACAATATCAAAACTGTCGCAAGTAAATTTTATTTTATTTAGTACGTTTACCGTCCAATCCCCATTTATATTCATTGTTAAGCCCTTAGGCTTTTCTTCAGTAGCATTTGGACCTACAGGATTAGAAGCAGTATCAAATTCTACGTGTCCCGCCCCATCTATAGTAAAGAAGGTGCCAGATACGTGATAGAAGGTATAGCTGTCCTTCTGAGTATTAGCTATGAATAAAGACCCGGACCTATCTATAAAACCGTAAGAAAATGGGTAATCCTCAGTCAATTCTAATTTTATATTTGGAAGTGCACCCAAAAATATGCCAGAGGTTACATCATCATTAGGGAAAAAGACCCAGCACTCTGTACCAATATCCGGAATACTAACGTTACCTTGATTATTTGAGGTGGATAAGAAATTCTTAGTCATAACCCAAGGAATATTCTCATCTTCTAAATCCACAGGGTGCAAAACGCTTATTCTTACCTTAATTCTCCCAAGCAGTAAAGGGTCATTATTGATAACCACAGTCCCTTTTGCAATCTTCCCCTGCAGTACTTGCGGTTTATAATCAGTAGCATTATTTAGCATTTAACTACCCTTCCTTTATATTAAATTATTGAACAAGTCAGCTTCAAGACCAGTGGACGATAAGGTTAACTTCTCAAAGTATCTCTGCTGGCTTATAGCAAGAGTTTTTGCTTCTACAACCCAACTGGAAGCCTTTTCAGTATCTATTGACTTAGAAGCAGCATCAGTTCTAGCTAGCTGAACCTTATCGAGTATATCTATTGGAGTGGATTTGCTGAAAATTGCCTCACCTTTTATTGAATTTAAGGCTTTATATCTTTGATTCTGATAAAAGGCTTGCTCATAATTAGTATGAACATTACCTAAATTAATTGGGTATAAATCATTTCTTATAATTCCCAAATCATTGTAAACATCAGAATTCATATTTAGTACTGCACTATTATCCTTTACATAGGAAATTTCAGAAAAATATTTATCTTCAGCACTATTTAAGTTAAATTGTACTGCAGAAGTCTTATAACCGTAACTATAGTTATAAATACCAGCTTTATTCTGAAAAGTCATTTCATCTGCTCTAAAAGACTTTTCATTATCTGCATTGGAAGAATTGGTAATTATATATTTAGGTCTCAAGGAATTAATATCCCTATACAGTAAAGTTCTACTTAGATTAACGGCGGACATCATAAATGAACTAGTTCCAGACCATCCGTGGTCCCTAATAAATTGAGAAAACTGCCCATAGTTACGGGTACCATTAATCCACGTCATTTCATCTGCAGTAACTTCTCCATCAAATTTCAACCCACACTTTAGTGCAATGCTGCTTAGCGCATTAGAGGAGGTTCCAGTAAATGCAAAAGGTTCTATACATCTTAAAAACTTAGGATTATTAAGAACCCCATAAATTAAAAACGAATTAGAATTAGTTTTAGTATTTTGCTCTGGAACACCAATTAGAACAAATTCCATAATATTTTCTAATGCCTTCTCAGAATCAGAACCAATAGCAACAGACAAGGTGGTACCATCAGTTAGCATACCTTTATCAAGCAAGCCTAAATTATCATTTATATCCAAACGTATCTGCGGAAGCAAATCATAAATATTAGAAGTAATAAGCATCGACGTAATATTATTAAACGTCAAAGGTAGCCTGATATTATTAAGGTAGAAGTCAAAAAATAAATTTTCATCTATATAAAAGGACATATCTTAATCCTTATAATACCACCTTCTTATGGGAAGACCCAGTAGAGGTTTTATTAGTTGTCTTATTAAGTGCTCTAGAAAGTTCCTGCAAATCTGGAAGGTATAGCTGCTTACCCCTAGAAATTTCGGAGTGTGGAAAAATTAAACCGTTGAACCTTGCAATTACCCACCAAAGAGAGGAAGTTCTATAATTATTCACTGATAGGTTAGGAAGATGCTGGGGATTCTCCACATCATAAACTAAAGATGTATAGGTATCTTCTAAGAAAGAAAGCCTATTATCGAAAAAATTTAGCATCTGTTTAGTTTCAGTTAATTTGCCTCTACCTTCCTTATATTCGACAACATCCATATAGTTAGAAAGGTTTAAGGTTTGTTTAGTAAACGTTGCCATCTCTAATCTCCAAATATTGCTTTCTTAACCGTTCTTCCAAGCTTTCCGAACATTTCTGGTGCTTCTTTTATACTAGCTATTCTTCCAGATAATGGGTCGTAAAAGGCTGATTTAGTTAAAAACCAGTTCATTATATCTTCCTTAGTTGGGGACATAGTGGTTCTAAGAGAAATCTGTGCGTCCGCTGCCATTGGATACCCATCTTTATCAAACTTAGAAATGAACGATATATTAACACCAGTTAAAACAACCCCTGTAATATATGCAAAATTACCCAATTTCAAAGACATAGGTCGGTAATCTGTATTATTGCCCTTATTATAAGCACTAACATTTTCTTGGTATTGAGCTTTTAAGGTTCTCCAATCTAGACCCCCAGAAGGTGGGGTTAAAATACCTCCTTTAAGGGTTGGACTTGCCAACAGCATCAAATTATAGCACTGCATAAATACATCAGTGTAGGCATCTGTAATAGCATCAAATCTGAAAGGAACATCGAACTCCAAGGGGCTATTTCCAGTCCACGCAGCAAGTGTGGATACATTATCCAAAACGGTTCTGAACCCTGTAACTGCCTGAGCGGCTTGTAAGGTGGATTCAAGAGCAGAACCAGCACCACTAGGAAGATAATTTTTAATAATTGAATCCCAAGTTGAGGAAAGATTTACCGCAAAAGCTTCCGGCATAAATGCGGAGATTGTCATTCTTTCACCTCTAGGTCCTTCGTCTGACGCATATAATTCAATTCTATATGCGGGGTTAAGGTATCTACCTTCAGCAGTTAAAGTTGATTGAGCCATTATATTCTTACTCCTGTATTAAGCAAGTCAAGTCCACCGCCACCTAAATGGGAAGCCAACTGTATTGGAGCTGGAACCTTATCCGTTGTATGTCCCCTGCCATCTCTAGGTTGGCTAGATTGGTCTTTCTTTTTACTTGCTTCGTAATTTCTTTCTTCCTCTTCTATTATATCCATAGATACCGGGGACACATCATTACTAGCTACTGCAACCTCAGCTTCTAGTCCATCCATCTTAGCAATTCGCTCTTGGTCAAGCATTGCATAGGCATCTTGTTCTTCCGCAGTATAACGATTAAATATGCCTCGTTTATTGCCAATATTTAGTCCGGAAACATAGTCTGCTCTAGCACCATATAACCTACGAATCATTTCTTCCTGGGATTGTCCTTCTTCAATCCCAGACATTTTGAATATTTTATCAACACCTCCGTGCTGTATACCAGCAGACCAAATTGCGTTGGCCAGTGCTTTAGAAGAATTTGGGTCCACCCCAGTAATATCTTGAAACTTCTTAGCTGTTGGGTCAAACCATTTTTTCTTTGCTATCTCATCTTGAACCTTGGCAAAATTTGGGTCTTCCTTGGCAAGTTTTTTCCAGTTCTCTTGAAACTGACTATTGGCATTCTTATTTCTGTAGAATTCTCCGCCATCCGCAGTTAACTTTTCATAATATTCTGGATTTGACTCTTTTAACTCATCCATAAAGGAAGCAAGTCCGCCAGTTTTAGAGGCAAACTGGTATTTTCCAAAACTTACACCGCCCTTATCCCCAACTCCGGAAGAGACCGTTCCTGCGCTAGCCCTCCCTTCGTATTTTTCAGACAACTGGCCAAGACTTGAATCATCACTTACATCAAATTTTCTAGATTGTCCCTTATCGTAAGTTACATCATTGACGCCTAATACGTAATCCCCATATTCAGAGCCAGTTTTAGAAAATTGGTCCTCTTTATCTAAATCCGAAGAAAAAGAAGTGCCAAATATAGAATCAACTTTTTCAAAGAACCATTTTTTAGCATCATTCCAGAAAGCGGCATATAGCCCTACTGCTAAGGCTACCACTGCAATAATACCAGTCGGACCCAAGAACGTAGCAATACCCACTAAGGCAATACCCAATTTCTTAATAAGACCAAATATAGATTTTGCAACCCCCCATATTCCGGAGCCTTTCTTTTTCTCCTTCTTATTTTTTCTATCTATATATTCGTAAAAATCAAATAAGGTATCCTGAAGGGTTTTCTTATTAAGGTCATCTAGCATTATAGCATTATCTTGATTAGATACGTTGTCATAATAATCGCTGAATTCAGAGTCTTCGGAAAAAGGACTACCTTTTATATTATCGTTCTTAACGAATAAGGCATCTTGAATAGACTGGGAAACTTGCATTCCTTGTTGCATTAATATTTCAATTTGCTCTCTAATTTCCTCTGTAGTTTTTCCTTGCTCACTCATATAAGCAATTACATCGGAGGCACCAATTTCTCCCTTCTTCTTTATTTTCTTATTATAAAATCCTTTACCCAACATATAGAAATCTTCATATAGCTTCTTATAATCCGAACTATACTTCTTTAGTAAATTATTATTGAATTTATAACGGCCTACTCTTCTTCCACCGAAAGTAATTCCGAACTTCTTTCTACCTCCTACTTTCTTTGTAAGTAAGGCATTTAATCCAAGTTTCGCTACCCCGCTGACACCCTTCAAAGATAACTTTGTAGCCCCTATACCAAGTTTGGCGGAAGTTTCGAGCAGTTTATAAATTGGGGAATTATCCCTAATATCTAAAAGGGCTTCTTTAATATTCTTAACCGGACTATATCTACTCTCCCACCATTTTTTCTTTTCTTCCTCGCTAGAAAATTGATATCCCCTTTCGGATTCTACCTCATTAATTCTCTTCTCTAACGCTGAAATTTTATTTTCCTGTTCCATATCTTTAGAATATAATTGAACAGTTAATTTCTCTTTCATAGCTAGCAATTTAGTATACATAGGAGAAGCAGGGTCAAGATTTTCAATTTGCTTAGAAATAGCAATATAACGCTTTTTTATATGCTCGCGTTCTTTCTGAAATAACTCTTTACGTTGATTTAATATATCTTGCAGCATTTAGTATTCCCCTAAATAACCAAAACCAAGCATTGGACTTTCATCCCTATCCTTATCGAAGTATTTAATTGGAGTCATATTCTGCTCCTGCTTAGGTTTTTCAATATAGGTAATTTGCTTTTCTCTTTCTCTCAATTCTGGATTTCTAATATTATCCGGAATTTTTGTTTGCATTTCTTGTGGTACCGGCTTAGAATTACCAAATTTCTTCTTAGCTTGAGCCTCGTATTTTTTCATTCTTTCTGCAGGGCTTTCATTACCGAAAGTAAAATAGGATATTGCATCACCTACTTTATCTCCAATCCATCCGCCTACTTTATCGACCCCTATTTTAGCAGCCACTTTCTGTCCAGCACCAAAGGGGTCGATAGCATCCCACCAGGACCAATCTTCTTTTTTCTTGTTATCTATATAGTTATCATAAGCTTGCTCTCTACCGATATTATTTTCTTTCATATCAGAACGAACTTCAGCTTCCATAAACCCTATATCTATCAATGCAGAAGCTACTGGAATTTTAGAGAGTACCCCTTTTAATCCTTTCTTTGCTCCGCTTTTAACTGCTTCTTTTGTAACCTGCTTTGCTGCTTTCTCCTCTAGAGCTTTTGCTGCTTTCTTAGCAGCTGGGGTTTTAGACATCTTTGCTGCTTGTTTGAGGGTATTTGCTGCCTCTTTAGACTTCTTTCCTATGCCAAGCATATTCTTAGTACCGTTAACGGCTTTGCCAGCTAGGTTCTTAACTATCTCTACGGGCTTTTTAATTAAATCTTTGGCAAAATCCTTAACATACTTAAAAATTTTAATAATGGGTTCTACAAATATCTTCTTAAAGCCTTCTTTCATTTTTCCGAATAGCTTTATGAACCTACCTTTTAGAGCCTTAAAACCAGCTTGTAGCTTTTTCTTAAATAAGTTAAATAGTGCTAACAGCCCCGTTAACTTAAATAAGGATTTCATTATACCATCAGCTTCTTTCTTGTCTTCCTCATCCCCATCTTTCTTTCTATCCCTATTATTATAGATATCCCAGGTATCTTTCAGAATATCCAGAAGTACTTCACCATTTAATAGCCCTTGGGTTGAAAATAGGAAATTTTCCTCGAATTTTGCAAGATTCTTGGGATTATCCTTATTAGAAGAAAGTTCTGAGATATCCTTCAAGGAATTAGAACTATTTTTGGGTTCTTGCACCCTACCATTTACTGTGGTTCTTGGGGAAACCTCGTCCAATATATCTTTTACGGACTTCTGTTTTGTAGATTTAGACTTAGATTTGGCAATATTTCCAACAGTTTTCAATCCCTTTCTAGAACTAGACTGCCTTGCTTTATTAGCTCTTTCTACGATAGTTTTATTAAATTGAGAAACCTCAATTAAACCTCGTTTTAATGCTAACTGTTGTTCTGCTTCTGCCCGTAATGCGGCAATATCTTCATCAGTTAATTCGTCTTCTCCGAAGACTTCCTGTGCCTCTTTTTTAGTATAGGATTTAGGAGCGTTTTTAACGGAAGACAATACCCTATCCCTAGTCAAACTAGGACTTATATCACTCTCATTAAATTGTTCTAAGAGAGCCTCTAAATTAGGTTTATCTGTTAAATCTACTGCCAATTCTCACTTACCTCATCTTGCAGAGAGCCCTAATTAATTGATGTTGCCATAGTTCCCCCTTATTATGTTTTCTAATTAATAGGGAAGAAACGGCTAAGAAGGTTTGGGCGTCTGAATCCATACTACAATAAACGCCTGAACCAAATTCCGCTAAAAAAGCAATCTTTTCATTAATGGATTGCAGAGAGTACCGGGGAAAGAAATTCAGCGGCGTCCACTTCAAGAAATATAGTCTCCGGTTCAGCCGGTACTTCCTCCCCTGAATCCATCTTCTTACACAACTCTGAATACTCTTCCTCAAGGCTAGCTAAATTCAAATTAAGTAAAGCTGCCTCATCAGAATCATAGTCTAAAACTGGACTACTGATTACTTCCTTTAATTTCTTAATTCTCTGTTCCAAAGTATTCTTGTAGTCTGGTGCGTGGAATTTCAAGTCAGTTACGGTAACTTCTTCTTGTACCCCGTGGTCTACTAACTTATCAAATTCTGTAATTTTATTTAAGGCTTCCAGACCATTCTTTTCCAAGAAATCTTCCATAGTTTTCAATTTTTCATCCCAGGTATTTCCTTTGAAATACTGAGCATTACTATATAAGAAATCATCATCTTCGGATAAATCATCTTGACTAAATATAGCTGAGAATTTCATAGTGGGAACTACGAAGCCTTCGTTTTCCCATTTACGATACTCATCTTCTTTAATATCTGGAGCTAATTTAATGATGGAAGATTTATTAATAACAGATACGTTATCGTTTCCATACTTAGATTTCCAGTTAATTGACATTGGACTATTAGGGTAAGAATTGAGTCTAAGCCAGTAACATAAATACTTAAAATCACCAGGGGTTAAAGAATCTACATCCCTATCAATGCAGTTCTGAATAACTTCCTTAAATAATTTATGGCTCTCTGTCTTCATTACCTTAGACATCTTAGCCAGGTCTCTAACTTCGAACTTTCTGGCTTTTAAATCCTTAAAATCATAGAATATGAACCCAGAAGGCAGTGAAATTGACTGATACTTATCGTTCTGGATATTATTTACTTTCGAGGTATCCCCAGAATCAGTTTCTACCTCGTCCTTTACTGATTTATTTTCTACGACTTCATTTAATTCTTTTTCAATCTGCTCTTTGCCAGCATAATTGAAATCTGCAAAGTTAGCACCAACCTGGTTTTGCTTTACCTTTACGTCGTCTACATTTAATTTATATTCGACTCCACCAATTCTATTTTTAACTTCACCAGACATATAAATTCCTTTCAGTGGTAAAATTTAAGTTAAAACCTTCCAGAAAAATTTTGATAACCTGTGGCAATAGATGCAGCTGCACCACCAGAATTGAATAAACCAAAAGGTTCCCATTCCACCCTTTGAACAGACAGAGTAACAGATGTTTTAATAACTCCTGATTCGGAACCTAATTCATATGCTTGTATCTGCTGTGGAAAACAACCTCTTAGATTTATTACCCCTTTCTTTAGTCCAACAGTATCGAATAAATGTACAGGAATATCTCTAGCATATCCATCTTCGCCCTCTGGACAACGGAAAACCCCGTATTCATTTACGATCGATCGTTTCCACTTATCGAAATAAGTAAGGGCGGAAAAATTAATATCTTCGTAGAATACTATCGTCACATCATCTACAGAAATAGAATCTGCAAAAGACCTCTGTCGCGCTTGCGTTCTTGAATTTGTAGTTGTAATATTTTCAAAGGGTACTGTCACACGTTCTGCTCTCATCATTAAAGGGGTAGTACCTACCAAGCTATCAACAGTATCAGTAACCCAATTTAGACCATCATTGATTGCACCAGTAATTTTAGAAAGTATGCCCTCTTCACTTTCTTGCTTTCCTCCCATATTTCCTAGACCATCTATTGGCTTAGGAATGGAAGGTAATTGAACAAGCCACCTAAAAGATACAGCCGCATCTGGAACAGTCATTATGTGGTATAATGTTCTAGGTACCAAACTGACTATTGATTCAAACATTTACAAGTTCTCCACATAATTTGACAAGAAAATTTAAGAACTAAATTAAGGGATTTTAACGGTTATTTTATTTTTCTTATAATTGGCATACAAAGTATAACTAAACCGATTATATACCGTTAAAAACCGAAATAAGTGGTATAATATTAAGTAAAAAGGGAATAGTGGTATAAACCAGCTATTCCCTTCAAAATCCTAGTAATTAGAGAGTCTGAGCTTCACCAAAGATTGCATAATCATAGGTAAAGGTAACTGTAACTACTACGGAAGCAGCAGCATTAGAAGAGTCATAAGTAATTGCTTCAATATTAGAAGGGAAGCACTTATAAATCTGAACTTCTTTTACAGCAGCACCAGTTGTATCAAATACAGTTAAGTTAGCTGTTCTCGTATATTGTTCGGAATAGCCAATAGAAGAGCCAGTATTAGTACCACGTGCATATTGTTTCCAAGTACGAATTCTAGAAAGGACCGCCATATCGACTGTTTCTAAGAAAGTAACAGTAAAGGTACCTTGGTTTGTATTGGTACCGGATTGACGTTTTTGAAACCCTGCTAACATATTAGTAATAGTTTCATTGGTCTCTTCTGGTTCTTGAACTGACTGACACTGTAGGGTTAATCTACGAGTATCGGATTCACCTGGAATAGAACCAAAGAGTAGAGTAAATGACTCAGTGGTCAATGCATCAGGTAAAGAATTGATTTCATCTCTTTGAATTCTTTGTACCATTTCATAAATCCTTTAATAAATTAAGCGCTAATGCCTTTATCTTTCATTGCTTTTTTAAGGGTTTCAATCATAGATTCTGCTTTTTTGAATAATTCATTTTTTTCTTTATCAGAATAAATACCAGACAAAGACTTAAGTGCAGCAGAACTAATTGCTTCCATTGCATATCTTAAATCGTAGCGCATTTCGTCCATTTTCTTTTGGGAAACAATTTTATTCTGCAAATCTAGGAAGGCTCTCATAACGTTATCCAGCTTCTTTGCCCAAACTCCGCCTTCTTCCCGAATTTCTTGCAACATTTTCTTATATTTGCTTTTATCCACCCTGTATCCACTCTTATCAAAATTGGACATCCAATTTTGCAGTTGTTCTGGTGTACGGAAAATAGCACCCTTTTTCTGTTCTGCTCTTTTTTCTACCTTATCGGACACGTCCCCATCAGGGAACTCTAAGGCCCAAGCAGTATATTCAATACCTGGTTTGTTAATTAAAGCAACAACATTTCTAGGACGACCTAAGATTCTGTAATATCCATTGCCTAAATCAATACCTTCTTCTTCTCTTCCTTTACTATATAAATCGGTATATCTGGAAGAGCATAAGATAATACCCTCTTGGCCTTCATAAGAGAAAACAATTGCTAAAATACCTCCATCTTTAGTAATTTTATCAATTTCTGACTGGGATAATCTCTTAAATACTTTAACTTCTGGGGTCAACTTATTCAAGTCCATACGGGAACTACGATATAATTCCTGCACAAAACCTTTGAACCCATTATACCAGTGCTTATTTGCTACATCTTTTAACTTCTGGGGAATGTCAGAAACAGCCGCTTCAACACTTAAATATCTGGAAAATCTAGAAAGAACTTTGAACTGTTCCATAATTAAAATACTCCTTCATTTTTCAATTTAGTTGCAGCTTCTTTAACTTTTAATAGCTTATTTTTCATCTTATAGCCAATAACCCCCATCTTTTTAAGATAGGATTCTAACTCAGGCGTCCAATATTTCCCTAATAACTCTTTGATATAACTATTAGCATAAGAAGATAAACGATGAACGTTCTTTTTATCTAGGTAATCTTTTACCTCTGGTTGTGCAGCAACTTTTTCAACCTCAGTATTGAACTGCTTATCTAAGGACTGCAGTTCATCATTTAATTTTACTAATTCCTCATCAGGGTTTGCAAGTTTGCCCATCCAATAATTAATGTTATGAGCTCCAGTCCCTTTGGAATCGTCAATGGACCTAATCACATCGTTCAACTGTTCCATATACTGGTCATAATGAAAATCTCTTCTGGAATACTTCCCGGCATATTTTGCTAGAATTTTCTTAATGAAAGCTTCCAGCAATTCTTCTAATGCGGTTTCAATCTTTTCTTCAGGAGTCCATCTACTATATCCCAAGGGTGAAAGAACACGTGGAAAATCGCCATCGTTATAGTAACGATAATATGAATGAAATAGGGTATCCTTTTTAGCTTTCTCCCCTTTATTCATAATATTGTTATCATACATCCAAGCTAGAAGTTTATCAATATTCTTAATTCTTCCACTCCAGCCTCTTCTAGGTTTAACTGCTTCCACCTTTTTAGACGCAGCTAAGACCCTGTTCAATCTTGCTTGAACTCTTGCCATTGAAATGTTTGCCATTATTTTACCTATAAAATGAAATTGTATAAAATGAAATTGTATATAATAAAAATATTGAAAAAGATAAAAATAAATGGGACTTATCTAATCGTATATTCTGGATACCATTGAATACCCTGTTTTTTTGAAAACAAACCACAACCCCTTTTTGATGAAATTTCAGGTCCTATTAATATATAATTTGGCGCTATTATATACTTCTTTATTAATTTGCACCATTCCTTAAAATCATAATACATACTATCTGGGGTACCCGGCCATCTTTCCGTATTTTTTCCAAAAGGCGGACAAGCAACAACTACCTTATGCGTTTTTATAACTTGTTCTAATAAATTTCTCTTTTCCCAACCAAAGTAATTACATAAATCCTCATTAATATCATAGGCTTCGATTTCTGCACTGATACCCCTTTTATTAAAGTATCTCTTTGCACCTTCCACTATTCCACCAAAACCCGCCATAGGACAATATATTCCGTTTCTTATATCGACCTTTGATTCTTTTATAATCCTTTCAAAATCTGTAGCCTGTAAGGCTGTAACTTTTGGTGCAATTTTTGCAACAGTAAATCTAAGCAATATTTCTCTAGCTAATTCAATTCCATTACCCTCTTTTGCTTTAATAATCTTAGAAATGAAATCTAAATATTTATTCTGCTCTATGCTACTATTAAACATATAAATTAAGTTATTAATAGCTTTAAGTAAAAGGTTTGGGTTTTCCCACGCCTTTCTTGGAGATACTTTATTTGCAACGTAGCAATCCCATATAGGGTGGGTTGGCGGATATTTATAGCTACCAGGAAATTCAGTATTTAAGCAAAAATTTACTAATTCAGAATTTTTAGAACCAAGTAGTTCATCCTTGCGTAAGAACTGGGAATACCAATTAAAGAACTGGCTTAAATTAAAGAAGGCTAAATAGTTTAATTCATTCTGTTCTGCAATAGTCCTCTTTCTAACATCTAAATCTGTCCAGACATAGATTGCATTTTTATAAAAATCTGTGCCCTTTTCTTTCCATTCATTTAGTTTAATAATATGCTCTTTATTATGCTCATTAAAGAATTCCCCTCCGTGTGTCCAAGTTCCATTATATTCTATAAATAAATCCAAGGAAGGAATATAAAAATCACAAGCAAAAGGGTATCTTTCTTGGTCAAAATACTGCCTCTTTACATCAGAAAAAGTATTAGAAAGTAGTGAATAAATTAACTCTTCTGATTTTGAGCTATTAAATGTCTTATTTTTGTTAAAAGTATCAATAGCCTTTCTTCTAGAATCCGGTAACTTTTCCGCCTTCTTCCTCATAACATCAGGCAATAAAGAAATATTAGAAACCCCATACTTATTTATAATTCTATTTTTAATAATTTCTTTACCTTCCTCTGTAGAGGAAAAATGACCCCCATAAGTTCTTTCTTCATAATCCTTAAACCATTCCTTAAATTCTGAAGATTGAAGATAAGTTTTAACACCGTAATTCTTTAAAGAAGTTTGTTCCTTCCTGTCCTTTATATCTTTCAGCTCCGAAATATTATTAACACCATATAGGTAGTGGCACGTAATTTCTCTAGTTTTATTTCTCTGCTCTACGGTTTTAATCCAGCCTTTCTTTTGAGCTAGTTTCTGGACCATTCCAGAACTCTCAGGTAACCCTATAAAGTCATTTATAATTCTTGGCGATAGGGAGCATTCCATAAATAAATAATAAATATCCTCTTCATTCAAATCAGTATATTTCTTTAATCCCGATATTGGGTATTCCAGATTTAATTTAGATTTATCTATTAAGGTGTCTATTTTCATTATCTTTAATTAAAATAAAAAGGGGATTAAGTAATCCCCTTTTATTTACATATAACCTAGTATTTATTGAATTAAACGCCATTCTCAATAACTTCATCAAATTCAACGCCACTACCAAGAATATAGTTCTTAACCCTAATATATTTGGTAGAAGATACCGGTTTAATATAGATATTGATATCTGCAGCGCCAGCATCTACATCAGCAGCATTTTCTCTATTGATATCAGATACTACTCTGTAATCTCTTAAACCTCTTCCATCTTTAATTGGCTTTAAGAAGTCTGTTGCTTCCTTGGCTAAGGTCGACCGTAAATATTCGTCGTTAGGGTCAAACAAGCTGTATGCAAAGCTGTCTGTAAATGCAATCTCAATATTATTGCAAAGCAAACGTACGTGTAAATCAGACAGTGGGTCTTTATTTGTCTGTGTCGTATATTCGCCAAAGATTACAATACCATTGGATTTCATATCTCTAACAGGGTTAATTTGCAAAGGCTCTAATAGGTCTCTATCGCCTTCTCCATAGATAACTCTAACGCCTTTAGCGCCATCGCACTTACCACGGTTTAGACCAGCTGCTGCCCACCAGATTGCTTTAGTACGTTCTGTATAGCAAATCTGAGCTGCAGCAAATACAGAAGGACCAATATAAACATCGTTACCTGTAACTTCATCAAATACCAAAATATCTGGTGAATATAATGCTGCATAGCAGGTATTGACGTTCATTTCATACTGACGATAGTTCATAGCAGCTTCTGTTGTCTGGCTATCAGAAGGCATATCCAATAAAGCTACGCAGTCACGTCTCTTCTGAGCAATGGAAGCCATTTTCTGATGAACATCAGGGTTTGCATAGCCAGCATTCATCAGAATACGAACTGTAATCTTTTCTGGGTCTGCAAAGTCGTCCCAAGCGGATACAATCTGAGCATTAGTTGGAAGGTAACCATCATCGCCACCACCTAACCAAGCGATACTATCTAAAGCTTTCAACTTAGAAAAGTCTGTGGTATAGGCAATAACGCGGATATTATAAGATTTATAAGCACCTTCATTTACTCGTTTTGTAATTTCTAACTGCTGACCGTTTCCATCTAGCTGAGCCTTCAAGGAAGTGGACCAGGATTCAACTGGAACAGAAATAGATTGACGGTTATAAACCTCTAAGTTAAAGGTTTCGCTAGAAGGAGTAGTTGGAATTACTTCTTTGATGGTAGCAATAGGCTGGGTATTACCGCCACTGAACAGCGCATCATTTAATTCGATTGTCTGTCCAGCTTTCGGAGAAATTACCAAAATTGTTCTATCATTATCAATTCCACCTTTAACTTCTTCTACAGAAGCAGAACCACCGGTTCCAATTACCTCGTCCATTTTGGCTTGAATTGCGCTAGCAATATCTTTTAAGGTTTGGTCTGAACTAGTATTGAATGGAACTGGACCAATAGCCCAAGAATTATCCCCTAATCCTAAGGTCATTGTAAATTCATTATCAGATTCAATAGCCTGGGAAATAGTAATTCTATTTCTCTGCTGGATACCTAAATCTAATCCAGTAATTTTAATACCTAGACCTTCTTCAGAAGAAGATGCCCATTCACCTGGGTTCTCCGCAAAGATATCCATCACTTTGGAAGATTCAGAAATATCTACCGTTACAGATTTAGTATCGGATTCAACAGTACCACCTAGTTCCGGTGCCTGTACATCATTCGGGAAAGTAATTAAAATAGAACGGTCATCATATACGCCGTGGCCTTCTCTCAAAACATTCCATTCAAATCCATAATCACCAGCTGAGGTGTCTTCCAAAGTAACATTTAAGTTAGTTGGACCAGCATCTACGCAAGCAATTCTAATAGACGGATATACGGAAGGAAATAGGTTAGCAACAACTTTTGGTTCCGTATTAATAGCATCTATAATAGCTTGAACCATAGTAGCGGAATCCGTAGTATAGGATACAGAAACTGCAATTTCTTTAGTTAGGTGGTTACCCTTAATTTTTGCATTGAATTTATCACCCATTTGGAAATCACGTGCAAAGTTAAGAACGATTTCTTCTTTTCTATCGGATAAATTCCACGCCTTAATTACCTGGGCTTCACCGCCATCTCCAAGGCTATCCAGTTCATTTTGAATTTGTGTAGCTAACAAAGATAAGGTATAATTTGAAGTGGTATTGAATGCCTGAGTTAATGAGGTAGAACCTAAATCAAATTTGACAGTGCCATCTGTTGGGATTTCATCACTAAAAGTAACTAAAGCTGTCTCTCTTCCACCTAAATCATAAGCACTATCAGAACCAGATTTCCAAGTATTAGCAAAGAAATTTCCATTACTTTCATCATAGAAGAGGGATAACCCAGCATATTTTGCTTCGTTTACAACACGGTTTCCATAGAAAGTTTTCATTTCTTTTAGAGCTGGTTTCAATGCTAAGTGAGCTTGGCTCCACTGCATATCGCCATTACCGTATCTCTGAACGAATTCCTCATAGCCGCCAGTAATTAATGTTGGACCTAAAGGGCCTTTCTTACTAGCAAAGCAAGCAGCACCTACTGTCATAGAAATAGGATTAAAGATTCCAGAACCTTTAACATGTTCCTGAAAATATACACCTGCAGATAATTTGAAACTCATATAGCTTTCTCCTATTTAACGTTATTTGCTTTAGACTTAGGAGCAGGCTCAGCCGCATCTTCTGCTACGTTTACTTTAGCAGGTTCTAAGGTGGCCGGCGTAGGTCTAGTTGCAGCTGCCGGAGTTCTTTCTTTCATTACCGGCGCTTTTTTCATTTCCAAAAGTTTTACCTTAGGCGGAAGATTAACACAGAACTTATCCTGCACTTTACCCTCACCTACAGGA
>OLXP01000312.1_pt1 | contig 27961 bp, 24 predicted proteins | sample 1644201 | NCBI WGS metagenome assembly OLXP01 (sample SAMEA103958163, study PRJEB25191) | human gut metagenome
CGGAGATGGCGGGAGTGATACCTGACCAATGGAACCAGTCTGCACCTTCCATGATGGCATCGAAATCAAAGTCTGCCGCATCTGCCTCGGCAATGGCAGAGTGTGCACGGTCATAGATTACCTTACTGGGACGCATGGAAGCACCAGTTTCAAGATAGTAGATACCTACACGATCACCACCACGCGCAATGAAATCTGTCTTTACGCCATACTTGCGCAATGCGTTGACAGCCGACTGGCCTATTTCATGTTTCGGCAACTTGGTTACAAAATAAGCATCATGCCCGTAGTTGGCACAGCTGACAGCTACGTTGGCCTCACCACCGCCATATACCACATCAAAAGAGTCGGACTGCACAAAACGGGTATTTCCCGGAGTAGACAGTCTCAGCATTATTTCACCTAATGTAACTACTTTCTTTCCCATAATCTTTCTATATTTTATTTTAATATGAAATTAATTTATTTCCTTTCAATTTATCATTACGAGGTATAAAAAGAACTTAAACACTTGAAACTGTGAATAGTAAATCAAAACAACATTCGTTCTTCACAACCTTCGTGTGCGGACACAAAGATACAACAATTTTTGAAATACAAAAAATTATCATATATTTGTAGCGGAAATATCAAGATTATTATTGTGCACGAGCACAAGACATATACTCTACTTGGTACATTGTAAATTATAAATATAGATGGAAAGAGTCAGAATAAAAGATATTGCCAAGATGGCAGACGTATCAGTGGGAACCGTCGACCGTGTGATTCACGGACGCAGCGGTGTGTCCGAATCCAGCCGGAAACGGGTGGAAGAAATCCTGAAACAGCTGGATTACCAACCAAATATGTATGCCAGTGCACTGGCTTCGAACAAGAAGTACACATTTGCCTGCCTGCTGCCACTGCACGAGAAAGGCGAATACTGGACAGACGTAGAGACAGGCATACACAACGCCGTAGAGACTTATTCTGACTTTAACGTCGCCGTGCACCTCTCCTACTATGACCCGTATGACTATCATTCATTCGCGGAAGCCTCCAGACAGATTCTGTCACTGGAGCCGGACGGAGTGATGTTTGCCCCCACCGTTCCGCAATACACCAAGCCCTTTACGGATGAGTTGACGCAACATAATATACCTTATATATATATAGACTCCAATATAAAGGAAGAGCCCGCCCTATCCTTCTACGGGCAGAACTCGCACCAAAGCGGATATTTTGCCGCCCGCATGCTGATGCTGCTTGCCGGAGAAGACGCGCAGGAAATCGTCATCTTCCGCAAAATAAACGAAGGCATCGTTGGGTCGAACCAGCAGGAACGCCGCGAAATAGGTTTCCGCGAATACATGCAGAAGCATCATCCCGCCTGCCGCATCTGGGAACTGGACCTGCATGCCAAGCGCGACAGCGAGGACACACTGATGCTAGACGAGTTCTTCCAAGAGCATCCTACCGTAAAGAACGGAATCACCTTCAACTCCAAAGCATACATCATCGGGGAATACCTGCTGAAGAAGCAGAAAAAAAACTTCAACCTGATGGGCTATGACCTGCTGCAACGCAATGTAGACTGTCTGAAACAAGGAAGCATCTTCTTCCTCATAGCACAACAGCCCACCCTGCAAGGATTCGACGGCATCAAGGCCTTGTGCGAATACCTGATTCTGAAGAAGGAAATCACAAGGGAAAACTTCATGCCAATTGACTTGCTAACGAAGGAGAATATAGAGTTTTATTACAATAAATAGTTGCATGTACAATGTACCATCTACAATGTACAATTCGGGCATGCGGAAGGGGACTAATACTAGCGCAGCGCAGCCAAATTGTACATTGTAGATGGTAAATGGGGAATTTAAAAAATGGAGGCAAAGTACCTGAAAATCAATCCTTCCGACAATGTTGCAGTGGCTATCACAGCACTTCCGGCTGGTGAAAAACTCACGGTGGACGGAAAGGAAATCACCTTGAATGAGGATGTTCCTGCCGGACACAAATTTGCACTGAAAGACTTTGAGGAAGGCGAAAACGTCATTAAATACGGATACCCCATCGGCCATGCCCGGAAAGCGCAGAAGCAGGGAGACTGGATGAATGAAAACAATATCAAGACCAACTTGTCCGGGTTGCTGGAATACACATACAACCCCGTCAATGTAGACCTCAATACTACGGTCCTAAACCTCAATACTGGCGCGCCAAACCTGACCTTTAGAGGGTACAAACGCAAAAACGGAGATGTAGGCGTGCGCAATGAGATATGGATTATTCCGACAGTGGGCTGTGTAAACGGAATCATCAACCAACTTGCCGAAGGCCTGCGCCGCGAAACGGGCGGAAAGGGCGTGGATGCTATCATGGCTTATCCCCATAATTACGGCTGCTCCCAGTTGGGTGACGACCACGAGAATACAAAGAAAATCCTCCGCGACATGGTGCTGCATCCCAATGCGGGAGCCGTACTCGTGGTAGGCCTGGGATGTGAGAATAACCAGCCAGATGTATTCTGCGAGTTTCTGGGAGACTATGACCGGGATCGCGTAAAGTTTATGGTGACCCAGAAAGTGGGTGATGAATACGAAGAAGGCATGGAGCTGCTGCGCGAACTTTATGCCAAAGTCATCCAGGACCAGCGCGAGGATATTCCCTTAAGTGAATTGCGCGTAGGCTTGAAGTGTGGCGGTTCGGACGGTTTCTCCGGCATCACCGCCAATCCGCTACTGGGCATGTTCTCCGACTTCCTGGTAGCACAAGGCGGCACCAGCGTACTGACGGAAGTACCGGAAATGTTCGGTGCAGAAACCATTCTGATGAACCGCTGCCGCACCAAAGAGTTGTTTGAGGACACGGTGAAGCTGATTAATGACTTCAAGGAATATTTCCTCTCACACGGTGAACCGGTAGGCGAAAACCCGTCTCCGGGAAATAAGGCAGGTGGCATCTCTACATTGGAGGACAAGGCCTTGGGATGCACCCAGAAATGCGGCACAAGCTACGTGGAAGGGGTACTTCCATATGGCGAACGCCTGAAAGTAAAGGGACTGAACCTGCTGTCTGCTCCGGGAAATGACCTTGTAGCCGCCACTGCCCTTGCCTCTTGCGGATGCCACATGGTGCTGTTCACCACAGGACGCGGAACGCCCTTCGGAACCTATGTGCCGACCATGAAGATTTCCACCAACTCCACTTTAGCAAAGAACAAACCGGGCTGGATAGACTTCAACGCCGGAGTTATCGTCGAGAACGAACCGATGAAGCAAACCTGCGAACGCTTCATCGAGTATATCATCAAAGTAGCAAGCGGTGAATTCGTGAACAACGAAAAGAAAGGCTACAAGGAAATAGCCATCTTCAAGACCGGAGTAACTTTGTAAATTGAAAATTAAAGACTGATAGATGGAGGGCGGGACAAAACCATTTTGTGCCGCCCTTTGTTTTTGTTACCTTTGCGGCGGAATTGATTTCACCACAGATTACCCCGATTAACATGGAATTGATTGAAAGGTAGAAATCTGTGGTGAACCATTAATCTCAACCAAACAATACAACTATGTCAGCAACAACCGATACAACCCCTAAAACCCAAAGCGGCTGGTGGGCACTCAGCCCGTTGGCGGTGTTCCTTTGCCTCTATCTGGTGACTTCGCTCCTGGTGAACGACTTCTATAAAGTCCCCATCACGGTAGCCTTCCTCGCCTCGTCCTGCTATACCATCGCCATCACGCGCGGCCTGAATCTGGAACAGCGCATCTACCAGTTTTCCGTGGGCGCCAGTAACAAGAACATCATGCTGATGGTATGGATATTCATCCTTGCAGGAGCATTCGCCCAAAGCGCCAAGCAGATGGGCGCCATTGATGCGACCGTAAATCTGACCCTGCATATACTGCCGGACAACCTGCTGCTGGCGGGCATCTTCATCGCCGCCTGCTTCATCTCCCTCTCGATAGGAACAAGCGTAGGAACTATCGTCGCACTGACTCCCGTAGCCGTGGGGCTGGCGGAAAAGACGGGCATCGACCTGCCCTACATGGTTGCCATCGTGGTGGGAGGCTCGTTCTTCGGAGACAATCTTTCCTTCATATCCGACACCACCATTGCATCGACCAAGACGCAGGACTGCGTGATGAGGGACAAGTTCCGCGTCAACTTTATGATTGTGGTACCGGCAGCACTTATCATACTGGGCATCTATATCTTTCAAGGACTGTCCGTCTCTGCCCCACCACAAGTACAGACCATCGAGTGGATAAAGGTAATCCCCTACCTCATCGTACTGGGTACGGCCGTAGCAGGCGTCAACGTCATGCTGGTACTGCTGCTGGGCATCCTCTCTACCGGAATTATCGGTATCTATACCGGCACCGCCTTCTTCGACTGGTTCGGAGCCATGGGAACGGGCATCACCGGCATGGGCGAGCTCATCATCATCACCCTGCTGGCCGGAGGCATGCTCGAAACCATCCGCTACAACGGCGGCATCGACTTCATCATCTCCCGGCTGACCCGCCACGTCAGCGGCAAGCGGGGAGCCGAATTCAGCATCGCCGCCCTGGTCAGCATCGCCAATCTCTGCACCGCCAACAACACCATTGCCATCATCACCACCGGCCCCATAGCCAAGGACATCGCCATCCGCTTCCACCTGGACCGCCGGAAAACAGCCAGCATACTGGACACCTTCTCATGCCTTGTGCAAGGTATCATCCCCTACGGAGCACAAATGCTGATAGCCGCCGGACTTGCCGGCATCTCCCCCATCAGCATCATCGGAAACCTATACTACCCCTTCTGCATGGGAGCCTGCGCCATACTCGCCATTCTCCTGAGATACCCCAGGAAATACTCGGGAGAAGGATGAGTGATAAGTGATGAGTGATGAGTGGTGTTGTGTGAACATTTAAAAAAAACACCCTCATGCCAACAAATAACTCATAACTCATAACTCATAACTCAAAATCTTTTCTTACCTTTGCACCCGCTATTACGAGATAGTAGCATAATTCAAATCATTAACTAAAAATATTTTAATTAAATGGCAACAAAAATCAGATTGCAAAGACATGGACGTAAGAGCTACGCTTTTTACTCTATCGTTATTGCAGACGTAAGAGCACCACGTGATGGTAAATTTATTGAGAAGATTGGTACTTACAATCCTAACACCAATCCTGCCACAGTAGATTTGAAGTTCGACCGCGCACTTGACTGGGTGTTGAAGGGTGCACAACCTACTGACACAGTTCGTAACATCCTCTCTCGCGAAGGTGTTTACATGAAGAAGCACTTGCTGGGCGGTGTAGCAAAAGGCGCATTTGGCGAAGCGGAAGCTGACGCTAAGTTCGAAGCTTGGAAGAACAACAAACAAAGCGGTTTGGCTGCTCTGAAGGCTAAGGAAGACGAAGCTAAGAAAGCTGAAGCAAAGGCACGTCTGGAAGCAGAAAAGAAAGTAAACGAAGAAAAAGCAAAAGCATTGGCAGAAAAGAAAGCTGCTGAAGCTGCCGCAAAAGCTGCTGCTGAAGCATCGGCTGAAGAGGCTCCTGCAGAAGAAACCCCTGCTGCTGAAGAAACTGCTGCCGAATAATAGTAAGCACAGCATTATCGCTAAAAATGGGATTAAAACTATAAAAATCCTCTCCGGTTCATATCGGAGGGGATTTTTTATTACTATATTTGCAGCTATAATCATTCATTAAAAAAACAAGCAATGAAAAAGTTTACTTATCTGCTCGCTGTAGCCGCTGTGTTTACGGCTTGTAACAGTGGAAACAACGGTTACACCGTAACCGGAACTGTAGAGGGTGCAGCCGACGGCGACACCGTATATCTGGAAACCGTGGAAGGACGCCAATTCGTCAAATTGGATTCTGCTGTCATCAAAGGTGGAACATTTACCTTCAAGGGCACACAAGATACTGCTGTCAACCGCTACATCTCTTACAAAGCCGAAGGAAAAGACGGCGCAGCCATCGACTTCTTCCTGGAAAACGGCAAGATTATAATCAACTTGTCGCAGGAAAACAACTCTGCCACCGGTACTGCCAACAATGATGCCTACCAGGAAATCAGAGCCCAAATCAACGGTCTGAACAAACAGATGATGAGCATCTACGAATCCATGTCGGACACCACACTGACCGACGAACAGCGTGAAACCAAAGGCAAAGAGATGGAAAATCTGGAAAACAGCATGATATCTGCCATCAAATCCGGCATCAAAAAGAACATCACCAACCCGGTGGGTGTACTCCTGCTGAAGCAGAACTATTACTACATGGATGTGGCAGACCTCAACCCGCTGATGCCCCAAATCCCCGCAGCTTACGACAACGACGAAGCCATCGTCAAGATAAAGAACAACGTTGAGAAAATGAAAGCCACTGCCGTAGGCCAGAAGTTCACAGACTTCGAGATGCAGACACCGGAAGGAAAAACGGTAAAACTGTCCGACTACGTAGGCAAGGGCAAAGTTGTCCTTGTTGACTTCTGGGCAAGCTGGTGCGGCCCCTGCCGTCGCGAGATGCCCAACCTGGTGGAAGCTTACGCCAAATACAAGAACAAGAACTTCGAGATTGTAGGCGTATCCCTGGACCAGAGTGCTGACGCATGGAAAGAAGCCATCAAGAAGCTGAACATCACTTGGCCGCAAATGTCCGACCTGAAATACTGGAACTGCGAAGGCGCACAGCTTTATGCCGTAAGCAGCATCCCCCACACTGTGTTGATTGACGGTGAAGGAACTATCCTTGCACGCGGATTGCACGGTGACGAACTTCAGGAAAAGATAGCTGAAGCTGTTAAATAATAAAGCCGGACACACCGGAAGCTAAAGAAGAATGCCACACTTCGCAAAGGCAAATGCTATTGATTGCGCCTTGCGAAGTGTGGCATTTCAATTGATAAAATGTGGCATTTCGGTCAATAAAGTGCGGCATTCGGGATGATGAAGTGCGGCATTTTCAAGAGAAGATGCGTGCCGCCATTTCCATACCCAGCCGTACGGTTTCCCACTGCTTTTCCTCATCGGCCTCCGAAGGGGAAAGAAGCGCATTCGCATCCGGCAGGCACAAAGTAAAACGTTTCAAGGGGATATAGTTCAACACGCTCTCGGTCTTCGCCTGCAATTCATCCAGTTCGTCTTCCTGGGGATAATGGGACAGCACGAAACCGAATACCGCCTCTTTCTCGTGTATAAACCAGAGCAGACGGTTGCGGTCGCACGCGCCACAGTCGTAATTCAAGAAATAGGCATCGGCCCCATGCAGCTGCACCAACATATCCGTAGGTGCATGGAATGCAACATACATCCCTGCTGGACGCTCGCGCAAAACACGGTTATTCAGCCGAACGGTATCTTCCATTATCACCGAATGCACCCCGTCGAACTGGACGTAGCGACAACCGGCATCATAGAGTTGGGTAAGCAAAAGTTTGTAGCAGGAAGCAATATCATCCGTCAAAAGCCGAATGTCGGAATAAACGGTTTCTATCAGAGTCCGCTCCACGCGTTGAATAATCTGGGTCAAGAGTTCTGCCGGCGAGGGGATATGCTGTTTCTTCATCACCTCCCCACCCGCAATGGAATCAAGAAATGCAAATTCTTCCAGAACCGGATGCCGGAGCAAACCGAGCCGTTCCGTAACCTCCAAAGGAGAACCTTCGGAGAAAAACTGGCCGTCTTTGGAACGGATACCCTCCCAGCTTTCCAAAAAATCACGACTTCGGAAACCACCGTCGGAAACCACCTTCATGCCTCCCTGTTCCAGCCGTTCCACAAGATTGCGCACTGACGCATCTTCAACCGCCTGCAAAGCCTGCCGGCTCACTTGTCCGTTCTGATATTGCTCGCGGGCATCCTTCAATGCACGAGGTACGCAAAAAGCTCCAGCGATGTCTATTTTAAACGGAGGAAATACATTTGCCATATTCATCCTTTCTTTGATTATTAAAATAATGATACTTCAGCCCCTATGCCACGGGCAATAAAGCAATACAATTGAACGGTAACAAGAGACATTATCAAGGATTGAGAACCTTAAATAAACCAATTCGTTACAAATATAACTAAAGAATCCGAAAATCCACAATCCGCTCCAAAGATTTATCTTCATTTGACACTTGAAAATTCAGAGAATGCTCAAGTATACAACAACAGCCTATAACGAACAACTTTAAAAAGTAATTTTTATTCAAAGTTTTCCATTTACAAATAAAACACCACTAATTATCAAACGATTAACACTTTTTAAATCACAAAAAGTTTCCCAAAAAGTAAAACCTATCAATAACTATAATACCTTTGTTTCCGCATTTAAACTAAATAGATAGTCACATTTAAGTATAAAAGGTTATGATACAGACAGTACTCAAGCGCGACGGGCGCGTCGTCGGATTCAACGAAGAAAAAATAGCCACCGCCATCCGGAAAGCCATGTTGCATACAGATAAAGGTGAAGACCTGCAACTGATACACCAGATTACGGACCGCATCTCTTTCAAGGGGGATTCGCAGATGACGGTGGAAGCCATCCAGGATTTGGTGGAAGTGGAGCTGATGAAGAGCAGCCGCAAGGACGTTGCCCAAAAATACATCGCCTACCGCAACCAGCGAAGCATTGCCCGCAAGGCAAAGACGCGCGACATGTTCCTGGAGATTATCAACATCAAGTCCAACGACATCACACGCGAAAATGCCAATATGAATGCTGATACCCCGGCAGGCATGATGATGAAATTTGCCAGCGAAACCACCAAGCCTTTTGTGGACGACTATCTGCTGAGTGAAGAAGTTCTGGATGCCGTCACCCAAAACTATCTGCACATCCATGACAAGGATTATTATCCCACCAAGAGCCTGACATGCGTGCAACATCCGCTGGACCATATTCTGAAATACGGCTTCTCTGCCGGACACGGCGAATCGCGCCCGGCCAAACGCATCGAGACTGCCAGTATCCTGGGATGCATCTCGCTGGAAACAGCCCAGAACGAGATGCACGGCGGACAAGCCATCCCTGCATTCGATTTCTACCTTGCCCCCTACGTGCGCAACAGCTTCATCGAGGAAGTCAAGAACCTGGAAGAACTGAATGGAAAAGACTATTCCCATCTCTATCAGAAGGAACTGGCCGACTATCTGCTACAGCCGTTGGACGGACTGACGGACGAGGACCGCATCGTGCAGCATGCTGTCAACAAGACCGTATCGCGCGTGCACCAGTCCATGGAGGCGTTTATCCATAACATGAACACCATCCACTCACGCGGCGGCAACCAAGTGGTGTTCAGCTCCATCAACTACGGCACAGACACCTCTGCCGAGGGGCGCTGCATCATCCGCGAGCTGCTGAAAAGCACCTATCAGGGGGTAGGAAACGGAGAAACCGCCATCTTCCCCATCCAGATATGGAAAAAGAAACGGGGTGTGAGCTACCTGCCTGAAGACCGCAACTACGACCTCTACCAACTGGCCTGCAAGGTGACGGCACGGCGTTTCTTCCCGAACTTCCTGAACCTGGACGCCACCTTCAACCAAAGCGAGGACTGGAAAGCCGATGACCCGAAACGCTACCAGCATGAAGTTGCTACCATGGGATGCCGTACCCGTGTATTCGAAAACCGTTTCGGACCGAAGACCTCCATCGGACGCGGCAACATCTCTTTCTCTACCATCAATATTGTCCGCATAGGAATCGAGTGTATGAACATAGAAGACAAGGAACAGCGTATCGCCCGGTTCTTTGCCAAGTTGGATGCCATGCTTGAGGTGACCGCACGCCAATTGCACGAACGTATGGAATTCCAAAAGACCGCCTTCGCCAAGCAGTTCCCGTTACTGATGTCCGCCTTGTGGATAGGCAGCGAAAAACTGAAACCGAACGACACGATTGCTTCCGTCATCAACCAGGGAACACTGGGAATCGGCTTCATCGGATTGGCAGAATGCCTCGTAGCATTACTCGGAAAACATCACGGAGAGTCCGAAGAAGCCCAGGAGTTGGGACTGAAAATCGTGACCTATATGCGCGACCGTGCCAACCTGTTCTCCGACCAATACCAGCATAATTACAGCGTGCTTGCCACTCCTGCCGAAGGGCTGTCGGGTAAGTTCACCCGCATAGACCGCAAGAAGTTCGGCACGCTGCCGGGCATTACGGACCGTGACTACTACACCAACTCCAACCACGTGCCCGTGTACTACAAATGCAGTGCCCGCCACAAAGCGGAAGTGGAGGCTCCTTATCATGAGCTGACCCGCGGTGGCCATATCTTCTATGTGGAGATAGACGGTGACGCCACCCACAATCCTGAAGTCATTATGCGTGTAGTGGACATGATGGACCAATACAACATCGGCTACGGTTCGGTAAACCATAACCGTAACCGATGTCTGGAATGCGGCCACGAAAGCTCCACCCCAAATCTGGAAGAATGCCCGAAGTGCGGCAGCAAGCATATCGACAAGCTGCAACGCATCACCGGCTACCTGGTGGGAACAACCGACCGCTGGAACAATGCCAAGTTGGCAGAGTTGAACGACAGGGTCGTTCATAATTAAAAATTAAAGGGCTGCGCAGTGCAAAGCGGAGCTTCATTTTTAATGGTTGACGTTTAATTTTTAATGATTAATGTTCAGCTTCCTACCTGCGATGTTTAATTATTAATTCCCTACTCATGCTTTCTATTCTCGACATTTTAGAAGATACCACAGTAGACGGTCCGGGCTTCCGGACCGCCATTTATGCTGCCGGATGCCCCAACGGTTGTCCCGGTTGCCACAATCCGGAGTCGTGGGACATCAACCACGGGCACTGGATGAGTACGGAAGAGATTCTGGAAAAAGTCCTTGCCGACAACTTTGCAGACGTCACCTTCAGTGGTGGAGACCCGATGTTCCAGCCGGAAGGATTCACCCAACTGGCGCATGCCATCAAGGAGCGGAGCCGGAAAAACATCTGGTGCTATACGGGCTATACTTTCGAAAAGCTACTGCGCAACCCGCGCCAAGCCCAACTGCTGAAGTACATCGACGTACTGGTGGACGGCAAATTCAAGAAAGAACTGAGGGATGAGGAACTCTATTTCCGGGGAAGCCGCAACCAGCGTCTGATTGACGTACAGACATCCCTGCAAAAGGGGGAAACCGTAATTTACCACTATAATCCCCAAAAGGGCATTTAAAAAAGTATCCCGTCATTCGGAGCGAAGCGAAGAATGACGGGATACCTACATCACCATTCTATAAATTTCCCTCTTTCCCTGCGCTTCTGCAGCTCCTCCTGAAGAAAGCGTTGCCTATCCTTGGCGATATACCGGCGGGCAAAAATATTGGGCACCGCTACCCCCAGCGCTATGCAGAGAATAATCAGTGAAGCCGTGATGCCGTTGGAAACAACCGCCGTCACCTCGCCTACCACACCGTGCATATTGATAAGCCCGAAAAGCGAACGATACATCAACACTCCCGGAATCATCGGGATGACGGAAGGAATCGTCAAGACGTGATTGGGAACATGGAACCAATGCACTGCCTTCACGGCTATCAGGCTGACAACCATGCTGCCCATGAACGAACCTATCACCGGTCCGTAACCCAGCTCGAAATTGACAAAGTTACGCGTACAAACGGCGATGATACCGCCCACCGCAACAACCCACAACAAGCGCCGCTGTATATTGAATATCATGGAAAATCCCATGGCAGCTATCGCCGCCGCAATGGCATACACCAGATAACTATCATGAGGCACCATACTCAATTCGCTAAACTTCTTGTCAATCACAACATCCTCCACCGTCAGCAGACGCATGGCTATCACAATGCCGAAGGCCATTGCACAGACCATCAGCACCGTATTCACAGCCCGCACAATGCCCACCTGGATATAATTATCAATCATATCATCCACAAAGTTTATCAACGGCACACCCGGAACAATGAACAGTGCACACGCCAACAACGGATGATAGGGAGTTTCCGAGAGTCCGGCAAAAGAAGACACATAGGCCAGGCAGGTCGAAATCAATGCGGCAATGGCAATACTCATATAGTGATTGATGCCGAACTCCATACAACGGACACGGACGCGAAAACCGGCAAAAGCGCAGATGGAAGTAAACAGAAACGCCATCCAGTCACCACCGAACAGCTTGCAGAAACCTCCGCAGGCAAAGCCGGCACCGATGGCAACAACGTATGGCACATAGTTCCGCTTCTTGTTTTTGATTCTTTCCAGTTCCTCCTCATACTGGTCGAGGGAATAGTCATTCTCAATAGCCCGCCAGGACAGTTTGCTGATTTCGGAAATGGCCGTCATGTTAATGCCATGCTTCTCGCACTTCTGGAATTTGGAGAACGAATGCAGGCCGTCGCTCACATTCACCACCAGCATGGTATAACTTACGTCGATGTGGAGCTTTTCTTCCGGCAGCCCCAGATAGGCGGCAACACGGTTCAGGTTACGAACAACACGGTTTGTATCAGCCGCACTCTCCACCAGCAGCTGTCCGGTACGAAGCAATAAATCGAGTTTCCTGCGCAGCAGGGCAATCTCTTGTTCAGTCAAAGTCTTATCCATGAATCTTTTTACCTATTTTTTTTGGAGGCACAAAGATAGGCAAAATGTAGAAAACGATTTCATTCTTTCGGCAGAAAACTCTACCTTTGCAGCCGTTTTTTTAATGGACACAAATGGAAATATTCTGGAATACTATCGCACAATACAACGAGGCCACCTGTTGGACACAGCTCCTCATCACCGCAGCAGGTATCCTGCTCACCACGCAGCTCTACCGGAAACCGACCTTATGGGCAAAACGCTCCATGAAAATCTACATGGTATTTCTGAACGGGTGGATATCCGTCGTGTACTACATGATGTATTGCGGAGCGCGCGGACACCACTATATACTCGCCATCTTCTGGGGAGTGATTGCACTATTGTGGCTATGGGATTTGTTTACCGACTACACTCCGTTCGAGCGCAACCCGAAATACAAAGTACTGGTGGGGGTACTCTATGCAATGCCTTTCCTCTACCCGCTCCTTTCGTGGGCACGCGGAATGGAATTTCCCATGATGACCACCACCGTGATGCCCTGCTCGGTAGCAGTTTTCACCATCGGGCTACTGCTGGCTTTCTCGCGCAGGGTCAACCTGCTCGTCATTCTGTTCCTTTGCCACTGGGCGCTCATCGCCTTTTCCAAAGTCTACATCTACAAGATTCCCGAAGACCTCCTGCTGGCAAGCGCCACCGTACCTGCCATCTATCTGTTCTTCAAGAACTACTTTGAACAGAACTTACACAAGGAAACCAAGCTGGGCGCACGGCTCATGAACTGTTTCCTTATCCTCATCTGCATAGTGGTCGGGGTACTGCTCAGCATGACGCTGCTTCATGGAATGAAAGGATAAAGAAATAGAGCGCTTCCGCGCACCAAAATCATTTCTTCTTTCCTTGATTGGCCACAGCCTCCATTAATTTCTTTATCTCCTCAGGGTTACCCAAGAAATAGTCTTCCGTCAAGTTCAGCTCATCATCAAACTCAAAAACGTAGGGCACCGCCGTAGGCAGGTTCAGATGCACAATTTCATCGTCCGAAATATGCTTCAGATGCTTGATAATACCCCGCAGGCTATTGCCATGAGCCACTACCAGCAATTCGTCGGCCGTCTTCAGATTCGGGAAGATGATACACTTCCAGTAAGGCATGATACGCTCAATCGTATCTTTCAACGACTCCGTACGGGGCAGTTCGGCATCGGGCACTTCTTGATAACGGTCCTCAAAACGCGGATTACGCGGGTCATCCTCGGCCAATGCATGCGGAGCCACATCAAAGCTCCGGCGCCATACCAACACCTGCTCGTCACCGTACTTGGCAGCCGTCTCTGCCTTGTTCAGCCCTTGCAACTGGCCGTAGTGTTTCTCATTCAACCTCCACGATTTCTCCACCGGAATCCAGTCCTGGTCGAGGCGGTCCAGCACACAATCCAGTGTCTTCACGGCACGCTTCAGATAGGAAGTATACGCCTTCTTGAAGCGGAATCCCTTTTCTGCCAGCAGCTCACCCGCCCTTACAGCTTCAGCAACGCCTTTCTCTGTCAAATCAACATCCGTCCACCCCGTGAAGCGGTTTTCCTTATTCCATGCACTCTCGCCGTGGCGAAGCAAAACAATCTTTTTCATATAGTCTCCTTTCAGTTTTACCTATAGAACACCCGGCTACCTCCTCTTGTTCATGCAATAGCGGACCACATATACCAAAAGTATCAGAAACGCCACCCACACCATGCTGATGACCGGCAGGTAGCGGTTATACAAATATTCCCCTTCCTTCGGGACACGGTTGAAAGTACAGATTATGCAATTACAGCACGCATCGAGTGCATCATGCGAGAATACCGAAAAAACAATGATAGCCACCCCCGCAAGAAGCATCATCAAAGTCCCCCACACCAGCCACTTACCAGCCACGGAAGGATGGAATTGCGAATGAGTGGAATGTACGAATCTAACCATAAACACTTGTCTATTATTACCGGTACAAATGTCCTTCATTTTTAACAATCCGGCAATACCTACTTTTCATCAAAAAGAGAGTCTGCCATCCCAATTAGTAGGTAGCCACGACCTCTATAAACCACGCCACAAGCTAACCCGAAATGGGGAGCGGCACAACACTAAAAGCCCTACATGTAGGTATTTCACGTTCTCCGGCAAAGCCTTTACTTTGCAGCAAACAATTTAATCACTTTATTTACAATGAAAAAGACTGGTGTTTTTTATGGTTCCAGTACCGGAACCTGCGAAGAGTTGGCTAACCAGATAGCCAAAAAGTTGGGAGTTTCCTCCACCGACGTACATAGTGTTGACAAGATGACCGCCGATAAAATCAAGGAATATGAAGTGCTGGTTCTAGGTACCTCCACTTAGGGAGACGGCGAACTGCAGGACGACTGGTATGACGGCGTAAAAGTACTGAAGAGCACCGACCTTTCCATGAAGCTCGTAGCCCTATTCGGTTGCGGCGACTCCGAATCCTACTGCGACACATTCTGCGACGGCATCGGAGTACTCTACGAGGACTTGAAGGATAGCGGGTGTACCTTCTTGGGCAACAAAGTCAGCACGGACGGGTATTCCTTCTCCTCTTCCATCGCCGTGGTAGACGATGCATTCGTAGGACTTCCCCTCGACGAAGTGAACGAGAGTGACAAAACCGCCGAACGCATTGACGCCTGGACAGCCGAAATAAAAAGCAAGCTCTAGAAAAGAAACAGACCATCCGTTTAAAATAAACGGATGGTCTGCCTGCATCATGCAGATGATATCTTTCATCTGAACAGACAATGTGTTCTGCCATATCGCAAACACATTATCTGTTTTTTATGCTCTTATACGAACCAGCGAACGTAGCAGAAGTCTTGACGGTGAGGCAGGTCTGCATTCTTCGGGAACATACGGTAAGAAACCTTGAAGCTACCCGCATTTTCCATCTTGTGCTTAGCTTGGAAAGTATAAAGGTTACCTTCTTTCTTCACTACATTGAACGGTTCTACGGAGTAAACGTGCTGTTTGCCATCCTGAGCCGTATAAGTAGTCACCAGTTCCAGACCGATAGCATCGTTCAAGCCCTTCTCGTCGATAACGTAAGTAATGGTGTATTCCTTACCGCTCTCGATGGAGCCTTTCACCAGGTCTTCAGTCTTTTCGCAAGACACCACTTCAATGCTGTCCCATTTTTCGGCAACTTCTTCCTTCCAGGCAGCTATTTCCTTAGCCTTGGCATAACCGTCGGCAGCCAGCATCTTGAAACGTTTGGCTTCCTTGATGTAGAACTTATCGTAATAGTCATCCAACTGGCGCTTCATTGTATAGTGGGGAGCAATCTGTGCGATGGAGTTCTTGATAGTCTTCACCCAACCTTCCGAATATCCCTTCTTGTTACGTGCATAGAACAACGGCAGAATTTCCTGCTCAAGAATGCTGTAGATAGTAGCGGCATCGAGTTGGTCCTGATGTTCCTGATTCTGGTAAGTACGCTTTTCGGTCAATGCCCAACCGGCACCTTCGCGATAGCCCTCCAGCCACCAGCCGTCGAGTACGGAGAAGTTTACAACACCGTTCATCAACGCCTTCTCGCCGGAAGTACCGGATGCTTCGAGCGGACGTGTCGGAGTGTTCAGCCAGATATCCACACCTGAAACGAGGCGACGTGCCAACTGCATATCATAATTTTCCAGGAAGATAATCTTACCCAGGAACTCCGGACGGCGGGAAATCTCGATGATTCTCTTAATCAAGCCCTGACCTGCACCATCGTGCGGGTGAGCCTTGCCAGTGAAAAGGAACTGTACCGGATAGTCAGGGTTATTCACGATCTTGGACAGACGATCGAGGTCGGTGAACAGTAAGTGTGCACGCTTGTAGGTGGCGAAACGGCGTCCGAAACCTATCAGCAGGGCATTCGGATTGATTTTGTCCAGCAGGGAAACGATGCGTGAGGGATCACCTTGATTCTTCAACCAAGTTTCACGGTATTGCTTGCGGACATAGTCAATCAGTTTGTTCTTCATCACCATGCGCGTCTTCCAGATTTCTTCGTCGGACACGTTATAGATAGCCTCCCAAATCTTGGGGTTGGACTGGTCGTAGAGGAAGTTTTCATCAAAATGCGCAGCATAGAGATGTTTCCACTCCGTAGCGCTCCAAGTGGGGAAGTGTACACCGTTGGTAACGTAGCCCACATGACTTTCTTCGGGGAAGTAGCCCTTCCAGATGGAAGCGAACATCTCCTGGGAAACCTTCCCGTGCAACCAGCTCACACCGTTCACCTCTTGAGAAGTGTTGCAAGCGAATACAGACATACAGAAACGCTCGCCCTTGTCGCCCGGATTGTTACGTCCGAGGTCCATCAGGTCATCCCAGCTGATACCCATTCTTGAAGGATAGCCGCCCATGTACTTGCCGAAAAGACCTTCGTCGAAGTAGTCGTGACCGGCAGGAACCGGAGTATGTACAGTATAGAGAGAGGAAGCACGTACCAACTCGATAGCCTGGTCGTAAGTCAGACCTTCGGCCACGTAGTCACAGATGCGCTGTACGTTGATCAAAGCAGCATGTCCTTCGTTGCAGTGATAAATATCTTTCTTGATGCCCAGCTTCTTCAGCGTCAGAATACCGCCGATACCCAACAAAATCTCCTGCTTCAGACGGTTTTCCCAGTCACCGCCATACAGTTGGTGAGTGATGGAACGGTCGAACTCACTGTTCATTTCATTGTCTGTATCAAGCAGATAGAGGGAGATGCGTCCTACATTTACTCTCCACACATAAGCATGCACGTAGTAATCCAGATAAGGAACATCCACCACCACTTGTTGTCCATTCTCGTCCAATACACGATCGATGGGTAACTGTCCGAAGTTTTGCGCCTCGTAGTTGGCGATCTGCTGACCGTCCATAGACAAGGTTTGGGTAAAGTAACCATAGCGATACAAGAAACCGACTGCACACAAGTCAACGTTACTGTCGGAAGCCTCTTTCAAATAGTCACCGGCAAGTACGCCCAGACCACCGGAATATATCTTAAGTACGTGGTTCAAACCATACTCCATGCTGAAATAGGCAACAGACGGGCGCTTGCTGTCAGGCGTCACATCCATGTATGTACGGAATTTTGAATATACATCTTCCATTCTGCGCAGAATAACCTTATCGTTGGCAAGCGCTTCAAGTTTGGCATAACTCATACGCTCCAGCAGAAGTACGGGGTTCTGTCCCACTTCTTTCCAAAGGGCAGGTTCAAGATCTCTGAAGAGTTCGGTGGCTTCATAATTCCATGACCACCAAATGTTACGTGCCAGTTCAGACAGTTTCTCCAGTTCGGCAGGAATGTGCGATTTCACATTCACGTCTTTCCAGTTAGGAGTGTTTACATTACTAACTTTAATCTTCATTGTATGATAACTAATTGATTAATAATTCTTTTATCTTAATTGACGCTTCATGGCGTTGCACAGCGCAATATCATAAGCCTCATAGTAATACTTTATAAAATGCTTCCATAAGGCCTGCTCTGCCACCTGACCTGCACGTTTACGGATTTCCTTGATTTCGGCTTCTGTCTTGGTCGAGAACAAGGCTACGGTATCCTTTATGCCGTCTGCCACTTCGGAATAATTGTAATCCGAACGGTGCAGCACCTCCACTCCGTCGTCAATGCCATGCTGATTCTTCAGACTGTTCACCCAAAGTCCAAAACCGGCAAGGTCGGTGGTGATAGTGGGCACGCGGAAAGCCACGCTTTCCAGCGGGGTATATCCCCATGGTTCGTAATAAGACGGATAAACACTAAGATCTTCGCCTAAAATCAAGTCATAATAATGCTTGTTGAGAATACCGTCGTGGCCATCCTGATAGCAGGGTACAAAAATCACTTTCACCTTATCTTCGGGACAATTGCCCATACCGAGGTATTTCAGCATATCCAGCACCTGGTCGTGCGTCATATTGTGCAGCCAGTGAGTGATGAAAGGGCACTGTAACGGCTCGGTAAACTTATCCTTGCTCTTAAGGCGTTTCTGCAAATCCTCGCGGGGGTCTCCCACCCAACTAGGCACGTTGACAAACGCCAATACTTTCTTTTTCAAATCCTTATCCCGGTTCAGCCTATTCAATGATTCCAGGAACACATCAATGCCCTTATTCTTGAACTCATAGCGTCCGCTGGTACCGATAATCAGCGTATCATCACCCAAGTCCTCACCCAGCAGGCAGTTTGCCACACGCAACATGGTGGAACGGGCACGTTTGCGCTTGCCCGTGAAAGTGGCGCCTTTCGGTACAAAATCATCTTCAAAACCGTTCATCAGCACAACGTCCGCAGGCTTGTCAAGCAACTCCTTGCATTCGTTGTTTGTGATTTCGCTCACGGTAGTGAAGCAGTCCACATAATGAGCCGTCTGCTTTTCTATGGAATGCTTAGACTGCATATTCAACTCCTCCGCCATCTGGTCGCCGTTGTAAGCGAAGAGATAATCGTAGAGCGGCTTATTGTTGCCTGCTATGGAACGGCCGATGGACGTGGCATGTGTGGTGAAGATAGTCCCTATCTCGGGAACGGCAGACTGAAGATAGAGGGCGGCCATACCGGTCATCCACTCGTGTGCCTGGAACACCACTTTGTCTGTTTCCGTCAGATTATAGCGGTAGAAACTCTCTATCACCTTTCCGGTAGCGAAAGCAAACATGGATGCTTCGTCATAATCGCCATATCCATGCAGCGAATCCACTTGATAGCGGTTCCACATCTCTGTATAAATCTCATTTTTTTCTGCAAAGAACGGTTGGAAATCAACCAATATAACAATAGGTTCCCCCGGAATGTTCCAGCGTCCTACACGAACAGAGAGATTGTCTTTCAACGCAGCATATTTTTTCCACGCTGCGCAAAGGTTATCAGACTCAATGAACAAAGGGTTCTCTTTTCCCTGCCAGAAATCCGGCCCTATAAAGAATAATCTATCGCGAAATTTAGTCTGTAAAGTATTTGCCCTTGTAGACAAAACCGTATAGATACCGCCTACTTTATTACACACTTCCCAGCTCGCTTCGAAGATGTAATCGGGGGTAAGTAGTTCTTTAGTCATATTATGTTATAATCTCTTTATCTTAATTACGGCTGCAAAAGTACGTATTATTCTTTGAAAAATAGCCTTTTAATCGAAAAAACTGATTAAATATGCATAAACAATCGTTTACGGAATATCATAGTTTAGCCACAAAAGCCTCATGGGTTCGCCCATCCCTGCATTTTTCATCTAAAATTCCCGAAGTTTATACGGAGAATCCCTGGAGCTTTCAGTTGAATCCCCAAGGATTTAAACAAAAAGCTCCAGAGATTTCAGTTGTAAATCCCTGGAGCTTATTTTCTTATAATCCGGATTATACCATCAATGCAGCTACCAGCGCCAAAATAGCGTAGAATTCAGGAAGTGCGGCGTAAATCATTGTATTGGTCTGTACGTCGTGTCCTTGTGAGATACCCACGATACCGCTGGCACAAATCTGTCCCTGACGGATAGCGGAGAACAGACATACCAGCCCGACACCCAGTCCGATACCCAGCATCAAAGGGCCATCCGTAGCAAAATCCCTGCCCATAGACATCAGGAAAGCCACGAAGCCGTAAAGTCCCTGCGTAGCCGGAAGAGCCGACAAAATCATATAACTTGCTGACTTGGAAGGGTCTTTCTTCAAAGCTCCTTCTGCCGCACTACCGGCGATTGTTGTACCGAAGCAACTGCCAATTCCTGCAAGGGCCAACATCAGGCCCAGACCGAGATAACCTAAAATTTCATTCATAATGTTTCTATTTTTATTTGTTTTTTAATTTGTTTATTTCTTTACTACTGTAAAAGGTTTGTAGGCTTCGCCCTTGCCTTCGTAACCGGAATTCTTGAAGTATTCCACGAATGTCAGACGGAGAGGATGGACGAAAGCGCTCAGGCAAGACATGGCGATATTCAGCGTATGCCCGAATATCAGTATCAGTCCGCAGAACAGCCAGCCCAGGGCAGGTCCTGCCGCATCGTTCACCATGAAGGCAAGCTGATTGAACACGCCGCCAAGCATACCGCCTGCCAGACCGAGGGCATAGAGACGGATGTAGGAAAGTATATCGCCCATCAGTCCGGTTGCCATATTATAGGTGTCCCATACCCCGGCACCGATGTTGACAAATACATTCCGGTGGATGTTGTTCAGCAGGTAGATGCCAATGGCGGAAACACCGCCAATCACGATGAATGCCCATGTAGACACATCTTCCGAAATTATCTTGAAGAAGGAAAGTCCGCCGGTACAGATAAATCCCACTACCAGCAACAGCCATCCCCAGGCACTGAGCGACTCCTTGAAGCCGAAGCGCACGGTCTGCCCCACTGCCTTCACCGTCATGGCAATACAGATATGTACCGCACCGATAATCAGCGCCAGCAGCATTTGTTTGTCATAGGTGGTCTCGCCTATCTTGCCCACAATCATGAATTCCTTCAGTTTGGCGGGTATCTCCAGGTCGAAGAGGCTTACACCGAAGAATGTTCCCAGTATGGCACCGATGACGGCCGTGAATATACCCAGCGTAATCACCAGATTCATCATGCCTTTCATGGACTCGGACATCTTCTTTTTCAGGATGAACCCGAGTGCTATCAGCACCAAGCCGTAGCCCGCGTCTCCCATACAGAAGGCAAAGAAGAGCGAGAAGAACGGCGCAAGTATTGGCGTCGGGTCGAACTCTGCATAGTCGGGCATGCCGTACATTTTTGTAAGCACTTCGTACATGCGTGTATAGGCGTTGTTTTTCAACTTGATGGGAGCGTTGTCCTCGCGTCTGGCCGCCCTTATCTCATAATAAGTGCCGTTTTCATCGAGAAGTTTCCTCACATCCGCCTCGCAGTCTTCGGGAATCCAGCCTTCCATCAGCACTACGGCTCCTTCCGCCATCTGCTCGCTGTTCAGCTTGACTTTCAGCAGGTCTATTTCTCCTTGAAGCTGAAGGTTGTATTTCTCCAACGTACAGTAATTCGCCTTGCAGAAGTCTTTCAGCCCGGCATGTGCCTGCACAAGGGCTTCTTCCGTACCGGCTTTCTTCCGGCTCAGCTCGGAGAGGCTGAGTGAAGGCAGACGGAGCGGTTCCACATCCAGCCCTACCGGCTGGGGAGTGACGGTCACAAAATAAAGATGTCCGCCGTTCTCTTTCACCACGATGGCATTGTAGTCCTCTGCCCACGCTTCGTTATAGTCTTTCTCCGGGCAGGTGTAGAACTGCACGAACCAGCCGACATCTTCCAGCCGGCGGATGGATTCCCAATCGAAATCACCCCAAGCCTCCATCTGTGCCACGTCCTTGTCAATGGCGGGAATCTGCTGGTTCAAGTCTTGTATACGTGCCTGCAAATCCTCATAGGATTTCACCAAAGCATCGGCAGACAACTCTTTATGCACCTTTTCTTCCGGCTGTTTGTCCGCCAGGGTGTACATGCTCTGAAGCATATTCTTGTAGAGCGTACGCTTCTGCATGAATTGCTGCAAGGTGTCGTCCATCTCGCCGCACTGCCTTTCCACAACGTGCACCACGCCCAGTTCCCGGATCTGTGCCAGAAACGCTTCGTACTCCTTATGATACACAAGGAACGTGAGCTTCTTCATTTTCGTAATCATGCCTCTGCCTCCTTCCTTTTCTCCTGATGGGACTTCATGATTTTCTGCGATGACTTGGAGAGGTTCTCCTCGTCTTCCATAAACCGCTTGATTTTGCGCAGAGCATCCTGATAGCCCGGAATCTGTACTTTCTCAAAAAGATTCACCTTCTGGGTGGTCTTTTTACGCGCATGTTCCAACAAATTCAACTTGGCAACGATAAATTCACGCTCGATGGCAGTATGTGCCAGCGACTTGAGCAGATGTAACCCGTCCGCATACCATTTGGGCGCATTGAACAAGCTGTAGGGACGTATCTCGAAATCTACATTCTCGAGCAATGGCACCCGTACACCGGCAATCTTCTTCACACCGAGATGAACATCGCTGACCTTTATCAATGAAGCGTCGAACTCATTCCAAAGGGCGAACATGGCTTCGTAAGCTTGGATTTCCTTTTCCAACCTCGCATCCAGCGCGGCAGCATCGCCCTTGCAACGCTTCACTTCCATACGCAGGGCACTCTCCTTGTTCTTGATGATGGGGAGTGTACGCACGCGCACCTTCAGTTGCTTTTCCAACTGCTGGAGGGAGGTTTTGTTATATTGAAACTTAATAGCCATTTTATTTACGATTTAACGATTTACGATTAGACGACTGAAGCTACTCAATTTCTCAATTTACAGATTTACAATTTCAGTAATATCAATCGTAAACCGTAAATCGTCTAACCATACATTTATTTAGTTTGCTTTCGGCCAGAACTGGTCCACAAGCTCTTTCTTGATATTCACCTCTTCCGGACGGAAATACTTGCCGAACAGACTCCATGCCACATCGAGCATCTCTGTGGTATCGAGGTTGACATCGATGGCCAGCAGCTGGTTGGAGTAGTCCTTGGCAAAGGCAAGGGTACGTTCGTCGTAGTTCGTCAGGTCGAAACCGTTTTCAAGCTTGGTTTTGGCGTTGGCGGCATCGGCGTACAGACGTACGGCGGCATTCATCACCTGCGGATGGTCCTTACGTGTCTTTTTGCCCGTAACAAGCTGCTTCAGACGGGACAAGGAACGGAACGGGTCAACGATAACCTTACCGATGTCGCTGTCACGACGGAGGAACAACTGGCCTTCCGTGATATAACCCGTATTGTCGGGCACGGCATGCGTAATGTCGCCACCGGACAGAGTCGTCACCGCAATAATCGTGATGGAACCGCCGCTTGGGAACTGAACCGCCTTTTCGTATATTTTCGCCAAGTCCGAATAAAGGGAACCCGGCATGGAGTCCTTCGAAGGAATCTGGTCCATACGGTTGGACACGATGGCGAGCGCATCGGCGTAGGAAGTCATATCCGTAAGCAGCACCAGCACCTTTTCATTATTGTTCACAGCGAAATACTCGGCTGCCGTCAGTGCCATATCCGGAATCAGCAGACGCTCTACCGGAGGATTCTCGGTGGTATTCATAAAGCTGACGATACGGTCGAGCGCACCGGCATTGGAGAATACGTTCTTGAAGTAGAGGTAGTCATCGTTCGTCATACCCATACCGCCAAGGATAATCTTGTCAGTCTCCGCACGCAGAGCCACATTCGCCATCACCTGGTTGAAGGGCTGGTCGGGGTCGGCAAAGAACGGAATCTTCTGTCCGGACACCAGCGTATTGTTCAGGTCGATGCCTGCAATACCGGTTGCAATCAGTTCCGAAGGCTGCTTACGGCGCACCGGATTCACGGACGGACCGCCAATTTCCACCTCCTCGCCTTCAATGGCCGGACCACCGTCGATGGGGTCGCCAAAGGCGTTGAAGAACCGTCCGGCAAGCTGCTCGCTCACTTTGATTGTAGGAGCCTTGCCCAAGAATACTACCTCTGCATTGGTGGGAATACCTTCCGTACCCTCGAACACCTGCAAAGTCACTTCGTCGCCGGCAATCTTCACCACCTGGGCAAGTTTGCCGTTTACGGTCGCCAACTCGTCATACCCCACTCCGGTTGCCTTCAGCGAACACGTAGCTTTCGTAATCTGAGTAATCTTGGTATATATCTTTTGAAATGCTTTTGTTGCCATCTATTTATTTACTATTTGACAATTTACTATTTACTATTTAAATCTCTGCCATCCTATTCTACTATTTTCCTATCTACAACCTCCGTGCACCTGCATCCGCAAGGCAAATAGTAAATTGTAAACAGTCAAATAGTACATCCTTAGGCTTTCCGTTCCTCAACCAGTTCCTGCAACTGCTTATGGAACTTCTCGTATTCTTCCGACTTGAACTTCGAGTAGTTCATCTGCTTGCAGATGTTAATCATCTTCTTGAAGTAATCCATTACTTCGTTGAAGTTGTCGAACTCAAATTCGGTATGACAGATTTCTATTACCATATTCAGAATCTCCTCCTGACGCTCCATCGGAGTCACGGCATCAACTTCGTCAAAGGCATCCTGCTGCAGGATAACGAAGTCAATCAGTTCCGATTTCCAGAAAGTCACGTGATATTCTACGGGCACGCCGTCGTCACCCAGGATGTTGATTTGCTCGGCAATCTCCTTACCACGCTGCAAACGGGTCTTGATTTCATTCACCTTGCCAATCCAATCACCGTTGATGTGCTTGGTGATATACTCCTCGAATTCAGGGTATTCAATGTATTTGGAATACGAGTCAATCGGATTTACGGCAGGATAACGCTTCTTGTCGGCACGGTCCTGCTCAAGGGCATAGAAGCAGCGAGCCACCTTCTTCGTATTCTCGGTTACCGGCTCCTTCAGGTTACCGCCCGCAGGCGATACCGTACCAATGAAAGTAATGGAACCGGACTCGCCGTTGTTCAGCTTCACATAACCCGCACGGCCGTAGAAGTTGGAGATGATGGAGGACAAGTCCATCGGGAAGGCATCGGGACCGGGCAACTCCTCCATACGGTTGGACATCTCGCGCAATGCCTGCGCCCAACGTGAGGTGGAGTCCGCCATCAGCAGCACCTTCAATCCCATGCTCCGGTAGTATTCCGCAATCGTCATTGCCGTGTAGACAGATGCCTCACGGGCAGCCACCGGCATGTTCGAAGTATTGGCGATGATAATCGTACGTTCCATCAGCTTCCGTCCCGTATGCGGGTCAACCAATTCGGGGAATTCTGTAAAGATTTCCACAACCTCGTTGGCACGCTCACCGCAGGCAGCGATGATTACGATGTCCGCTTCCGCCTGTTTTGAAATGGCATGCTGTAGTACCGTCTTTCCTGTACCGAACGGACCGGGGATAAAGCCCGTACCACCTTCCACAATCGGGTTCACGGTATCGATTACGCGCACACCGGTTTCCAGCAGTTTGAAAGGACGCGGTTTTTCCTTATAGTTGGTCATGGCACGCTTCACGGGCCATTTCTGTATCATGTTCACCCGGATGTCATTGCCTTCGCCATCCGTCAGCACTGCAATGGTATCCTCAATGCTGTAATCACCTTCCTTTGCGATGGATTTCACGGTGCACACACCTTTCTGTTCAAAAGGCACCATGATTTTCAGAGGCTGGAAGTTCTCGTCCACTTGTCCCAGCCAGGCAGCGGCTTCCACTTGGTCGCCCACCTTTGCCAAAGGCACAAAATGCCATTTGCTTCCTTTATCCAGCGGATAGGTATATTGCCCGCGTTTCAGGAAAACGCCATCCATCTTGTCGAGGTCGTTTTGCAGACCGTCGTAGTTCTTCGAAAGCATACCGGGCCCCAGTGTCACTTCGAGCATATGTCCGGTAAACTCGGCTTCGGCCCCCACTTTCAGTCCGCGGGTACTCTCAAATACCTGCACGTAGACCTGGGTACCTACTACCTTAATCACCTCCGCCATCAACTTGTCTCCTCCGGTCGAGATATAACAAATCTCATTCTGCGCTACCGGTCCGTCGACGACGAGGGTCACCATGTTGGCTATTACGCCACTAACAGTTCCTTTTGTTGCCATATATTTTTAGTTGTTTATTTTATCTGAATTCTGCGGGTATCTGCACATCGTCTTTCAAGGCAGCGATAATGCTGCGGAACAGTTGGTTACCCTTCTCTTTATCCAACGAAATCCACCGTTCTATCATCTCCAGCTGTAGCAGGAAGACAAACAGACGTTCCACGGTAAAGTAATCGAAGAATGTGGCCTCCTCCATCCAGTCCCAGCGAAGCTGGTCCAGCTTCTTTTCCCGGTCCACCAGTTCCTCCGTCTCACTGATTTTCACCAGCTGCTCCAGATAATCCACCTCAGTACCCAGACCGAAGTCACGGGCATTGGAAGTACGCAGAGCCTCGCACACTTCCGTATCACCCACAATCAGCGGAGCAATGTCCAGCTTGAACTTACGTGCTGTGAGCGCCACCAATATATTATTGAGAGTGAGGTTGAAACCAAACCAGGAAGACACAAACTGATTCTTACATTCCATGGCATAGGCGTAATAGAGCGCTGCCAGGCGGTCTTCATACAAGAAACCGTCCTCGGCAGGCAGGCTGAAGTATTCGGAAATGAACGTGGAGAGATAAGATGGGAATACACTGTCAGAGACTTCGTCGCCATCCTTCAGTCGTGAGATATATTCCGCCAGTTCCTCCGACGAATAGTTTCCGCGCGGGTCGATGGCAGCATCCTTATCCTTCAATAGTTTCAAGACATTCGCATTGTCGAATTTCAGATAAAACAAATCTATCAACTTTTTATCATCTTCCGACAAGGCAGGATATAGTTCCGTCCTGAAATCGGCTACTGTATAGCTCAGTTTACTGTCTTCCAGAGTAAGTTCAGGCAAACCGGCTACCAAGTAATAGTATTTACTCATAATCCTGTGGGAGTTTTTAGAACAGCATTTCCACTAATTGCGGACGCAGGAATTCCTTGAAGTAATTCATAAATTCTTCTTCGCCGAAGTTCACCTTGTACGAACCATCGGCAGGCGATACGGAGAACAAGGTTTTGATGCCATTCACTTGCTCAATCTTCACACCCTTGTCCAGCAGGTCTTTCGCCTTCGCTGCGAAATATTTCGTCAAGCCTTCCGCATCCGCAGTAGAGATAACGATTGGTTCGTTCACACTCCATTTGGACGCCAATGCAACGATGAAGGCATTAAGATAATTCTTGTTTGCAGCAAATGCCTTTACATCGGCATTCACAATGTTGTCCGTCACCAACGTAGCGATTTCGGACTTCAGAGCATTCACAGCCTGACCGGCAAACAACTTTAATTCAGATTTTGTATTCTCTGCCAGTTCATCGGCAGACTTATGGGCGGTAGCCACGATAGAATCCGCTTCCTTACGTGCATCCTCTATAATTCTCTTGGCTTCTTCCTGAGCTTTTGCGATAAGTTTCTGTGCCTCTTCATTTCCTTTCTCTACGCCTTCGCGGTAGATCTTATCGGTCAGCTCTTGAATCTTGTTTTCCATATTTGCAGGAGTTATTATATGATTTATATTACAATATTAATTGCGTGATTTTTTCCCTTCCTATTAGATTCACGCCAAATTTACAAAAATCCATTTGATATTGAATAGAAAGAAAGGAAGAAAAGTTCTTGCTCTTCCAAAAAAAACTCGTTTTACACCAACTTTGTTCTGTAATGATAACAAAAGAATGACAAAAGAAGCAGAAAATACGTCTACAACAACGCATGGCAAGGATTAAGGGGAGCAGTTCCGGAGGTATCTAAAACGAACGAAGCCTCCGTATCCTTATCAGACACGGAGGCTTCTTCTGAAAAACG
>OLXP01000338.1_pt1 | contig 25339 bp, 30 predicted proteins | sample 1644201 | NCBI WGS metagenome assembly OLXP01 (sample SAMEA103958163, study PRJEB25191) | human gut metagenome
TAAATTCTTTTTTATATATCACTTTTTCAATTACACCAATATTTAGATAGCCTTTCAATATTTCAAAAAAATTCTGTAATTTTTTATAATCAATTAAATTAATATGAATAATTCCCGTTGTATCACGAAAATAACTAATCTCTGGATTACATATTATTTTTTTTACAAGATAATTCCAAATGAATGGGTATTTTTTTTGATATTGGTACGAATATTCTAAAAATTTCTCATCTGTTTTAGATTTTTCAATCCACATTAAAGAATAATTATTTCCCATAATATACAAAAAAATCACCTCATATAAATCTATGAAATGATTTTTATTTTAGAACTATTTATTCACATCAATTAAAGTACAAATGACTACCGGTCGATGTTTTGTAAGCCGCATTACAAGTTTTGCTACTTCTTCTTCAGCAATCTTACTTGTTTCTTCGGTAGAAAAGCGCTTTTTCACTAAACTATTGTTCACCATTCTAGTCAAAAGTTCCGCTATCTTTTTATCCAGTTCATTGTAGTCTAACTTGTATGAAAAACCTTTTGTAATTGAACTCAGAACAGAAATGACTTTACGAAGCCTACTATCATAATTGACTGTCAAAATAATGACCCCTTCTTCTGCTAGTATTTCACGATCATGAATAATTTCCTCATTGACATTTCCTAGAAGTGAACCATCAACAAAAATATCACCCGTATAAACTTTATCCCGATTGCCTTTTTCACCATGAATAAAATGAATAATTTCACCATTTTCCAATAAAATAATTTGTTCATCCTTATATCCAGCATCCTTAGCCACTAGATATTGTTCATACATATGACGATATTCACCTTTAATGGGAATAATATAGGCAGGTTTTAACATTGAATATAGTAATTTTAAATCTTCTTTATTAGCATGAGAACTACGTAAAATTTTTTTATCAAAAATTACAATGTTAGTATCATAACGATAAAGCGTGTTTAGGGAATTGATTGCATATTTTTCAGTGCCCGGTACAGGAGGACACATCATGATAACGGTGTCAGTTGGCATTAGTTTAATAAATTTATCTTCTCCTAAAGCCATTCTTACCAAAAGACTATAGGGTTCATTGCGAACACCTGTAACAATAACAACCAAATCGTTATCTAAATTTTGTAACTTTTCATCTGTCATTGGTTCTAATCGTACAAATTTATCTGCTGGAATTGCTAAATAATTAGAGGTAATCGCAACATCAACAATTTTTTCTGATTTTCTACCAATCATTGCAATCTTTTTCCCCATTTCAATTGACAGATTCACAACTTTTTGAATTCTACTTAAATCTGAAGAATATGCGGAAATAATAATTCTTCCCTTCATATTGAGCAAAATATTTTTATAACTATGTTCCAAAAGAGAATCGTTTTTAATTCGATCAATTGCTCCAGAACCAATACTTTCTGTAAGCAATGCCAAAACTTTTTTCTTACTGAGATCAATAATTTTATCAAATGATGTTTGATACTTTCCATAATTCGTAGGTCCAAAATTAAAATCCGTACAATATACAATTGAACCATCTTTAGTATGAATAGCAATACCAACTGATTCAGGAATACTATGACTCGTATTGAAAAAAGAGACACTAACATCGCCAAAACCTAAAACTTTATTTTCATTGATTCTAAACAACTTAAAATGTTTAATGTTCATCTTGTTATCAGAAAGTAAATTTTCAATTAAACTGATTGTAAAATGCGTTCCGTAAATTCTAGTAGGAATTTGTTTCAATAAATAAGGCAAGGCATTTATGTGATCCTCATGGCCATGAGAAACAAATACTCCTTCAATGCGATCTTTATTTTCCACTAAATAAGTCATATCCGCAATTACTGCATCAACTCCATACATATCAATATCGGGATACTTCAAACCAGCATCTAAAATGAAAATGTGTTCATCTACTTCAACAATATACATATTTTTGCCATTTTCACCTAATCCGCCCAGTGCAAAAACTTTAATATTTGCCATAATATCCTCCTTATTATATACTATTATACTAAAAAAAAGGATTTCTTGCAAGGGTTTCGTATTTAGATATTATTGATGTTTCCTTTTTTTATAAGGTTTTCTGAAAAGTTGATTTAACAAAGCTTTAAAATTGAATGGGATTAACGGATACAGATATGGTCTACCAAAACTTTTTAAAAAAGATAAATAAATCAATAATGCGATTAAACTAAAAATTAAGCCGTAAACACCAAAGCAAAAGACAACAAAAATAATAATTAATTTGGCAATTTTATTAGCAAGACTTAACTCATAACTTGGCGTTATGTATGAACCAATCGCACTAATTGCTCCAAGCAAAACGATTTGTTCTGATAAAATATTCATGTTGATTGCCATTTCACCAACAATAACGCCCGCAATAATTCCCATTGAAGTCGATAAAGCATCGGGTGTATGAATAGAGGCCATTCTAATAAACTCTATGCCTAATTCCATGATTAAAAGCTGAATAAAAATAGCCAAATGATTGTTTTCAACATCAAATATTTTACCTAAATAACTGAAATGTAATGATTCATATTGCAACATAGTAAACCAAATAGGTACAGCAAGAAATGATAAAATGATTCCTATAAATCGAATAAAACGCAAATATGAACCAGAAATCAGTGTTTGTCTAAATTCTTCGGCATGTTGCATATGATCAAAGATAGAAATCGGTCCAAGAATGGCACTAGGTGATGTATCTACAATGATTCCAAACATTCCTTGATATAAGTGTGAGGCAAAAGTATCTGGCCGTTCTGTATACTTTACAAGTGGATATGGCGTATAAACATTTTTAATCAATAATTCTTCTAAAGCTTTATCACTCATCGTCAATTCTTCTACTTCAACATCATCAAGACGTTTTTTTATTTGTTCTAAATATTTGGGTTGAACATACCCTTCAATATAAACCAATGCAACGTTTGTTTTGCTAATTTTTCCAATTGTATATTTAATTGTCTTAAGTTTGCCACTTTTTACTCTTCGCCTTATAAGACCTATATTAGTCGCAATATTTTCAGTAAATCCATCACGGCTACCCCTAACCACTTTTTCACCATCTGGTTCTTCAATACCTCTGGTTGGATAATTTCTGACTTCACTTAAAATAGCATTTGTATCATCATCAACAAAAATGGCTACATTCCCACTTAAAATAGCATCATATATTAAATAATAATTGTTCTCAGTGGTTGTACTTTCATTTAAGATAATTTTAGATATCTGTTCCACTCCCTCATATGAGGAAAAATGATCTAAAGAATATATTATATTAATTATACCTTCACTTTTTATTAAAAAATTTAAAAAAATAATTGTATAATGATGATATTTTGTTCGAATTTCTCTGAAAGTAACATCAAACGATTCTTTGTAAGACAAATCCTTTTTGAGTTTTTCAACATAAGAATTCATCTTAACCTCGTGGCCTACATACTAACGCAATTACAAAAGAAAAGAAAATAGCCGCAGCAATACCACTTGATGTCAAATCAAAAATTCCTGTAAATAGACCTAAATAATCAGATTGAACTGCTGCTTCAACTGCAGCATGTGTTAATGAATGACCAAAACTAGATATTGGCATTAAAGCACCTGCACCCGCAAATGCAATAAGTTTATCATATAAATGAAATGCTTCAAAAATAGAACCTAATGTTACAAATATAACAACAATATGTGCAGGTAATAATTTAAATAAATCCATACATAATTGTGCCAACAGACAAATTATCCCGCCAACCAAAAAAGCATATAAAAAAATCATAAATTACTCCTTTCTAAAACAACAGCATGAGCAATTGCGGGAATCGTTTCATTTTGCGCAACCATAATTGGATTCATTAACGCTCCTGTTGCTATTAATAAAACTTTATTGTATATTCCTTTTTTCAAACAATCGACAACATAACCCATTGCAACTAAGCTAATACATCCACATCCACTTCCTCCTGCAAATACTTCTTGATTTTTAATATCATATAGCATTTTTCCTGCATCATCGTAATTTCCACCTATAGTATAAGAAAATTCTTTCATAATCTCTATAAAGACCTCAGAACCATACTTTGATAAATCACCAGTCAAGATTAAATCATATTCATCTAATTCAATTTGAAAATCTTCTAAATGTTGTTTTAACGTCATTGCTGCAGCAGGAGCCATTGTTCGTCCCATATCTTGTGTATCCGAAAGATTTGGATCTACTATTTTGCCTATTGTTGCCCTTGTAATTTTGATTGCTGAGGGAATATTTGAAATGATGGCAGCACCAGCTCCAGTCGCTGTAGACGTCATTGAATTGGGTTTTTGACCACCATATTCAGTTGGATATCTAAACTGTCTTTCACTAGTTGAATTGTGACTTGAAGTAATAGTTAAAATATTTTCTCCATATCCGCTATCTACAAGCATTGATGCAAGTGCAATAGATTGAGTACATGTTGAACAAGCACTATATACCCCCAAATATGGTACATCAAAATCTCTTAGAGCATAATTAGTAATGGCCAATTGATTATTTAAATCACCTCCAACTACTACTCTAATATCTGTAAATTCAAGTCCTATTTTTTTTAAAGCCAATTGCATTGCATCTTTTTGTAACTGAATTTCTGCTTGTTCCCAATTTTCTGTTCTACAATAAGGATCATCATAACTATAATCAAAAAATTCGCCAAGTGGACCTTTTTTTTCTTTGGGTCCTGAAATCGCAGCAGATGATCTTAAAAATACCTTGCTAAATTCCACACTACTTTTTCCTCTTGCTATCATGTTATCACCTAAATAAAAAAATAATTGTTCCTATAACAAAGGCACTAACTACTCCAGCAACAATTACGGCTCCTGCAAGTTTAAACATATTTGACATAATACCTAAAATAATACCTTCACTCTTGCTTTCTAAAGCAGCAGATGTCATTGAATTTGAAAATCCTGTAATTGGTATGATAGTTCCTGCACCCGAAAATTGACCAATGCGATCAAAAATACCAAGCCCTGTTAAAATAGCAGTAACTCCTACGATGACAATATACATCAAACTAGTCGATTTATCCTTTTCAATCCCAATTATATCCTTAAATAACCATAAGATACCTTGAGCTATGAGACAAATGGTACCACCAACTAAAAAAGCTTTTACAGCATTTAATAAAATTGGTCTTTTAATCTTTTTTTCATCTAATACTTTTTTAAAAATACGTTTTTCCATTTCAATACTTCCTTTCATGTTTTTATTATTAGTATTTTTTTCCAATATATACAAAAAAAGTGAAAATTTAATTTCACTTCTTTTATTTGGCACTAATACAAGATGTAACGAGATTGACTACTTCATCTTCATTTATTTCTATACTTCTCAACCTTATTTTTATCGATTCCAAAATAATTGGTATAGCAAATTTAGAAAATTGACATCCTTTTTGAAGATCAAAAACCCTAATTGCTTTTATTAGACCACGAAACCCAGCTTGTAATAAATCATCTCTTACTTGATAAGAAACTTTAAATTTTGCGACAAGTAAATATACTAAATACATATTCTCATTGATAGCATATTCATAATTATGATAATTCCACTTGTTCATGATACTTTTTCACCATCAAAACTTTAGTTCCTTCATTGGGTTTTGATTTTACTTCTAATTTATCTGTGAATACCTCCATTATGGTAAAACCAAGTCCTGCTCTTTCTTCTTCAAGTTTAGTTGAAAAAAGTGGTTCTCTTGCTTTATCAATATCTTCAATTCCAACTCCATGATCAATTACTTCAATATAAATGTTAACTGCATCATAGGATAAGTTTAATTGAACATGTTTATGTTCATTTGATAAACATCCATGAACAATAGCATTCGTAACAGCTTCGGAAATGACCGTTTTTACTTCATTTAAAAAATTAAGTGGTAAATCAAGGCTGACCAGAAAACCTACTCCTACTGTTCTGGCCAACATTACATTATCTACCTTTGCTAAAAATGTCGTTTTGATTTCATTATACATTAAGCTACCTCCACCATTTTCTCTGCTTCATTTTCATTTGTGGCAACACCACATATTTTTTTCAATCCTGATAAATTAAAAATTCGTTCAATTAAACGATTCATTGAACAAACAATAATTTTACCATTTCTTTTTTTAACTTGGGAATATCTACCAATAATAAATCCAACCCCACTACTATCCATAAAATTTAATTTTTCAAAATTAAATATTAAATATTTAATTTCATATTTATCAATTAATTCACTAATTCTAATCTTTAATTTTTCGGTTACTGCTTGATCTAATTCTCCTTTTAATCTCACAAATAACATATTTTTTCTAATTGACATTTGTATATTAACAGCCATTTTCATCCCCCCCTTTAGAATTGTAACATAATTTTATTTATTATTCAAAATTAATTCATACCAAAATATGAATTAGACAAAATTTTTCTATATATGCGTGTATTATTTTGCCTTAAAACTAATAAAAACAGAGTTTTTTGTATAATCAACTCTGTTTTTGTTAGTTATAAAATATTGGAAAAAATACTACCTAATAATTCTAAAAAATTACTTTTCTTTACCTTTTCTTTTAATTCTAAATCTACAGTTTTGTAAAGTTTATTATCTATATAAACATATAATTTTCCTATTATTTTGCCATCACTATCTTGAATTTTGTCTTTATCAATTCTAATTTCATAAGTAAGAATTCCACCTTCGGATTTTTTTTCAATCATTCTAGCAATATCTTGTGAAAGAACAATATTATAAACTGATGGATTCATTAAAATATTTTCTTCTGTTTTCACAATTGAACCTTTAGGGCTAATTAATTGTTTCTCAAAATTAGCAAAAACATAATTCAATAAATTCACCGTATCAGCATTTCGACCTTCCACAGTTGGAGCTCCCATTACTACTGTAATAATTCTCATTCCATTTGCTTTTTTGGTGGCCACTAAACAATACCCAGCTTGGTTGGTCCATCCTGTTTTAAGTCCATCTATACCATTTCCACTTTTGATTAATTTGTTGGTATTGACTAACCAAAAAGGTTTTGTTGTTTCTTTTCGCAAATAATCTTCATAAGTTGAAGTTAATGGTATGATTTCATCCTCATAATTTAAAATAAGTTCCCTCGCAATAATTGAAAGATCGTTTGCGGTAGTTACATGTCCTTCTTCATGTAAACCTGTTGCATTTAAATATTGTGTATTCTTCATACCTAATCGTTTGGCTTCTTCATTCATTTTCTGAACGAATAATTCTTCTGTCCCCGAAACTGCCTCAGCAAGTGCTACTGCCGCATCGTTTGCGGATGCAATAATGACAGCCTTCAATAAATCATCAACCGTCATTTGTTCTTTTGGTGCAAGATATATTTGGCTCCCACCCATTGATGCTGCATAATCAGAAGTTGTTATCAATTGATCATGTTTTATTTTTCCATCACGAAGGGCATCCATAATTAACTTAATTGTCATAACTTTGGTTGTACTAGCTGGTTCTCTTACTTCGTCTGCATTATAATCATATAAGACATCCCCCGTTTCAACTTCAATAGCTATTGCACTTTTTGCTGATTTTATAAGAGTATCTTCAGCTTTTACGTAATTGCTCATTGTATATGTAAAAGTTATAAGCATTGTAACTATAATTAAACTTTTTTTTAATACTTTTTTCAAAATTATCACCACTTTAATGTATGAATAAATAGTAAAAAATATAACAAAAAAAGCATAAACCATTTATCAGATTTATGCTGGAATAATAAATTTTATTTTATCTTTATGAATTTTGACTCTAAAACTTTTACCAATTCTAGTTTCGCCATCTAAACATCCAACTAAAGCTTTTTTTGCAACTATATCAACGATTTGACCACGACGATATGTCAAAAGTTTATGAAATCGTTCATTATCTAAATGCAACCCTTTCTTATAATACTTTACCAATCTAGCAAAAGTAAATATAGATACTTTTTTTACTACCAAAATATCTGCTAATCCATCTTGATAATGGGCATGAGGAGCACATTTAAATCCTCCACCGTAATATTTTGCATTAGCAACAGTGGAAAGCATCATCTTACCACTAAACATAAGCACCCCATCGACATATACATCGACTTCATCTCCTAATTTAGGAGAAATAATATTTTTGAAAAGTGAATAATTATAGGCTTTTTTAATCGTTTTAAAACGATGACGATATCTAATTTGATCATAATTCGTACGAGCATCAAAACCAAAATTTGCAACATTTAATAGAAATTCACCATCCGATTCCAAAACATCAATGCAGGTTTTTTGCCCTAATAATTGCCTTTCTAATGAAAGAAAATCATGGCCTTCAAATGTTTTTAAAAAATCATTACATGAACCAACGGGAATTATCCCAAAATTAACGTTAGGATACTGAATAATTCCATTTAATACCTCAAATGAAGTACCATCTCCCCCACAAGCAAAAACGTTAATCGCTGTATCTTTATTTTCTTCACAAATTTTTTTAGCTAAAACAATTGCTTCTTTTGGTCTGGTTGTTAGTAATATTTCAAATTCATTGTCGGCTTTTAAATATAAATTTAAATGATTTATTTGTTCCTTTACAACTTCTAGTCCTTTGCCCTCCCCCGCAATCGGATTAACGATAAAATAATTTTTCATAAATTTCCTCTATTATTTAAATTCGTGCCTCATTAACTATTAGATTTAATATCATTATAATCTACGAATAATCTTTCAAAGTCTTTTCTAATTGACAAATGTTGTGGACATCGTTTTTCACATTTGCCACACTTCACACATTTATCAATAAATTTTCCATTCTTAATATTTTGTATCATTCTATTTTCAAAAATTTCTTTATTATCGTACATCCCAAATTGGTTCCAAATGGCAAAATTATTAGGAATATCTACTCCATATGGACAGGGCATACAATACCTACAGCCAGTACATCCATTTTTAAGACGACTTTTTAAACTATTAACCACTTTTTCAATAGTTATATGTTCCTCTTTTGACAATTCAGTATAATTATTAAAAGTGTCTAAATTATCTTCAACTTGCTCAAGTGTTGACATACCGCTTAAAATAACTTTAACATGATCAAAGCTTGCTATATATCTTAAGGCATAGGATGAATCTGATTTACGATTGCCATTTTGAGAAAACATCATACTAATCTCTTTTGGCAATTTTGCTAAAAGTCCTCCTTTAATCGGTTCCATCACAATTAGTGGAATGTCTTTTGCTTTTGCAAGTTCATAGCCTTTTAAACCAGCTTGAATTTCAGTATCCATATAATTGAATTGAATTTGGCAAAAATCCCAATGATAATGATTTAAAATTTCATCAAAAACTTCATATGAATCATGAAAAGAAAAACCCAAATATTTAATTTTTCCTTCTTTTCTAAATTCTTCACAAATTTCAATAATTCCTAATTCTTTGACTTTTGCAAAATAATCTTTATTCATAGCGTGTAAAAGATAAAAATCAATATATTCAGTTTCTAAACGCTGTAATTGCTCATCAAAAATACGATACACATCATCTTTATTCTCAATAGCCCAAATAGGTAATTTAGTGGCTAGAAAATAACTATTACGAGGATATTTATTAAGAATTTTACCCAAAAAAGGTTCAGAATCACCATTATGATAAGGATATGCAGTATCAATATAATTTACACCATTTTTAATTGCCAAATCAATCATTTGTTCAGCTTTCGTTTCATCTATTTTACCATCTTTTAGTGTAGGAAATCTCATACATCCAAAACCCAACAATGATGTTTTTATATCTAATTTATCAAATTTACGATATATCATAATTCACCTCTATTTTATTATTATATCATAATTTTAAGGATTTTGATAAAAGAATGCACTAAATTGACATAACTTTATAAAAATATGATATAATATCGATACATAAGAGGTGAAATTATGGCTAATTACCAAACAAAATTAAATTTATTAGAAACAGAAATTGCAATTAAATTTATTAAGGATAATTTTGAAAGAGATTTTAGTGAAGCTTTAAATTTAATAAGAGTATCAGCACCTTTAATGGTTGTTCCCGAAAGTGGATTAAATGATAATCTAAATGGCTTCGAAAGACCAGTTCATTTTGATGTTCTTTATTTAAAAAAGAATGTTGAAATTGTACAATCTTTAGCAAAATGGAAAAGAATGGCTCTTGCTAAATATGGTTTTAAAACAGGTTGTGGTCTATATACTGATATGAATGCTATTAGACGTGATGAAGAACTGGATCATCTTCATTCTATATATGTAGATCAATGGGACTGGGAAAAAATAATTACGCAAGAGGAACGCAACTTAGATTATTTAAAAAAGACGGTTCAAACAATTTACAATGTAATAAAACTTTTGAGTTACAAAGTTGCTAATCGATATCCCGAATTAGCAACAGAACTTCCATCTGAAATTTTCTTCATTTCCACAAAAGAATTAGAAAAACAATTTCCAACATTGAGTAGAAAAGAACGCGAAGATGAAATTACCAAACAACATAAGGCTGTTTTTATTTATCAAATAGGTTGGAATTTAGAAGATGGCAAACCTCATGATGGTCGTGCTGCCGATTATGATGATTGGTTGCTAAATGGTGATATTATATTATGGTATGATGTCTTAGGTCATGCTTTTGAACTTTCTTCTATGGGAATTCGTGTTGATGATACATCTATTATTAAACAATTAAAAGCAAAGAACGAAGATTTTAAATTAACAAATCCTTATGTCAAAAGTGTCATTGAAAAAACAATTCCCCTTACAATAGGAGGTGGAATTGGACAATCACGACTATGTATGTTTTTTCTAAAAAAACAACATATTGGTGAGGTTCAATCATCAATTTGGGATGAAGAAGAATTAAAAAAATTAGCACAAGAAAATATTCATTTATTATAATTGAAGGTCAGTATGCAAAAATTATTAGTAAAATTATTTATTAAAGATTATCAAAAAATACATGATTCCAAAGTTCGTAGTAGATATGGTACTTTATCAGGAATTGTAGGTATTATAAGTAACTTAATTTTATGTAGTATGAAAATTATTCTTGGTATTCTTACCGCTAGTCTTTCTATTCTTGCAGATGGAATAAATAATTTAACCGATGCTGGTTCTTCTGTTATCACTTTGATTGGCTTTAAGTTATCTAGTGTTCCAGCTGATGAAGATCATCCTTTTGGACACGAAAGAATTGAATATATAACAGGTCTTATTATTTCTTTTTTCATACTTATTATTGGTTTTAGTCTTGGTAAAGAATCTATTACTAAATTAATTCATCAAGATGTTACCCAAAATATTTCTATTATCGTCATTATAGTAATGATTATTTCCATACTAATAAAACTTTGGCAATCTATTTTTTATCGCAAAATGGCCAAAGCGATTAACTCTGAGGCACTTGTTGCCAGTTCTAAAGATAGTTTAAACGATTGCATATCAACGGCTGCTGTTATCATCGGTTTAATCTTATTTAAACTTACTTCTTGGCAACCAATAGATAGTATTTTAGGAATTGTTGTTGCTATTTTCATTACCATATCAGGCTTAAAGATGGTTTTTGAAACAGTCAATCCTTTAATAGGTACTAAACCTAGTCAAGATGAAATTGATGCGATTACTAAAAAAATCCTAAGTCATTCTGGGATAATTGGCATTCACGATTTAGTTATTCATCATTATGGAAATTGTACCACTTTTGCTACTGTTCATGCTGAGGTACCCAGTGATGAAGATATTGTAACTAGTCACGATATTATTGATAATATTGAAAGAGAATTTAGAAATGAATTAGGCATTGATTTAACTATTCATATGGATCCTGTTGATATTAAAAATCCTCAAACCAATGAATTAAAAGAAAAAATATTACATATTGTTAAGGATATTAGTCCTGATTTATCAATCCATGATTTTAGAGTGGTATATGGTGAAACTCATACTAATCTAGTTTTTGATGTAGCAATGCCTATAAAATTTAGTTGTACAAAAAAAGAATTAAGAGAATTAATTATTAGCGAGATTAAGAAAATAGACGAAAACTATTTTGCCATTATTCAAATTGATCAATTATACAATCGAAATGAACAATAAAGAAAAAAGTTAACTTCTTCAAAGTAAGATAGAAGTTAACTTTTTTTATATTTAATTGTAGCGTTCATTTTTAAACTTTGGCAATTTTTAATACAACCACTACCCATCATAATCACTCATATGCAAATATCTTTCTTTTTTTTGTTCTAATGAAGATATAATTTGAGCATATATTAAATGATCTTCTTCAATTCCTTCAAGCGAAATAACATCAGATACTCTGCATTTCAAAACAATGGGTGAATCTTTTAAAACCATTACATCTAAATAATTTTCAAAATGATAAGTTGCAAATTTATCCACCTCATTACTATGACAATCACCGATTGCCTCAGCAATTTCTTTTTGACTAATTCCTAAAACACTAATACCTATGTAGTCACCTTTTTTAATTGTGTTACCAGTGACACTTTGTGAACCAAGTAAACATAAAATTTTATCATAGTCAACTTGCATTGCCCATGCACAGGTCATAGCCATTTTTTGATGATTCTTTTCAAGTGTAATAATATTTATACCATGATCAAATGCTTTATATTTCATCTCATTACTCCTTATAACAATATTTCTACAAAATTTACATAATCTAAATTTAATATATCCTTGATTATTAAACTTGGATTTTTACCCCATGAAACCATATTGATGGTATAAACACTTAATCCCGAATTAGCGTATGAACTATTGTAATCCACCAAATTAATTTTTCCACCTTGTGCTCTAATATAATCTATCAAACTTTTTAAATGTTCTCTTGCATAAAGTTCAACGTGAAGTTCAATTGTATTAGAACCTTTAGTAAGAATTTTTTCTAATTTAGGTAAAGCAACAAAGGCAATCAAAGCAAAAATGGTGCCTATAATTGCAACAGTATAAAAACCAATTCCAATAGCAAGACCAATACAAGCAGAAACCCATAAACCTGCTGCAGTTGTAAGCCCTTTGATTTGGCTTCTTGAAGTAACTAAAATTGTACCAGCTCCCAAAAAACCAATACCGCTTATGACTTGAGCGCCTAATCTACCAACATCTCCTGTACCATAAACTTCAAAAATATATTGATTGGTAAAAATGGCAATCATTGAACCAATACAGACTAAAATATATGTTCTAAAACCTGCCGCATGCCTTCTTCTAGCTCTTTCCATCCCGATTAAACCTGAACACAAAAAAGCTAAGATAAATCTTACCATAATAGACCAAATTGATATTTCACCAAGAATTTCTTCCAATCCTAGCCAATTTGTAATTGGATCTATATATTTTAAACAAAACATTATTCAATACTCCTTATTTTTTAATACTCTTACTTTCATTTTTATTATTTTTTAAAAATTGTGATACTTGGTTTATCAATAGTATAACTTTGAACGGCTTTTTCAACAATTCTAGTTCCATCAAAAACCAAAATACTTCCTGGTGCTAAAAACTTTGTATGTTTTTCATAATTATTAGAAAGAATCATTTGATATACTTCACCATTTTTAGTCAAAAATCTAATTTGTGGTAAAGCAAACGATGCATCTAATTTCATATATTTATCCATATCAACTACTTCACAACATGTTAAAGCAAACATTTTTCTTCTTAAAATCAGCAAATCTTTTAAGGTTTCACTTACGTTTAAAGAACTAAACCAATCAATTCCATTGATATCATCACTTTCATTATATGAATTATCAATAAAATTTTTACTCCTAAATAATTCTTCTCCCGCATGAATAAAAGGAATTCCTGCTGATAAAATAACCAATCCTAATGATAATTTGATGTAATCTATTATTTGATTTGAAGCATACTGTGGTTTTTTCATTCTAATTAAATCATATAAAGTATAATTATCATGGCATTCCACATAATTAATAGACTGATTGACCATAACAAATTTTCGATTATTATAATAGTAACCCTTTATTAATTTAAAGATTTCATTTTTTGATAAACTCTCCCCCATTATATATCCACTATTGGCATCAATTCCTCTTAATTTATTACGAAAATAATCATTAAAAAAGGAAATCATAGGAATTTTATTGGCATTATCTAAATTGGATCTTTGACTAGGCTCTACATCAACATCCATATTCCAACCTTCGCCATAAATCATAGTTTGAGAATTTATAACTTTTGTTTTATTGACAATTAACTTCATTGTATCAAGATCAATTAATCCCATTAAGTCAAAACGAAATCCATCAATCTTGTAAAAAGTTTGAAAGAACTCAATACTATCCACAATTAATTTTCTAACCATAAGATGATTTGTACAAAGATCATTGCCACACCATGATGCATTAGTTAAAAAACCTAATTTATCTGTCCTAAAAGTATATCCAGGAACCAATTTTTCTAACGGAAACCAATTACTATCAAAAACGTGGTTAAAAACAACATCCATATTCACACCAAAACCAATTGAATGAATGGTATCAATCAATTGCTTTAATTCATTTATTCGTTGATAAGCATCATTGGGTTGAGTACTAAAAAATCCACTCGGTACCATATATTGCATGGGATTGTATCCCCAATTATACTTAAAATTGACATCTTTAGAATCTTTGTTATTCTCATCAACACCACCAAAAGCAAATATTGGCAAGAATTGAATATGTGTGATTGGTATATTTTTTAGATAACCTAATCCATAATCTTGATGAAGAGAATGGCTTAAAGCCTCATATGTTCCCTTATTTATAGCATTCGTTTTTATTGTTGCATCTCTAATATTTAACTCATATATACAACTATCAAATTTAGAAAGATTATTGTTTTGATAATAATCATATTTCATCTTGTATGTCTTATTTTTATCAATCACATAGTTAAATTCATGATTAGCATTGCTAGAAATTGCATACGGATCTAAAGTTTTTTCAAATTCTTCATTAATTCTAAATTCATAATAATATTTGCAACCATCCAAATCACGAGGAATGGTCGTTTCCCATAAACCATGATTTAAATAATATAGTTTATATGTATCATTTTCGACAATAACATTTATTTCTTTTACAACAGGTGACCAAATTCTAAAAATTGTTTTTGATTTATCATATTTAAAACCCAACCAACCATCAAAATAATATTTTTTATCAAAAAATGGTGATCTAGTAATTTTACCTAAATATAAAAATTCTCTGCCAACATCTAAAATTTCAATATATGTATCTATATGAGGTTCTAATTCCTCACTACTTTTCAAATATAGATGTTGATACTCTTCTTTCATTTCTACATGTTCTATATTTAATACTATATTTTTCTTATCCGTTTTGGCATATATGAATTTATCACTAATAGAAATTTTATTTGAAAGAATAATCTTAACATCGTAAAAATCCTCTAAATATGCCCAAAACATAATTGCATCCTCCTTTAATTATTCATCACTATCAGAATCATCATAACCTTTTTTACTATTTTCAATAATAATAAAAGTACCTATTCCCACACAAACGGTAGTTAGAAAACCAAATATCAATGATACTCCCCAACTCACTTCTTCTTTTAACCATTTGCCACCAGGAATATAAAACTTTTTAGTATTCACTTCGCTAATCTCTTCAAAATTTTTATATTTTATCTCCAATTCCAATGTTCCAGTTTGCCAATTTTGGATAGTATAATTGATTTCATAATGTTGCAAATCTTTATTATCAGATTGATGATATTCTATATTTTGCGATATTTGTTCTAAACCAGAAATTCTAGATGTAATTTGTTCAATAATGATTACTTCTTTTGTATCCCAACTCAGCGTAAGTTCCACTTTCATTTTGCCTCTATCACGAATTTTTGCTATCTTAAATTCAAAATTTTTAAATTCAACACTATCTGTTTCCGCAAATATGCCTTTATCTGAATTTTTTATATGAACAAATAACCCCATCAATATTATAACCAAAATAACAACTATTTTACTAATTTTTCTCATTATCGATCGCGCTCCTTAAAATTTTTTAAATTTTTATTCAAGGAGTCATTGCTATTTTTGACTCTTATAATAGAGATGACAATAATAATAATAAGCCCAATAAGCAAAGATATAATGGTTGATATCAACAATTTAACATTATATACAAAATCATAGATATATAAATAATATCCAACTATCAATATAATGAATGATAAAAATAAATATACGATTATAACTTGTACCACAATTGTGATATTATTTATTCTAAAGAAAACGGATAGTAAAAAACTTGCAAGAGCACAAACAATCCCTAAAATTAATAAATTTTTAGCAAATCCAGTATCTTGATAAATGTATTCAGAAATAGTGGCAAATATAATAGTAATAATGGCAAAAATTGTTAAGAACATTATAAAGTAATTCGTAATATGTTTTTTCATATGTAACTTTTTCTTGTGTTTCATTCTATACCCTCCTACCCATTTAATTTTTGTTTGAAAGCATGAGCATAAACACGAGTTATAATCATTCTTTCACTATTCACTAATACTGCACTAATTCTACCATTAACAAGTGTACTTACTTTTTCAATTTTATTAATATTTAAAATAATTGTTCTTGCAATTTGAATAAAGGATGTCCTCGATAACATTTCTGATAACTCTTGAAGTTTATAATTTACTTCATATACATTTTTTTCAACATACGCAAAAACTCTATTTTCGACAGCTTCAAAATAATAAATGTCATCTAAATTTAAAACATAGATTTCACCATCTAATTTTCCATTGACAGTTATATAACTTGTATGAATATAATTACTAATCTTAGTTATCTTACTATCAATCTCCCGACATTTTATGAGAATTTCCGTTTCCTCTAAATTAGGAATTTCATCTATTTGAAGTTTCATAAGTCACCTCGATTCTTTTATTTAAAACGATTTCGATATGTACATTTTTTACACAATTCAAAATACGGTTTTCGTTTATTAAACCCTGATATTGCTTCTAAATAGTTACTATTTTGTAACAATGTAGAAAAATCATCAATAAATAGATTGCCAATTTTAGTGCTTCCTTTATAATCGAGACAGCACAAACAAAGCGATCCATCATTTAAAATAGCAAATTGTTTTTTGCCACCAAGACATCTAGTTAAATTCGTATTATATGAATGGTCCAATGATGGCCATATAAATTCATCAGCCTCTGAAATATGAATATTTTTACTTGTTTTCGCCTTTTCTTTATATACTTCTAATATGTTTTGGTTTAAATTTTTCGTTTCTACATTGTCTTTATTATTCCATAAGCGCAAATTTATCGCAACTAAACTTTTTTCTTGCTCTCTTTTTAATAAAAAACTATTCAAATTATGAATATAGTTTTCCCTTTCAACATCATTAAATTGAATTAGACATTGCAAAGAAATATTAATTTTTTTTAAATAATGATACTTCATTAATGAATTACTATACTGATGAATTAATATTCCATTCGTTGTTATGGCAAAATTAAGTTTTTTGTTTTCACAATATTCTAGTATTTGTAAAAAATGATTGTGTAAAGTGGGTTCACCTAAAACATGAAAATAAATTAAATCAACATATTTTTCAATTTTATCAACAAGTTTTTTAAACTGATCTAAAGGCATAAATTGATGTGTACTATCATTTGATGAAGGACAAAAATGACAATTTAAATTACATGCTGTAGTTATCTCAATATAAAAAATAAATTTTTTATTCTTCATCTTTTGATTCTTCAAATTCAACATCAATTAATTTATCATCTTTTGATGTACCATCCATTTTACTATTCTCTTTACTAGCAACAATCAATAAAATGAAGCCATATAGTATAATTACAATATCAATCACTCGTAAAATCCATATTCCAATATTTTCAATTCCACAGAAAATTAACATAAAAGCAATCATTAATTTATATAATGATTTACCAAATAAATCCAATAGATTTTTCTCCATAATAGCAATGATTACTGTATAAATTAAAAAAACAATTCCTAAAATAAATGATATTAACCCAATAGGAATAAATAAAATAGCAAGACCAAACAATATTTTAAAAATTCCATCATATAAAAAAGTCATATTTACAAAAGTTCCAACTTTTTTAGTATGATTATAAATAAAAAGGGAAAAACCTCCAATAATTATTAAAATTATTCCTAACATTTTAACAATGATATCAATGAGTTCCTTGCCAAAAGGCCAAACAATAAAAGCAAAAATAGCCCCTACAATAATGTAATAAGCTCCTATGAATGATTTTTTATAATTATGCATAAAAATACCTTTCTATAAATTATTTTTTGTAAAAAGTTTAATATTTTTGTTTGGCATTACTTCATCCTCAAATACAATCGTACAATCTTCATCTATATACCATTTATTTAAATTTTGATAAGAATAATCTAAAATAATAGCTTTTCTTGTAATAACAAACATGAACCAATTGATTATCAACAAAATATCGTATGCGATATCTACGAAAAAAAACTAAATAAACAATTAAGATAATCCAAGGAATAATTCCTAAAAAAATTGCAATTATTTGAAATAATTCCCAATTCTTACCTAATTCATCAGCTGGAACATTTTCCAATAATTGAAAAAAAATATTATTATTTAACATTGTTTGTCTCCTTTAATTCTAAAATTCGAATTTTCCATTTTCGATTGATGAACTTAAAAACTTTCTTAGATGTTAAATCAAATAACTTTTGATATACATAAAGTAAATCATTTTTCAATCCTTCATCTAATAATTTTTGATATACTTTTTCCATATGATTAGCTACTAAATAGTAATAATAATATGCTTTAACTAACTTTTTTTCTTCATAATATGCATTGGCCAAAAATAATTTAGATAAAATAATAAATTTAAGATCTTCATTGGTCTTGGTTTTTCTATATAAATATTTAGATTTTTCTAACATCTTTTTTGAAGTAATTATAATATGATTATAGTCACAATTACCAAACATCAAGTAAATAGTTTTAACATACCACTCCATCAAATATCTAAATTCATCCATACTTGAATTAATTTTAGAAGAATCTTGTAAGACTCCAATAATTTTTTGATACCACCGCTGAACAAAATCCATTCTTAACTCACTATTTTGATAAAATTCACTAATTTTAATATAACATTCAACAACCTTTATGCGATCTTTATTAGAAAAAGTCTGCCGATATAGATTTTCTGATATCCTACAAGATTTTAAAAATAATTTTTCAGCTTCAATTTTTTTACCAATCGATTCTAAATAAAGAGCCTTATTTAAAGTTTCTGAAAGTTTTATTCTTTTTTCGTCATTACTTAAATTTCTTCCCTTAACAAAAGTTTCCATCTTATATAGCATCCTTTCTTTTTCATTATAACATTTAATTATATTTTTTTCAATTTATTTATCAATAATTAAAGTAAAAAGGCCTTTTTGGCCTTTTATAATATTAATTTTTTTTAATATTTGCATAAAAATTGTTCTCATTTAAAATTACAATTCCATTTTTATATAATAAATCGGCAGTTATTCCATTCCCATTTACTAAAGTTGAAGAAAAACTTCCATCGTATATTTGACCAAATCCACATGAAGGACTATTACTTTTCAAAATTGCTAATTGACAATGATGACGAATAGCAATCGAAAGAGTTTCATTTGCTCCCAAAATAAATTCCTTAGTAACATCAATATTATTACAATTTATTACTTTTTTATCTAAAATTTCACTAGGCATTCTAGGAACTCCTAATCCTCCTAATACTTCTGGGCATACAGCTATGAAATGATGATAGTTTTCTAATTCTTTTACTTTTGCATTGAAATTATTTTTCCCATTATATTTACAATTCATTCCTAATAAACAACTACTTACTAAAATGTTCATCAAGGTCACCTTTTATTTCATTATCTTTACTAAAATGATAATTTCCTAAAATTGTATGATCTAAATCATCCTTTGCAAGACAAAGTTGCATTTGATAACTTAAAATATTCTTTTTATATTTTTCCATTCCAAAATTATCATATAAATATTTTGCATAATCAAACGCTTCATCAAACATAGAAATTCTTCGATATAAATCAACAATGATAAGTCTAACATTTTCATCATCTTCTACTTTCAACGATAATTCTAAATACTTTATCGCTTTGCTTCTCATCTGTAACGCTACTTTAAAATTTTTGCTATCATCAGCCATCCAACTAGCCCTTAAATAACTTATTCCCGCTTTTTTATAATCTCTTGTTTCTAAAAGCATACTAATAAGCATAAATTTTTTTAAAGCAAAATTCAGATTTTTATCATGAAGAATTTGTTGATAAGTTTGATTAAGAATTTCACTTTCTTGAAAATGATCTAATTTTTTGCTAATATCCTCATTTACATAACCACAGACAGGACATTTTTCTACCATCAAATGCATCAATGAACGCATCATACCTGGTGGCCTAGTATCTAAATCACGCATTCCAAATGAATTGTTCTCTACCAATTTTTGATAGTGATGTTGATGGCCACAAATAGCACATTTTTTTTCAATATTTTTGATGTAATCCATTTTATTATCTTAAATCCAAAATTGGATTTTTTAATGGTGGAATGACTTTTATTGAAATAGGAGACAATATTCCTTCCTCTTCTTGATATTCATCTGAATATTCAAATGTCATTCTTGCAACAATATGAACCCAACATTTATTTTTAATTTTTACTCCTAACGATTCTTTACATAAATGTCCATATAATTGTACATCATCAGCACAACAAGTCATTGCATATCTACCTGCTATAAAACTACCTTTTGGTAGTTTTTTCGATATTGTTACAAGAGCATTAAATTCAACAATTCTGTCTTTGTACCTTTCTGGATTTTCAAAAGTATCAATATACCATCTTCCATAATCATCATCATTAATTGTAATTACCTCTTGATTCAAATCATATGGAAGGGGATCTTCAAACGCTTTTTTAGTAATTCCGTTATCATCCATAATCATAAACTGTGCATTACTATTCATTAATTTCAAACCCGTTTGATAGGGGGTAATTTTATTTAAATCACTGCATCTATTAAAAACAACCAAATCAGAAACTTCAATCATATCTTTAAATTTTTGACGCATATTGTTATAATACACCTCAAAAGTAGACGTATCAATAAAGGTTATTGCTTGTGCCATACGATATCCTTCAGGAAAATATATTTCATTCATATTCCACATACAATTCATTTCTAAAATAACTCTATCAGGCAAATATCTTGTTGCTAATTCACTGAAATATTCTGGTGTCAAATCCACTTGTTCTGCTACTTTAATTAAAGTCGTATTGTATTTATCAACAAATTCTTGAGAAATTTCTATTTCACCTTCTTCGCATTGGATGACAAGAGTTCTTCCTTTTTTGGCAAAACCATCTTTTTCAATTGCATCAACTATAAAAGTTGTTTTGCCAGAATCTAAAAAACCATTGATTATAAAAATTGGTATTTCCATCATCAATTTTCACCTACTTTATTAAAATAATTTTTTCGATATTTTCCTTATTAAGCTTTGAACCAATTACGACAAATCTTCCAATAAAATCTTCTTTTCCCTCATTAATTTGATAATCACCAGAAACATAATCAAAATAATACCAATTATCATTATCACTGGCCCTCAAAATACCTTTAGCCCTTAAAACCAATCCACAAACATTTTCATCCTTCAATGCATCCAAAATATGGGTAAGTTCTTCTTTAGAATAAGCCCTTACAGACTCAAAACCATAGGAAACAAATATTTCATCGGCATCATGATGATGCCCCTTTTCATCATGGTGATGGCAACAATGTTCATGCTCCTCATCATGGTCTTGACAACAATGTTCATGCTCCTCATCATGGTCTTGACAACAATGTTCATGCTCCTCATCATAGTCTTGGCAACAATGTTCATGCTCCTCATCATGGTGATGACAACAACATTCATGCTCCTCATCATGGTGATGGCAACAATGTTCATGCTCTTCATCATGGTGATGGCAACAATGTTCCTGTTCTAAATTTTCTTTCATTTGTTCCGTAATCAGAGCATTTTTTTCTAATACTTCAAGCAATTTTTTTTCATCAGTATGAGGTAGATTTGCTAAAATGATATTGGCATGGGGATTTTTATTTTTTAAAAGATTATAAACCTCTATAATTTTCTCATCCTCTAAATTTTCAACTTTGCTGATAATTATTGATTTTGCATCTTCAACTTGATTATTAAAAAATTCACCAAAATTTTTCATATAAATTTTACACTTTGATCCATCAACAACAGTAGCAACAATATTTAAAACTAAACCTAATTGCAAATTTTCAACTGCCTTGATGATATCTGAAAGTTTTCCAACACCTGATGGTTCAATAATAATTCTATCAGGATTGAACTTATTAATTACTTCTTCCATTGATTTTGAAAAATCACCGACAAGCGAACAACAAATACATCCAGAATTGATTTCTTTAATATCAATTCCAGCCTCTTTTAAAAAAGTACCATCAATTCCTATTTCACCAAATTCATTTTCAATCAATACAACTTTTTCGCCACTAAATCCCGCTTTGAAAAGTTGCTTAATTAAAGTTGTTTTTCCCGCACCTAAAAATCCTGAAATAATGTCTACTTTTATACTCATAATTTTTATACTCCTTATTTTATTTTAGTCATATCATTTTTTATTATTATATCACAAAACCAAACCTAAATGTTAAATTTAACCTTAAAATTTAAAAATCTAAACCGAATTGAATCGGTTTAGATTTTATTATTTTGTATGAATATCAATTTGTTGATATGGTATAGTAATATTATTATCATCTAGTGCCTTATGAATATCTTTTTTTAAGTCATAATATACAGTCCAATAATCTTCATTTTTAACCCAAACTCTAGCAACAATAGTAACAGAACTGGCTGCTTGTGCACTCTCTTTTACAAAAGGTACAGGATCTTTTAGCACTAACTTGTGGGAAGAACAAACCTCTCCAATAACATGAATTGCAGTATTAACATTATCATCATAAGAAATGGAAAATTCTAAATCAACTCTACGAAGTTCTTTTCTAGAATAATTTGTAATTACATCATTAGCTAAAACTCCATTGGGTATCATTATAACTTTATTATCTGGTGTAACCAAATTTGTATGAAATATTTTAATCTCTTCAACAGTACCACTCACACCACTTGCCTCTATATAATCATCTAATTTGAATGGTCTTGTAAGGATAAGTACAATTCCACCTGCTAAATTTGACAAAGACCCTTGAATAGCAAGGCCAATTGCTACACCTGCCGATGCCACTAAAGCAGCTAATCCTGCAGTATCAATACCAACAACACTTGCATAAACAATGACAAGAAAAATTCTAATTCCCCATAAGATGCAATTAAAAATTACAATAGTAATTAATTTGTCAGTTTTACCTCTTTTTAAAGCTCTTTTTTTAGTTTTATTTACTATCATTGTAGATAACCACCATAATAAAATAAACACTAAAGTACTAACTAAAACTTTTATGAAGATATTATTCCATAAATTTGATATAAATTCTAAGACTTTATTCCAATCCATTTTTTCCTCCTACATTAGTGGTGAAAAAATACTTATAATTCTAGAAATTATAATTTCATACCACTTTAATTTAAATTCTTTTGGATTTATATTAATTGATTCTTTTAAAATCTCCTCAAAATCTTCTTTGATTTCTGCAATAGACTCAGTATGATACATCCATATGCCACATTCATAATGATGTACTAAACTACGATAATCCAAATTAATCGTTCCTACTACTGCAATTTCATCATCAACTAAAAAATTTTTAGTATGTAAAAAACCCAATTTATATTCGTATATCTTGACTCCCTGCTTCAACAAATCTTTATAATTAGACCTTGTCAAAATAAAAATTATTTTTTTATCAGGTATATGTGGTGTAAATATTTTCACATCTACTCCACGTTTAGCAGCCATAATAAGTGCATTTTTTGTTAGTGAATCTATAATTAAATATGGTGTAGCAATATAGATACTTTTTTTTGCTTGATTAATCATATTTAAATAAACATTTTCACCTATTAAATCAGGAAATATAGGATTTGGCCCATCACAATATGGTTGAACATACCCACTAGATTGATAATTGCTTATTTCAATATTGGTATATTTTCCATAATCTTCTTCTTTTCTAATTTGCAAATCAAAAAGTTGTAAGAAAAAAACTGTTAATTGCCTTACTGCATCACCTTCAAGACGAATAGTTGAATCTTTCCAATAGCCATACTTTTCAACAATATTGATATATTCATCAGCAAAATTGATTCCACCAACATATCCTATTTTACCATCAATGATTGTTATTTTTCTGTGATCACGATTATTATGAACGGCTGTAACAAATGGTAAAAATGGTCCGAACTTAACACAATTGATTCCCATTGCACGAATTTCCTTATAAAAATGAGTATGAACTTTAGAAATGGTTCCTATATCATCATACATAAGTCTAACTTCTACACCATTTTTAACTTTTTCTTTTAAGATTTCAAGAATAGTATCTAACATCAAACCTTTTTCAATAATAAAATATTCAAGAAAAATAAAATGTTCAGCTTTTTTTAAATCTTCTATATAGCGTGGAAAAAATTTTTCACCACAGTTAAAATATTTAGTTGTTGTATTCTGAAATAAACCACTATTACAAGTATTGTAAATATATCTAGACTGTCCTTGGTAATCACCCAATTTACTATCTTCTACTTCATAATTTTCTATAGAACTTTGTAAATCAATAAATAATTTTTCATAAAATTTTATAAATTTTTTCCGAACAACATTTCTTGAAAATAATAAATAAATGATTATTCCTGCAATTGGCACAAGCATGATTACTGCAAGCCATGGCATTTTCAAATCCGCTGGCATATCACGATTTACCAAATCAATAATTAATGCTATTTCAATCGTTTTTGTTATAATTGGCATCCAGATAAAAAGTGAATCTAAATACAATAACCCATAAATAATAAGTAATACTTGTAAAATAATAATTGTTGCTGTTATTGTCATTCTACTAAAAAGAAATTTGAAAACTTTTTTCATATTTTTTCCTACCTATTGGATAAATTTGTTGTTTCTAATATTTCAATTCCTTCTATAATCATTATAGTAT
>OLXP01000340.1_pt1 | contig 25317 bp, 27 predicted proteins | sample 1644201 | NCBI WGS metagenome assembly OLXP01 (sample SAMEA103958163, study PRJEB25191) | human gut metagenome
GTTTTCAAAGTTATCAGCAATATAAAATAAATATATTTTTCTATCTTGACAATTAAATAAATGTTAATTATATTTACCTTAGAAGTTGACAATTAAATTTTTTATTTGAAAGGAGTTTGTTGATGGCAAGAGGTAGTAAACGACGTTCTAGCTATGAAGAAGAATTCGACCGAGAACTAGGAAGTAATATAAGACATCTACGTCTTATGAAATTATGGTCCCAGGAAGAACTCGGAAATAAATTAGGGTTAACATTCCAGCAAGTACAGAAGTACGAAAGTGGTGCAAATAGGGTTGCTTGTTCAAAGTTATATCAGTTGTGCCAAGTACTGGAATGTAGCTATGAAAACCTGCTTCCAAAGAATTCATTGCCTACGGAGAGTAAACTAATTCAGAATGCTACTGAATTATACTTATTCTTTCTTAAGAAAGACATTAACCCCGAAACTTTTATGAAATCTTTTGAAGGAAAATAAGTAATGCAGAGAGAAACGGAACAATGGGTGGCTTATATTAAAAATGAGCTAGTAAGAAAAGAAATTAAAAGAAAAATTTATGGAAGTACTATTGAGGCGGCAAGTAAACTACTTTATAAGATAAATACGCTTATAAGCGATTTACCAGAACCTAAAATTGGCAGTACCTCGTGCTATCTTTCCATAACCTATTATGACGAAAAATATGATACCAAGAGTAAAGGCAAGAAACCCAAGCCTCTATGCCAATTTTTAGTTATTGGCAAGTCAATAAGGGCTATAAGAAATAGTATTACCGAGGCTATACTCCGTAATGTAGATGGTGCGAAAAACTTAAAGGTAAATAAAGAGGATTTTACCGAATCCGTTTTGAATATTAACGACTTCGATGTATATAAAAATAAAGCAGTTTCACTATTGTACCTATATCATAAGGGTAAAGAATTGCCAGGTATAAAAGTATATACCTATGAAGAACCGAAAATAAAATCTGCGGAAAGGAGTTTTCTAGCTATGACATCGTTCGAAATGCCAACAGAAGGTATCCTCAAAAGAATTAAAAGAAGTCTTCCTAACATTGATGTGCCTTCTCCTGAAATTACAGATAAACCTAATAAGCGTGTACTAAAATGGCATATTGGAAAAGACACCTTACGCATTCAGATTAAATTAAAAGGTATTGTTGTTAGCCTTCAAATGGACAATAAAAATTACAAAGGTAGTGCACCTTCGGTAGTTGGATTATTTTCAAAACCAATTTGGTCTGACACTCTTTCTTCGAAGCTGACGACTTAAAAGTTAAAGGAATGAAATTAATAAGCAGAACCTATGGAAGTCCAGAAGAAAAAGAGCCGGAAGCTCCTGAATTTGTAACCAGCTTCTTGTCCGAACTAAGAGAATATAAGGTCGCGGAGCCTTCAAAAATAAGACCTGCTTTTGGTAATCAGAAAGGATGGTGCTTAGTATGGAAGTGGACAAGGGATGATTGTTCCGTTATAAGGTTAACTGATAAGATGGAAGTTTCCCTATATGAACATCAACCAAAACCCCAGATTAGTACCGCAGGTAAATTCTTTCCCGACCCTAAAGATTTCTTTAATAGAGACGAATTTCTTAATTGGGCGGTGGAATACGAAAATAGAACACCTTTGAAAATTAGGAAATTAAAACATAAACGTAAAGAAGTTGTTGAGCATAAAGAAGAAGTTACGGATAATTCGGCAAATATCTTTCAAGCTATTGAAGAGGCTAAGAAGGAGGTTGAAAAAGAGCCAGTATTGGGATACAATGACGGTTACTTTGATAGTACCTTGGAAATTGTTCGCGAACTTTACGAAGACTCTTCAATCAGCAAAAAGAGCTTAATTGAAATTTTGAAATCAAAGCAAGAAAAATTAAATAAATTAGGCTGCAAAAAGAGCTTAATTGAAAACTTATAAGGAAATTAGAATGAGAATTTTATACCTAATGCGAGGGGTTCCAGGTTGCGGCAAGACAACGTTTCTTAGTGGATTACCGGATGTCAATGCCTACGTTATCTCTTCTGACGCCTTACGTATGCAGTTCGGTGGATTAGAAATGAACGAAAATGGAGAATATAAAATCTCTATGAAGCAGGATAAGAAAACCTGGAATACCTTGCACGATATACTAAAGTATCGTATGGAACAAGGGTTGACAACTTTCATTGATGCTACGCACTACAGCTTAAAACTAATTAAATCTTATCAGAGCCTCTGTAATGATTACAATTATCAGTTAAAAGTAATTGATTTCAGTAGCGTTGATTTAGAGTTGTGCCTTGAAAGAAATCGACTCAGAGAGATGCATAAACGTGTCCCTGAAGATGTAATTTTAAGAATGAATGAGGTTATTCAAAAAGAGAATGACATCTGGCCTAATTCCATTGAAATAATTCCATATAAACAGTTTATATCGGGGTTAGAACTTCATCCGCTAAATTATAGCCATTTTGAAAAGGTGGTTATATTTGGCGATTTACACGGTTGTATGGACCCTCTAGAAAAGTATTTTCTTGCTAACCCCTTCAATGAAAAAACGAAATATATTTTCGTAGGGGATTACCTGGATAGGGGTATTCAAAATGATGAGGTATTAAACTTTATCCTTAATATAAGAAAGGAGAAGAACGTTCTTCTCCTAGAAGGAAATCACGAAAAATGGTTAAGGTTATATGGGAGAAATAGAGACAGTGGAATTTCTTCTAAAGAATTTCTTGAAAATACCCTACCTCAAATAAAAGGCATTGATAGAAAATCTGTCAACGGGTTATGCAAGAGGTTGAATCCTTTTGCCTACTTTGAATATTGTGGAAGTAAATTCTTGGTGACACACGGAGGGCTACCTGATATTCCTAACTGGCTCACTAATGAGGAAGACTGCATCAAAGGAGTTGGAAAATACGAAACAGATTTCGAAATTGATGATAAATTTTCCAGCAAATTCAAGAATAAGAAAATTTTCAGTGTTCACGGGCATCGTAACATAAATAGCTGCTTTACCCGAAATAATACTAATACCTATAATCTCGAAGGAAAGGTTGAATTTGGCGGCTGCCTGAGAATCCTGGAAATATATAAAGATGAAGATGGTAATTGTAAAACGTCTATAGTAGAGACGAAGAATTATAAATTCAAGAATCCGGAACAGTTGTTATTAAAGGATTTTGAAAATTCCCCCTTAGTTAAAGAAAAAGAGCTCTCTGATGGAATTTACTCCTATAACTTTACCAAAGAGGCTTTTTATTCTAAGCACTGGTCCAAGAGTGCTATAAAAGCAAGGGGCATATTTATTCATAAAGAATCCCAGGAGATTATAGCACGCTCTTATAATAAATTTTTCCATTATGAAGAAATGGGGGATTTAGGGGAGAAAGGAATAGAGAACTTGAAGTACCCAATAGGAATTTTCTTAAAAGAAAATGGGTACCTTGGGCTGCTATCTTATAATAAAGTAACAGGAGATTTCTTCGTTGCCTCTAAATCTACGGATAAATCTGAATTTGCCAAACACCTCAAAGAAGTCCTAAAGAAAAATGGTTTCCTTAATTATGAAACAAAGAATTTCTTAAAGGACAATGACTGCACGATGGTGTTCGAAGTATGTGATAGCGATTTTGACCCGCACATTATTAAATACGAAAATCCTCAAATTATATTACTTGAGGTCATTAAAAATAAAGCGGGCGCTATTGATTTCGAATTCAGTGAAAAAATGCAAACCTATTGGCACAATCAAAATATATATAAGTATGGAATACGTTTGAAAACGTGCTGGGGTAGCATTAAGAATGAGTCTGAACTGAAAAAATTCATTGAGCAGGATACCAGTAAAGAGAAAATTGAAGGCTGGGTTCTTAGAGACGCTGATGGATTTATGTTCAAACTCAAAACTGATTACTACGCTTTTTGGAAAAATCTGAGGTCAAAGTTTTTGGAAGCCGATAAGGTACTTCCAAAATTTACCAACAAGTTCAGAAACGAACTTGATTGGGTAAGAACAGTAAATAAAGAGAAGTACGAAGTTAAATCGTACCAGAAATTTAATATGATTAAATTAATTGACGATTACAATAAAGAAAGGGAGAAAATATAATGTTCAACAGTAAAGAGAGAAAATTAAATAAGTGCCTGCCTGCTATCAGAATGGTCAATAAGGAATTTCATAAGAAGTTTGATACCTTCATTAAAGAAAGTGCTGCCTGCTTTGACAACGAGGAAGAATTTGATGATATCATCCACGAAATCTATTTTGATATTCTTGAATGTGGAATTGACAAAAACTTTGCTAACAAGGCATTCGAAATTATTGAAAATTATACAAAAGAATGGAAAAAGAAAGAAATTGGAAGATACACCAGACGTTCTATCGTAGATATGCAAGGGAAGAAAATTAGCCTTCTTCCTTATGGTGATTACCTTGAAATCAAAGGCAATACAGTTATCATTGAAAAGCCAAAAGGAAAAGAAATTATTGCTTTCCAGAGTTATACCGAAAATTACCAGATTGAGGAGACGGCATTTAAGATTAGCGATGAACTTAGAAATGGACTGTTAAATATCTTCAATTTAGCAGAATCCGTAAGAGAAAATTATCCTTGGGTTGAAAACCTTGGGAATATTAGAACAATTGCTTACGAAAATGGGGATTTCTAATAATGGCAAAAGCAGTTACACGGAAGGCCGTAAAAAGGCCTTCCCGAAAGAAAATTACAGTTGAAGATATAAAATCGCAAGTTATATCCTTTTCTGAAATGGATTCAAAAGAGCAGGTACAAGCTTATTTTGACGACTTAAAAAGTAAATGTGTGAACGTAGATTTAGGAGAACTTGAAAGGTCCTTAAAAGAAATTCCTTCACAGATTGAAAAAGCTGAGAAGATTGGACAGAAGTTCCTTGCAGAAAAATTAAAGCGCCATATATACCTTCTTATGAAAGAAAAGGTGCTTCTAAAATATAACATCAATAAATACGTAAGCCTTTACGATATTAACCGTTTTATAGACGGAATTGAGGACTACGTAGTAAAATTTTGTGAAATAATGGCATTTCCGAGAATTATTCCTAACAATGTAGTTGACAGAATTCAGCAAATGAAAGATTTGGGATTATTTTCCGAATTCTATATTGTATTCACGGACTATACTGACGAGGAAATTATTTCCGAAAAAGCCAAGAAGCAGCGCCAGGTAAATAGGGACCCTATTGTTTTCGGTGTCATTGACGGTTATCAGGACCGTTATTATTTCATTGCGGATTGGGTTGATGAGTACTGTGATATTACCTTTGATAAAATGGTAAGTAAATTACAGTCAATGGATAAGAATTACAAACCTAACGAAATAGTAGAAGATACAGAAAAATATATTGCAAGGGTTCTCCCTTACGTAGAAGAAAGTATTGAAGAGCAGAAAAAGAGGGAAGAAGAGGCAGAACGTAGAATGTCACATCTGAATAAACAACCTTCAATGCTTCAGAAGGGCAAGAAGTTCTTAAAGAAGGTTCTATTTATTAGGTAAAAATATGTTCGTTAGCCATTTCGTAGGTTTCAAGTCTGGTATGAAAAAAGGGAGTTGCTTGTGTAGTCATTCCTATGTTAAGAGCAGGATACCGGAAAAAATAGATAGAACTATAAAGGGAGTTCTTGGTAGTAAAGGTAAATGGATTAAACCAACTAATAATCCAATAGAACACGAAACCTACCTTAATCATAAGAGTATGTACGACTTATATTACGTCTCATCCTTTTCACTTATATTCGGAAGCAGAATTTTCTCTAAATCCTATTGGGACGAAATTGGCGAGATAAATATAAAGGATACGAAATGGTATAATAAAGTTTACCAGAAATGGGTAAAAAGTAAAATGGATAAGAAATGGAGTAATCGCTGTGAAAACTGTGGCAAGCGTTTACTGGATTTGAGAATAAGCATCTGCAGGGAATGCGATAAACGGATTACTCAGGATTACTTCCATTCTTTCCTAAATAATGAATCAGATTTCGGTCAGAAATCTGAGTTTGAAAGGAATATGGAAATCTTTAGGGATTATATCAGAACAATACCAAGATTTATGCTAAGTATATCGGATTATAGAATCTTCTACTACCTTAAAACCAAAGAGGAGCCAAATTTCAGATACTGGAGTTAATAAATGATTGACTTTCAATCCGAACTATTTACGCACGCTGCTAGGTATGAACCTAGAATAAAAGGGACTACCTGCTGGATTAAATGTCCATTTCACGGAAATGGTATGGAGAGAACTCCTTCTTGTTGTATTAATCTGGTTAAAGGAAAATACCCTGTTGGCTTTTTCTACTGCTTTGGATGCGGAAAACACGGGTCTTGGAATGAACTAGCTGATAAAATTTCAGGTCTTACCCGTATGGACGAGCAAGAAATTAAACACCAAGACCTGATAACAACACGTTTAACTTCAGCGCAAAGAGCTGCTCTATATGGAAATGAAATGGAAGAATCCATTGATTTCAAAGTTATGATTGACTGGGATAAAAAAGAATCCTGGCGTGGAATAAATGGACAAACCCTCTTTGACTTAGGTGCAAAATTATTCTACAATAAGCAGTGGAAGTTAAATCAAATTTTTCTTCCAGCATACCAAAATGGGGAGTTAAAAGGGGGCATAAAAGGGGCTTTGAAAAAGGTGCCTAATTCTCCATCCTATATAAATACAGCCGGTCCTTGGGTGAAAAAAACGCTATTTCCGTATGATTTTGTACGGAAGATGCCTAGGGCAAAAAATTATATTGCAATTGTGGAAGGACCTAGGGATGCGCTTAACCTAATTCAATATGGAATGCCAGCTCTTGCAATACTAGGTTCAAAAAACTGGTCTGAAATGAAGTACTCAATGTTCAGCTTATTAAATCCAAAACTTACTGTATTAGCGTTGGACAATGATGAAGCTGGACAATCTGCTTTTGAAACCATATATGCGGATTTCGAAGATAGTGCAGATACTATAAAAATGCAGTTTCGGGAAGGCGGAGACCCTGGAGAACTTACGGAAGAACAGGTAAAGAAATACATTAAAAAGTTCGATTCATTTTTCTAATTTCTTAAATTCTGTAAAAATTTCTTAAATGAAAGGAATTTTTATGGAAAATCCTACCTTAAATCAATACTTCAAAAATAAAGAAGATTGGGAATCTTATATATCCCAATTTAATGTACGTAAAATAATTAATAAATTTGATAAAGCGTTTATTCAGAAAATGAAACGCTATTATAAAACGTATGGTTTTGATATGATATTATATGAAGACCAAAAGAAACGTATGGACTTAATATTAAGGGATATTAATTTAGAAAAATTGAAAACCTATAAACCTGGTGACAAATTTCGTGATGGGATTTGTACTTACGTAAAACATTCTGGGAGAGATGAATATCTAATGACAATGGACGGCGAAGAGGTTGAAAAACGTTTTACCGAAGATGGTATTATCTATTATGAAAAAGATGGACAGAGATACTATGCAATATATGCTTAGCTATGATGAAAAAGATGAGGTTGAGCTTCCATCCGAAAAAGGTTGGTATCCAGCGTGTCAGTGTTGGGACCCAAGGGAGGGAGCATTTCCTAGCGCTGTATATTTCGACGGGGAAAAAATAACTCGCTCAATTGACACCTTGCCTTTAACAGATATAGAGGAAGATAATAAAGTACAATTTAACCACATATATACGGAAAGTAATTGTGGTGATGATGTAAAGAGAGCACTTGAAATAGCTGAAGAAGAAACTAACTGGTAAGAAAATGGTTGGATATATAAAGCATAAAATATATATACCTGAAGAAGATGTCGATATGAATGCCATTGAAAAGGCATATCAATTTGATAACTTCGAAGACACTGCTTGCGACCGTTGTCCTTATAAAAAAGACAGGCCTAACGAGTACTGCCAGACTTGTCAGGCATACCTTGGGCTAATAAGAATGTGGTCCCGTAAAGTAATAAATGAAAAGCCTTATATTCTAATCCCTTCAGGAAATATGAAAAGGGCTTCAGAAATAACTGGTATTGATTTTTCAAACTATAAAGACCTACGTTGTTGTGCTCCTTTTGAAAGTGGGCTTAAATGGACCGGGAAATTAAGGCACGGTGAAATGGTTAACGGTGTTCCATCGGCGAACCAAGAGGAATTGGTGGAGAAGTGGTTGCAACCACATAAGAGATATGGTTTTATCCAAGCCCCTCCTAGGACTGGCAAGTGTACAACTGGGGATACTTTAATAAGTACCGAATATGGGTTCCTTGAAATGGAGGAGCTAATTAAAAATGAAGGTTGGGAAGAAAAGAAAATTGCAATTTCTACCTCTTTCGGAAAAGATTATACTAGTCACGTATATAAGGAAAAGGCGGATAGAACTATAAAAATAAAAACCCATAAAGGTGTTGAAATAGAAGGTACCCCGGAACACCCTTTATTAGTTATTACAGAGGATTTAGATTTCGTTTGGAAAAAGTTGGAAGAAATTAAATTAGGGGACCATATAGTTGGAAAAGGTTGCAAAACTGAAGTCTTATTTTCGGAGCAGGACCAATTAACCGAAAACGAGGCTTGTTTACTAGGCTGGTGGACTGCTAATGGCAGCAAAGATAGTATCGGAAGCGATGACCCATTCGTTGTTGAAAAAATTCTAAAAGTTGCTAAGGAAGAAGGTATTAGGGTAAGGGTCGAAAAGGACTTAGAAAATAATACTACCAGCTATCATCTACTTAATGGTACTATAAGTAGAATGAAACGTCTGGGGTATATTGATGGTTCTGCAAATAAAAATATACCATTAAGTGTAAGAACTTCCTCAAAAAGTTTAATAAAAAAATTCCTTGAAAGCTATTTTGAATGCGATAGCGGAAAAGATGGACATTATATAAGTCTAACATCAGCAAGTGAAAAATTAATAAAACAGTTACAATTCATTCTCTCTATGGGTTTTGGTATCAATTCAGAAAAAATAGAAAGAGAAGGTTTTGCCACTAATAGCAGAAATCCAGTTACAAGAAAATATTGTACTTTATTAATAACGGGGTTTGATTGCTATAAATTCTGCAAAGAATTTCCTAATTCTAAGGTAGCAAGGAAATTTGGTAGTAATTGGAATAGGGCTTCTTATAGCACTCAAGAATGTACGAATAAGAAATATATACCCTACATAAAGCAATATATTAAAAAATTATATCTTTCTAAATTAAAAACCAGTAAATATTTCCCCAAGATGGAGGTAGGGGGTAAATTAGTTAGAATGAAAAAGCCTCCGGTATACCTCTATGAAATGGACTCTAATTTTAATTTGAACCTAAAGGGTTCCAAGAAGTGGCTGGATTATATTGAGTATATTAAAGTACTTGACCCAGTATCTTATGGGAAAATAAAAGAGGTCATCAGTAAATCAGAGGATTTCCATAAAGTAGTTTCAATTAAGGAAGGTGGGGATAAATTCGTATATGATGTTTGTATTCCTAATAGTCACGAGTTCATTGCCAATGGATTAACCTCCCATAATTCCGTGTGCGGAGTTTACCTTTCTTGTGCTATCGGGTATAAAACGCTTTTTGTGGCACATCAAACCGAACTTTTAGAAAATTTCTATAAATCTTTTGTGAGGGATACCAACCTTCTAGAATTGAGGGAAGAAACAGGTAAAGAAATTGTTTCAATTATTAATAGTCCCAAAGATTATGAAAAAATGAAGGATTTAGACGTAGCGCTTGTGACATACCAGAAATTCATAAGAGAGGATACTAGGGATAAGTTAATTAAAGAATATATAAAAGGAAGGTTCGGTTTTGTAATTACTGATGAAGCCCACCAAGCAGGTGCTGCTTCATATGCCAGATTTTTAAGTCAGCTTGATTGCCGTTATAAGTTAGGAATGTCTGCTACGCCTTTAAGAAAAGATGCGCTTAATAGGGTTTTGTTCAATTGTATAGGTCCAGTTACAGTTAAATCAGAATCTACTGGATTAATACCTAGAATTGAAATTTTTGAAACTGGCATAAAAGAAAAGTCCTCTTATTGCTGGGCTAAGACTATGCAGAAACTTCAAAAGAATGAAAAGCGTAACAAGCTAATTCTTAAAGAGGTGGTTAAGGACTTGAAAGAACATAAAGTAATTTTAATTCCTGTCGATACTAAAGAACATATGGAATTATTAGTTAATTCTATTAATAATCAGTATGGGGATGAAATTGCTTTCGGGTATCACTCTGGTTGTAAAAATAGAAAAAATATATTGAAGGATATTGACGAAGGGAAATATCGGGTAGTTGTAGCAATTAAGTCAATGATTAAACAGGGTATTGACTTAAAGCTTCCTACAATGATTTACGTACAAGTTTTAATGTCTGCTGCTCCGCAGCCCAAGGGTTCGCCAATGTTTTTTCAGATGGGCAATCGTGTCTGCACACCTTATTTAGGCAAAAGAGAACCAATAGTCAAAATATTTGTTGATAACCTCCCAGAAAGCTACGGTTGTTTTATGTCCTTAATGACCAAGGAAATTGGACCAGGCTTAAAAGCGCCAGAAGGGGGTAGACCTAAGTATAAAATGTCTGCTGCTTGCAATAAATATGCTTGGGAAATGGTCAAACAAATTGGAAAGAGATGTTATTCCCAATCAGCTGCTTATAATCCGGACTATATGGACAAGAGACCTTATGTGGAAGATTCAGGTGTCAGTAGTAATTTATTAAAAGGTAGTTGGTTATAATGGAAGTTTATGGGTATCTCTATAAGATTACAATAAATAATCCGAAATCCTCTTTACACGGAAAGTTTTATATAGGACAGAAGAAGGGATTGCCTTCTGACAGTAAAAATTTACGCTACTGGGGTAGTGGTAGAATAATATGGAATTATGCTAGAAAAAATGGTCTGGGGCAACCTAATAGGACTGAACTCTACCTATCAAAGGAAAAGGCGGAAAGGCTAGGGTTGGAAAGGGAAATAATATCTTTGCACTATAGCAAAGAGGAATTGAATACAGCTGAATATGATGAAATAGGTTTTCACTTTGGACAAAAGGATTGCCTTAATATTTCGGTTGGTGGTAAGGTATATGAAAATAATCCAGATTCTATTAGAATTAAAGTAATGAAATACTGGACAGAAGAAAATAGAAGAAGGCATTCATTAGTACTTTCTGGAAAAATTATTAGTGATGAGGTAAAAGCTCGTATGTCAGAAGGGCAGAAGAAGGCGTGGACCGAGGAGAGAAGGAAAAGGGCGGCGGAAAACCTTAAAGGTCACGAGGTATCAGAGGAATGTAGGGAAAAGATTTCCAAAGCTAACAAAGGACGCAAAATGAAAGGAAAGGCTTTGGAAAATATGAGAAATAATAACAGAAAAGCTATTGGAACTAGATGGTACACAGATGGCACTGTATATAAAAGATTTCTACCTGGGGAAGAGCCGGAAGGTTTTTACCTTGAAAGTCCATTAAAGAAAAAATACAAACAGAATTAACTCAATATTTATAAATTATATATTCATAGGTTCTATAAATGGTTACATACTACTTTGAACTATCCCCTAATTGCTTTCTTAAATGCACAGGAAATGATTACTGGCATTGTCTGGAAAGAACTAAATCCTTCATTGACTGTTCTAACTGTAAATTCTATACGGAAAAACCAAAAGGTGGTTGGACTGTTTTAGATATCGGCTAATATTGTGCAAAATATAAAACGAAAGTTATAGAAGTGGATTTTGAATTAAGAAATTTAATAGGCATACCAGCTCGGGTTATAAATAATAAAACGGATTTTCTTGCCTATACCGATGATGTACAATATAATGGAAAAATGTCAACTTGGAGGAAGCAGTTCAGTAAATTCAAGGAAAACTTAGAAAATCCAACTGCTGATTCCAATTTAATTTATTTACTATCCTGTCCTCACAATAATATGATTCCACAGCTAGCAGCAAATGCAATAGCGGAAAAAGCTATTGAAATGGGAAATATGCCTTTCTGGTACAATGTAATGAAGAACCAGAAACTTGAAGATAAAAGGCTATATGATGTTATACACGAACGACAGACTCAAATTGACTTATTAATAATTGACGGCATTTATTCCCAAACGAATATTAATAATATTGACAAATTACGTTCCTTAATGGCTACTTTTGATGACCTACCCATTTATGTAATTATAAGCGGAGGGTTTGGTCCAGAGATATTTGATACAAAGGTATTTTATTCCTATAATAAGTTTATACATTTTAGGGATATACCGAGAAAAATTATTTCAGAAATTTAATGAAAGGCAAATTAAAGATATGAATACTAAAGAATATAGCATAGAGGCTCTTAAGACTTTTTCTAAGGACTTAACTCTAAATATTGATAATAAAAAGGTGGCGCTATTAAATGGCGCTATTGGAGCAAGTTCTGAAGCAGGTGAAGCGCTAGACATTATTAAAAAGCACTTATTCCAAGGACACGATTTGAATACGGATTCCTTGAAATCAGAAATTTCTGATGTTCTATGGTATATAAATCTTATGCTATACGCTATTGATTCCAACTTTGAAGAAATTTTCGATATAAATATTAAAAAGCTTCGTAAGCGTTATGGGGAACACTTTGATGCAGAAAAATCAATTCATAGGGTTGAGTAATCATTTCTGTTAAAAATAATAAAATAAGTTCTTAAAAATAAGGATAAAGAAGTTGAAGCTATATAACCAGTTATTAGAATTAGAAGCATTAAAGGCTATATGTGAAGGAAATAAAGCAGATAGCTCTATTTTGCTTGGTGCTTTGGATAAGAATTATTTTTATACGGATTGCGCAAAGCAGGCTTTTGAGAGAATTCAGTTTCTTGCCAAGGAAAGAACAGAAATACCTTCTTGGTCTGAATTGATTACAGACCCTACCCTATCAGAAAATTACAGGGAAGTGCTTGTTAATTATAATGGCCCTGATAATACGGCAAGTGATAAAGTATATAGTGCAGGACTTATTAAGAATTTGAATAATTATCGTAAAGCTAGGGAAATGCACGCAATTTCTGAGAGGATTACCTCAGAGCTTACAAAAGAATCCTTAGACGTGGATAAAGTATATCAAGAGATGTATGAATCCCTTCTTACAGCAAAAGCTGGAAAAGATATAAGTCAGTGCTTTACTAGAATTGGTTATAATTCCAATGTTGATGAGGTAATTAAAGGACTATTAACGGGGAAATCCTTGCGCTATATTCCAACAGGATTCAAAGGTTGGGACGATGTAAATGGCGGACTACCTAGAGGAAAATTGGGTATTATTGCAGCTACTTCTGGTGGTGGTAAATCCTTGTGTGCAAACCAGCTTTCATTAAATATGTCTCTTCAGGGAGCCAAAATATGTATTGTTCCTTTGGAAATGTCTAAGGAAGATATGATGCACAGATTCCTTGCAAATAAAACTTCTTTAGGAATGTCAGACATTACGAAAGCCGAAGAATTGACAAGGGAAGATAAAAGAAAAGCCTATAAACAATTCAAAGAATTTGAAGCTAAAATTGCGGAATCAGGTGCTAGTATTGACTTATTCCACCCCACGGAAGATATAGAAATGGAGGACTTATTATTTATATTAAAGCCTTATGAATATGATGTAGTGATAATTGACTACATCGGGTTATTGAAAGGGGTGGATGGAGATGACCAATGGAGAAAAATGGGTGCGGCTGCTCGTTTTGCAAAAAGATGGGCGGAAACCACAAAAGCATCAGTATTAATACTAGCACAATTAAGTGAAGATATGGTCATACGCTATTCTAAAATGATTAAAGAACACGCCGACTTAATGTGGTCGTGGAATTCCGGTAAGCTTTCAGAAACAGACGGTCATACTATAATTAAAGTAGAACCCCAAAAGGGAAGAAACCAAGCTCAGCAATCCTTTTATCTCAAAGTTGACTACACGAAAATGTCAATGGTGGATGCAAGCGAAGAGGAAAAGCAGTATTATGAAGCAAAAAAGAAGGGACAAGAATCCCAAGAGAAGAAATACCAATCTAAAGAGTATAAAAGTACTGGTTCGGTAGATAGCGACCTTTACAGCGGATTATAATATTCTAACAAAAATGAAGGGATTAATGGCTAAAATTAATCCCTATTTTCATATAAGTTAGAATAAAATTTTTACATACAAATGTAAATTTCCATTATTGAAAAACGTATATATTAAATAATAATAATCTAAAATTAGCTCAATATTTATATATCAATATTGAAGGTTAGGGACGATAATAGGGTCCCTATTTTCTTCTAAATTTATGTTACCGGAACAACTTAGTCTTAAATCTTACATCTCCGGTTAATTTCTGTAAAATTGAATTAAATTCTTTATATAAACGAAAGGTTAGCTCAGTGAAAATCTTAAACAGACAAAACCAAGTTGTAGATTACGACGAGGAAAAACTATTTAATGGCATTTTGAATGCTGCTCACGGAACAAGAGAAGAAAATGGTGTTAGTGTTTCTAAAAAGGGAATTTTAGAAGCGGTACTTAAAAAATTAGAACAGAAGACAAAACACCCAACCACAGTGGATATAAATTGCATTATCCCCCAAGTCTTAATGGATTTCAAGTGGTATGAAACCGCAGAAAATTTCATTCGCTATGCTACAATTCATAAGTTACAGAGGGCTAATCATAAAATTGACCCGATTACCACGATTGATGAATACGTATATAAAAGGGATTGGCGCATTAAAGCTAATGCAAATCAAGGCTATTCTGTAGGAGGTATGATTCTAAATACTTCCGGAAAAATTGTTGCCAATTACTGGTTCAATAATGTTTACCCTGAAGATGCCGGATATGCACACCGAAATGGTGATATACACCTTCACGATAGCGATTGCTTAATGGGATATTGTTTTTCTGGGGATACCAAAATTAGAACCAAAGAATATGGTAATATTTCATTAAAGGAACTATCCGAAAAAGGTGGTAACAATACCTTTACGGTTACTAGTAAAGACCTTAATGGGAATAACGTGGAAGTTCAAGCCTTATTTGCAAGAAGAACAAGAAGCGCGGAAGACCTTAATGACTTGCTAGAAATTGAGTTCGAAGGCGGAACAAAGGTTAAATGCACCCCAGAGCATTTATTTATGCTTAAAGATGGTACATATAAATCGGCTTATATGCTAACAGGTTCCGACGAAATTATGAAAATCTAAATGACGGATATTTTAGCAAATTTAATTTCTAGATATAGGTCTTATGGCAAAGATTTATTCTTTGATAGGGCGTTATATAATAATTGAATTTTATGGTGATTATTTTCACGGAAATCCAGCTTTATATAAAGCTGAGGATGTAAATAAATTATTAAATAAAACTTTTGGCACTTTATATAAAGAAACCTTAGAAAGGGAAGAAATTCTTAGAGGTTTAGGGTATAAAGTGATAGTAGTCTGGGAAAAGGACTATCTTAATAACAAAAATGAAGTATTAAGAAATTCTATGGAAAGGATATTATCTTATGAAAATTAAAAGCATTAAGAGCGTAAAGGTTGAAGACGTTTTTGATATTGAAGTCCCCGGCTACAATAACTTTGCTCTCGAAAATGGTGTAATTGTACATAACTGTGCAGGATGGTCATTAAAAACCTTATTAAATGAAGGGTTCAATGGTGTTGATGGAAAAATCCAAGCTAACGCTCCAAAGAATTTTTCTGCTGCTATTGGACAAATGGTCAATTTCCTTGGCACATTACAAAATGAATGGGCAGGAGCTCAAGCATTTTCTTCCTTCGATACCTACCTTGCACCTTTTGTAAGAAAATTAAGATATGAGCTTGAAGATGACTTCTTGGAAGCTTTCCAATTAGGATGCCACGAAGGAATTCCAACAGAAGAAGCAAAAAATTCTTGGGTTGAAAAAAGGCTTAGAAGAGAAGTTATGCAGCAAATGCAAGAATTCATCTATAATCTAAATGTTCCTTCACGTTGGGGTACCCAGACTCCATTTACGAACGTGACCTTTGATATTAAATGCCCAGATGAATTAAAACCCCAAGTTCCAATGATTGGCGGGGTTAAAGTTACGGAATTAGACTACTTCAAAGGTAGAGAATTTACTTATGGCGACCTTGAAGATGAAATGATTCTAATTGCTCAGAGTTATTTCGAAATTATGTCTAAAGGGGACGCAAAAGGCCAAATCTTTACTTTCCCAATTCCTACCTTAAATATTAGCAAAGACTTTAATTGGGACGATAAAAGACTTGATGTATTATGGGAAGCTGAAGCAAAATATGGTCTAGCCTATTTCCAGAACTTTGTTAATTCAGATTTGAATCCTAATCAAATTCGTTCTATGTGCTGCAGACTTCAATTAGACTTACGTGAACTTGAAAAGAGAGGTAATGGTCTCTTTGGTTCAGCTGAACAAACTGGGTCTCTAGGGGTTGTTACAATTAACTGCGCTAGACTTGGTTATCTACATAAGGGAGATAAAGAAGGTCTTTATAACCGCCTCGATATCTTATTAGACCTATGCAAGAAAGCACTTGAAGCAAAACGTAAATTCTTAACAGATATGCTTAATAATGGGTTCTATCCTTATACGAAGCGCTACCTTGGCTCTTATCGTAATCACTTCAATACTATTGGGGTTAATGGAATTAATGAAATGCTCTTGAACTTCAATGGTACTTCTACTGCCGATGAAGAAGGAATTAAGTTCGCAAAAGAATTCTTAGACCATATTAGAATGCGTTTGGTTGAGTTCCAGCAGGAAACTGGTAACCTTTATAATCTAGAGGCGACTCCGGGAGAAGGCACGTGCTATCGCTTTGCTAAGGAAGATAAAAAGCAATTTGGCGATGATATCATTCAAGCTGGTGAAGGTGAAGGCATTTATTACAATAATAGTTCACAGCTCCCAGTTGGCTTTACAGACGATATGTTTGAAGCATTAGACTTGCAGAACGACTTGCAGAAGAAATATACTGGTGGTACAGTTCTTCACCTATTCCTAGGCGAAAGAGTTCCAACTGGTGATATGGCAAAGAATATTATTAAAAAGGTATTTGAAAATTACACCTTGCCTTATATTACTTTAACACCTACATTTTCTGTATGCCCTAAACACGGTTACCTTGCAGGAGAACATAAATATTGTCCTATTTGTGACCAAGAGCTAGTTCAGAAAGCAAAACCTGATTGTAATTGCTTAGGATAAATAAAAATGATTGAAAATAAAGGTTTAACAAGGGACTACTTAGAAATCCCCCTATCTAATATGGAAAAGCCTACCTTGTTAACCTTTATATTGAGCAAAACCTTAGGTCCAAAGACATAGCGCTTTATTTCAAAAGAAGTGAAGGTTGGGTTAATATATTACTTAAAAAGTATGGTATTAAGAAGCCGAAAGAATTATCCCAAAAATGCAAAGAAAGGGGTATGATTGAAAAATATGGAGCTAGTAACCCTTCGCTAATTAAAGAAATGAGAAAGAAAGCTGAAAATACTATGCTTGAAAGATATGGGGTCAATAATGCTATGCGTAGTAAAGAGCTTAAAGGTAGACTACAGAAGACAATGCTTGAAAGGTATGGAACCCTTACTCCTTGCGAAAATGAGGAAATAAAAAGGAAATTAATTAATAATAACCTAAAAAAGTATGGGGTCACTAGTACAGCTAAGTTAGAAAATATAAAGGAAATGACAAAACAAATCAACCTAGAAAAATACGGGGTTGATAATTATTCTAAACTACCCGAAGCCATTCTCAAAATAAAAGAACGTTTTATTGAAAAATACGGGGTTGATAACTATGTAAGGACTGAGGAATATAAGGAACGTTCCTTGGAAATACAAGAGAAAATTTATCAAACCAAAAAGAGAAAAAATTCTTTTAATTATTCCTCCGATGAGAAATTAATTGAACAATTTTTAATTAAAAAATTCCCAGACCTTAAAACCCAATATAGGGATGAAAGGTACCCATTTCATTGTGATTTCTATATCCCTTCCTTGGACCTATTTATTGAATACAATGGAACTTGGACTCACGGGGGAGAACCTTATACTGGAACAGAAAGTCAATTAAAGGTTGTGGAAGATTGGTTAAGAAGAAGTAAAGAGTTAAATTTCAAAGGAAAACCTAAAACTTCCTATTTAGGTGCTATAGATATCTGGACAAGGCTGGACCCTTTGAAAAGAAGAGTTTTTAGGGATAATAAATTAAACTGGGTTGAATTCTTTAATATGGAAGATTTAGAAAGGTATTTCAAATGATTATATCCGGAATAAATAGGTTTTCCGTAGTTAATTACCCAGGTAAAGTAAGTTGTGTTCTATTTACTAAAGGATGTCCGCTTCATTGCCCTTACTGCTATAATAGAACACTACTTTCTGAACCAGAAATTGAATGGGAAGATATAGAGAAATTTCTTTGTAAGAGAAAAGGGGTTCTTGATGCCGTAGTTATTTCTGGCGGAGAACCTATGCTACATTATAAAACAATCCTGCCAAGAATTCAGGAAATTAAGTCAATGGGATATCTTATAGGTATTCACTTAACTGGATTAAATTCCGATAAGGAGGAATTTGAAAAGGTTGTAGATTTATGTGACTGGATAGGATTGGACTTCAAAACTACACCTTCCAAGTATAAAGAGTTATGTGGTCTCGATTATAAATCTTGGGAGAAAGCACTTGAAATCATTCTTGGAAAAAATAAAAATTTCGAAATAAGAACTACCTTAGACTATTCTTTGACTAGGGAAAACTTATTAGAAATGGAACAAATTCTGCACAATAAAGGGGTCAAAGAATGGTCCCTGCAGAAGTTAATGAATAGAGAGGGAAGCTTTGTGGTTCCTAATTACAGTTTAGATTTTACCACAGTACAGGCCGTCTTAAGATAGAAACTTAATTAAGATGGGAATCATAAAAATGAACGAGAATAAAATTACTTTGGATAACTCAAAAAGAACAGAATGCCAAATTTGGAGCCGCGTAATGGGATATTATAGACCAATGTCTCAGTACAATAAAGGCAAAGCGCAGGAAGCCAAAGACCGTAAATGTTTTTCTTTGAGCAAAGAAAATAAGTGTCATTTTGAAAAGCTTGACAAATAAAATAAAACTCCTTATTATTAAAGGTGTCTATATCAATAGACACCTTTTATTTTTGAAAGATGAGTTCAATGATTAAATTAGATAGAGAAAAACTGACAAGACTATATAAGGAAGAGGGATGGTCCATTACTGCTCTAATAGAAGAGTTCAAAGTGAGTAGGGAAACCATTAAAGCTAATATTGAATTTTATAATATTATCCTTAGTGCTGAGGACCTAATAACAGCTAAAAAGTTCAGAGAAGAAAGGAAGAAGCAAAATCTACTTCAAAAATATGGTGTGGACAATGTTTCAAAAATAAAAGAGGTTAGGGATAAGGTAGCCGAAGGCAATAAGAAATATCAAGAAAAATTGAAGGAAGAGGGTATAACCCCATTCTTTGCTACAGAAGAAGGCAAGGAAGCAGCTAGAGCTGGTGTTTTAAGAAAATATGGAACGGATAATATAAATAAGACAGAACAACGCCGTAATGAAATGAAGGAAAATTGGAATAAAAAGAGCGATTTAGAAAAGAAGGAATGGGCGGAGAAATGCAGGAAAGCACAAACTAAAGAGTCACTTGAAAAATATAAGAGAACAAATCTCCAGAAGTATAATACGGAGTACTTCATTAAACTTCCAGAAATACAAAAGAAGGCTTATGAAGGGAGACAGAGAAATGGTGCCTTCATTACTTCTATAGAAGAAAATGAGGTAGGAAAATTGCTGAAAGAAAAATTCCCAGACTTGAAAACTCAGTATCGAGATGATGACCGATATCCTTTTACCTGTGATTTTTATATTCCTTCTTTGGATTTATTTATAGAATACCAAGGGTATTGGACACACGGGGGAGAACCTTATATCGGTACTGAAAACCAATTGAGGATTGTGAAAGATTGGAAAAATAAGTCTAATGAGGTAAACTTTAAGGGCAAATTCAAAAAGTCTTATAAAATAGCTATAAATACGTGGACAGTATCTGATGTGCAGAAAAGAGAAATCGCTAAAGAAAATAAGCTCAACTGGGTTGAATTCTTTAATAAAGAATCCTTGATTGAATTTATAAATAATATATAAAGACAATTCTAACTAAACTTTCGGTGGAAAAAGTGTCAAGTTTAGTATCATTTTCGGTGGAAAAAGTGTCCACTATTGAATTCCTTTAATTTTCATATCATTTAATGTAAAATATTTTTCATATCAAATTTTAATTAAAGGGGTTGAATTAATTAAATGACCAAGTCAGAAATTGAGGATTTTGACGACCCAGAAATTCAGCAATGGGTAGAAAATTACGATGTCAAAATAGACCCTGAACAGTATGTAAAATTTACACAGAAAATGAAAGAGGATATTGCTAAGCAGATTCTCTTGTCCACCTGTAAGAAAGTTGCTGCCTTAGAAGGACTTGCTGCTGCAAATGATTTGTTAAAGTTCCATCTTCATACTCCTATTGAATTGGACCCAAAGGACTTGCTAAAAGAGATTGAATCTATGGCAGACTTCGAAATGAAGGTTCTTGCTATACAGACATCTAACTTATCCGAGGACACCAAGGGGAAAATACTTCAGCAGTTGATTTCAAGTTTTGGTAAGCCTGAGGTATCAATTCCTGTAAAAAGAGAGAAAAATCCGATTATAGAAATGTTACGTAAAGAGATAAATAAAATTAACTCAGAGTTGAGTGAGCAAGCTAGTAGAGATATAAATAGGGTAGAACGTAGAAATACAGAACGAAAGAAGAATAAATGATTGAATTTGAAAAAATAGCACTTAAAAATATTGTAGTACATAAGAATTCGTCTTTCGAATTTAAGGACGGTATATCTGTAGTTAGAGGAACTAATGGTGCAGGAAAGTCATTAATTTTTAACAGCTTAGCTAATTTATTCTTTTCAGCTCCCCCTCTATTAAAGAAAAAAGACGCAAAGATACTTCACGATGAAGACAGTGCTATTGGGGCAAAGTATAAATTTTCAGATAAAGAGTATCGGGTTGTTCAAGAATGCAAGAAGTCTTCCCTTAATTATAAAATTGAAGAAAATGGAGTTAATTTAGAACCTCGTACTATTTCTATTGCAAAAGATATACTGGAACGTTCTTTTCCAATTTCCGAAAGTCATTATTACAGCTTGATTCATCTTACTTCATACCGTCCTTTTATTTTATTATCTGGTACTGGACCCCAAAGGAAAGAGTTCTTTGAAGAGCTGTTTCACCTCAATGTTTCAGAATATGTAGGGGAGAAAATTAAAGAGCAGTATAATGAGCTAAAGAGGGAAAGAGACGAAGCTAATATCTTATCTGAGCAATTAAAGGATTTAACTTATATTGAAGATTTAGAGTCCTTGAGAAAAGAATGTGCGGAGAAAGATTCAGAATATAGGAAATTAGAACTGAAATATAATGAATATATGAAAAATATCAGTTTAATTACCTCATATGAAACTTATAGAGGGCAATTATTACACCCTGAAATTTCCTTATCTGAAATTGAAGCTAAAATTTCGAAAGTTGAAGAAGGAATTAAAAAGTTCGAAACCTTATATAATAATCTCAATTTGAATATAAAATTATATGAACAGAATGAGGATAACAGGGAAAAATTAAAAAGGCTCAAAGAAAGTTTAGAAGGCTTTTCAGAAATAGTGGAATCCTCTGAGGATATTAAATTAAAATATAATGAGTTAAAATTAAAAGGGGAGGACTTAGTACGAAAAATAAAAGAGGCAGAGTCCACCAATAAATTATGCGAGGAATTTGAAAACCTTTCTAAATATGTCAACAAAGAGGCAAAAGGAATGTCATATGAGGAATATCTGAAAAAGACTTCTGTAGCCGAAAGCCAGATAAGGGAGAAAGAGTCCATAATTGAAAAATTAAACACCTTGCAGAATGAGTCTACCTGCCCAATGTGCCAGCAACCTCTGAGTGAAGATAATATCAACTCATTAATTGCTTCACTTAATAATGACATACTCTATATTGGTATGGCTCTTTCTAATAAAACAGAGACTATAAAGTGGTTTAAGTTGAAAGAGGAGAATTTAGTAAGGGTTGATAAAGAGGCTTTGGACACCGAATTAAACGGCATTAAAGGACAATTAATTGAATTGAAAGAGCTTCATTCTAAAGCTAAGGAAAAAGAAAGAATTGAAAGGGAAATTGAAGCATTTCCTAAAATTGTTAATTTTGATTCAGAGCCAGATTCCTCCCTATTGGTAGAATACCAAGATAAAATACAGAAAGGACGAAATGCACTAGAAAGATTGAAGTCTGACCAGAGAATCCACAAGGAGCTAAATAAATTAGACCTTTCAAAAATCGAGAAAGTTGACAAAAACGGTTTACAGAAAGAAATTGAAGAAATACAGCCTAGGATTTCGGAACTAAATGAAGAACGTATGCGTTTGAATGCAAACCTTAAAATTGGCACAGACCAGAATGCTAGATATAAGAAAATTGAAGAAAGAATTAAAGAGATTAAGGAAAAGCTGGTAAAAATTCCAATTTACGAAGCTTTAATTAAAGCCTATTCTGCGAAGGGTATTAGAATTGCGCAAATTGCTTACTTGGCAGAAATGTTCTGTAACAATCTCAATAAATACGCTAATATGGTTTTCAATAAGAAAATGACTTTTCACGTTAATGTAGATGCTAATAATTTCAATATATTAGCATCGAGAAATAATAGAACTTCTGATGTAAGTCAATTGAGCGGGCAAGAAAGTCGTTTCTTTATGCTATTATGCGCACTATCCCTACTTCCTTTCATTCCTGAAAAGCTAAGGTGCGATACTATAATATTAGACGAAATAGAGGCGGGGGTTAGCGAGGAGAATAGAAAATATTTAGTAAATCAAGGATTTTTCGAAGCGCTAAAGAAGGTAGTTAAGAAGATAGTAATTGTAACCCCTATGTCCGGTGCAGAATATTATATTGAAGCAAATCAGGAATACTTCATATCACTTAAAGAAGGAGTCTCCTGCATTGAAAAGGTGAAATAAAATGAACAGTGATGGAATTATAAAAGGTACTTTAGATACTGATGACAATGTATTAGAATTAGTACGTAACTTATGGGAGCAAGTTAGGAAGAGTAATGCTCAGCCTACACAAGTAATTTTTGGAAAACGGGTATTCGAATTGGCATTAAGGGACCCAACCCTTAGTCAAGTAATGGTTATTGAATCCGAACCCTATGGTAAAAATACTGGAAAGATTGGGTATTTTGCGGAATTTGAACTACTTACCGACTTCTATAATTATAGCAATGTAATGACTTCAGAAGATGAGGAACAGGGCAAAGAACTAATTGATACTGGGTGGTCAATTGAAGAAAATACCGTTGCTTTTAATTTAGGGGAAAAACTTCAAGGGAATATATAATTGAAGATAATAGGATTAGATAAACCGATTCAGTATATAGTAGGTAGGCTTAAAGATAAGCTGGAGGTATCTTTCCTAGAGGATAATAAAACCTCTGAGGTTATTATTTGCTCCGACCTAGACTATCTTAATTCCCATATTTTAGAATTTAGAAAAGCTAAATGCGAATGCAAAGTCTTAATTATATTAGATTGTGAAGAGAAATTAAAACTAATACGCGGTCTTCAAATTTTATCCGGTTTAGAAGATACCGATAGGTTTACTACCTATGTTAAAGAACGTTGCACATATGCTGTTCCTAAATTCGTAAGATTAGAAGACAATATTATTGAAGAAATGGTAGAAAAAACCACAGATGACTCCTTCTTTAATAAGCTAATTTATCCTCTAATTCAGAGGGGAATTGTTGGGCATTCATTAAATAGGGAATTTGCAGCTCAATTAATTGTAATGGCAATTACAGGGTTAATAAAAAAAGAATCACCATTAATTGTTAAATATAAAGATAAATTTCGGGTTAAATATTACAAACCTTTTATGGATTGGCTTAAAACTGAAGAGGCATTGAAGGTATGTGAATGCCTAATTTCAGGTAAAGTAAAATACGGGTTCAATCCGTTTGAAATGAACTATTTATTTATGGCATTAGGGAATATGAAAAATGATGAATAAAATTGACAATAAGAAAGTTATTGAAAACGCAGTTAGGGTAGCACATCAGAAAGTGAGCCAGGTCGTAGATAATTCAGTCTCCTTCTATGCGAATTTAGCAATTCTTACCACCTTAGCTTCCACTATTCCTAACTCTTTAGAAATTTTTGAACGTCAGTTCAGAGACGGAATTAAATCCTTGAAGGAAACTCCTGAAATCCTTGGAATTGATGAAGAAGTTAGAAAAGTGATTAATGTGGATTCCTTAATAGACCAACAGGCGGAATCCTACTTAAATTGCGTTAACATATTAAGAACCCAAGTAAATGAAGCTTTGAAGAAAAATAATGGCGGAAAATAATCCAACACTTCTGTTATTTGATGTAAGCCCTTTTCTTTATATAGGATATTGGGGTGCTGTTTTTATGCTTAAAGACAGACCCTCAATATCAGATGAAGGAAAGGTTACTTCGGTAGCAACAAATATAATAGTTGGAAAAATTAAGAATATAATGCAGGGATTTGAAGATAAGCCCATAATTCCTATATTCGTATACGACGGATTTCCTCAAAGAAAACTGGATATTCTAAAATCTTATAAAGATGATAGAACCCAGAGAATTACAAAAGAGGTAAAAAAGTCTTTAATTTCAACTGTTAAATTATTTCCCGGATTTCACGTTATAAATAAAGAAGAGGAAGCCGACGATTTAATTTCGACTATACTAAAAATTTATAGAAGTTCCCAATATTTTTATTATATAAATGCATTCATATATACAAGGGATAATGACCTGATGCAACTTGCGAATTATAAAACATTCGTGGTTGACCCAGCAAAAGATGGAAAATTAAAAGATAGGGAATACCTATCTCAGAAATTTGACGGAATAACCAACTTTAAACACGTTATTCTTCATAAGATTTGCTTTGGTGACCCATCAGATAATATTACCGGTATATTTAAGGGAAGACGTAGAAAACCTATAATAGAGCAGTTTCAAACGTGTTCGAAATTTTCAGAATTCTTGAATCTGGATATTGTCCGGGAAAGGAGGAAGCAAGCAATTGATTTATTCAATTTAATTAAACTTCGTGACAACCTCGAATATGACGAAGTTTTTAATGCTGACCAATCAATGCTTGATTTCGATATGAACATCTTAAAGCCAGAAAAAC
>OLXP01000356.1_pt1 | contig 23991 bp, 41 predicted proteins | sample 1644201 | NCBI WGS metagenome assembly OLXP01 (sample SAMEA103958163, study PRJEB25191) | human gut metagenome
CATTTGTGTGTTTAAAGTGACCCCACAATCACAAGGTGGCTTGATTAAAAGTTTAGTGAATATATATACATTGTCTGATGAACACTTTGAAGACCAAACTATTAAATTAAAAAAATTATATTATAAATATAACGCTGACAGAATTGTAATTGATGGTAATGGTTTAGGTATTGGTTTAATTGATTATATGGTTAAAACTTAGATTGACCCAGAAACTAATGAAATCTTTCCTGATTTTGGTGTTGTTAATGACGATGAATTATTTTACAAAAAATATAAAACTGCTAACACTGTATTAGATGCTATGTATATTATAAAAGCAAATGCGCCGCTTAATACAGAAGCGCATGCTATCGCTAAATCACAACTTGCTTCTGGGAAAGTAAAATTTTTAATTGATGAGCGCATAGCTAAAAATAAACTTCTTGCTAAAAAGAAAGGTCAAACTATGACTCCAGAATAGAGGGCAGAAGAATTAAAACCATTTACATTAACTTCCATATTAAAAGAAGAAATGATGAATTTGCGTGAAGAAACTGAAGGAGTAAATATTATCCTGAAGCAAGCAAATAAAAGTATCCGAAAAGATAAATTTTCTGCTTTTGAATATGGACTATATTATTTAAAATTAGAAGAAGATAAAAAGAAGAAACGTAAAAAGTTTAATGCTAAAGATTGGTGTTTCTTGAATTAAGGAGGGTAATTATGAGAGCGTCTAGAGGCGAAATTAAAATTGAAGAAATTTTGCGACAAGCTGAATTACCATTTAAGATGGAATATATTTTTCCAGATTTAAAAGCACCAAGTGGTAGACCATTACGTTTCGATTTTGTTGTTTTTGATGATGATGGTAAAATCGATTTTATTATTGAATATTAGGGTAAATAGCATTATGAGCCTAGCGCGAAATTTGGTGGTAAAAAAGGTTTATATCAACAATAGTATAATGACAATCAAAAACGACGTTTCTGTGCTTTACATGATTTTAAATTAATAGAGATTCCTTATACAGATGAGAATCTTATTACATATGATTATATAATGAAATTAGCTGGATATTAAGGAGGTGGAATTTTGGATACTAAAGAATTATCACGTTAGGAAATCATCCACTCCAAAGGATTTAATATCAGCAATGGAACAAGTGATTATCGAACTGCTGATCCAACAGAATATCGTAAAATAAAAGTTGGAGTTCAAACATTAGATGATGCTGTATTAGATTTAGGGTCATTCACTCGACTATATCCTAATCGTCGTGGTCCATGTCGTATGGTCACTAAAAATGATGTATTACGGGCTATGATAAATCGTGATATCGTTGAAATGCGTAGAATTTCTAATTTATTTTATGATATTAGTGGTATTTATGAGCGAGTATGTAATTATTTTGCATATTTATACAGATATGATTGGTATGTTGCTCCAGAAATTTTAGATGATACTGTAAAAGATGAAAAAGTTTTAAAAGATTTTTCAAAATTATTAAATTATTTAGATAATACTTATATTAAAAAAATCTGTGGTGATATTGCTCAAAGTATCATGAAAAATGGTTGCTATTATGGATATATTGTACAATCTACAAATAGTTTGATTCTGCAAGAATTGCCTCCTAGCTATTGCCGGTCTAGATATTTTGTAGCTGGTATGCCGGCGATTGAATTTGATATGCGGTTTTTTGATTAGTTTCCTGATCCTAATTATCGTATGCGCGTATTAAAATTATTCCCTGAAGAATTTTAGCGTGGATATGTTTTATACAAGAAAGGAAAATTACTTCCTGATATTAAGGGAGATTATAGTGGAAGTTGGTATTTGCTATCTCCAGAATTAAGTGTAAAATTTAATTTTAATGGTAGCGATATTCCACCATTTATTAGTTCTATTCCTGCTCTTATGGATTTAGATGCTGCTCAAGATTTAGACCGCAGAAAACAAATGTAGAAATTATTAAAAATTCTTGTTCAAAAACTTCCTATGGATAAAAATGGTGATTTAATATTTGATATTGATGAATCACGAGATATCCATAATAACGCTGTTGCTATGTTATCAAGAGCTATTGGTGTAGATGTTTTAACAACATTTACTGATGTTCAATCGATTGATTTATCAGATAGAAATACCACTACTACCACAGACGATTTAGCAAAAGTTGAACGCACTGTTTATAATAATTTAGGCATTTCTCAAAATTTATTTAATACTGATGGTAATTTATCATTAGAGAAATCTATTCTTAATGATGAATCAACTGTTAGAAACTTGTTGTTGCAATTTAACGTTTTTTTTGATAGAATAGTAAAGATGAAAGTCGCGAATAATAAGAAATATAGTTTTAAATTTTATATGCTTGAAACTACACAATATAATTATAAAGAAATGTCAAAATTATATAAAGAACAAACGCAACTTGGTTATTCTAAGATGCTACCTCAAATTGCTCTTGGTCATTCTTAGAGTTTCATTTTAAATACTGCGGTATTTGAAAATGATGTGTTGAAATTAACTGAAATTATGATCCCACCATTAATGTCTTCTACTATGAGTAGTCAAGATGTTTTGGGTAATAAAGGTTCAAACAATTAGAATAAAACACAAAATAATTCAGGAAGTAGTAATCAATAGACTACTACAAAACAGACTACTGAAACAAAATAGTCTGGGCGACCTGAAAAAGCTGATGATTAGAAAAGTGAAAAAACCATAAAAAATAAAGAGTCAATGAATTAAGGAGGTAAATCATGAAGCATCAAAGTATTAAACTTGAAACGCCTTGTGAATTTATTAATATAACTCCTATTAATCCTTTGATTTCTAAATGCCAAATTAAAGTTTGCTACGTTGGGGATGAACCAAATCGCAATCGAAGCATTATTTCTAAAGAAACTGCAAGGGAGATGGCCAATAGTCTCCCTGGCAGTCCTATTGTTGGTTTTTATAATGAATCTAATGGAGATTTTGAGGAACACAATAGAATTATTGATATTTCAAATGGGAAGTTTGAAATAAAAGATACTACTAGACCTTATGGTTTTGTAGATTTAGGTGCCAAGGTTTGGTTTTAGAAATTTTTAGATGATGGCGTTAATGAACATGAATATCTTATGACTGAAGGATATTTGTGGACCGGCCAATATCCAGAATGTAAGCGTATCATTGAGCAAGGTAATAATCATTCTATGGAGCTCGATGAAGGCACTTTAGATGGAACTTGGACGAAAGATAATAATGGAAAGCCGTAGTTTTTCATTATTAATGAAGCAATTATTTCTAAACTTTGTATTTTAGGAGAAGAATGTGAACCTTGCTTCGAAGGCTCCTCTATTACAAAGTTTTCTCTTTCATTTGATGATAGTTTTAAAAATGAACTATATTCAATGATGAATGAATTAAAAGAATTATTAAAAGAAGGAGGAGCAAAAGTGTTTAATAGATATGCCGTGGAAATCGGAGATTCTCTATGGAGTGCTTTATGGGAATATGTAAATAAGGCTTTCCCTGATAGCTCTAACAATTATTGCTCTAAATATCGTATTGATGGCGTTTTTGAAGATAATAGTCAAAAATTTGCTATTCTTCAAGACCGCGTAGATATGAAATATTATCGTTTAAATTTTTCTTTGAATGATTCTGAGGGTTTTGTTCCTGCTGAAGGATTAATTGAAGTGACTAAATCTTATACTCCAGCAGCAGAGCCTCAATTTGCTTTAGATGCGGTTGAAGCTTATGAAACCGAATTTAAGAAAAAGCAAGAAGAAGAAAATAAAAAGACAAACGATGATGAGAGCGATAATTCTGGCGACCCTGAGAACAAAAAAGATGATAGTTCTTCTAAAAATAATGGTCAAAAGTCAGAAAATAAAGATGACGATTCTTCAGAAGATGATGAAGATGAAAAGAAAAAGAAAAAATATTCCTTAGATGAAATTGAAGAATATATCAATTTAAAGACAGAATATGAAGAATTGCAAAATAAATTTAGTTTATTAGAGACTGAAAATAAAGCTCTAAAGGAAACTAATGCTTCTTTAACTGAGTTTAAAAATAATGTTGAACGTAAGGATAAAGAAGCTATGATTCAATCATTCTATATGCTGTCTGATGATGATAAAAAAGATGTTATTGATAATATTGATAAATATTCTGTTGATGATATCGAAGCAAAACTTTCTGTTATTTGTGTTCGCAACAAGGTTAATTTTAATCTTGATGATGATAATAATAATAAAGGCCCAACTACCTATAATTTAAGCAATTTAGATGATGACAGTGATGCTGGAATGCCAGCTTGGGTCAAGGCTGTTTTAGAATCAGCTAATAAAAACTAATAAGGAGGACATACTTAAATGTTTAAGGATTTTTTAAATTCTCGTTTAGGCGTTGGTAAGAATCCACCTAAGTCACAGGCTAAGTATGTTGAGTTTGGTTATGGTCAGGTTGAGCCAAATCACCTGTCTGCACAAAGAACCGCTCAAATTTATGCTCAACTACCTGCTAACAAGGATATAAATATTCTTGAAAATGGTCAGTTTGTTAAGTATGATTACGCTGCTAATGCTAATGGTATTGGTGAAGTGAATTTTACTGGCAAGGGCGAGTGGATGCTAGTTTATAATGAGATTAAGTTATATCGTGATCATCCTGATGGAACTAAACAGTGGGATTGCGAATTTGCTATGCTAAAGGACGACTATCAGGCTCGTATTTATTCTCCATATGATTGGGAGCATACTGAGGTTGAATATGGTGGACGTTTCTGGAACGGTGTTGATGAAACTGGTGCTGATCATAAGGTAATTAATCAGACTGTTTCTTTAGACCAGGGTCTAAAGACTGTTACCATCGCTGGCGAAGTTTATGATGTTAAGGACAATAAGTTTACTTATAATGGTGTAGAATATGAGATTGATCCTAAGACCAATCAAACCAAGACTCCTGTACCTGTAAAGTATGCTTATGATAAGGTTCTAACTGATGTTGCTGACATTTATGAAGAACTAACTTGGACTAATGATCCATACAAGAAGCTTGGCGTTTATCATGAGAAGCGTATGACTCCAGGCACTGCAATGGTTCCTCGTGTCTTTAAGACTAATGTTGGCGATCATTATACTACTAATATGATTAATGAAGATAGTGTTTCTGTTGGTGATATTTTAGCTCCAGCAGCTGCTGACGGAATTCTTGTTAAGGATGACAGTCAGGATATGAAGTGGCAGGTTGTTAAGGTATATACTATGCCTGATGGACAACGTGGTGCTAAGATTCTACGTATTGCGTAAGAAAGGAGAGAAGAATAATGTTAGATAGAAACAATTTAGTTGCTTTAATGAAGACTGTTGCTAAGGCTGATCCTTCTTCTCCTGTGGCTTACAGTTATAATGGTAAGAACCTTTCTTATGAGGCTCTGAATGATACTCTACGTAACGAAATGAATGAGCTGGCTGGTACTAATGCTCTATATCGTGAAAATAAAAATCTAATTTTCTCAATGATTGAGGAAACTTTGGACGAAGTCCTTCCTAAGAAGGTTGCTCAGTCTTATGAGCAATTCGCTGAAGTTAAGCAGTTTGCTCAGGGTGATAAGCCCATTTTCCGTCGTCCTCTAAATACACGCGCACGTGCTAAGCAGTTTGTGACTCGTGTTGGACTGGCTGGTATCTATGAAGTCTTCAAGCTGGGACCTGCTGAGAGCGAGAGCTTTGAGGTTCGTACCTCTGCTATCGGCGGAGCTGCTCAAATCGGCTTCGAAGAGTTCTTAGATGGTCGTGTTGACTTTGCTGAAGTTACCAAGATTATTATGGATGGTATGGATGAACTGATTTATAAAGAAGTCGCTCTTGCTTTGAAGTCTTCTATCAATCAGCTACCTCCTGCTAACCGTGTTGCTGCAGCAGGTTTTGATGAGGGTGCTATGGATCGTTTGATTACTATTGCTTCTGCTTATGGTACTCCTACTATTTATTGTACTTATGAATTTGCTGTTCGTATGATTCCTAATGAAGCTTGGCGTTATACTGAAGCTATGAAGACTGAGCTGTGGAATACTGGCCGTTTGGCTAATTATAAGGGCACCAAGGTTGTTATTTTAGAGCAGGGCTTTGAGGATGAAAGTAATACCCGCAAGGTTATTGATCCTGGTTATGCTTGGATTATTCCTACTGGTGTTGATGGTAAGCCTGTAAAGATTGCTTTCGAGGGCGGCACTATTGTTGATGAATTTAACAACTATGACCGTTCTCGTGAGATTCAGGTTTATAAGAAGGTCGGCGTTGGTTGTATGTTAGCTAATAACATTTGTTCTTATGTTGACACTTCCTTAATGGGTCAGATGTATACTTGGAACTATGATGGTGTAACTGGTAAGGTTGCTACCTATGATGGACGTCTAAGTGGACAAATTTGATTTAAACCTTAATATAGATTTCATTTAAGGGGAGAAGGGATTTACTCCCTCTCCCCTTATTTTTTTTAGAGGAAAAGGAGATAATAAAATGATTCGTTCTGAAGATATGTTTAATGTAAAAAATAGAAGTACTAGTGTTGTTGTATATAGAATTCCTGAAAGTAATTTGAGACGTGAATGGGCGCCTGGTGAAGTAAAACGTATTCCATTTGGTGAGTTAGAAAAATTGACTTATCAACCTGGTGGACGCGAACTAATTGCTAATTTCTTACAGATTATGGAAAATGAAGTTACTGATGATTTAAATGTTCATCGTGAACCTGAATATAATATGTCAGAAGAGCAAGTGCGCGATTTAATTCTTAATGGTTCTATTGATGCGTTTTTAGATGCTCTTGATTTTGCTCCTCTTGGAGTTATTGATTTAATTAAAACTATGTCTGTTCAATTGCCTATTACTGATATGGCTAAACGTGAAGCGTTAAAAGCTAAGACTGGTTTTGATGTAGATAAGGCTATTGAAAATGACCGCGCTAGTAAAGAAGATAGTAAAAAGGAAACTATTGCAGATAAGCCAGTTGAAAGACGTGTTACAGAATCTACTCCTGCAGGACGTCGTACATCTGGAAATGCTTATAAAGTAGTAAAGCAAGCTGAAACTAAATCTGCTGAATAATAAATAAATAGGAGGCGTATCATGGGAACTAAATTCACTGATATTTATAATCGCTTCCTTGGGAAAATTACTGATGACCTTTATATTGAATTAACTCCAGAAGATACAATTAAAGATTTACGTGCAATGCTTTTAAATATTTTGCCTGAGTTTGAATTTCCTAGATTTGATATTTATAATTATACTATTGATTAGGAAATTAAATATGAAAATGAAATATTAGAAGATGATTTTGTAATTGGTCTTTTGTGGGAAGATGAACAAGATGAAGAGTCAGAAATCCGCCCTCCTCGTGTAATGGTAGAACATTCATTCTTTGAAGCTGAATTAACACCAGAGGAAATTAATATTTTAGCTATATTAATGATGGTAAATTGGGTATAGCGCCAAGTTACCTCTATTGAACACACTCGTATGAAATACAGTGGCTCAGATTTTAAAATGACTTCATAGGCTAATCATTTACAAAAATTGATGTCTTTATTAAGTGAATGCTAGAGACAATCATTTCATATGCAGCGTTTATATAAACGTCGTAAATTAGTAGAAGGGAAATACGAATCTAATTGGGGCGTATTTCATTATAAAAATTATCCTTATGATAACTAAATACCATACAGACATTTCTGATGAAGTCATGGAAAAAAATATAGTAAGATTAACTAATCAACTGTGGAAATTAATCCCTATGAGAGAAAATGAAGAAGATTGGGATAAACAATTAAATACAGTTATTATTGAAATTGCGGGCTTAAATGAAATTTTTATTTAGGACCCGCGATTTTTATAGTTGCTTAGTAAATTAGAAGGATTAAATATTTTAAATGATATTGAATTTCCAATTTACAGAAAAACTGTATTTGAATGTATCAGCTTATTATAGGAGATTAAAAAGTAATGCCAAAACGTCCAGAAAGAATGGAAAAGCTATTACCTTATGGTTTAAATACTAATAAAAGTGTAAATCTTGTAGGGGCACGTTTAGGTGATACAAGCATGAAAATTCCATAGCCAGATTCAGTTGATGGTAGTTTAGATATGGCTAAACGATTAATGAGTGCGGGTGGTTTTGCCCAACAGTAGCGAATGATCAAAGATAAACGACATTCGTTAGACCAAGCTACTAAATATTCTTATTAGGCAGCTTGGGTGCGTAAATGTGCCGCCACAGAGGTAGAAACTAAAAAAGAGAAAAATATTTTACCTCCTGTTCGAGCATTGATGAATCCTAATAAATTAAAATAGGATTATGATGATAAAGTTATTTCAATTGGATTTGAACATAAATTTAATTGTGGAGATGTATTTGAGTGGTGTAATACTGGAACTTATTGGTTAATTTATTTATAGGATTTAGATGAATTGGCTTATTTCCGTGGAGACGTTCGTAGATGTACTTATTAGATTCCATTTATGATAGACGATGAATTAAATGTAGTTTATGCGGCTAACCGAGGTCCAGTAGAGACTAGAATTGATTATATTCAAAAACACACTACTAGTGTAGATAAACCAAATTATTCTTTAAATTTATTAATTCCTAAAAATGAAAAAACTTTGAAATTTTTTAAACGGTATTAGAAGTTTTATATTTGGCCGGAAGATGGTTCGGTTTATGATACTTGTTGGAGAGTTGAAGCTGTAAATAATATTAGTATGACTGGTGTTATTGAAGTAAATGCAGTTGAATATTATGCTAATGAATTTACTGACGACCGAGAAGCAGGATTAGCTGATGCATTTAAAATGCCAGATCCAATGCTAAAACGTAAAATTATAGAAGATAATAAAGATAATAATAAAATTTTAAATATAGTTGGTGAAACCTTTATTAAACCTAAAAAAGAATATGATTTTAATTTAAATATTAAAAATATTCGAGGAACTTGGAAAATCGAAGGTAATGATGTTCCTGTCCAAATTATTAGTGAAGGAATTAATGATAAAGGATTTGCAACGATTAAACTTAAATGGGACTCTACTTATAGTGGGTAGTTTGATTTAGTATATGGAACTAGTCGAAAAACTATAGTAGTAGAATCATTGTTCTAATGAGTAAAAGGAGATTGGAAACATGAGAATAGACGGATATCATATTCCAAAATCAAGTTTTCTATCTATGGAAAAAGATACTGGGATTATTATTAATGAAATATTAAAAAATAATCGTTTAAAAAAATTATTATATTATACTACTAGTGATGCTATGGAGAGACCTAATCTTACTGAAGATGAGTCTTTAAGTTTACTAGGAACTAATATTAAAATAGTGCCTAAATTATATGTTGATGGTTCTGTTTTAAATTATGTGTTAATTAATTTTGATAATTTTATTCCCAGTGAAAATCCAGAGTTTAGAGATAATACTATTCAATTTGATATTATATGTCATTTTGATCAATGGAATTTAAGGGATTACGCATTACGCCCATATAAAATTGCTGGAGAAATTGATTCAATGTTTAATTTGAAAAAATTAACTGGTATTGGTTATTTGGAATTTATGGGTGCTACTTAGATTGTTTTAACTGATGAATTTGCTGGACTATGTTTAATGTATCGCACTGTTCATGGTGGCGAAGATGAAAAATATATGCCAACTTATCCTGATAAAAATAGCGGCAAAATTAAAGAGGAACAATTTATTAAAGAATTTAAGGATTATATTAGTAAATAATGGATTACCGCCTAAGTTTAATTTGCGGAACTGATATGTTGATTCCTGAATGTAATTTAGTCGCTCATCAACCAAGGATAAAAGAAATTTCATTTATTGGGGAATCTGATTTTTTTATTGGAGCATAGACTCTCTGTTTACATAAAACAATGTTTATAGAGGACAAAACTATTCTAGACAGTATTAATAATTTTTAGATATTTATGACGATAATGTTATAGGATGAAACAAAGGATAAAAAAGCTAACATTTTAAATGTTTTAAATTTATTATTTCCATCATATAAAGTAAATGTGACACCAAACTCATTATTATTTATAAAGGAAGGTGTTCCTCCTATTACTGTAGATGGGAATAATTTTGAAGCATTGCAAGAGGTGTTGCGTTTAATCTTTTGTATGCACAATGGCCCGATGGATTAGTAGGCTTTCAATCCTGCCAACGATAAGGCTCGTGAGATTGCTCAAAAGCTAATGCGAGGGAGACAGCGAGTGGCCGCTCAAAACGGCAACTCGAATGTAAGTGTTTTTAGTTAGTATATGTCAATCTTGACTATTGGATTAGGTTCAATGTCATTATAGGATTTGACAAATCTGACAATGTTCCAATTATATGATTTAATGGAGAGATATACGTTATATACCGCTTGGGACCTGGATGTACGTTAGCGCTTAGCTGGCGGTAAACCTGAAGGGACCCCGGATAATTGGATGAAAAACATTCATTAATTAAAAATACAAGGAGGAAATAACACTATGAAATTCGGTGTCCGCGAAATTTGTGATGTTGTACTAAAGGCTAAGTCAGCGCAGAAAATCGGTAATAAGGTATTCTATGCTGGTGAACCTGTTATTTATTTTGACACCCTAAAAACTTCTAGCTTAGAAGGCGCTGCTACCACCGTATATGCACAAGGTGGTCGTGGTAACTCTCGTTTAGTAGCATGGGAAGGTGAAAGAACTCTGACCTTCACTATGGAGGATGCTTTAATTTCTCCTGAAGGATTTATGATTCTTTCTGGTGCTGGCCTAATTGCTGCTAATAATGATAAGCCAATTTATCAGCATATAACTGAGACTGTTGATGCAAGCGATTCTTTACGTTTCAGATTTGACGCTACTGGATTTAAATTCGCTGTTTATACTGAAAATAAGCCTTATCTACCCGCTAATGCTGGTGATAACTTTGCTTATGTAATGTTTATGAAGAATGGTGAAATCATTACTGAGCCTTATATTCCTGTTCATGAGGGTGATGATACTGCTATTGATAGTGAAGCTATGCCTGAGACTATAACTGACCTAGACGGTAAAACTTATTATCGTGTAGCTGTTATGGATCATAAAATGTATGTTGGTTTGGCTTCTTATGAGGATGAGCAGAATAAAGCACATAAATATGAAAGTGAAAGCGGCGATACTGCTTATGATGTAGTCACTCTACCAGATCGTCTAAAGTTCGATTCTGTATTAGTTGATTACTACACAGAGCGTAAGTCTGGTGCCACTCAGATGGAAATTACTGCTGATAAGTTTGGTGGTAACTATTATCTTGAGGCTTCTACTTTATTCCGTGATACTAATGGCGTGGATATGCCTGCTGAGTTTATTATTCCTAACTGTAAGATTCAGTCTAACTTTACCTTTACTATGGCTTCTTCTGGTGATCCAAGTACATTCACTTTCACCTTAGATGCATTCCCTGATTATACTCGTTTCGATCATAGTAAGAAAGTTCTGGCTGCAATTCAAGTAATTGAATATCTGGATAATGATGATTTACATCGTCATAGCACAGTTCACCAGAAATCTCACGATAGTTATAATTGGTAATTTAATTAAAAATTTTATGGGGAGAGGATTTTATTCCTCTTCCCATTTTTTTTATTTTAAATAATGAGGTAAAAATATGAGTTTATATGAAGATTCTAAAGATTATAGCCAAATTTTACAAGATATTCATAATCGTATGATATTAAAAATGAAAACCAAAACTTTAAAAAAGAATGCTCAAGAATTATAGAATATTTTGCAAGAAATTAAATTGGTAGCTCATCATTTTGATCATGTTAATGGCAATACTAGTCCAATTAGTAATGAATTATTTGAGCAATATTATGATTTAGTTAAATAGGCTTTTGAAATACAAAAAGGATACCATTAGGCTCCATTTTCTGTTGATACTTTATTTAGACGGGCTCATACTAAATCTGCTTTAAAAAGTGGGGCAGATGATATTTTTGAGGAAGATTTAGCTGCAATATTGGCTGCGGGAGAGTTCTTAGGAGGAAATGAAACTATTCAATTAAATTCATTTTTAACTGGCGGATAGAGTACTAGCACTAAAGCTGTTAGCAAATATAATGCTTTAACAACTATGATAGATGATAAAAATGTAAATGATTTATTAAAATAGTTAGCAGAAAAAGAATCTAAGAGAGTATCTACTTAGGTACAAGCGGCAACTGGTAAAATTGATATTAGTGGACAAGCTGTTACCTTAAATTATACGAAAAATCTTCCAATTAAAGTTGAGCGACTAATGCAATTAATGAAAGATGCGACATTTTCTGCTAAAAATTATACTTCTCATGCTTATGATATTACTAAAGCAAAAGATTGGACAGAAATTGGACTAGATTTAGGTAATACTAATTTATATAAAGCAGTTACTGGAGCATTAAGTGAACTACAGATAGGATATAAACAACAAACAAAATTTTTTTTCCGAGGTATGAATACAATTTTACATAATTGTCATTCTTATGGAGATATAACAGCTTAGCATTTTACTCATTTACGTTTTATTTATGAATTAAGAGGCTCTGGTTTATTAAATGATTAGGGTCTAGTAACTCCAGTAAAATATCTTATATATAATGATCCTAGTTCAGATGCTATTTTTGTGAAAGATACGGCGTCTATTATTTTAGAAGCTTTAAATTCAGCTACTAGAACAAACAATTTATTAGGTTCAATAACTTTAAGTGCTTCGAAAGTAAAAAATTGACAATAAACTAAATTTTTAGTATTATATAAATAAGTGTAAAAGGAGGATTTTGGAATGGCAAAAGTATCATTTTCAAAGTTAAATTTAAATAAAAATACAGAAGTATCAACTTTTGAATGGGGAGATTAGACCATTGAAGTAAAGGATTATCTTCCTATCGGAGATAAGTTAAATCTTATTTCAGAGATTATTAATGATTCTATTGATAAGAATGGTTATTATAATCCAGCGCGAGTATATCTTCATACTATTTTAAAAATGATTATGGCATATACTAATGTAAGTTTTACTGATAAACAAAAAGAAGACCCAAAGAAATTATATGATTTAGTAGTTGGCTCTGGATTTTCAGCTAAAGTATTTGGAGAAATTAATCCAGGAGAATACGCACAAATTAAGAGCTGGGTCGCAGAAACTATTCATTCGATTTATGAGTATAAGAATTCTGCTGCAGGTATTTTAGATATTATTTCCACTGACTATAAAGATACAACATTTGATATGGAGCAATTAACTAATGATATTCAGAATCCTGAAACATTAGGATTACTTAAAGATGTTTTGACCAAGTTGGGATAATTAAACTATTTAATTTTTTAAAATTAAATAGGAATAATCAAGTGTGTGGGTGTGAGAAGATTATTTCTCACACCCATTTTTTTTTGTTTATATTATGAGAGAAAGGAGTCCCGTTTATGGCAAAACAACTAAATGTCGCATTAGATTTTACTGCGAATACTACTCAAGCGAAATAGCAAATTTAGGAATTGCAGTAGTTATTAACTAAAGTAGCATATAGTACTGACTTAGGTATTGATCCTAGTCAAATGAAAGAAGCTTCAGCGGCGGCTAAAGAGCTAGCTGTTCATTTAAATGAAGCATATAATTAGAAAACTGGTAATTATGATTTAAGTAAATTAAATGCTAGTTTAGTTAAATCCAAAACTAGTGTGACTGAATTATCTACCAGCTTACTTAAAGCGGGAACTACTGGACAACAAGCATTTATAAAATTAGCTCAATCAATAGCTGCGGCTGATTAGCCAATGATTACATTAAATGCTCGTTTACAGGATTTTTTAACTACTTTTAAAAATTCAATTAAATGGCAAATTTCTTCAAGCATGATTCATTAGACCATAGGAGCTGTACAGGCAGCTTATGGTTATGCCTAGGATTTAAATGAATCATTAAATAATATTCGAATTGTTACTGGTCATAATATTGACTATATGGATAAATTTGCTGATAAAGCAAATAAAGCTGCAAAAGCATTAAGTACTTCTACATTAAATTATACCGATGCTTCTTTGATTTATTATCAACAGGGTTTATCAGACCAAGAGGTAGAAGATAGAACTGCTGTTACAATTAAAATGGCTAATGCGGCTGGTGAAAGCGCTGAAAAAATATCAGATCAATTAACTGCTGTCTGGAATAACTTCTATGATGGATCATAGTCATTAGAATATTATGCTGATGTTATGACTGCATTAGGTGCAGCTACTGCATCGAGTACAGATGAAATTGCAGCAGGATTAGAAAAGTTCGCAGCTGTATCTAATACAGTAGGTTTGAGTTATGAATATGCGACTTCTGCTTTAGCGACTGTAACAGCAACAACTCGTCAATCTGCTGATGTAGTTGGTACTGCATTTAAAACATTATTTGCTCGTATTCAAGGTTTAAAACTTGGTGAAACTCTTGATGATGGTACTAATTTAAATAAGTATTCAGAAGCATTAGCTAAAGTTGGTATTTCTATTTTTGAATCTAATGGCGAATTAAAAGCTATGGATAATATACTTGATGAAATGGCAGTTAAATGGGAGTCTTTAGATAATGCTCAATAGGTTGCTTTAGCATAGACTGTTGCTGGCGTTCGCCAATATACGCAATTAATAGCATTAATGGACAACTGGGATTTTATGAAAGAAAATCTCGAAACTGCCCGCAATGCTACTGGAACATTAAATGAACAGTAGAAAATTTATGAAGAATCTTGGGAGGCTGCTAATAAGCGCTTAAAAGCTTCATTTGAATCATTATATACAGATTTAATTGATGATAAATTTTTTATTAAATTTACAGATTTTTTATCTGATATGGTTGATGGTGTTGATTCATTTATTGATAAAATTGGTGGAGTAAAAACCGTTATAATTGGTATTTTATCAATTGTTACTAATCTTTTAAGTTCTCGTATTTAGCCAGCAATTGATAATATTATTAATAATATTTAGATTATGGTCGGTGGAGCAAATAAAGTTTATGGTAAAATTCGTAATGAAATAAATGAATAGATTAATACTGTTTCAAACAAATATAATTTATCTGATTACGATAAACAATCATTATAGAATATTGCATAGTTAAATATAATGAAATAGCGATTGGCCGACTAGACAGACCGACTTAGTGATAGTGAACGTAGATTAGCAGAAATTACTATTTAGGGGTTTGAAATGTCTTAGTAGGAGATTTTAAAAACTACTAAATAGTTAAGTGAATATAAAACTCAAGTTTAGGAATTAAAAGATGCAATTCCTGATGGGGGAATTAATTATTCAAATAAACGCTCTAACCGTATTAAGGCTTTAGAAAAAGGAGTAAGTAATTAGACTTCATCTGAAATTGATACATCAAATAATACTACAGAAATTCAAATTTTATAGCAAAATTTAAAAGAATTAAGTGATGCTGCTTTTAACGCCGAAGTTGCTGTAGATGGCTCAATTAAAACTATTAGTTAGAAATTTATGGAATTGGGGCAAGCAGGACAAGAACAAGTAGTTCAAGGCTCAGAAGCTTTTTCAGATTTAATAAATTAGTTAAATCCTTTTTCTGCTGAATTAGATAAATTAAGTAATAATTCAATTCAATCTCAAACCGCAATAAAAGGCATGAAGCGAGAAATTGAAGTCTTAGGAGGTTCTTTGCCAGAGACTATTCGAAATAGTGAAGCTGTAAATAATGCTTTTAAAGCTATTGAGGCAGCTTAGGGGCCTAAGGAATTAAAAAAAGCTATAATAGAATTACAAACAGCATTAAAAAATACAGAAATTAATGGGAAAAATGTAAATTAGGTATTATCATAGCTTGGTGTAAACAAATAGGATATTGATTTAATTGTAAATGGTTATAAAAAAATATCTGCTCAAGAAGAAAAAATAATAAATTAGCAAAAAGATTTAAATAACCAATTAAATAATTTTAATCCAAAACATTTAGGAACAATCGCTGAAAACTTTGTAAGACTAACAAGTGTATCAATGTCAGCAGTAATGGCGATTAATTCTTTTAAAGCGGGAATCGAGTCGCTAGGTGATTCTGATTTATCTGGCTGGGAAAAATTTTCTTCATTTATTATGAGTTTTGCATTTGCTTTTGGTAGTTTAAAAAGGGTTGTTAGTGGTTCAATAGAAATTTTTAATAATTTAAGAACTTCTTTATATTCTAGTTATATAGCAACCATGTTAGAGGCTGAAGGCACTGACACCGCCACGGCTGCAAAAATGCGTCATGAAGCTGTAACTTGGTTATAGTGTGCAGCTGATGAAGTTCATAAGGGAATATTGGATAAAGAATGTTTTGCTTTAGGATTAGTTAATTTAGGATTTAAAGAAGATGTAGCTGCGAAAATCGCTGATGCAGCCGCTACTGGCGGATTAAGTGCCGCTATGAAAGTTTTAAATGCAGAATTAAAAGCTACTATAGCTAGCCTTTTAGCTACTTTAGGTCCTATTTTAGCAGTAATAGCAGCTGTTGCTGCTTTAGGTTTTGCTATTTATACTGCGATTAAACGTTCTCAAGCCTTTGAGGCTGAACTTAAATAGTCAAGTAAAGATTTGGCAGAGCTAAAGAATAATTTAAGTAATGTTAATTCTGAAGTTCAAAAAGTTAATTCTTCTCTGGATGGATTATCAAGCAAGTATGATGCTTTTAAAGATTTAACTTATGGTACTACTGAATGGCGAGAAGCATTATATGATGTAAATAATGAAGTTCAAGATTTAATTGATAATTATAATAAAGCTGCTGATGCCAGTGATTAGTTAATTGAGGGTGTAGATTATTATCGAGATTAGTATAATGCTTTACATTTGACAGACTCTGGAGCCGCTAAGATAAAAGAATAGAATATAACAACTCAAAATAATGCTTAGACAGCGGTAAATGCTTAGAATTATCGAAATGAATAGTTATAGTTATAGAAAGATAAAATGACTTTAGCGTCTAATACTAATTATTTAGCTAATCATTAGCCTGCTGAAACAACAACTAAGACAGTAACTATTGGAATTCCAGACATTCAAGCATTCGGAGGGTCTACAGGTTCTACAACTACTTTATCATACGAAAAAACAGAAACAAAAACTCCTAGCCATGGATATAATATTAATGCTGGTAATGCTGCTTTTGGAGGCGCAGGTCCTAATATGAGTACCACTCCAAAATATCAATATGATGCTGCTCTTACTTAGGCAGATATAGATAGAATTATTAAAGCGGCTACAGAAAATATTGAATTTGATTTTGGTAGTGTAGATGATTTAATAAATGAAGGCGGATTAAGTGAAGAGGCAGCAAAGTTAATTGCTAGTAGCTCAGAAACATAGGAAGCTTTACAAAAATTAACAACTGAAACAAGTCGATTAGCAGATAGTTATGCTAATGATATTTTAAATGATTTATTAGCACGAGGATTAGATCTATCTGGATATGATGAATAGTATCGAACAGGAGTTGGTAAAGCTATTTCACAAGATACTTTAGACTATCAATAGCGGATAATAGAATCTAGAGCTAGTAATAGTGGTAATGAGTTGACTCAATCTGAAGTTAGTGATTATTTAACAGGTTTAGGGTATTTCGTAGAAACAGTTGACACTAATGATTTTTAGAATTTTATTTCTGGTAACCAAGTTTTAACAGTAAAATTACAAGATGAAAATGGTGGCATTATAGAAAATTCTGATACCTCTTTTAGTTACAAAAGTCTTTTAGAGGGTTTTGCTCTTTAGCAAGCACAAGAAGAGGCATTAGGATGGCAAGATAATTATTTTGATGAATAGAAATATAGCCAATAGGTATATAGCACGGTTGATAGTTTAAAATCATCGTGGGACGCCTAGAATTTTAACAGTGATGTTATTAATACGGAAGTTAATGAACGCAATGGTGGCTAGGTATTAGGCGAAACTAAACGAGTTCAAGATTTCTTAAATGAAAACACAGAATCTTTTTCTGATATATTTGGTTTGTCAGAAGAAGATTTTAAAGATTGGGCTAGCGACATAAATAATGTAAAAGAAAATTTTGGTGAGTTGCAGAAAGCTATTGAAGGAGATACAGGCGCGATCAATACCTTACGCGATAGAATGGGATCGTTAGGCACTCATGGACAAGAATTGGTTGATAAACTGACTGAAGCTTTTGAAGGTCTTGATGTAAAAACCAGAAACTATTTAGCTAAAGCTTATGAGAGTAAGAATTTTAAAATACCAGATGAAGCTTGGACATCTATTAATGATTTTGTTACTAATAATGCAGAACAGTTGTCAGATTTAGCAGGCGTATCTAAAGATACTTTTATAAGTATGTATAATAGTGCTGATAAAAAATATGCTAAAAAAGTTGCTAAGTTACTATCAGGAGTTACTAAAGGGAATAAAAAAGATTTATAGGCACTTGCTGTAGAGACTCAAAGAGCATTTTATACTACTGGCGATAACATGAATTAGGCAATAAGTAATGTACAAAAGAATTGGAATAGTGTTTTTAGCAAAATGGGAGTATTTGCTAATTCAGAAGCTGAAACAATTAAAACTACAATCAATTCTGCATTTGATGACATTTTAACTTATACGCAATAGCTTGAAGACGGATTAACCCCAACTATGGACGTATCATAGATAAAATCTGCTTTAAATTCGTTAATTGCTGCGTTTGGTTTGACTGAAAGTGAAGCTTAGCAAATGGTGGCAAGTTTTGGTTTCAGTGCAGAATTTGATCCAAACCCATAGGAAATTACAGAAACTGAAAAAGCTGTTGTTTATACTGATAATATTGATGAACATGGGCATCATTTAGATCCTCCTTATGTGGTAAGTAAAACATATACAAGTAAAGTTCAAGTTCCTACAATTACGACTTTAGATTATGAAGGTCAATAGTATGGAGGCGATCTAATAGGTCCTTCAAATAGTGGAAATGGTACTGATAATGAAGATAACAATGATAATGGCGGTGGTGGAGGATATACTGCCCCTCCCCCAAAAGAATATAAAGATGAAATAGAGCGCTATCATGTAATAAAACAAAAAATTGAAGATTTAGAAGAAGTAATGGAACATTTAGCGAAAGCTAAAGAGCGAGCATTTGGCACTTCTAAATTAGAATTAATGGATCAAGAAATTGAAAAATATGATGAAATGATTGATTTATAGAATCAATATCTTGATGAAATTAATAAATATTGGGAAGAAGATAGGGCTTTAATTGCATCTTATGGCGCGGAATTTGATGAAACTGGCGTTATTACTAATTATGATGAAATTATGAAGCGTCAGATTGATAAATATAATTCATCTATTGGTAAAAATGAAAAGGCTGATGAAGCAGCTGAAGAAGCTTATGATGATTTTATTGAAGCTTTGGAACAGTATGAAGAAACTAATAATTTGCGTCAAGATGAATTAGAAAAATTATATGATTTACAAACTGAATTAGCTGATGTGATTTTTGAAAAGACTTAGTATAAAATTGAAATTAAGATTGCTGTTAAAGATGATGAATTAGAGTATCTTGATTATTTATTAAGTAAAATTGAAGATGATGCTTATTCTGCCGCTGAAGCTATTGCTTTAATTGGCGAAAAAGCAGAAAATGCTTTAGAAAAAACTAAAACCTATTCCGATGGATTAATGGAATTATTGAGTAATCATGGTATTAATTCTATTGAAGAGCTTGATAAATTAACAGTTGATGATTTAAAAGCTAAGAATTTCACTGAAGATGAAATTGACCAAATTCGAGAATGGCGTTCTAGTATTTTAGAAGCTAATCAAGAATTGCTTGAAATGAGAGCGACTATTCAAGAAAAAGTTCTTGATAGTTTTAATCAATTTAGTGAGGATGTTCAAGACCAAATTGATTTATTTGAACATTATCAAAATATTCTTGAAGGTGTTAAAGATATTACTTCTCTATTAGGGGCTCAATTAAATGAGCAATCAAAATTAGTATTGCGTAATTTAAACCGCTCATTAATGAATAATAGTATTAATAATATTGCAGGAGCTAAATAGCAAGTAGAGACATTAAAACAAATGCGTGCTAATGCTCAAGAATAGTATGATAAAGCTATTGCTAATGGAGATTCAATCGGAATTAAACAATGGAGTGATACTTTAAAAGAAATTGATGATCAAGTCCATAGCGCTGAAGAAAATTTCTTAGATATTTGGCAAGAAGCTTTAGAAAGAGCACATGATATCTTTGAAGAAGAAATGGATAATATTGTTAAAGAATTTGAAGATGGTGTGTCTCCTATTTATGGTTCTATAGAAGCTTTACAAGATGCTATTACTAGAGCTAATGAATTAAATGATTAGTATTTAAGTGATACTGATAAAACTTATGAACTAAATAAACTAAGACGCCAAATTGAAGGTTCTATTGATGATACTGATATTATTCCTCATAAACAAGCATTAAATAAATTGCAAGATGAACTAAATAAAAAATTAAAAGATGGCTCTAAAATCAGTGAATATGATTTAAAGATTTTACAGTCTAAATATGAATTAGAGCTAGCAAGATAGAAATTAGAAGATGTTCAAAATTCTAATGAAACTGTTCGTTTAACTCGTGATAATAATGGTAATTGGGGATATGTATATAGTGCTAATGAAGATAAAATAGCTGAAGCTGAACAAGAATATGAAGATAAATTAAATGCCTATCAAAAAGCTAATGAAGAATATTTAAGAACATTAGAAAATAATATTATTCAATTACAATCTGATTACCAAGAAAAACTTACTGCAATTAGATTATCATTTGTGGAAGGTGAAATTTCTCAAGCCGAATATGAAAAATAGGCTGCTGATTTAGAAAAATATTATAATGAGCGCATGCAATAGATTCATTAGCAATATGAAGAAGTGTTTAAAAATAGTAAAGATGCTAACGAGAAATTTGTAGCATATTATAAAGATAGCTCTGGCGCATTAGTTGAAAATTTCAATTAGACTACATTAGCTTTACAAACTGGATACCAGACATTAGATGAAATGTTTGAAAAATTCTGGAAAAGTCATGATAATTATGTAGCTGATTCTAATAAATTACTTGATGATTATTTAAATAAAATTAAAGAAATTAATAGTACAGCAGGTATTGAAGGAAGTTTTGCTGATGCAGCTTCTGGATGGTCAATTAAAATTACTGGTGAATCAGATAAAGCTGTAGCAGATATGGAAAAAATTGTTAAAAATGCTACAGATTCATTTAACAATGTTATTAAAGCGGCGAGTGATTGGGAATCTATTTATGTTTCTAAAATTGATAGTGCAATTAAACGTAATGAAGCTTTAGTAAAAACTATGAATGAAATGGTAGCGGCTTTATCTGGAATGAATAGTATTGATTATAGTAAATATGAAAATGCTATTGATTCTCGCTCAACTGCGACAGCAAACAATATAATTAGTACTTAGCACAACTCTGAGAGTTTTAATAAAACAATTGAAGTTCCAGATTATATTTCTCAACTTTCTTATTTAGATATGTTAGATCAACTAGATATGAATAAACAAATTGAAGATTGGATGAGTAATAATGAATTAAGTATTGATACTGCTTTAATGGATAGTTTGGATATTTCTACTATATTACAAAATATAGGATTAAATGTTTAGACTATCGTAAGTTATTTATCTAATCTTATTCCTTCGTCTCTTGGCGTTGATAGAATCGCACAAGAATTTATGCAACAAGTTTCTATTAATGCTGATTTCCCGAATGTGACTGATAGTAATGAAATTATGGAAGCATTTGAAATAATGGAGAATGAAGCAAGTCAATATGCAAATCGAAAGACTATTTGATTTAAATGGCGAGGTTTAACTACCTCGCCATTTTTTTTATTGGCCAAATATAAATAATAAAATAAGATTTTTTCTTAAAATTTATTAGAATATGAGAAAAAGGAGAGCGAATTATGTCTAATGAATTAAATGAAAAAATATTCCGATCAGTAGACACAATTGTATCTGCTCGATTATAGAATTTACCTTTTGATTAGACAATAGTTGGAGTGATAGAAAGTGTTCCTGAAAGCCTTGAGGGGACATAGAAATATATAGTAAACTACAAAGGAGCTAAATTAACAGTTTTTGTTAATGAAAAAGATAAATCTTATGCTCTTAATGAAGAAGTTTATGTGTTAATTCCACAAGGTAATTTTTCTGGTAAAAAACTAATTACTGGGTGCGTAATTAGTGATTATGAAGTAATTGGTAAAGATGATTCTAAAACATTTTATGGTGTTAATCAACTTTTTAACCAAAGTAAAGAAATTGTATTAAATCCTACTTCTGAAGGTAGAGAATCTAGTAAAACTATTATGGGACCTCAAAGTTATATAAATAATAATGAATTAGTAGGATATACAACTTTACGTATTTCTTATAATTTAATGGCTGATTTATATAATGGTACAAAAGCCTTAAATAAAGGTGTTTATGGTATCCGTATTATATTAAGTGGAAAAGATTAGACGACAAAAGAATTAAAAACATTTACTAGACAAATTACAACAATAGCTTCTAATAAAGATATGTTATTTTTAAGTGCTTATAAAACAGGAGGCTATACTTCTCAATATTTTGATATAGATGTTACTAATTTAATTATTAATGATATCGAAATTGAATTATGGGAAGATGGTAATTTTTATGATAGTAATAATAATAAAATTGATAGTTCAGATTCTTTTTCAATTGTTTTTAAAAATATAAATTTATATTTAGGATATTATAAAAGTGATTTTTCAGATATTATAACTGATAGTAATATTGGCGTTTATTTATATCCAAGAGGTAGTAATAAATATTAGATTACTTCCTCTCAAGATGAAGAAAATCGTAAAATTACAATGGGGTTTAGAGTTGTAGATATGACTTCAGGCGTCTTAGCTACATTTACTAATGCTGAAGTATAGTTATACTCTTATGATAAAGATGTAACTGAGAGTACCTCTGTATTTGGCCAAGGTTGGTGGCGTTTAGGCGTAAGAGCAGACGGCGGATATGATTAGATTCCGATTCTTGCAGGTAATACAATTTCTACTTCTCTGCGTTTAGGAGATTAGATTCTTACTCAATCATATAGAATTTATTTCAAAGGTAAAATAGGAACAAAAGAAGTTTTAGGATATTCTTAGACTTGTTCTTATAGTAATAAATCTTATAATCCAGATATTGGTTTATTAGCAGGTTTAAATTTATTTGCTAATAATAATAATAATACATTCTATATATATGGACAAGATAATCAATTATTAGCTCGCTCTGATGGAGAAAAAATCCATTATATTGCTGTTGAATTTAATAGTAAAGATACCAGTAAGACTACAACATTAACAAATGGTGTTCGATTACGATATACACTTCCTTCTGAAAATACTATGCTTATTCCAGTAGAAGAAGGAGATATAAACGCAAATCATCAATATGAATTTGAACATATATTAAAAACTGATAAAAATGCCCCTACATATGATTATTTAGATGCTACAAGTAAAATATATTATATACCTTTTAGAATAAATTCTTTATATAATCCACTTTTTAGAAATAATACAATCAAATGTGAAGTTGAGATTAATAATTAGATATATACTAATTCAATTGAATTATTATTTGGTAATAGCGGTTCTTCTGGGGCTAATTGTGTGCTTCAATTATTATTACAAGAAAAAATCGGAGATAATTAGTATTAGGATTGTAAAGTTATTTGTCCCATTCAGCCAAAAGAGTATAGAATAGTTGCTAATTTATATGATTATACTTGGCAAAAACGTTCTGATATTAAATTAACTTATGAGTGGTATTATAATTCTTTAAACTCTGATAAGATTTCATTAAAAGATAATATTATTAAAATTCATGAAAGATTAACCGAGTCTGATGTTATTCTTTTATCTAAATT
>OLXP01000358.1_pt1 | contig 23679 bp, 24 predicted proteins | sample 1644201 | NCBI WGS metagenome assembly OLXP01 (sample SAMEA103958163, study PRJEB25191) | human gut metagenome
GCGCTCGCCGTCATAGGAAAAGCTCCGATAGGCATACACGCACCACTGGGTGTACCTTGCACAGATGACAAAGGCGATGCCGAATACCACACCCAGCACGACGCGCAGCTTTCCGCTCACACAGACGCCGAATACGCCGAAAACCAGCAGCAGCGCAAGGGACAGCACCGTTCCCGCGATGAGCGAAAACAGCATTCCCTTGGGGATCCAGTTTTTGTAGTCAGGCTTCATTCTTGGGACTCCTTTCTTTTCTAACGGTCTTCATGCAAAAATCCCGGCGGTCGTCGCCGCGTCCCAGCGTTTTCGTCCGATGCTAGAGAACGGCGCACCGTCCCAAATCCAGAGTTTCAGAAACGCACCAATCCGTAGGAATGGATTTGCAGATACCGGCGCGATATACAGACAGGAAAGAAGATCATAGAGCGCTTCATACTCGCTGCTGCCGCGCCCCTCCGCGACCAGACCGCGTGTGACAAGCCGGTCGATGCAGTCGTCCAGTGTCCTGCGGGATGTAAACGACAGCCCGCGCGTCAGCTTCAGATAGGCTTCCGCGATCTGGCTGCGTGACAGGATGCGCCAAGCAAGGCTGCTCCAGACGGTCATTTCCTGCACGTCGAGCATATATTCTTTTCGGCCCACGATGACGACGGGATATTTTTTACCGTCCAGCGTGCGATGACATTTGAAATGCCCAACGGCTGCGTATTTCGTGTATTCCATAACAGTACCTCCAATGTGCTTTTGTTTTTCTTTTACGGGCGCCAGCTTACAATTTCAACAGGCGATGTCGAAAGCGTCCAGAAAATCCGAGTCGCTGCGGAGCTTCTTTGCCGCGCGGGAGATCCATGCGCCGACATTGTTGGAGCTGGTGTGATAGAGAACCGCAATGTCCTTGCAGTCAAAGCCCTTTGTTTTCAGAACAAGCGCGTCAATACCGAGTTTTGCGACACCGCGATAATCAATCCGAACAAATTAAATCCAGAATACTATTCCGCACTATATTATTTTATTGAAACACTTGGACCGGAACGGTTGGTTGAATTTCCCATTGTCTGTGAACTTGCTCTTGCAACAGCTCACATCCCTTTGCCTTCTTCTATAGAAAATTTTCAGAAATATGCTCCTAACTGGCGCTTCATAAAGCTGGTAGAAAAACTTAAAACCATAGAAAATCTTCCGACTATTGATTATAACGACAATAAAACATTCTTCGATTACGCTAATACGGTTCTTCTTGCTTGTGAGTTTGAAACATTAGACGAAGCCTGGGTAGCTGCAGAAGAATACGCTGAAATGTCAGACCTTACAATGGCAGAAGAAATGAAAGCTGCAATTAGGTATAAGAAAAAGCATCCTTGGATGCTTTCATATCCAATGTGCAATGAGGATGACTTTTTCTCAGTGGAGTTTAATCGATTCGAGCCATACTTCACAATTATGGATGATGGGATTAGCTATAACTCAGATCATGTCCGTTCTGAAGAAGTAGTGGTTGAGAATCACATGCAAGCTTTGGCACAACAGATATGTGGATATCCCTCGCGCTACTGTCGTGATTCCTTTAAACTAATGTGTGGTTTCAGCTATATGGGAACAAATAATTGCCCCCATTACCTAAACGGAGAATGCGATGGTTATGTGGACGCTGAACCACAATTACCTGAGTTAATTCTTGATGAAGATTCCAACATAAAAAGTGGATGTTCCTTTGAACTGCTTCTGAAGTCTCATAACATTGATATTAAAGATATTGAAGTTGGAATTATGAGATTGGTGACATATGACGAGATAACAAATGCCGCAAAGAAACACTTTTCGGCATAGCGGGGAATTAGCAGAAATGCGAAATAAAGGCAGTGACGCACATGGCGTTGGAGGAAAAAGAATTAGCATTAACGATTATCACGCACGTCTATTTGTGAATTCTGCAATGACTATGGCAGATTTCATACTGGCCGTAAGTGAGCGTACTGTGCAAAATTAGAATAATAATAATTTGCGGGTAAGGCGCATTTCTGAACGCCTTGCCCACAAATGTTCAATTTACATCATAAACTCCCTCACGATCCCAGCGCTATCCTGCGAGGTATATCCCCACAGCACCGAGCTGAGTACCTCGACAGCCTCCTTCCGCTTCCGGTAATATGTTCTGGGGTTGATGTCACGGATATACGGGCGAAGCTGGTCAATGATCTCCTCAACGTTTTACAGCTCCTGCGGGGAGAGGTAGGCATAGTAGAGCAGCCAGTAAAATTCTTCGCCGTTTTTATGCTTTGTTCGCATCAGATCTACGGCTCTGTCTACCAGACAGAGCGTTTTAATCTCTTGACGCCGCAGGGGTAATTATGATAATCTATGATTAACAACTGATTTTCATAAAAAGAATGGAGGAGCATGGTGAAATATATCACACGAGAGCTGGAACGAAAATTTTTGAAACTCAATGATTTCTTCAAGGTGATTCTTGTGACCGGGGCAAGACAGGTCGGAAAGACCACGATGCTGAAGCATTTGGCCGCTCCCGACAGAACCTATGTTACGATGGATAACGCAATGGCAAGAGAGCTTGCACAGTCTGATCCAGTCCTTTTCTTTCAGACCTATAAGCCGCCCATTCTCATTGATGAGGTGCAGAAAGCGCCGGAGCTGTTTGAGCAGATCAAATTGATTTGTGACGAAAGCGATGAAAAAGGGCAAATTTGGCTGACCGGCTCCCAGCAGTACAAAATGATGGAACGTGTGCGTGAGACGCTTGCAGGACGAATCGGCATTCTGGAGCTATATAGCTTGTCGGCAAGAGAGAAAGCAGGACTTGTATTTGACACAGACCTGGACTTCTCTTTGGCAACGTTGCAGGCACGACAGAAGAAGCTGCCGAAGAACGATGTGGTGCAGGTATTCAACAGCATTTGGGAAGGCGGCATGCCTCAGGTACAGGGCGTAGATGATGAACTTCGGCAGGAGTATTTCAGCTCCTATATCGACACCTATCTGATGCGAGACGTCGCTGAAGCAGGCGGCATTACCGATGCCGTTCGTTTCCGAAAATTCCTTGTGGGCTGCGCGGCGCTTGTTTCAGAGCAGGTCAATTACTCAACACTTGCAGAATCTGCTGACATTGCTCCAAGTACAGCAAAGGAATGGCTGAAGGTGCTTGTAGGACTTCACATTGTCTATCTGCTTGCGCCGTTCTCTAACAACGAATTGAAGCGACTCAGCAAGACGCCGAAGCTGTATTTCTGCGATACGGGGCTGTGTGCCTACCTTTCAATGTGGCTGACACCGGACACTTTGCGGAATGGAGCTGCAAGCGGTCACTACTATGAGAATTATGTTGTGATGGAGCTTGTAAAGAACTACGCCTACGCAAGATCAAAGGTCAACATCACCTATTTCCGGGATTCCAACGCAAAGGAGATCGACGTCTTTGTGGAGGAAAACAATGTAATTCATCCACTGGAAATCAAAAAGAGTGCGATGCCTGATCGCAGGGAGGTCAAGAAGTATAGCGTAATTGACAAGGCCTCTCTGAACCGCGGCAACGGCGGTATCATCTGTATGTGCGAAGAGCCAATCCCCATAGATGCGGAGAACTGCTTTATTCCGAGCAATCTTATATAACAAAGTTCAAACTGCATTAAGAATGCCGTAAATTTGAAAGTCAAGATCAGAGATGAGCATCAGTATCGTACACAAGCGGATTCACACGGAATTTCTAGGAATTTCCATCTGCGTAAGAGCCGATAATGGAATTTACGATACAGCACAGCACCGGGGAAATCATCCTTAAAAAACAGCACCACTTGCATAGAAAGTGCGGGTGATGCTGTTGCTGTTTTTGTTAATAAGATGAATGTTTCATTAAATTTGTATGATACTAAAAGCTTGTTCGTTAAACACGAAGCGGTCAAGAAGTCCAAAAAACTCCTGAAATTCGTGCTGGATGACGGAACCGGCACCGACAGAGTCATCCTTTCCGGTATCCACGAGTACTACGAGCCGGAAGAGCTCGTCGGCAAGACCTGCGTCGCCATCACGAATCTGCCGCCCAGACCCATGATGGGCATTGCCTCTGAGGGTATGCTCATCTCCGCCGTCCATCACGAGGAAGGCGCTGAAAAGCTGCACCTTCTGATGCTTGATCCGCACATCCCCGCGGGCGCAAAGCTGTATTAATTTGAATTAAAATTACAAAAAGCTGGAATGCACAGACCCTTGTGCATTCCAGCTTTTTTATGGATTTCTGCCCGCAGACCTCATTCCAGTGCGGAGGCCAGTGCGTCGAGCGGGTCGACGGCTTCGCCGTCGCGGAAAACGCTCAGGTGCAGGTGCGGGCCAGTGGCCCAGCCGGTCGCGCCGACGGCGGCGATGACCTGCCCCTGCGCAACTGTGTCCCCGGATTCGACATAGAATGCGCGCAGGTGTGCGTACATCGTCTGCACGCCGTTTTCATGCTCCAGCGTCACATGATAGCCGTAGGCTTCGCTGTAGCTGCAATCCAGCACCGTTCCGGCCGCGACGGCCAGCACATTTTGTCCCGTCTCGGCTTCGAGATCAACGCCGCTGTGAAACGATTCCTTCTGCGTCAGCGGGTGGACTGTCCAGCCATACGCATCCGTCACGGCTGCGTCCGCGTCCTCCAGCGGCCAGACGTAGGCGGGGGCTTCTGCTTCCGGCTCCTGCGCGGCAGGGGCCGGAGTTATAACCGGGTCAATGTGAATGACCGGCTGATTAACCGGCGCTTCGGGTGTTTCGGCCTGCTCCTGCATGGCGGCGGGCGCTTCCGGGACGCGTGCGGCGGTCTGCGCCTGCGTTGCAAGCACGCCTGCGGCAAGCAGGAACAGCACGGCGGTCAGTGCGCCTGTCCAGACAGGCAGTCTGCGGAAGCGCAGAATCGCGCGGACGCGCTCCTCCGCACAGCTTTTTGCAAAGCTGCTGCAAAGGGGAGAGGGCTTCGTCTGCCGCTGCGCCATGTCAAGAAGCGCCAGCGCGTAGGGCTTCTTGCAGGCCGGGCCGAGCGCACGCAGAACGGCCTCGTCGCAGGCCAGCTCCATATCGCGGTTCGCAAGGCGCACCATAATCCAAACCAGCGGGTTCCACCAGTACAGGCACAAACAGACAATCAGCAGCAGCTTGCGCAGGCAGTCCCGGCGGCAGATATGCGCCAGCTCATGTGCCAGAACAAGCTGAAACTGCGGCTGACCGGCCGGCAGATCGTCCGGCAGCAGTACCGTCGGGCGGAAAACGCCGAACGTCAGCGGGGCGCGGCGGCTTTCGGTCACACAGATCCTCGGGTCGCGCAGAAAGCGGAACCGATCAAGCAGCGCGTCGACGGACGGCTGCGGCAGAATGCGCCGGGGATGGAACCGGCGCGTCATGCAGACATAGCCGGCTGCCAAATACGCGGCAAGCAGCGCTGCGATCCAGAACCAGAGCAGCAGCCGCCAGTCTGTCCCCGTTCCGGCGGCGGACGCGGTCTGCGCCGCAGAGAGCTGCGGGAAGGGGAGCAGCGCAGACGCAATGGGCGCGGTCTGCGGCTCCGCCGTGCCGCGCAGCAGGTTCCAGACGCTCAGCCGCGTCGGGATCTCGACCGGCAGCAGGAACCGAATCGCGGCGGTGCACCAGAGCGCCGGGAAAAGCCTTCGGGGCAGATGATCTTTCAGCGTCAGCCGCAGCGCGAGGATCAGGAGAACCAGCGCGCTTCCGCCAAGGACTGCCGCCTGCACACCCTTCATGCCTCCTGCGCCTCCACCAGCGCGCGCAGCCGCGCCAGCTCGTCTTTGGACAGCGAGCGGTCGGACAAAATCGATGCGAACAGCAGCTCTGCCGAGCCGCCAAAGACCTTGTCGACCAGCGAATCGGCCTCCTCCTTCTGCGCCTGCCGCTTGGTGATCACCGCATGGCAGACAAAATTTGGCTCCCGCCGCTCGATCGCGCCCTTGTCGATGCATTTTTTGATCACGGTATAGGTTGTGTTCTTGTTCCAGCCGATGGAATCCGCCAGCCGCAGGGAAATTTCCTTTGCCGTGCGGTCATTCTCCTGCCAGAGCACCTCCATGACCTTCCATTCCGAATCAAACAGCTTCATAAACAGCCTCCCATTCCAACTCTTACGTCCAGACTATCACATTCGTCCAAATCTGTCAAGAGGACTTGACAAACGCAGACTACTGTGATAGTTTATAAATAGACTATCGCGATAGTACAGCGAGGAAAGGAGGTTCCGCATCCCTTTTACACAAACAACCAACCATACATACAGCAAGACAAAACGCATATTAGAAATTTGCGGCTGCCGTCCAACTTTTTCTTTTGCTTCTCCAAAAGAAAAAGCTGCAAAAAGAAAACGAGCCCGGGGGGGATATCGATTTCCCCCCCGGAGCCCCCTTGAACCGACCAGAAAAACCGCTTCGGTTTTTCTGGACTTTTCCCGCGAAATTTGAAGCAGCTCAGAATTTCTGATGCTGTCCGTACAGCGTGTGTAGGGGTCGATATGCCCATCTTCGGCGCTAAGAGCCGCGCTATGCGCGGTTGCGCCTCGAAACTAGCCTGCGGGCATCGCATCGACCCGACAGAGTGCACCGTTTATACGAGAATCTTCGTCGAATCCGCAACTGCCAAATGGGCCGACAAGAGTCGTCGGCCCCTACGGCGAGACTTCAATCTCCCCATATCTCCGTAGGGGCGGACGACTCTGTCCGCCCGCAGACTGCACCGGTTTTTATGGGAATCTGCGACAAATCTGCAGCTGCCCAATGGGCCGATGTGTACCGGCAAGCGGCAGACCCACATCCGTAACGCTCCTTCGTCGCGAACGGCTGTGACCGGCATCGGCCCCTACAGGACTCCGGCGAATCCGCACTGCCCTGCAAATTTTGAACGCAGAGCGGATTTACCGCAGCCATTCAAAGGCAGCTGCTTTCAAATGCGTTGTACCGTGACAGGCGGCGCGTAGAATCGTGCCTGTAAGGTGACTCGGTGTGTTCGCAACGATTAAAAACCGGTTCCTGCCTGAACCGTATCCGCAGAACGCACCAATCGTAACCAGTGCCCCTATTCTCCTCCTTCTTTTCCGACAAGACGGAAAAGAAGGGGCCGCCGGAGGCATCCCACCCACACACACCCGAATCCAAAGGAGGTCATGATGAAGAAAACCCAACGGCTGACCGCCGTTTTTCTGCTTTTACTTATACTCTGCGGCTGCTCGACACCGACAGCCCCGGATACCATAGTCATGCCGCAGACATCTGCGGAAACCCGCACAGAACCCGCGCCTGTTTCAGCAGAACCGGAACCCGGCGTGTTTCATCTGGAATACGAGCAGACCGCGCTGCCGGAGCCGCTTTCGGCCGTCACGGCGCTGACCGTGCTGGACGGCACGTTCCTTCTCGGCGGCGTTTCGGAGACGGGGCTTGCGCTCGTGCGCCTGACGGCGGAGGGAAAAAGCGAAGAACTCCCGCTTCCGGGCAGCACGGAGTATCTCTACGCGCTCTGCCCGGACGGGGCAGGCGGGGCGTGGCTGCTCTGCGGAAGCCTGCCGAAGGGCTATTTCGATGCGTTCGGAAACTTCCGGTTCCTTTCAAAGGAGCCGGAGGGCAAGCTTGCGCTGGCCCACTATGACGCCGCGTTCGCCTTGCAGGAGATCGTGCCCCTGCAGACGCAGTACACCGACCGCTTTTTCCAGCTGTGCAGGCTTGAAGGCGGCTTTTGCATGATGAGCGCATCGCTGCTTATCCGTCTGGATGAGGCGGGCGCGGAAACGTCGCGGCAAAGTCTGGACGCAAAGGACGGCTGGAGCTTCGCGGCCATACAGGAGGCGGACGGCGTTCTGTATGTCCTGACGCGGAAATTTTACGGCGAGGAGCTGCCGGAGCTGCGCAAATTCGCGCCGGATACGCTTTCTGCGCTGGAGGCCGATACCTGCACCTCGGAGGTCATCGGGCTTGGCCTGTGCGCGGACGGACGGCTGCTGATGGGGAACAGGGAAGAGCTCTTCACGTATGATACCGGTTCCGGAGAAACCGAACCGCTTGTCCGCTGGCAGGAGCTTGGGGCGAACGTGCTCGCCGAGCAGCCGTGGGAACTGGAAGACGGATATCTGCTCTTTTCGCCGGGCGATACATCTCTCCAGCGCCTGCGCCGCGTTCCCGGACAGGCGCCGGAGCGGACGGTTCTGACGCTGGCGGTCGTGTGCGGCGATACACCGTTCGGAGCGTTTACGCAGATGCTGCAGGACTTCAATCTCAGTCAGGACGCGTACCGGATCGACTGGACACTCTACACGGATTCGCAGTACGCGGACGGCGAACCGGCCGATCTGCTGCGCACGGAGCTTATCGCCGGACGCGGGCCGGATCTGTTCGCATTTTATACCAACGGGTATACCCCCGTCCCGCTTGCGGCGGAGGACGTCTGCGCGGATCTTTTGCCGCTGCTGGGCGATGAACTGACGCGCGACGCGCTTCTGCCGGGGTTATTCGACCTGATGCAGCCGGACGGCGCGCTCTATCAGCTGCCGCTGACCGTCTCAGTCGACACGCTCGTCGCGCCGTCGCGCCTCATCCCGGAGCCGGGCGCGACGTTTGCCGAATTTGAACAGGCGCGCAGCCAGATGCCGGACGGCTGGGTCCCCATCGATTCGTGGAACACGCCGGGCAACCTGTTCGCCTTCTGCGTTCCGTTCTGCATCGGCGCGTATGCAGACAGGGAAGCCGGAACCTGCGACTTTGAAACGCAGGGCTTTTATGACTGCCTTGCGTGGTGCAAGGCATGGGGCGGCGACGGCTCGACCCCGGAGGAGCCGGAGATGACGCTGGTCAAGCTTACAAGCATCCGGGGCGTTGACCAGCTTGCCGGGCGGAGCGAATATGTAGAGAAAAACTGGTTCGGTGAACCGGGATATACCTATGCGGGCTTCCCAGCGCAGTCCGGCAGCGGCAGCGCGTATCAGGTTTTGTCGAGCCTCGGCCTCGGCCAGCAGTGCAGCGATCCGGACGGCGCGAAGGCGTTTTTCGAGTTCTGCTTTTCCTATTCGCAGGACGGTGCGCTTCCTGCAAGCTTCCAGCGCCTGCAGTCGGAGCTGGCGGCATACAGGGCCGCTGACTCGGACGGCGGAGAGAGGACGGTCAGCGAGGCGGATGCGGCGCAGTTTTACGAGCTGCTGAACGGCATCACCGTGCTGGCGGAGCTGGACGGCCAGCTGACCGAGATCCTGCAGGAGGAGGCGGCCAGTTATTTTGCCGGCAGCATGACGGCGGAGCAGGCCGCGCGGAATATCCAGTCCCGCGCAAGCCTCTATTTGCAGGAGCACCGCAGGGCATGACAAAGCCCCGGCAGAGCCGGGGCCTGGGTCAGCGCCTGCTGACCTCATAATCTTCGTCGCGGAAGATCCAATCGTCCAGATCGCCGCAGTCGGCGGGTCCGTTGTTTCTGTATGTCATATTCGCTGCCTCCTTTTTTCTCGATCCAGACTAGTATATGGAGGCGCGCATGAAAATGCGCGTGAAATATGACGCCGCTCCGCAAGCAGCTGTGCTTCCGCAGAGCCGCGCGATGCACGGGGTCAGGCAGACTGAAACAGGATCAGAGAAAAGTAACGGATCTTCCCGTCGTCCGCCCAGCATTTCATGTGAACAGCGTCGGCCATCCTCTGCGCGTCCACGCAGTAGGCCGACATACAGGACGCGTGCTTCCACGGGCCTGCGCCCATCATCAGAAGATCGGTCAGACCGTCCGCCCGCATCTGCTCCATAAGCTGCTCGGTCAGCAGATTCTGGTGCTTCTTCGCGGCCTTCTGCTCCGCCGTATCCCAATAATCGGCGGGGGTTGTTTCGATCATCAGGATCAGCGCCGTCTGGTACCGCCGCATATCCGCCGTCATTTCCTCGACCGTTCCGCTCATCGGCGGACAGGCCGGGAGAACGCCGTAATTGCCACAGAGGTTCTGCGCACAGAACCTGCGGTATTCCGGCACAACGACCAGCTCCCGCACCGGCAGAACTGCTGCGTCCGTAAATCCGGACGCCTTTGCCATTGCAGCATAATCCCGCATGGAACCCTCTCCTGTCTTGAACTGTCTTTGCGGTCATTATAGCGGTTCGCCGCCGCATTGTAAAGTGCTGTGCGGCACCTATGCCGTCTGCGTGTAGTCCTGCAGTGCCTGCTGAAGCGCGGCAAGGGCCTTTTTCTCGATGCGGGACACATACGACCGGCTGATGCCGCACTTTGCGGCGATCTCCCGCTGCGTCAGCGGCGTCCGGTCGCCGAGGCCGTAGCGCAGCGTGATGACCATCCGCTCACGCTCTGACAACACCTCGTTCATGACCTCGTAGAGCTTTTTGTATGTCTGCCGCGCGCTCAAGTCCTCGAACAGATCCTCGTCCGAGCATAAAACATCCATCAGCGACAGCGCATTCCCGTCCTTCCCCGTCTCAATGCAGTCCGAAAGCGAAACATCCCCCGCCGTCTTCTTCATCGACCGGAAGTACATCAGGATCTCATTCTCTACACATCTTGCTGCATATGTTGCGAGCCGGGCGCCCTTGCTGGCGTCAAAGGTCGAGATCCCCTTGATAAGCCCGATCGTGCCGATCGAGATCAGATCCTCCTGATCGGCGGACTGCGAATAGTATTTTTTCATAATGTGTGCCACCAGGCGGAGATTGCGTTCGATCAGAATGTTGCGGGCCTCCAGATCGCCCTCGGCGCTGCGTTTCAGGTATATGCGCTCCTCTTCGGCAGTGAGCGGCTTCGGGAATGAGCCGCCGCCGGAGATGCGCAGCGATGTGAGCATACTGCTGAGCATCAGCCAGACTGCTGCGGAAAGCATAGGCTTTCACCTCCACAGAAAGCCTATGTCCGACCGGCAAGTCCAGATTCCGGTTTGCAAATATTTCGGGATATGGTATGATGGAGAAAAAGGAGGGCGCGCGATGAGGCGGTTTCTGCTTCGGCTGGCGTGGCTGGCCATTTTCCTATGCGTGCCGGTTCAGACGGCTGCTCTGGCAGCGGAACCGGCAAAGCCTTTGACGGTGCGGGCTGTGTTTGAAGGGCAGCTGCCGCTTGCCGGGATGCGGTTTGACGTGTACCGGGTCGCAGACCGTTCCGGCGGCGGGACGTGGAGCCTTGAGCCGCGCTTCAAAGCGTACCAGACGCGGCTGGAAACGCAGAACGGCGATGGGGAAGCATGGGCCGCGCTCGCGCGCGTGCTGGAAAAGGTGGCCTTGATGGAGGAAGCCTGCCTGCCGGACGCTTCTGCGGAGACAGACGAGGATGGTACGGCAGTCCTTGACGCGCTGCGGCCCGGCCTGTATCTGCTGAGCGGGCAGAGCGTCTGCGTGAACCGGCAGATCTATACGCCGTCGCCTATGCTGATCGTCTGCCCCGCGGAGTGCGCGGCAGAGCCGGAGCTGACCCGCAGTCCGGAAAAGGCGGATTATTCCGTTCAGATCGTCTGGGACGATGAAAAGACGCCGGAGCAGCGGCCGGGATCGCTGCCCGTCCAGCTGATGTGCGACGGGAAAGCCTATGGCCGCCCGGTTCTTTTATCCGAAGAACAGGACTGGCATTATACATGGAGCAGTCTGCCGACGGCGCATTACTGGGCGCTTGCGGAGCAGGTCGTTCCCGGCTATCTCGACGTAGAGGTGCAGAAAGAGGGGACAGTCTTCCGCGTGACCTATGCCGCAGCGCAGCCGGAACCGAAGCCTCAGCCAGAGGCCGGGGAAGCGCCGGAAACCGGAAAGCGCGGCTGGCTTGCAGCACCTGCGCTCATACTGATCGCCGCAGCGGGGATATTCCTGCGGAATCTACGAAAAAAATCAAAAAAAGCTTGACTGTAAACCTGCTTGATACTGTACGCTGAGGGCAGGAGGGATGCATATGACGATCAAGGAGATCGAAACACTGTCTGGACTGCCGCGGGCCAACATCCGGTATTATGAATCGGAGGGGTTGATCGCGCCCAAGCGGGCGGAGAACGGCTACCGGGAATATTCGCAGGCCGATGCAGAGGTGCTGCTGCGCGTGAAGCTGCTGCAGGCGCTGCCGTGGTATCTGGTGCTGCAGGCCGCAGGCTATCAGATCGACTATTCCCTCACCATGACCGGCTTCACCGGCCTTGCCGAAGACGGCTCACTGGAGCTTCCGCGAAATACGATCGGAAGCTATACGCTGTCCTTTGAGATGCGGAAGCTGGATGGGTAACGCATCGACCCTGCAGCCAAATGAGCAAGCGGATACAGATCTGCTGCGGCTTTTCACAAAAAATTCTGCTTCCGCCGGGCGGAACAGGAACCCTGCCAATTGCAGCCGGGTTTCCTTGGTTCTTTGCATAAAACAGGCGCAGCCTGCACCGGGGCACGCGCAAAAACCGGGCCGTCCGCAGAGGGACGGCCCGGTTCTGATTGCATTCGTTCAGTCGACGATCTCGACGCTGACCTTCTGGCCGGTGCGCTGGGCAACGGACTTGATGATCGTGCGGATCTCCTTGGCGATGCGGCCCTGACGGCCGATGAGCTTGCCCATGTCCTCAGGGGCAACGCGAAGCTCAAGCACGGTCGTCTCGCCTTCTACCTCAGTGACCGTAACGCTGTCGGGATTATCGACCAGACTTTTTGCCATATACAGCAAAAGATCCTTCATGCCGGTACCCCAGACTTACAGGACGTTTGCCTTCTTGAGAAGACCGCGGACGGTGTCGCTGGGCTGTGCGCCGTTCTTGATCCACTGCTTGGCCTTGTCGGCGTCGATGGTGATGGCGTTGGCCTCGTTCTTCGGGTCGTAGGTGCCGATCTCTTCGATGCAGCGGCCGTCGCGCGGGAAACGGGAATCGGCGACAACGATGCGGTAATACGGCTCCTTCTTGGCGCCCATTCTTCTCAGTCTGATCTTAACCATGATTGTTCCTCCAAAAATAAATCGAGTTTTTCTTATTTCGTAAAGCCAAATCTGTTACGGCTGAAACGATGTGTTGACAGGATGTTTACAGGCCGGGGAAGCCGCCGAGGCCGCCCATGCCGCCGAGCTTGCCCATGCGCTTCATCTTGCGCGAGGCGCCGGGGCCGGAGAACTGCTTCATCATCTGATTCATCATGTCAAACTGCTTGAGCAGCTTGTTGATGTCCTCGACCTTCACGCCGGAGCCGAGCGCGATGCGCCGCTTGCGGCTGGAGTTGAGCACAGAGGGGTTCTCACGCTCATACGGGGTCATGGACTGGATGATGGCGGCGGTGCGGGCCATGGCCTTTTCGTCGACCTGCGCGCCCTTGAGCGCTCCGGCGTTCATGCCGGGCATCATGGCCGCGATCTCGTCGAGCGAGCCCATATTTTTCAGCTGCGAGAGCTGATCGTAGAAATCGGAAAGGGTGAATTTATTGCTCTTGAGCTTCTGCTCCAGCTCAGCGGCCTTCTTTGCGTCGAACGCGGCCTCTGCCTTTTCGATCAGCGTGAGCATATCGCCCATGCCGAGGATGCGCGAGGCCATGCGGCCGGGGTGGAAGGGCTCGATCTGATCAAGCTTTTCGCCGGTGCCGATGAATTTGATGGGCTTGCCGGTCACGGCCTTGATGGAAAGCGCCGCGCCGCCTCTTGCGTCGCCGTCGAGCTTGGAGAGCATGACGCCGGTGATGTCCAGATACTCGTCGAAGGTCTTGGCTGCGCTGACAGCGTCCTGACCGGTCATTGCATCGACCACGAGCAGAATTTCATCGGGATTGACTGCGGCCTTGACGGCCTTCAGCTCGTCCATGAGCGCCTCGTCGACGTGCAGACGGCCTGCGGTGTCGAGGAAGACCATGTCGTTGCCGTGCCGTACGGCGTGAGCGACGGCGGCTTTTGCAATGTCGACCGGGTTCGTCTGGCCCATTTCGAAAACGGGAATGCCGAGCTGTCCGCCGACGACCTGCAGCTGCTTGATGGCGGCGGGACGGTAAATGTCGCAGGCCGCGAGCAGAGGATTTTTGTTCTGCTTTTTAAATAAGCCCGCGAGCTTTGCGCCGTTGGTCGTTTTGCCTGCGCCCTGCAGGCCGACCAGCATCACGACGGTCGGCGGCTGGGAAGCGATCTTGATCTTCTGGTTCTCGCTGCCCATGAGCGCGGTCAGCTCTTCGTTGACGATCTTGACGATCATCTGCGCGGGCGTGAGGCTTTCGAGCACGTCCGTGCCGACGCAGCGCTCGGTCGTCTTTTTGATGAAGTCCTTGACGACCTTGTAGTTGACGTCGGCCTCGAGCAGCGCCAGACGGATCTCGCGCATGGATTCCTTGACGTCGGCCTCAGACAGGCGGCCCTTGCCGCGCAGCTTTTTGAACGCGTTCGAGAGCTTTTCGGTTAAGCCTTCAAATGCCATGTGTTACTCCTTTATTTCCCGCACGGCGCGCAGGATCGCGCCGGCCTGCGGCGCAGCCCCCGGAACAGAAGCAAGCGCCTGCGCGTTCTGTGTGATCGTATCCAGTGCGGATTCCAGCCGCCGGTCGCGCGCGATGCAGCCGAGCGCAGCTTCATAGCCTTCCAGCAGCTCCTCGGCGCGGGCAAGCGTATCGTGGACGCCCTGTCGGCTGATCCCGGCAGCGGATGCGATCTCGCTGAGAGAATAGTCCTGATTATAGTAGAGATCGAACAGACCCCGCTGCTTTTCGGTCAGCAGCTCGCCATAATAGTCGTACAGCAGCGTCATGGTGAGCGCATCAGACCGCATGGCAAGACCCCCAGATCAATCGTTCCGATATACTATACAAGATTTTATCCCGGCTGTCAAGTGTTTTTCCTTGACAGCACGCACATAAAATTGGCGGGACACGGGCTTGCGCTGATGACATTGCCTCTTTCCGGCAGAGCACAGATGTGGTAGAATAGGGTATATCGCGAATTCCAGACAGGAGAGCTTCCTATGAACCATGAATCACAACAGCAGTTTGACCCTGAAAACGCACCCGCGTTCGAACGCCTGCGCGACCGCAGGCGCGCAAAGCGCCGCCGGGTGCTCCGCGTCGCGCTGACGCTTCTTGTGTGCGCGGCACTTCTGGGCGGCGCAGTCTATTACGCGCACCGGCAGATCGTAAAGCCCTATCTCGATACGCCGGTCACGAGCGGCGAGACGGATACGCCCTCTGAGCCGGAGGCCGCCGTCCCGGAGGAGCCGGTGCAGGAGCCTGAACCGGAACCGCTGCCAGAACCCGAAGCGGAGCCTGAGCCTGAGCCAGAACCCGAACCGGAGCAGCCTGCCCTGACGCTGGCGCAGGCGTCGGAGAATACCAGAACGCTCGATCTGGAGCTGTATTCGTCGTCCGCCGTGCTGGTCGACGTGCAGAGCGGGACGGTGCTGGCCGAAAAGGGCATGGACGAAAAAATTTACCCCGCATCCATGACGAAGGTCATGACGCTGCTGGTGGCGGCGGAGAATCTGCCGGATCTCGACGCGACATTCACCATGACGCAGGCCATTATCGATCCGCTGTATCTTGCGGGCGCGTCGATGGCGGGCTATGTGAACGGCGAGACGGTCACGATGCGCGATCTGCTGTACGGCGCAGTCGTGCCCTCCGGCGCGGAGGCGACGGAGGCGCTGGCACAGGCCGTGGCCGGAAGCGAGGAAGCGTTTGTCGCCATGATGAACGAAAAGGCCGCGGCGCTGGGGCTTGCAAACACGCATTTTATGAACACCAGCGGCCTGCACGACGAGAACCACTATTCCACGGTGCGCGAGATCGCCCTGATCTTGCAGGCAGCGCTGGAAAACGAGACGTGCACCGAAATACTGAGCGCGGAAAATTACCGGGCCAGCGAAACGGAGCAGCACCCGGACGGGCTTGCCATGACGAACAAATTCCTCTACCGCGTCCACCACGAATATGCCCTGAACGGCGCGGAAATTACAGCCGCCAAGACGGGCTATACCGCCGAAGCCATGAACTGCTGCGCGAGCGCCGGAAAAACGCCGGACGGCAGAAGCGTGATCTGCGTGACGGCGAACGCGTGGACAGGCGAGTTCTGTATTGAGGACCATATTGCGCTTTATACGAAATACTGCGGCAGCGCAGAAGCTGAATAACGGGAGGATGCCGGATATGAAAAAGCTGTCCCCGCGCGTCTGGCTGACGCTCATTCTCGTCGGCATGGTCGGCCAGTTTGCCTGGACGATCGAAAATATGTATTTTAATGTCTACCTTTATAATACCATCTCCACCGACCCCGGCTATATCTCCGCCATGGTCGGCTGGAGTGCGGCTGCCGCCACGCTGACGACGCTGCTGATGGGCGCGCTGTCCGACCGCGTGGGAAAGCGCAAGCTGTTTATCTGCGGCGGCTATCTGCTCTGGGGCCTTTCTACGGCGGCGTTCGGCCTCGTGACAGTCGAAAACGCGGCGAAGCTGTTCCCGGCGGCCTCTGCGGCGGCTGCCGCGGCGGTGATGATCGTCGTGCTCGACTGCGTCATGACGTTTTTCGGCTCGACGGCCAACGACGCGGCGTTCAACGCGTGGATCACCGACACCGTGCCGAACGCGGCGCGGGGCAAGGCAGAATCCGTGCTGGCCATTCTGCCGCTCATTTCCATGCTCGTCATTTTTGGCCTGTTCGACGGCATGACACAGCGCGGGCAGTGGCAGAAATTCTTCGCGATCTTCGGCGGACTCGTTGTTCTGACGGGAGTTGTGTCCGTCTTCCTGATCCCGGAGCCGAAGCTGGAGCCGAGACGGGACAATGGTCTAAAAAACCTTGTCTACGGGCTTCGCCCGTCGGTCGTGCGGGGAAACCCGGCGCTCTATCTGTCCTTCGCGGCGTTCTGCCTGTTTTCCGTGGCCGTGCAGGTCTTTTTCCCGTATCTCATCATCTATATGCAGAACTATCTGCATTTTGACGGCTATGCCCTTGTGCTGGGCGTTGTGCTGATCTTCGCGTCGGTCGTGAGCGTGCTCTCCGGCCGCGTGATCGACCGGCTCGGCGCGCTGCGGTGCGTGCTTCCGGCGGCGGGGGTCATGTTCGCGGGACTGCTTGGGATGTTCTTCGCGCGGTCGATGCTGGCCGTGATCCTGACGGGCTGCATTATGATGTCCGGCTATATGCTGGTCACGGCGATTTTGTCCGGCGTCATCCGCGACCATACGCCTGCCGGCAAAGCCGGACATTTCCAGGGCATCCGCATGATCTTCGGCGTTCTGCTGCCGATGATCTTCGGCCCGGCTATCGGCGCGGCGGTCATTCGCGGCAGCGATTCGACCTATGTTGACCTCGGCGTGGTAAAAACCGTGCCGACGCCGTCCATTTTTCTGGCGGCTGCCATTGTGCTGCTGCTGATTCTGCCGCCGGTGCTGGCGCTTAAAAAGAAGGAGGGGACAAAATGCTGACACCTTGGGGCGAAGCGCTGGACAAGAACGCTGTTTTGCAGGAATATCCCCGCCCGCAGCTCGTGCGGGAAAGCTATTACAATCTTAACGGCCTCTGGGACTACGCCATCACGGCCTCCGACGCCTGCCCCGGCGCGTGGGACGGGGAGATCCTCGTGCCGTTTTCGCCGGAAGCGCCGCTGTCCGGGGTGGGCCGAATTCTGAAGCCCGGTCAGGTGCTCTGGTACCGGCGGACGCTGCCGTTTGCAAAGCCGGACGGCGGGCGGATGCTGCTGCACATCGGAGCCGCTGACCAGCGGGCATGGGTGTACGTCAACGGCCTGCTTGCCGGGACGCACACGGGCGGCTATACGGCCTTTACATTGGATATGACAAAGCTTCTGCGGGATGGCGAAAACATCCTGACTGTCGCCGTGCGCGACGATACGGACGCTGTACCCCTCTCGCGCGGCAAGCAGAAGACGAAGCGCGGCGGCATCTGGTACACGCCGCAGAGCGGCATCTGGCAGACCGTCTGGGCCGAGCACGTGCCGGAGAACTATGTGCAGGCGCTCCTGTTCACGCCGGAGCTGCCGGAGGGACGCGTCCGTTGGAGGCTCGCCGCGTCCGCGCCGAAGGGCGCTCGAATCGAAATTTCCTATCAGGGAACGCCCGTCGGCAGCGGCGAAACGGACGAGGACGGTTGCGGCAGCGCCGTTCTGCCGCCGGAGCAGCTGCACCTGTGGTTGCCGGAGGCGCCGAACCTCTACGACGTGACCATCACGCTGGGGGACGATACCGTCAGAAGCTATTTCGCCATGCGCACCGTCGGCACCGGGAAGGACGCGGCGGGCCATCCGTGCCTGCTCTTAAACGGGCAGCCGTATTTCCACCATGGCGTGCTCGATCAGGGCTACTGGCCGGACGGACTGTATACCGCGCCGTCGGACGAGGCGCTGATCTATGATATTACGCTCATGAAGCGGCTGGGCTTCAATATGCTCCGCAAGCACATCAAAATTGAGCCTATGCGCTGGTATTACCACTGCGACCGGCTGGGGATGCTGGTCTGGCAGGATATGCCCTCCGGCGGCGGACAGTACAATCTGCTGACCATCTCCGCGCCGCTCATCACCGGCGTTCATCTCAAGGACAGCCATTACCGGCTTTTTGCCCGCACGGACGCGGAGGGGCGCGACAGCTATACCCGCGAGCTGGAGGAACTGGTCGCGCAGCTGCAGAACTGCCCGTGCATTGTCCTGTGGGTGCCGTTCAACGAGGGCTGGGGGCAGTTTGACGCGAAGAATGCGGTTCGCCTGCTCCGCAGGCTCGACCCCACGCGGCTGATCGATCACGCCAGCGGCTGGCATGATCAGGGCGTGAGCGACGTGAAGAGCCTGCACGTGTACTTCAAGCCGTACCGCTTTAAGCCTGACAAAAAGGGCCGCGCGGTCGTCCTGTCGGAGTTCGGCGGGTACAATCTGCCGGTCGCGGGGCACACCTGGAACGCGAAGAACTTCGGCTATAAGGGCTACCAGACGCCTGAGGCGCTGGGTGAGGCGGTCAAAACGCTCTATGAAACGCAGATCGTCCCCGCGTGCAAGTCCGGCCTTGCCGCCGATGTGTACACGCAGCTGAGCGACGTGGAGGACGAGGTCAACGGCTTTGTGACCTACGACCGGCGCGTGGAAAAGCTGCCGGAGGCGCTGATGCGGGCCATTGCGCGGGAGCTGAAAGGAGACTGACCATGAAAAAACGGATTTTGGCGCTGCTTCTGGCGCTGACGCTGCTGGTGCCCGGCGGCTGCACGGTGCGCGACACGGTGCAGATCGTGGAATCCAGCGTTACGACGCTGCAGGAGCTGGCGGACGCTGCGCTGTCCGAGGAGACGGAAGCGCCCGAATCGGGCGAGCAGTTTGTGACCGCCGAGGACCCGGAGGTCACACAGACCGCCGACACGGTCGGCGAGCACGGGTATTATTACGACGCGGAGCACGTCGTTCTGTATCTCGATACCTACGGTCATCTGCCGGACAACTACATGACCAAGGAGGAAGCCCGTGCGCTCGGCTGGGAGGGCGGCAGCGTGGAAGCGTATCAGGCCGGAGCCGCCATCGGCGGCGACTGCTTCGGCAACCGCGAGGGGCTTCTGCTGGAGGGAACAGGAAGAACCTATACCGAATGCGATATCAACACGCTCGGCGCGGATTCCCGCGGGGCGGAGCGCCTGATCTTCTCGAACGACGGACTGTACTTTTACACATCCGACCACTACGCGTCGTTTACGGAGCTGACCGTGGACGGAGGCACCGTCATATGGAACTGACATACCGCATCGACTGCCGGGAGCTGACCTCCCGCGCAGCCGCGCACGACTGCTTTGCGCGCGTGTTCGCGCTGCCCGCGTTTTACGGGCGCAATCTCGACGCGCTGTACGACGTGCTGACGGAACTGCCGCCGTGCACGCTCCTGTTGGAGCATACCGGCTGCCTGTATGACGCGCTCGGGCCATATGCGGAAAAGCTGCTCGGCGTCTTCCGCGACGCAGCACGGGAGAATCCAAATATCCAGATTCAAGAAGATATCAAAACTTTTTGAGCATTTTTCGTACCTTGTCTATATTGCCAGAAAACAGGCGTTTTTCCTTGTGCGAATTGTCAATTTACAAAGTGCGGCATCGTCGGATAAAATACGCAATATGAACGAATTGTGAATAAGTCGTTCAAGAAAGAGAAATCAAGGAGGAACTCTATGGAAATCCAAACTGGCGCATTGGTTATTGTCCTTGCGTACATGGTCGGCATGATGATCATCGGCTACGTCGTCGGCAAGATCAACATCAAGGGCAGCGCGGACTATCTCGTTGCCGGCCGCAGAATGGGCCTGTTCATGGTCGCGTTCTCGCTGTCTGCCAACAACATCGGCGGCGGCAGCACCACCGGCCTCGCGCAGAAAGCGTTCGGCGCATGGGGCGTCAGCGCGATCTGGTACGTCCTGGCCGCGTCTCTGGCCATGATCCCGCTGGCCTACTTTGCACCCAAGATCCGCAAGACCATGGCTGTTACGATCCCCGAGGTCGTCGGCCGCCGCTTCGGCAAACTCTCCAGCAACTTCACGGCAGTCCTCAGCGTCCTGTCGCTGTTCTGCCTGACCTCCTCTCAAATCGGTGCTTCCGGCGCTGTTATCAACGCGCTGATCCCGACGATCCCCCTGAACGTCTGCCTGCTGCTGGCCGGCTTCGTCACCATCTTCTACACGACCTTCGGCGGCATGATCGCGGATCAGGTTTCCGACCTTATCCAGTTCGGCATCATTCTCGTCGGTCTTGCCATTGCAACGCCGATCGTCCTGAAGCATGCCGGCGGCTGGGCTGCGATCTCCGCTGCTCTGCCCGGAGAAAAGCTGAACATGACCCAGATCGGCTGGGCCTCCATCATCGGCTACTTCTTCAACTACTTCTGCACCTTCCTCTGCGGCCCCGAGATGGTTTCCCGCTTCGAGACCTGCAAGGACGAGAAGACTGCGGTTCGCGCCTCCTTCCTCTGCGCCATTCTCATGGCTGCTATGGCAGTCTTCCCGACCCTCCTCGGCCTTGCCGCTTTCGCGCTGAAGGATCAGCTGCCCGGCCTTGCCGAGAACGGCTCCAACGCCATGATGATTGTCACCGGTACTTATGCGCCCGGCATCGTCACTGGTCTTATTTCCGCCGCTATCATCTGCGCGACCATGTCCTCGGCAGACTCCAACCTGCTGTGCATGTCCACGATGATCATCAACGACATCTATCCCGGCTTCGGCGGAAAGAAGAAGCTGAACGACAAGCAGACCATCTTCTATACCCGTGCCTGCAACGTCGTCGCGGCGCTCGTCGCCATGGGTATCTCCATGTTCGGCGTTTCCCTCGTCGCCATGAACACCTTCGCATTCGGCATCCGCTGCGCAGGTCCGTTTGCGGCCTACGGCCTCGGCCTTGCCGTTCCGAAAGCAACGAAGAACTCCGGCATGATCTCCATCTTCACCGGCACCATCGCCTTCGTCGTCTGGCAGCTTCTGTCCAACGGCGGTACGCTGTGGTTCATGATGCCGGTCGTCTTCGGCAGCCTTGTTTCTGTCATCACGTTCTATGTTGTGAACCTGATCGAGTGGAAGCGCGGCGTTCCCGCTGCCCCCTCCGCTTATGTTGCCGAGGAAGCCAAGTAATTTACCTTCCCCAAACGAAACTGCCCGCCCTGCCAATGGCAGGGCGGGCTTGACTTTTTCCGCAGCATCCATTAAAGTAGCTCCTGTTCATCGGACAATGTCACTTATCTCAAAGCCTACGCCATTGCCTGTCTGCTGACCTCGTTCCTGTTCTGCTTTGTGGGCTATTTCTCCGGCCTCGGCAAGACCGTCTTTGTCATGGCGCAGGGCATTCTGGGCGCGTTCGGCGTCCGCATCCCCGTGTCGTTCGCCATGTCCCGCCTGCTGAATGTGCGCCTGTTCTACATCGGCCTCGCAACGCCCTGCTCGACCGTCGTGCAGGTCCTGCTGTGCCTGCTCTACTACGCCCATCTGGCCCGCAGAGAAAAGGCTGTCCGGTGAGACAGCGCGCGTTCCGTCCGTTTTCAGCAAAATTTTACGCCGTCCCCCGTTGTGACAGGGGACGGCGTTCCGGTTTTAATCTTCGAATTCGTGCGCGTCCTTGAGCACCATGTCCTTGACCTTCATCAGGCGGACCTTGGTAGCGCGGTCGTTTTCCTCGAGCTTCATGGAGATATACTTGATGTTTTTCTCCATTTCCGGGATCATGACATATTCCAGCGCATTGACGCGGCGGCGGGTCTTCTCAATCTCGGAGGCGAGCAGCTGCGTCTTCTTTTCGGCCTGCGCCAGCGCAAGCATATCCTGAAATACGGAGGCCAGCGCGCCCAGCGCATCGTCCAGCTCGCCGGACGTCTGCGCGAAGCCGTAGGGGTAAATGGACGCGGCGTCCTCGTTTTTGGTGTGGAACTCGTAGACCGGGACGGAGACGGACATGATGTTCTGGAACGTCATGTCCAGCGTCGCCGACTGCTTCGGGTACAAAAGCGCCTGCTGGAGCATTTCGGGGGACATCACGCTCGACGCGACGGTCATGGCGCGGTTGGCTTCCTCGATGCCCTGCTCGACCTTGGCGCGCAGCTCCTTGTTTTCCCGCACGATCAGGAAGAACTGGCGCATCAGCTCGTCGCGCTTGTCCTTGAGCAGCCGGTGACCGCGCACGGCCGTGCGCAGGCGGCCCTTGAGCCGCGTAAGCTCCATCCGGGTCGGATTGATCGTTTTACTGGCCATGCGAACACCGCCTTACGCCTGCTTTTTGGGCAGGTATTTTTCGATGAACTCCGGCTTGATGCGCTTGAGCTCCGTTTCGGGCAGGATGGACAGCAGCTCCCAGCCGATGTTCAGCGTTTCCTCAATGGAACGGTTTTCTTCGTAGCCCTGACTGACGTAGCGCTGCTCAAATTCCTCGGCAAACTTCGCGTACAGCCGGTCAGTGGGGGAGAGGGCGCTTTCGCCAAGGATCGTTGCAAGCTCCTTCGCGTCCTTGCCGGCGGAATACGCCGCAAAGAGCTGGTTCATGGTGCCCGCGTGATCCTCACGTGTCTTGCCGGGGCCGATGCCCTTGTCTTTCAGACGCGACAGGCTCGGCAGCACGTCCACGGGAGGAATGACGCCCTTGCGGTACAGATCACGGCTCAGGATGATCTGGCCCTCGGTGATATAGCCGGTCAGGTCGGGGATGGGGTGCGTCTTGTCGTCCTCCGGCATGGTCAGGATCGGGATGAGGGTGATGGAGCCCTTCTTGCCGATCCGGCGGCCCGCGCGTTCATAGAGCGTCGCAAGGTCGGTATAGAGGTAGCCGGGATAGCCGCGGCGGCCGGGGACTTCCTTGCGTGCGGCGGAGACCTCACGCAGCGCCTCGGCGTAGTTTGTGATGTCGGTCATGATGACCAGCACGTGCATCCCGCATTCGAACGCCAGATATTCGGCGGCAGTCAGCGCCATACGCGGCGTTGCGATACGCTCGACCGCCGGGTCGTTGGCGAGGTTCGAGAAGACGACGGTGCGGTCGATGGCGCCTGTGCGGCGGAATTCCTGAATGAAGAACTCCGATTCCTCAAACGTGATGCCGATGGCGGCGAAGACGACAGCGAAGTTGGAAGCGTCGTCGCCCAGAACCTTTGCCTGACGCGCGATCTGCGCGGCAAGCTGCGCGTGCGGAAGACCGGAGCCGGAGAAGATCGGCAGCTTCTGGCCGCGGACAAGCGTGTTCAGACCGTCGATCGTGGAAATACCGGTCTGGATAAATTCGTTCGGGTAATCGCGTGCGGCGGGGTTC